>Ga0209635_10000468_pt1 | contig 27509 bp, 23 predicted proteins | sample DeeMarSWOR230_32_FD_187463 | JGI IMG/M metagenome (GOLD analysis project Ga0209635, IMG submission 187463) | Marine sediment microbial communities from White Oak River estuary, North Carolina - WOR-2-30_32 (SPAdes) (version 2) | ecosystem: Environmental > Aquatic > Marine > Intertidal zone >...
GAAATGGCCAACAGCTACTAGATCAAACATCCGACTCTGCATCCCACACAGTTTCTATTGTGCACGCGCATATAGAAGTGGTTATAAACTCGCTTTTCCTTCACTAGGTCAGAGATGGTAGACCGTGCCCGTGAAGAGGAAAAGTCGTGGAAGGTCTAAAGGCGGCAAAGGTAAAGGAGCACTGGTACAGTGTTGTCAGTGCGGAGAGCTTGTTCCAAGAGACAAAGCCAAGAAAGTGTTCCGCCGAGTTACGTTGATTGAACCTGTCTTAGCTCGTGAACTCCGTCAAAAGGGCGCCTATATTCCTTCCCATGTTGACACGAAATACTACTGCGTCTCTTGTGCAGTCCATCGCGGAGTTGTGAAGGTTCGCGCAAGAGGTGAACGGAAAGAGCGATGGAGACGTGGCCGCCGTCCGCGTTAGACTACTCCTATTGACCGCTCCTTCCGGGATGCCTTTCTGAAATAAACGACCCGTTGAAACACAGTCAGGTTGGTCAGCACCGCTAACAGTATTATGCTCCATTGTAATGCATCTTCTCGTATCAAGGTCAGAAAACTGGCGATTACAAGGACTATTATACGTTCGGCGCGTTCCATAAGGCCAATGGCCTCCATTTCCACCCCGGCCGCTTCTGCCCTTGCCCGACAATAGCTTACCAGCAGGGAGCCTATCAGCGCTAGAAGCCCCCAGTAAATGTCACCTAACCCGCCGAGAACTATACCTGCATAAACCATGGCGTCAGTATAGCGGTCAAGTAACGAGTCTAAGAAACCGCCAAACGCCGTAGCTTCACCAAAGCTTCTTGCTAGAACGCCATCTAAGGCATCGCAGACACCAGAAGCAAGGAGAAAGAGAGGCGCTAGGATCAAGAGAAGTGTCGGTTGGAACTTCCATTGCCAGTAGCTGACTGAAGAAAGCACTGCGAAGATAATGCCGATTGCACTGACAATGTTTGGTGTTAACCCTAGGCTATGAGCAAGTCTCGCTTCCCCGACCAGCCACAATTGAACTCTCTTTTTCAGTTTGGTAAGCAATTCTGCTCTGCCACAGTTGAGATAGGTATTATCACAATCTTTATTTAAAAACCACATCTGAACAAGTAGCATGAAGGTGAGCGTCTCATGATAGAGGTTTCTCCCTTGCGGATTGGTGAAGAGACCGCCACGGGACTTCGAGTAGAGTTGCCTGAATCACCACCTCTGCTGCTGATAATTGGGCAAACCGGCTTTGTCGGGTGCGGCTTCATAAATACTGAGGCCGCTGAAAAACTCAACGTAGCTGTAGCTACGGTGACTGGCGTAAGAAGCTTTGAGGATGTTCTTAACGCCGAAGTCCAGAGGGTTACTTCAAAGGCGCAAACGAAAGGAGTTAAGGCTGGAATGAAAGGGAGACAAGCGGTGAAGTTGTTTCTCGAGTCTTAGTATGCATTGTCGATACGGAGTGCTGCTAAGGAAAACTTTTAAATAGTTTCTTATAGATGTGGTGACGAAGTGGTCGCAATGGGTGACTGTGTTCCACAGCATTAACTTCTTCTCCAAGGCCCTTCCTACATTGCAGTCCATCTTCTTCGAAACCATCACGCATAGAGAAAGGGATTAGAATGGCAAAGGCCGCAGGAATCACCGCCAAGAAATCGGAGCAGTTTTCAAAATGGTATACTCAAGTCGTCTTGAGATCGGAGTTGGCTGATTACGCGCCGGTGAAGGGCTGCATGGTCTTCAGAGGCTATTCTTACGCTATATGGGAGCAAATCCAGAAATACTTTGATGAAAGAATCAAAGCAACTGGACATAAGAACGTCTACTTTCCCGTGTTCATCCCCGAGCGATTCTTGAAGAAGGAGGCTAAACACTTCCAAGGCTTCGTTCCCGAATGCGCCTGGGTCACAATCGGCGGAGAACGCAAGCTGAAAGAAAGACTCGCTGTTAGACCCACATCGGAAACCATCATCTACACTATGTTTAGGAAGTGGATACGGAGCTGGAGAGACCTCCCCCTCAAACTAAATCAATGGTGCAACATCGTGCGGTGGGAAACAAAAGCCACCAAACTCTTCCTTCGAACAAGAGAATTTCTCTGGCAAGAAGGCCACACAGCTCACGCAACCTTTGAAGAAGCTGACCAGGAAGTCATGAACATCCTAAACATCTACAGAGATCTAGTGGAAAACCTACTCGCTATTCCCGTGATTATCGGAAAGAAAAGCGAACTTGAGAAGTTCGCCGGTGCTCTGTACACTGCGGCTCTGGAAACTCTGATGCCAGACGGAAAAGCGTTGCAGATGGGGACATCGCACAATCTTGGACAAAATTTCTCGAAGGCGTTCAAGATCCAGTTTGTTGGAGAAGATGAGCAGAAGCGCTATGCCTGGACCACCTCGTGGGGCATAACTACCCGACTGATTGGTGCAATTGTGATGGTTCATGGAGACGACAGAGGACTGGTGCTTCCTCCTGAAATCGCTCCATACAAAGCCGTAGTCATTCCGATCTTTTACAAGGAAGTTGAAAGAGACGTGATTCTTAACAAAGCTCGCAAGGTCGCTGAGAAGCTGAACCAAAAGGGGATAACCACAATTATCGATGATAGAACGGAATACACGCCAGGATGGAAATTCAACGAATGGGAGCTAAAAGGCGTGCCCATAAGAATCGAGGTTGGCCCCAAAGATGTCGCGAACAAGCAGGTAGTCGCGGCGCGGAGAGACACCTTTGAACGAGTTGCAGTGAAAGATGAACAACTCGTGAGTGCTATTAGCGAAATGCTCGTATCCGTTCAGAGAAATCTCTTCAACCGAGCCAAGAGATTCTTGGAGACCAACATCACACCCGTGAAAAGCTATCGTGAATTCAAGAAAGCTCTGAAAAGAAGGCGGGGGTTCCTCAAGGCCTGTTGGTGTTCGAGCGAAGAGTGCGAAGAACGAGTGAAGGAAGAGACAGGCGCAGCCATCTCTCTAATTCCGTTTGAAAAAGAAAAGCCGTTCTCTGATTGCGTTTACTGTGGCAACAATGCTGAAGAAGTCGTTCTGTTCGCAAAGACGTACTAGTTTACAAACCAAATGAGCCTGCACCGTTAAGTGAGAAAGCAGAGCTATAAAGAAGCCTTTCAATGAAGATTTAAGTGAGCAAATTGAAATAAAGGAAGCCGAAACGAGGACCCAATTATTGAGAGCTGGCTTGACATGTGCAATCATATCAAGAGCTTGGCGGCATCAAATCTAGATTACAGCCCCCCTTGCTGGGATGGATATTTATGAAAGCTGTTTTGGTTGTTGGAGATGGCATGGGCGACCGTCCTCTTGCCGAGCTGAACGGGAGAACCCCGCTTGAAGCGGCAACGAAGCCTTCTCTTAACTGGCTGGCGGAGAATGGCGTCTGTGGCATACTGGATGTCATTGCACCGGGAATTCCACCCGGCAGCGATGTGGCGCACTTGGCCCTGCTTGGTTATAAAGCCACTGAGGTGTATTCAGGAAGAGGGGCCTTCGAAGCTACAGGATTTGGCATGCAAGTCCTACCCAGCGATGTGGCCTTCAGATGTAACTTCGCCACAGCAGATAGCAAGCTTACAGTAGTTGATAGAAGAGCTGGTAGAATCGCAACTGTGGATGCCACCCGTCTTGCTGAAGAATTCAAGGAAGTAGCTCTTCAAGACTATGGGGAAGTTCGAATAATATTCAGAAACACCATTCAGCATCGCGCCATACTGCTGTTCAGAGGAGCCCATCTATCCACTATGGTAAGTGACTCTGACCCCCACAAGGTAGGGGAGAAAGTTCTGGAAGCGCACCCTCTTGATAACACTCCAGAAGCAGAGAAGACAGCTCAAATCCTTAACGAGCTCACCCACTATTTTCATGAGGTTCTCAAGATTCATCCATTAAACGCTGAGAGAGAAACAGCAGGTTTGTTTCCAGCCAACATCATTCTATTTCGAGGGGCTGGCAAACTGCCTGATTTGACACCTCTTTCTCGTGAATATAGTATTCGCGCAGTCGCCATCAGCGCTATGCCTTTGGTAAAAGGCGTCTGCAAAGCTGCAGGCATGAAGCTTATTGACGTTCCTGGGGCCACGGGAACCTATGACACTGATGTGATGGCTAAAGCTAAGGCTGCCGTCAAGGCCCTTCACACGCATGATTTTGTGCTTGTACACGTGAAGGCGACCGATCTTGCGGGGCATGATAGCCGCGTTGATGAAAAGGTGAGGATGATCGAGAAGGTAGACCAGATGATGGGTTATATTACCGGTAATGTCGATTTGAGCAGGACCTGCATCGCAATTACCGCGGACCACACAACCTCTTCTCACACGAGGCAGCATGAAGGCGACCCCGTACCAGTAGTCATTTATGGGCCTGAAGTACGTACAGATGATGTAAAAGAGTTCTCGGAAAGAGCATGTGCAACAGGAGGACTTTGCCGAATCCGAGGCAAAGACCTCATGCCAATCATGATGAACCTTATTGGCAAAACAAGGAAATTCGGAGCTTAACTCGCAACGGCTAGGAATCTTGTGGTGAAACTACCAGAGTGAATTAGTGGTCTACTACTTGAACTCCTTAATAGGTGAAAGAACTTGTCTAAGAATCAGATACGAATGAGAATCTGGAAGCTCATGGAGGAAAAGGGCATTGCCACTTTTCCGAAACCCGTTTTTCACCGAATACCTAACTTCACCGGTGCGGAAAAGGCCGCTTACAACCTGAGTAACTTGTCAGAATACAAACAGGCAAAAGCTATCTTTTGCAGCCCTGACTCTCCTCAAAGATCCACTCGGGAAATGACCCTAAAAGACGGGAAAACCCTTGTGATGGCTACGCCCAGGCTCAAGCATGGCTTTCTCGTAATTGTTCCAGAGACAACCCCTGGAAATGAACGGTTTGCTTCAACAATCAAAGGCGCCTTCAAATATGGGAAAGAAACAACGGATTTCCCAAAGCCAGACCTTGTTGTAACTGGCAGTGTGGCTGTTGATACAAAGGGGAACCGGCTGGGGAAAGGTCGCGGCTATGGCGACCGCGAAGCAAAGATGACAAAGGAAAGGTTTGGAAAGGTGCCCGTTGTCACCACAATACATGACGTTCAACTGGTGGATTACGTGCCTTCTACGCCACAAGATGAGAAAGTCGACATCATTGTTACCCCGACAAAGATTATTAGGATTAAACACAATAAGCGTTCAAACTAAGCGTCAACATGGGCTTTTGCGAGGGCTTGATTGCGAGTTATACTTCAAAATGTGCTACAGCAGCTCGTTGAATGGATGCTTCAACTCGGACAAAACTATGGATACTTCGGGATTTTTCTAATAAGCCTCATCGGCGCCCTTTCTATCTTTTTCCCTCTACCTTACACCGTCGTCATTTTCACACTTGGAGGCATATTTGACCCGTTTCTAATCGCAATCGTTGCTGGACTTGGCTCTGCAGTAGGTGAATTCTCTGGCTACCTACTTGGCTATTACGGCAGAAGAGCGATCAGCGGAGAGCGACGTAGAAAAATGGAGTTCATGGTTAGAGTATTTGACCGGTTTGGCCCCGTCGTCATTTTCCTCTTCGCTTTGACTCCTCTGCCTGATGATCTTCTTTTCATTCCATTAGGCATAATGCATTACAGTTTCGTACGCGCGTTCGTTCCCGCATTGATAGGAAAAATAAGCATGAATTTCATTGTAGCCTACAGTGGGCGCTATGCAATCCAGATTATCAAAGATATCTTTGGTGAAGGAAGCGACTGGATAGCAGTTTTGCTCGGCGGGCTCCTAGGAATAATATTACTGATAATCGTGATGATCATCATGTTCAGGGTCGACTGGGAAAAAGTCTTCATGAGATACGTGAAAGAGGGAGACAAAGAAAGGTAGATGAGGATCATTGCAGATTTCATGCGTGAAATCAATCTATTCTATACTGTAGCTACTTCTCACTGCAGCCTTAGCCTTTAGTGTGGCTCCGACGGAGCAGTACTTGTCTTCGGAAAGCTGTATGGCACGTTGAACCGCACATTCTGTAACATCTTTACCTTTGATTCGGTACTCTACCTGAATGTCGTTATAGACTCGAGGCGGTTCTTCAACTCGCGTTCCAGACACCGAGATCTCTAAACCGCTGATTTGCTCCCTCTGCTTCTGCATAATGTGCACCACATCCATTCCGGTGCACCCGCCTAAAGCGATCAAAAGCAGTTGCATAGGACTGAAACCCGCCGCTTCACCGCCCGAATGCTTTGACGCATCCATCACGATAGAGTGACCCGCGCTGTCTGTTGCAACAAACCGCAGGCCTTCGATCCACTTCACCTTGATGAAGCTGGGTGTGGAAGGATCCTTTCTCTCAGCTTTTTTCATAGAACGCCCCTGGGCGGTGTTGTGTTCTGCAGTGTCTATTAATGGTTATCTTCGTGAATGCAGAACCCCTCATTCGCATGCTTCAACACACGCACAATTTTATATAGAACTGAAACTCTCATCTGACCATGCGAGTTATCGCAGACCTGCACATTCACAGTCGCTTTAGCCGTGCGACGAGTCAGAAAATGAACATATACGAGATCACGCGTTTTGCCAAAATTAAGGGCTTGAACCTCGTGGGTACTGGTGACTTCACGCATCCCAAGTGGCTTGAGGAACTAAAGCAGGATTTGGTGGAGGTTCCGGAAGCAAGTCTGTACAATTCCGCCCGAAACCCAGGGTCTCCAGTTCATTTCATGTTGTCAGGCGAGGTTTCCACGATTTTCACTTTCGAAGGCGATGTGAAGAAGATCCACCAAGTTGTTTTGGTACCCAACATTGACACAGCTGCTCAAATCAATGAAAGCTTGGCAAGGTATGGCAACCTCGATATTGATGGCAGACCTACATTGAATATGTCCGCGTCTCTACTAGTCGAAGAGGTTATGCAGGTCTCCAGGGAAAACGTTGTTATCCCTGCCCATGTTTGGACGCCTTGGTTCAGCCTCTTCGGCGCGTTCAGCGGCTTCAATGATATAGAAGACTGCTATCAAGACATGACGAAGTATATATTCGCTCTCGAAACCGGACTTTCGTCTGACCCACCAATGAATTGGCGGTTGAGCACGCTGGACGAGTACGCTCTCGTTTCGAACAGTGACTGCCACAGTCACTGGCCGTGGAGAATAGGAAGAGAAGCTAACGTTTTCGAATTAGAGTCCTTAACTTATCGAGGAGTGATTAATACGATCCGCAAAAAAGACCCCGAACGATTCAGATTCACAATTGAGACAAACCCTGCCTACGGTAAGTACCATTGGACCGGCCACAGAAACTGCAAGGTCGCTCTTTCCCCTTACGAGGCAATCAAGTTCGGGAATCGATGCCCAGTTTGCCGTAAAGAGTTAACAAAAGGTGTGGAACAACGCGTTGAGGAACTCGCAGATCGCCCAGCAAGGTTTAAGCCCGCGGGTGCGATAGGTTACGTGCATCTTCTACCTTTATCCGACATCATTGCGACAGTCTTAGGGGTTTCCTATCCTGGAATCCAGAAGGTTTGGGGCATCTATAACGCTCTAATCGCCGAATTCGACAACGAATACGCTGTGCTAATTGATGCGTCCCTGGAAGAAATGTCTAAGATTGTCGACCCAGAGATTTCAGAAGCGATTGTGCGAGTTAGAGAGGAAAGAGTGAAAGTCATGCCCGGCTACGATGGCGTTTATGGACAGCTGATTCTGGAAGAACAAGAGGAAACTATCGCAGAAAGAGAGGGAATCAAGCAACGAAGTCTGGCTGATTTCATATAAGGTTTCGTTTGATTACGTAATTTTTAAATGGCAGAAACAGGCCAAACTAACAATTCCAAAATAGCAAGAGGCGGCTTGAATGGAATACCTTAAGCTTGTGGAATTGATTCCCGTAGAGAAACGGGAAATCACTGCGGACAAGCTTGTAGACGTAATTCTCTCATCCAAACATAGCGATAAGATGCCCAGCGGCCTGGCAATTGCTTTTCTTCAACAATGGCGGCAAAACCTTCTCAGCAGCAAACTCGGGCTTTCAGCACTTCTTGAGGGAGCAATCTTGCTTGAACAAGAGAAAACACTCGTAGCCCTGAGAGAGCTACGACTGGATGAGCTGGTTGATAGAATCAAAGGAGCAGTCTGAAAGATGGTTAAGTTTGGAATCGAATTTGTGCCTAAGGATCCATATTGGAAAATAACCTACTTCGCTGTTCAAGCGGAAAGAGGTGGGTTCCACAACCTTTGGATAACAGATCACTTCAACAATCGTAATGTATACGTTGCGCTAACAGCGGCGGCAATCTACACAGACAGGATAGCACTTGGTCCTGGAGTGACTAACCCCTACATGGTGAACCCAGTGTTCACGGCTCAAGCCGTCGCTACCTTAGACGAGTTGGCTCCAAAACGTGTTGTTCTAGGCATTGGTGCCGGAGACAAGACAACGCTTGCCAGCGTAGGGGTTGAGATGCGTAAGCCGCTTACTGCAGTCAAGGAAGCGGTCAGCATAATTAGAAGCATGGCTAATGGAGAGAAAGTAGTCTTCGAAGGGCAAGTCTTCCAAATCGCCGGAGCGAGTTTCCTCTTCAAGCCGAGATCTAGAATCCCGATTTACATTGGGGCACAAGGACCAAAGATGCTTGCGCTAGCTGGAAAAATCGGCGATGGAGTCCTCATAAACGCCTGTCACCCGAAGGATGTTGAATACGCCGTGAGGTGTGTGAAAGAAGGAGTTCGCGAGGGTGGAAGGCAGTTCAATGATTTGGATGTCGCCGCCTACACTTCGTTTTCTGTGCACGAAGATTTGAAGAAAGCGGCAAAGGCAGCGGTTCCTGTTGTCGCGTTTATAGTTGCAGGCAGTCCAGGCCAAGTGTTAGGAAGACATGATATCAATCTAGAGAAAGCTGAAGAGATTCGTGAGGCGTTGAAGGTCAATGATTGGGGGCGGGCTTTTGGCGCGGTTTCTGAAGAAATGATTCAAGCCTTTTCCGTCTGTGGCACACCCGATATGTGCATTGAACGCATCGATCAACTTCTCAAATCGGGCATATCTCAGTTTGTTGTAGGTTCCCCCATTGGACCTAAAGTGAAGGTTGCGATAGATCTTATAAGCGAGAGGATAATCCCCAGGGTTATAACAGAGCCAGCTTAGCCTTATCGGTGGCTGCGCATGCTGGAAATCAAAATGGTCTGGTTTCGCCTGCTCGGGCTTGTTGATTAAGATATCACAATCACGTACGCGCGATCGTTCTCTAGCTTTTGCGTTTTGCCTTCAGCCTTGAAGGTTTCTTGGGTCTCCTGAAGATACCAAAATACAATGCGATCGAACCTGCGAGAATTGCGAGGAGACCTAGAAACGCATAGGGAAAGCTCGCGCGGTACTTGGTCATTTCTTGCAGTGTCCGAATGTTTCCGTGAAGAGTCACTGGAGTCAGGTTCGTGTTTTCGATGTCTATGATATAGGTCGCTGTTGTTGTGGTCTCCACTTCTTGGTTGAAGCTAGTTCCAGTCTGTGTGAAAATTGGTTCCTTCCCTTCTGGGTTGTGTCGAGATCTTGATACCTGTAGATATACTATATCCGATGACGATAGATTCAATTGGAACGACCTTGAGGAGTTCATCAATCTTGCAAGAAACAGCGAATCTTGATCTTGTCCGGCAGGTGCCAAGATTCTGGCTTCCAGATCCCATCTGTGGACTTCTTCGGTTTCAGTGTAAGCCTCTTGTATTGGATATAGCAAACTTGTGATCCCAAGACTCACAAGGATTAGACCCAAGCCAACAATTGCTTTATTCACGGCCGTTTCCTCTCATTCTAATATCATGGGATATGCAGCCACACGTTCCTGTTAGCTATAATGTTATGTAAAGTTGGTGATAATAAGGGTTCACTGATCTGCTTGAGAAGGGTTCCTAGGGAGCGCTGCGACTGCTTCTCGGGGTGCTTCTCGTTCACTTCTGTCTTTTCCTGCGAATGCCCAAACTGGGCATGCCTGAAGACCGACCTCTCAAATAGAGCAAGGCTGTTAGCAAGCCACAGATGATGTGAAGTAGGGCATTCAAGCCAAGAGCACTCGCACCGATGTTCAGAGCAAACACACTGACTCCTGGGTTTTGACGCCAATAATCTTGGGATATCCCACTTAGATATTCAACGCCTATGAAGAGGACAATTGTTGAGCCGAAAAAGTATGTGAGACTAATAAGGACTAGCCTTGGAGACATGGTTCCTGATTTCGATGAAAAGGAACCGAGAATGTAAATGAGTATGTAAACGATTGCCGCGAACATTGCAGTCGCACTCAACAGGCTTACTATGATATTGAGAGTCAGTAGGTCCATTTCAGCTCACGCCAAAGAGAAATCTCGCACTTGCTTTTCAATGTTTAGGTTTTGAAAGGTAGTAGACGCCAGGCTTTCTCTTTTCAAGCACAAACTCTCACGGTCGCGTCTGGGTCCCCGCACAATCCTCTACGCTTGGCTCTTGGTGTCGCCCTTAGATCCAAAGTTTTGAGAAGCAAGCAATGCAGAAATACTCAGTGTAGGATTCCCTTTTTCGTGGGCACATGTGTGCCCATGCGCGATCGCCCACAGACAGCGTTTGACCACACTTTGTGCACTTGACATGGCCCTCAAGGCGACTATAGAGGTTTGTCCTAACGGTAATGTGCTTCCAAGCCGCCATACCGTCTCCTCGAAACTTTATATCTTAACAGAGGTTTATATATCTTGCAATCTACGAAAGGCGGAGAAGACGCGTCGGAATCTGCTTCGATCGTTACGCTTGATTGATGTCTCAAGAGGAGAAGACTTAAGATACAGGGCATTTTTCATTATGTGAATGACTAGTGAATGGGGGCGACTACATGGAACCGCTATTGAGCGTTAGAAGCCTGAAAGCGTCGTTACGCTCTGATGAACATCTGGTGAAGATAGTCGACGGAGTGGATTTGACTATAAATCGGGGCGAGACGGTTGGTCTAGTTGGAGAAACAGGCGCTGGGAAAACGGTGACAGCTCTCTCAATTTTAGGGATTCTCCAACCTATAGGGGCCTCTAAACTTCCGTGGAAGATTGAAGGAGAAGTTCTGTTCAGAGGAAAAGATCTGATGAAGTTGTCGGAAGAAGACATGAGAGAGATTAGAGGAAAACAGATTGCGCTAATAACTCAGAATCCGATTGCTTCCCTTCACCCTTTAGACATAATCGGATATCAAACTGGTGAAACTCTAGATGAATATCAAATGGCTGAAAGCGAAAAGATAATGAATTTGGTCGTGGAGCACTTAGGAAAGGTAGAAATCGCAGATGCCAAGAAGCGCTTTGACAACTTTAGGCATCAGTTCAGTGGTGGGGAAGGACAACGCATTCTGCTTGCTATGGCACTTATACGCAATCCCTCTATGCTTATAGCTGACGAGCCAACGAGTTCGTTAGACGTGACCGTGCAGAGGCAGATCTTAGAGCTTTTGAAAGCAATGAAGAGAGTGTTTAATCTTTCTATGCTTTTGATCACTCATAACTTGGGAGTAATAGCTGAGATGTCAGATCGCGTCTATGTTATGTACGCTGGAAAGATTGTTGAACACGGAGATGTTAAGGCAATCTTCCGAGAACCCCTTCACCCGTTTACACGAGGTCTATTAGCGTCGATTCCAAGAATTGACAAGGACTTTTTCGAGTTTGGGGGCATACCAGGTGAACCTCCCAATCCCCTCTACCCGATTTCTGGATGTAAATTTCATCCCAGATGCAGACACTCAAAGGAGCTATGCAGTCAGCAAGTCCCTGAGTTAGTAGAAGTAGAGCCGAATCACTTCGCGGCTTGTTCACGCATTAACGAGATACGATCTGAGTCGAAAGCATAGGCAACTTGTTGGCTTCAGCGTGTGCTTTCTGAGCGAACATATATGATTATCTCAGAAATGCTGACCCCTGTGATGAAGCTCGTAATCATTATGAACCACACTGGTCCACTTAGGAATAAGGCTGAAAGCATCGGAATCCCTATGGATCCAACCAACATGAGAAGCGTTATCAGCAATATTTTCCACGATGAACGTTTTGTGTCATCTTCGGTTTCAGCTTGGTCTCCAGTGACGAGGTAACTGTAGAGGCGTCTTTTTAAGAAAAAGGTGATTACTACGACTATGAAGGTTGCGAAGAAGTACTGGAGTACTAGAATGCTGTCAGACAGCAAGAGTGTGAGAGCGAAGATTGTGGACAACATGGCGATTACGGCGCTCAGAAAGACTCGGTTTCTAGAGTAGGGGTATTGTGTTCTATTGGGATCCGGGTTCACGAGTTCCACCGAAGCGTGTACTACGCAGGGCTTTTGCCAGTATGCAGGTGACATGCCACCAATCTATCACCGCCCGCATCTACTAGTGGGGGTTCCTTTTTTCGGCAGATTTCCATAGCGTGTGGACATCTCGTGTTGAATCGACATCCCGGTGGTGGAGCGATTGCGCTAGGGACTTCTCCTGTTATTGTAACGCTAATGCGTCTTGCCGTTGGATCAGGAACTGGTACCGCAGCGACTAATGCCTGCGTATAAGGATGCAGTGGTTTATGAACTACTTTCTCAGTGGGGCCTTGTTCAACGATTTTGCCCAGATACATAACAGCGACGCGGTCGCACATGTGTCGGGCTAGGGCTATGTCGTGGGTTATGTAAAGAAATGATGTGCTGTGCTTCTTCTGCATTGCTAGCAGCAGCTTCAGCACTTCACTTCTTATGGAGGCGTCCAGCATTGATACAGGTTCATCGGCTACGATGAAATCGGGATCCAGAATGAAAGCTCTGGCTATGGCTACTCTTTGTCTCTGGCCACCGCTCAGTTCATGGGGGAAGCGATACATGTACTCCTCTGGAGGAACGAGGTCGAAATCTTCTAAGATTTTTCTAACCTTCTCGCTGACTTCCGCTTCACTCTTCGCGGCTTTCTGGAGTCGTACAGGCTCAGCGATAATGTCGTATATGCTCATTCTTGGATCAAGGGATTCGTATGGGTCTTGGAAAATTATTTGTATGTTTCGTCGCAGCTGTCGCAATTCTTTGTCAGAAAGGTCGACTAGGTTGACATCTTTGTAGAGCACTTCACCCTCTGTAGGTTCGAGCAGCCTAACTGTCAATCGTCCCGTAGTCGTTTTCCCACAACCGCTCTCCCCGACGAGACCGAAGACTTCTCCCTTGTTTATCTGAAAGTTCACTCCATCAACAGCGTGTACAACGGGGACTTCTCTGGCTGTCAAGGTCTTGAGGAATCCTAGTTTTATCGGAAAATGCTTTACTAAGTTTCGGGCTTCAATCGTCGAGCTTTTCAAGCTTTCTCTCTCCCAAACAGGTGGCATGCTATGAACCTATTATTGCCAGCGTCTATTAGTGGGGCCTCTTTTTTTCGGCAGACTTCCATAGCGTATTGGCATCTTGGGTGAAATCTGCATCCTGACGGGGGGTTCAGTAAGTCTGGGGGGAATCCTGGGATCGAAGATAACTCAGTTCTAGGGCCAATGACACTTGGGAAGGCTGAAATCAGTTTCTCCGTGTATGGATGCAATGGTTCCTTGTAGATCGGCGCTACATCTCCCAGCTCTGCTATTTTCCCCGCGTACATGATTGCGATTCTATCGCAGGTTTCAGCAATGAGTGAGAGGTCATGTGAGATTACTATCATCGATATGTCCAAGCGGGTTCGCAGCTCCTTCATGACTTTCAACACTTGTGCCTGCACAATTACGTCCAGCGCGGTTGTTGGCTCATCAGCTATGACTAGATCTGGGTTGCATGCTAGAGCCATTGCAGTTACGCTTCGCTGTTTCATGCCGCCACTGAGTTCGTGGGGGTAACGGTTCACTCTTTCCGCTTCCATTCCGACAAGTTCGATAAGCTTCTCTGCTCTCTCCAACGCTTCTTGTTTTGTGGCTTTCTCATGTTTGAGAATCGCTTCTGATATTTGATGACCTATTGTATATGTCGGATGCAGTGCATTCATGGCGCCTTGAAAGATCATCGAGATTCTTTTCCATCGGATGTCATTACGGAATTCCTTATCTGTCATCTCCAAGATGTTCTCACCGCCTAGTGTGATGTTGCCTTCGATTATCTTGGCGTTCCAAGGCAGCAGTCTGAGAATGGCGAGGGCTGTGCTCGTTTTTCCGCATCCTGACTCGCCGGCCAGCCCAATTGATTCCTTGAGATTCACTTGGAAGCTTACGTTGTCAACCGCTTTGACATGTCCTCTCAGTACTTCATAGTGCATTACTAGGTTTTCGACGTCGAGCAGGGCCAACTATCGTCGTCTCCTCAGCCGTGGGTTGACGATTTCATCAAACGCAAATCCAATGAATACGAAGGCGAGGCATATGCCTATTATCGCTAGTCCTGGAGGGATTATCCAGTACCAAGCTAAGTTGCCGAAACCTCCAAAGAGGAAGGAGTTTTGCAGCATTTTTCCCCATGTTGGGACCCTAGGGTCGCCAAAACCTAGGAAGCTCAGTGCTGACTCAAAGAGGATGGCGCCAGGGACTGCAAGAACCATGGATGCAAAGGCTACAGGGATGATGTTGGGAACTATGTGCCTCAACATTATGTAGAAGCCGCCTGCCCCTGATGCCTTGGCTGTTTCGATGTAGGCTGTTTCTCTGATAGACAAGGTTTGAGACCGGATTACGCGTGAGAGTCCTTGCCAGCCAAATACTGCGATGAACAAGACAATGTAATAGACGTTTCTTCCATAGAGGTGAACAAGGGCTAGTAGTAGAGGTAAGAGCGGCAGGCAGAGTAGTATATCAACCGTGCGCATTGAGACCTCGTCCACAACTCCGCCGAGATAACCTGACGCGACGCCAACGATTATGCCTATGCTGGTTCCCACGACGGCTGCAAGTAGGCCTATTGCAAGCGAGATGCGCGCCCCGTGGATGATTTGAGTAAAGATATCTTTTGCGAAATAATCTGCTCCTAGAATGCCATGTATATGTCCTAGTAACGCGATGTGTCCGTGTTCTATGGTTATCTCAGCGGCGGCGTTGCTTGATAATGGCATCAGTAGGAGATCGAGATCGAATGTGTAATCGCCTTTCGCAGCGAAGATGATGTTGCCAATGTTTTCGATAGCTTGATATCCGAGTAGGTCTATGAAGAGGGGGTCTTTTGAGTCGCGAGTGACTTCTTGTGCCTCATCTTTTGTGATCGTCGGCGACTTCCAAAACAGGTGTTGTTCATCTTCAGGAGTATTGATTGTTAGCATAATGGAGAGTTCCACATCACTCAGATTCGCTGCATCATATCTGAAATGCATGAAGAACTCGTTTGGCGCTTTTGTTGTGAATGAGAATGTGCTGGTCAGCACCACCTTTGTGAGTCGTAGTTCCGTTGGTTCGTATCGCACTGTGGCAACTCTTCCCCAACCCTTGACGAACTCCAAGCTTTGAGTTGCTTCCCAGCTAAGGTCGAGTCTCTTGGTTGTGGCCAGGTCACTGAACTGAGGAAAGATGGTTACCCATTCGGGCATGGCATACGATTGAGCCAGACGAACTTGGGCAATGGGGTCGTAAGGTGAGAGCCAAGGCGCAAAGATTGCAACCGCTACATACAGGATGAGGAGTCCAAGACCCACCATGCCGATTTTTTTGCTTCTATATTCCTCCCAAAATGTTCGGATTCTTCTTATCCATATGATCCTTTTGTCTCTTGAAAAGAACGATGCCATCTTGCTTCCTCCTTACCTCCTAGCTCCTACACGTATTCTCGGATCTAAAATTCCGTATAGGAGATCTGCGATTAGATTACAGAAGATCGTCAGAATGGCGTACATGAAGAGCACAGACTGCAGGACGGGGTAGTCTGACGCGTTCAGGGCAGTGAAATACCATTGCCCGATTCCCGGCAATGTGAATATGAATTCTGTTATCATGGCTCCTGTGATGATTCCAGGTACTGATAGGGCTATAACAGTCACTATTGGGGGGAGTGTGCTTCTGAACGCATGTCTATACAAGATAGTTCTTTCGCTCAATCCTTTCGCCCTTGCGGTGACAATATAATCTTGCGTGAGAGCGTCGAGCAGCACGTTTCGCGTATACAACGCCCATGAGCCGAACCCACCAATCACTAGCGTCAGCACTGGCAAGGCGATATGCCAGGCTGTGTCAACTGCGAATGTCAGGGGATTCTTGGGAGGGGGAACACTATAGAGCCCTCTCACTGGAAAGGCTTGGTAGCCAAACCATACGAGCCAGAAGTAGCAGAATAGGAGCATGGCTAAGAGCTGTATGTAGAATCCGGGGACGCCCCACGTGAAGAGACCTGAGCCAATTGTGGCGACGTCAACTTTTGATCCTCTTCGTGAAGCAGCAAGTATCCCAAGCGGTGTGCCAACGAGGATGGTTGCGACCAGCGCGGTTCCGAGGAGTAGCACTGTAGCGGGGAGCCTAACCGACATCTCCTGAATTACAGGCCTTCTACTTCTGAATGAGAAACCGAATTGGAATGTGAACATGTTTCGGATGTACAATAGGTATCTTACATGAAGTGGTTGGTCGAGGCCGAAAATCTCTCGAAGCCGAATTCTGACTGACTCCGGGACTTCTGGATTCAGCGGAAGATACGTGTCCTCAGGGCTGACTGGAGATATAACTTGGAATATGACGAAGTTAAGGCTGGCTACTACAAACAAGATTAGGAGTGACACAACAATTCTCTTAAGTAGGTATTCTCGCATCTACTCTCATCCCCATGACTGCGCATTCGATTGTCCGTATTGAAACCATTTAAAGTTATCGAGCGCGTCGTAGAAGTGGTTTCTATACGTTTATTATATAGAATATGAGAGGCAACTTTTATATTGCTCCAACAACCTATCATTTTTCGCTGAATAAACGAGAAAGGAGAAGAAGAGAGAATCATGAAATCCAAAATGCCATTACTGCTGACCATAGTTTTGCTCTTGATAATTCCGATGGTTCCAAATGTAAGCGCACAAACACAGGGCCCCATAATGGATAAAATGCGGTTGACGGTTATTCGTACACCCGAGGCTGCCAGGATTGCGATGCTTGCGGATCTGCATGACTGTTCACCTGGCCAGATTCTAACATCTGACATTGAGGTACAAGCAGCAGCTGGAATGCTTGTTACGCAAGACTTGGGTTTCCACATGGGCTACATCGCCTACAACGTTAGGGATCTAGCCACAGTCCAGGCCACCTGGAGACCCGGCGTAACCTATTGGCCGCTGCACGATGTTGAATTCCGCCATGCCCTCGTTCACTGCTATGACCAGTTGGCCATCATTCCGCCCATCTACGGCTACGTCGTGACCCCTGTCCGCTCGCTGGTTCCACCCGCTCAAAGCAAATACTACAATACGGCAGTGGAAGCACATCCGTACAACCCAGGCAACCCGATCACCTCACCATCAGGTGAACACTCGTCATGCGGCATCCTCAAGGCAGCTGGCTACACATTCGTGGATGCTGGCACCACAGGAGTCGTTGACGATGCTGACTACTGGAAGATGCCCAATAACCAACCCTTGGATGAATACGAAATATGGACGCCGCTTGCCACGGATGCTCCTACATCCTATGAGCATGGAGCTGAGTTTGTTGCAGACCTGGCAAGCATAGGACTTGCGTCTACGAGTGCAAACGGTAATCATGGCTTGATCAACGTGGGCCGCACTTTCAGCGAGTACCTAGATGACGTCTACGGTACATCGACTGAGATGGGCGGCAGATGCGACGCCTACATGGTCTTCCACGGTCTGGGAAGAATACCTTCACAGTTGTACTTCTTCCTTCACACCAGCCAAGACAACACAGTCAACGTGTCCGGAAGCAACGGCCCCGGAGTCGCGAACGACACGATCGACGACCTCTGTGAAACCGTCAGGTACAGTATTGACCCCGACGACATCGAGGTTGCAGCCAAAGATATCCAGAAGCGACTGTATGATGTAACCCTTCCAGGTGCAGACTATGTCGCACTGGCGTACATGTTGATGTACTCAAGGTCATACTTCAACGTGTACTCAGACCGAATATCAGGCGTCGTCCGATCGCCTGGTTACGGCTCAGACAACCAGTGGACGCTCCTCAACGCCGAGTTCCTACCCGGACAAGAACGACTGGAAGATGGACTTACCGTCTACCACTACATCAACGGACTTCCACCAAGTACTTACCAGCCGACCTTCTGCTCAGAAGCCTACGAGTGGAACACCGTGTTACCCTGCATCGATAGCAACGGTCTCACTGCGGTGAATCCATATAACCACTATGACATGCCGTGGTTTGCCTCAGACTGGGTGATCACAGAAACGTCAACGGGCATGGAAGTCGACTTCACGATTCGCGACGATGTTTATTGGCAAGACGGCTACCAATTCGATGCGTCCGATGTTGAATTCAGTTTGGAAGGACTGCGAGACTACGACTCAATCAACTGGGCTGACTCATCCAGCCACCTGAATGATGTGATAAAGACCGGTACCTACACATGCACGGTGGATTCCGATGCAGCGGGCCTGTCACTGTTCTACAGCTATGCAGGCTCGGGTGGCATTCTTCCACCTCAGATCTACAATCGAACTTGGGCTGACATCACCGCCTACGATCCTACCGCCTATGCCTACGGCGATGACATGGCCCCTGGCTACTCCCCAGGTCCGTGGGCAGCTGACGTACCCACCAACCTGATGGGGCTTGGGCCATTCATCTATGAATTGTGGGATGAGGGCGGTGAATACAACGATCTGAAGGCCAACAGGCACTACTTCATGGATCAAACTGAGCTTGCAACTTTGATGTCCAGCATGTTCTGGGAAGTCGGTGACTACACGGGCCATCCGTCCGCCGCGATTCCAAGCAACGAGGGAACTGTGAACGTTGTCGACCTGACCTATGTGAGCTTCGCCTTCGGAAGCTTCATGGGTGACCCTGACTGGGACGTGGCTGCAGACTTCAACGAAAACCTCTTCGTGGGTATCGAGGACCTATCCAACTCGGCATTCCACTTGCTGTGGGAAAGAACGTACTCCGCATGATATGACTGAGGTGAATAGAGTGAGAGGAAAACACATATTGATGCTGCCTTTGATTGCAATGCTGTTCGGCGTCATGATGGTGAACATCGGCGTAAGCCCAGCAGCGACTGAGGTCTGGATGGAGCCAACTGGACACGTTCCAGGTCCTGGGGAGCTCATGCATCCCGGCGAGATCTACTCCGTCACAGTCGGAGTGAACGACGTCGTGGATCTCTGGGCTGCTCAGATTACAGTGGAGTTCGCCCCGTTCATCACGGTGCTTTCATCGCAAGACTACGCGGAAGGAGACTTCCTGTCCAGCAACAACCCCTACCCACAAGGCACAGCCTTCTTTGCCGTACCCAATCCTGTGACAGGCTCTGTCACATCCATTGTGATGAGGACCGGCAAGACATCTGGCGGGCGGGTAGGCGCATCGGGCAGTGGCGTAATCGCGACCTTCAACCTGTTGGTCATGGAGGTCGGAGAAAGCCCACTTGAACTCGGTGAAACCATCCTGCTAGATAGCAACGGTGACCTCATACCACATGGCACAGGAGCAGGCGCATTCTTCCATGGCACAACTGGCTACTTGATCAGAGTGAACATGCCAGACGGACGCAAAGTCAAGGTAGGCACGCCGTTCCACATCAGCGCTAAGGTGCGAAACGACGGTGACCTGCCCTTGCTGGTCAGAGTTCACTTCCTGATACACCGGATGGACGACGGACGAAACATTGAGATCTACGCTGGACAGAACTACGCCGGCGGCGGTGTTGGCGAACCCCTGCCATTCGAATACCTTTACGTTAACGAATTTAACGAATGGTACTACGATTGGACGGGTGATCCGTCAAACCTGTTCGGAGATGCCGACGGCTCCTACATTGAGAGCGGTGCAAACGCAGACTGGGCCAGCCTATACGGCTTTGACGACATTACCTTAGCAGGCAGGGAAATCGATAACATCTGGTGTGAGACCTACGCGCAGTATCCCAACGGACCTACCGAGGCCGTTGACATCGACCTGTACGGGTTCTCAAGCGTGAGTGCCTTTGCATGGTGGGGATCCGGCTTCGCTGGCTTCGACTGGGCATGGCGTGGCCTCCGATGGGTTGGTAGTGACTCCGTCATGACTGCAATGCCTGAGCTAGCTGACGAGACAGAACTCAACAACTTGGAGCTTCTCGTCTACAACTACCACGGTGACGCTCCCGACATCATGAGAGTTGACGCCATTCGCTTGCGAGTGGATTTCGCAAGCATTACGCCTGTCGATCTGAATGAAGTGACCTACGAGCTTCTACCCGGAGAAGAACTTGACCTCGGCGACATCACCTGGACCGCTGCCACGGACCACATAGGCTCATACACACTTAGCGCAGCTATCGAGTACACCAACCAAGAGTGGAAATGGAACTCATACGGTTCCAGCCCGAAGACACTGTCCTTCTGGATCGTACCATAGAAGAGCAAACCATACCCCGAAAATCCAATCCCCCTTTTTTTATTTTCTTTCTAACAATCTGGTATTCACTCGAAGAATACAGCAAGAATGCTGCAGCAGTGCTGCAACGTAAAAGTGCTCGTCCTTATGAGCAACGGTTGAACTTACACAAGATTTTAACTGGTCTCTGCCTGGAATTTTGATGGTTGGCTCTAGAAGTTTGTTATATAACAATCGGAAGTAAACCTTAATATCGTTTCTTGCCTTCTTGATTGTAGATAATTACATCCTGCGGTTCAAAGGCGAATTGAGTGAGAGGAAGGATAACAACTTTGCTGAATAGTCAGCATCTGACCAGAATCTCACTTGTCACCTTCCTACTCGCTTCAACCATGGTCTCCTTCTTCATCACGGTTAAGGCCATCACCTGGTCCGTTGATGACCAACAACTCACAAGCAATACTCACTTTGATGGATTTCCCGCCCTCGCGCAAACAAAAGATGGGCGAGTCTGGTTTGTCTGGTCCAAAGAGGTCCTCGGAAACCTTTCATTATGCCATAAGATTTCCAACGACCAAGGGAGAACCTGGTCGCCAGAGATGAATCTCACCAAGCTCCCAGCCTCTGGCAATGACCAGAACCCGTCAATCATGCAGGCTCAAAACGAGACAATCTGGGTTGTCTGGACGTCGGATAGGCCTCCACCACCTGCTCCCCCACAGCCTGACTTCCTCATCGACGCCACCCCCCAGAATGTGACTGTACTCAGAGAAACATCTGAGAATTCAACGATTACGGTGACTTCGCTCAACGATTTCAATGGCACCGTCGACCTCAGCGTTCTAAATGAGCCGACTGGTGTCAGCACAACGTTTGATCCAATAGCTGTTGCTCCCCCCGCCAATGGGACAGTCAACTCAACCCTAACGATATCTACAGATCCTAGTGCGACCCCTGGAAACTACACCCTGAACGTAATGGGCGTCAGCGGCAAATTGATGCACACTATAAACGTCTACGTAGAAATTACAGCTGCTGGTGGGACTGGTCAGGCAGCCACTGGCTTTTCCGAGCCTTCTTCCTTGTCAAACCAAGCTACAGCTTCGATTCAAGACTACGAAATCTACTTCAAAACCTCCCATGACAACGGGGAAACATGGTCCGCAGATATCCAATTGACCAACAATGGCGTCGACGACCTTCGACCAGCGATAACACAACTGAATAACGGCACAATCATGATTGTGTGGCAAAGCTACACACCCGACAATCACAACATCGTCTGCAGCACCACAATAGATGGTGTCTCTTGGTCAGACATACAGCTGCTGACCAGCGACCCTGCACGTGATAAAGCACCAGCCCTAACGCAAACAGCCGACGGAAGTATCTGGGTAGTCTGGGCTTCAATGCGACATGGGGACTACGAGATCTACTACAAAACTTACGATGGAGCCACATGGTTACCTGATCAACGACTAACCTACGACACTAAATCCGATGTACAACCTGCAATCGTCCAAACCGTCGACGAAGAGATCATGATCTTCTGGGCCTCCAGTAGCGACACAGGCAATTACGATATCTATTACAAGCTCTCATCGAACAACGGCGCGACATGGTCAAGTCGAACCGAGTTTGTGGGCACTGGCTACGAAGACATCTGGCCCGCCGTAATGCAGGCACAAGACACCAAGATGTGGGTAGCCTGGTACAACAATGAAGCTGAGCAGCCAAACGGCAACTGGGATGTATACTTACGGACCTCCCTAGCCGGCGACGTAAACGAAGACAACCAGATAAATGTTCTAGATTTGACCATAGTCTCACTCGCGTACGGATCGATGATCGGAGAACCTGACTACAACCCGGTAGCCGACATAAACAACGATGGCATCGTGGAAATGCGAGACCTCAGAATCGTCGCCTACTATCTCGGGGAAACCTAAAATCCACGGGCCACAGAAGAAACCCCAAAGATAGATAACCTTAAATATCTATCACTTGACTGACACAATTATTCAAGCGAGCTGAGAGATATGGCCCTCAGAAAGACAGGATTATTGACTGTTTCAGCTGTATTGCTTCTTGCCATCACACTGATTAATGTCCAAACAGTGCGAACCCAAGCCCCCGTAACCCGTTTGGCTCTCGAACCAGGGATTCTCTACGGTGAGGTTGGAGACTCTGTGTTTGTCAATTTGACTGTCCATCGGGTTGACTACCTCTACGCTTGGCAAGCGAACATCACCTACAACCCGGGAGTACTTGGATTTGTCAATGTCACCGAAGGTGATTTCCTCGCGCGTCAACCTGAAGGAACATTCGGGGCGAAAAAAATCGGAAATGGCTTTGCTTTGATCAGTTGGACAACACAAGGCACCTACGTAGGTGAAAGCGGAAGTGGGACGCTGGCGACGCTAGAGTTTGAAGTTCTAGCAGACCTCAGCGAATCGTCCATAAACATCAGAACTGAGCTTGCGCGTGGTACAGTGCATCCAACTGTGCTCGTGCTGCAATTGTCAGCAGGTGAAATTCCCAACTGGAAAAACCTATACCCCCCTGACGATTTCACGATTCAGAGCGGCTATTTCATCAACACAGTTGCCCCACCAACCGCTGATTTCACTTATTCCCCCGACCTTGTGGGAATCAACCAAACAGTCACATTTGATGCTTCAGCAAGCAGCGCAGTTGCTCCATTGGAAATAACCGGATATATGTGGGATTTCGATGATGGAACCAACGCTACAGTGACAACGCCAACTCTAAACCATACATTCACTGAAGGAGGAACCTACCGGGTCTCCCTAACCGTCATCGACAACGCCACAGCCTCCGACGACATTAAGACCCATTTCAATCTAACGGACACCGAAATGCCTTCGCTTTGGTATGAACTCTACGCCACAACAAAGAAGACAATTGGAGTCGCCTACACCCATGACGTAGCTATAACCAACGTCGTCATCTCAGCGTCAGAAGTGTCAGCGGGAGAAATGGTCACTATCACCGTAACCACCAAGAACCTCGGCACTGAGTCCGAAAGCTTTGACGTAACAGCGTACTATGATGGAAATGACGTGGACAGCGAGCAAGTGACTGATTTAGATTCAGGCAGCGAAGAGACTCTGACTTTTGATTGGGACACAACTGGCGTTGCGGTAGGAAGCTACCGGATAAAAGCTGTGGCCTCAGCTGTTGAAGGGGAAGGCAATGTTGATAACAACGAATTCCTCGACGGCACTGTCACCGTGACAGAAACCGCGGCATCATTCCCAATACTCTTAGTGGCGGGTGGAGCCATCGTGGCAGTTGCAGTGGTGGTGGCGATCTTCTTCATCCTCAGACGAAGAGGAAGTCCTTCCTCCACCTAAACTCGTCGCCTGAGCATACAGTACCCACGACACATAGCATGTACACAGCGATTCTCCCAGATGGAAAGTTTTTATATAGAGAAACGTTTAAACTGACTACCGTGCTAACAATACCTGAGAGATTGGAGATAAGTTTATGATGCATTTCAATATTCGTCAAGCTAAGAGGCTTGGTTTAACCTCTCTTTTCCTGATTACAGTCATAATAGCTGTTTTGAATGGGGTTCTTCCTGTGCACGCAGAGCCGACGATTGCACTGGACCCTGCGGACATTGAAGCGAACCCAACGGAGTCTTTTACATTCGACGTTACCATTACGGATGTAGTGGACTTGTATTCTTACGAAGTCAAGGTGGGCTTTGACAAGGACATTCTTGAAGGAATCGATATTGATGAAGGGCCATTCATACGAGACAATACGACCTCGCCTTCGGGAACGTTCTTCTCATCCGCGATTGAGGACGACTATGTGTATGCTGCGTGCGTTACGATTGGATTGTATCCAGGAATTACCGGTAGCGGCGTCCTCTTCACCGTAACTCTCACCGTGGAGGCAGCAGGAGAATGTCCATTGGATGTGTATGATACGTTGCTCTTGGACTCAACTGGCACGTTAATTGCACCCTTTGATATGTTGGACGGCAACTTCCATACAACCGTACCCGTCGCTTCCTTCACCTTTGACCCAGATACCTTTGGACGTCCAATAGTAGGCGAGAATATAACTTTTGATGCTTCAGCAAGCATCGACCCTGACGGTGGAACCATTCTGAATTATACGTGGGATTTCAACGACACAACAATTGTCACCGTTAGTACGCCGATTATTGAACACGCGTACAGCAACCCTTCAAATTATACGGGTGGAGTCTATGATCCATACAACGTGACACTCACGGTCACTGACGATGAAAACGAAACGAACACCTTCTTTATAGAGACCAAAGCAGACGGCGTCAATGTGAAACTCCACGACTTATGCATCATCAATATAACAACGCCTGAGGAGATTTTCTGGCGCGAAGTGGCTACCATCGATGTAACTGTGCTAAACAATGGGAGTCACCCCGCCGTTTTCAATCTGACCTCCTATTTCAACTCTAACCCTATAGACACTGAAGCAGTCGGAGTTGGCGCAGTTCCCTCTTTGGAACCTGGAGAAAACGAGACCTATACCTTCAGATGGAACACTTTCATCAACCAGTCAAAACTGGGCTTCGGCTTAGTTGGCACGCCAAATTGGGATTACCCCTCCAACGCCTCTGTATCTGACGATATCTACACGTATACAAGCAGCAATCAGTCATTACAGTCATACTCACGCTTCAATCAGTCACTGACGGCTTATGAATTGAACACGACAGGATGGGCCGGCGTATCCAAAGTAGAAGTCGGAGTCGAGGTCAAGACCGATTCCGGCGGCGATGACCAGCTGAGCATCCAGGCGCAGTTGACGGGAAAACCTTGGGGTGCTGAGCACATCTACGACGTTACATGGGTCAACGACACGTTCTTCTGGGTCGACGTCACTGGCGCTGTCGCCTCGTATTGGTCGCCTTCTGGTATCCAGCAGGGCAGACTGAACGTGAGAATGAGATACATCCAAGTAGGCGGCACGGCAACCCCGATTTACGTCGACTGGCTTCTCGTCAGAGTTACCCCCTCGAATCCAATCGATCTCCCTGAAGGTACCTATGCCATCTGGGCAAACGCGTATTTGATCGACCCGTATTCACGTGCGTTCCGTCCCGGAGAGGAAGAGGATACCGCCGACAATACCCTGTTCGGCAATCCGATCGCGATCACCCTGATACCTGAACATGATATTGCCATAACAGATGTTACCATTAGTCGAACAGAAGTGGCTGTTGGCAGAACTTCAGAAGTGGAGGTTGATGTCCAGAACAACGGTAATGTCCAAGAAACCTTCGGTGTATTTCTGTACGTGAATTCAACTGAACCGGTGGCGAACCGGACTGGATTATCATTGGGGGCTGGAGCCACTAGAACAGTGCGCTTTACGTGGTTTACAGCGTCCAACACGACGGTTGAGGGTCCTTACAATGTGACTGTTGCGTGTGGGTTTTATAATGAAACTAGTGGGCACGTCGAACCGCTTGCTAATGAGACCGATACTGCAAACAATGTGCAAACTGTGATTCAGATAATGCGGTTACGTCCCATGGCTTATTTTACCTTCTCGCCTACTCAGCCAACAATCTCCGATGAGGTCACTTTCGACGCGTCCGCGAGCTACGCTCCGGGACAACCTGGAGGAACGATTGAATACTATATCTGGGACTTCGGAGACGTAAGCCTACCAGTGAATACCACCAACCCGATTGAGACACATACTTACGTAAGACCTGGCTCGTACTCTGCCGAGCTGACAGTGGTTGACGACGAAGGGTTGGACAACAGCGTGACAGGGACGGTGACCGTGCTAAAATTCAACAGCACAATCACAATCGCCGCTTCTGCCACCACAGTTCCCATCAGCCTTAACACAACCATTAGCGGATCCATATCGCCTGTTCGCGCAAACGTGAAGGTGACAATCAATTACACGAGCTTTGGCGAGGACAATTGGTTGACGCTTGCCAACGTCTCCACGAATGACGATGGAGAATATGCCTTCGACTGGATGCCGGAACAAGACGGTGCCTATCAGATCAGAGCCCTTTGGTACGGTGATGCGACAACAGAAGGAGCTGAAAGTTCCGTGCTGAACGTCATCGTTGTCATCCAAGATTTGACCGTTGACGACGTTGTTCTATCGGCATTTAAGGTAGAGCCTGGTGAATCCTTGACGATAGATGTAACTGTTGGAAACAAGGGCACGGCCACAGAGACTTTCGATGTTGCCGTTTACTATAATGACACGCTGCTTGAAACAGAGCCTGTGAACAACTTGGCCGACGGAACGAGTGAGACGGTCAGCTTCAGCTGGGACACGCAGGGAGTGAGTGAAGGCGTTTATGTCATCAGGGCATCCGTCGACCGGCTGCCCGGCGAGACTGCCATTGACGATAATTCGTTAACAACCGTTGCAGTCATCCAGGGTGAAGCAGCACCATTCAACATATTCCTATACACGACCATTGGAATGGCAATCGTGGTCGCAGTACTCGCATTCTTCCTAGTGAAGCCTTTGATCTTCAAGCCAAAGTAGGATGCCAAGCCTCAGAGAACCCCCATCTTTTATATGCAGTTCAAAAAGAGTATTTGTGTACTAGAAGATAGAGGCAGAAAGGTAAAAAACTCTTAAGCGCTATGAACAGATGAGGGAGAGGACACGAGGCAGCTTTTGGCAATCAGCAGACTTGGTATCAAGGTTAGATTTGCATTCTCGGTTTTAATCATTCTAACCACGCTGAGTGCATCAATATTGGTTGCTGCCGTGACGTGGTCGAACTACGAGATGAGGCTGACCACGTATGCGGATTTTGATGGACTCCCAGCTATCATTGAAACAGACGATATGACCCTGTGGGTTTTCTGGACCAGAAAGACAGTTGGCCGCTACGCTATTTTCTACAAGACCTCATTCGATCGCGGAGCCAACTGGTCGCCAGAGACCGAACTAGTCTCCGCTGGGCAGACCAACACGGGCCCATCCGCGTGTCAAACCTCAGATGGTTCGATATGGCTTGTTTGGGCCTCAGATCGCACGGG
>Ga0209635_10000469_pt1 | contig 27503 bp, 29 predicted proteins | sample DeeMarSWOR230_32_FD_187463 | JGI IMG/M metagenome (GOLD analysis project Ga0209635, IMG submission 187463) | Marine sediment microbial communities from White Oak River estuary, North Carolina - WOR-2-30_32 (SPAdes) (version 2) | ecosystem: Environmental > Aquatic > Marine > Intertidal zone >...
TGGACTTTCTTGTGGAGGCTATAGATCAAACTCGGGGATGGGCGAACTCGCTGTTGCTGGAGCATGTGATACTGACGGGCAAGGCTGAGTCTCCGTACAAGGCTTTTCTTTTCTACGGTTTTGTTTTGGACGAGAAGGGGAGAAAGATGAGCAAGAGCCTCGGAAACGTGATAGAGATGAACCCGTTGCTTGAACGAAACTCTGCTGACGTTTGCAGATTTTACATGTTATGGAAGTGTTCCCCCACCGACTCCATGAACTTTGACACCAGAGAACTACGCAAACGTCCATACCAAGTTCTAGGCACACTATATCATCTACACAGGTTTCTGATGCAGAACGCTGAATATGACAACTTCAGTCCGCGGGAACACACGCTCAAATGGGCTGATGAAAATAACGCTCTGAAGTCTCCGGACCGTTGGCTTCTATCAAAACTGCAACGAACGGTGAGGGAGGTAACTGAGAAACTTGAAGTTTGCGAGTTTCAATTTGCAACGTCTAAGTTGGAAGAATTTGTTGTCAATGTCGTTAGCCGACAGTATATCCCTGTGGTCCGCCGAGAACTGTGGACTGATGCTCCAGAAACCCTTAACCGTCGGTTAACTGTTTACGCAACTCTCTGGCACGTTTTGAAGACTCTAACGTTTCTTTTCAACCCTGTGACTCCATACCTTAGCGAGGCTATGTACCAGAGAGTTTACAAGCAACTGGACAAAACCCTACCTGAATCCGTGAACTTTAACGATTGGCCGAAACCAGATAAGATTCTACAAGACGATGCTTTAGAGCAAGAATTTGAAACCTTGATGCAATGTGTTTCATTAGTTTACTCTGCCAGACAGAACGCTCAACTAAAGCGGCGATGGCCACTACAAAAGGTCGTAGTGGTGGCGCCTAAAAAGGTGCAGAATGCCGTAAAGAATCTGGAGGAGGTCTTTCTCGAACTTGCGAATGTTAAGAAAATAGAGTATGTTGAAGAGTCTCCTGAAGAAACTGATGAGAAGAGGTGGGTTTTAGCTTTAGGCGAAGGAATACAAGTGTTATTGGACACAAGTCGAGACGAGTCTTTGTTGGGCGAGGGCGTTATGCGCGATTTGGCTCGTCGTGTCCAAGCTCTTCGAAAGGAGTTGGGGTTCATGCCTACCGATGTATTGAATGGTATTCATGTGGCTGAATTGGACTCTGAAAGCGTGAGGCTGCTAAAACCATATCTAAACGATATGGCGGAGCTTGTTCGAACTAGGAAGGTGCACCTTCATAATAAACAGTCTGAGGTTAAAGCTGAGTGGAACGAGCGCAGGCTGGATGGTAAGAAGGTTTATGTTGCTATAGAATAGCTGTGAATCTGAGATGGTTTATCACCAATTCATCATGCCACTTGAAAGTGCCTGAAAACATGCAAAGAAATAACGTAAAAACGATGTGATTGTGATTTGCGGAGTCGCTTGAGAAAACCTTCAAAAGTCTATTCAACAAGCGTAATAGTGCTATCCCTTGCTTCTTTAATAGAGAACATAGCTTTCATGTTGTCAGCCTCTTATTTTCCCTACTATGCAGAATCATTGGGAGCAAAGATTGAATATGTAGGAATCTTTTCCGCAGCCTTTCTAATCACAAGCGCCCTTCTTTCACAAAGATTTGGAGGCCTCTCTGACAGGATTGGGAGAAAGAAACTGATACAGGCAGGGTTACTTGCAGATGTTTTCCTTGGGACTCTTACAGGTCTACTTCAAAACTGGATCCTGCTGTTAGTCGTAAGAGCTCTAAACGGAATCGCCACTGCAGCAGTGAGGGCGCCAGCTGAGGCATCGTTAATTGACCAAGTTCCGAAACACAAAAAGGGTGAAGCATTAGGTTTCTTCCTCACAATGAGCATGATAGGCTGGTTCGCAGGTCCTGTTTTCGGAGGAAGCGTACAGTTATTTGGGGAAAAACAAATGAGACTGAGACTTGAAGACAGCTATCGAGTGCCTTTTTTCGTCGATTCCTTTCTTGCTATCGTCGCGATGGGACTAGTTGCGTGGAAGGTAAAAGAGACTAGAGGAAGCAATGTTAAGCCAGTAGAGTTGAAAAAGAACATAGTCAAACTAAGCGGTTCTGTCTTGCGGTCGCTAAGAGTCTTGTATGTCACAGAACTGGCAAACGGATTTGCCGTAGGTTTTATTGCTCTTGTTGGAGTTCTCTTTTTTGGAGATGTACTTAGTATTTCTCCTTTTGAGATAGGTCTTATTTTGTCCATTTCTGGGTTTATGGGAATATTTTGCAACTTCATCGGGGGAAAGACGGCTGATGTTATAGGAAGAAAACCTCTAATAGCGCTTGGAAGTCTTTCGTCTCGTCTGGCGTCTGTTGTATTGCCTTTTTCAACTAACCTAATCGGGGCTACTGGCATAATGATTTTCAGATCGCTTGGCATAAACGTAGCAATGCCAGCAACACATGCGTTAAGGGCTGACCTAGTTCCAGCAGAAGTTAGAGGGAAATTTTTCGGCAGGTTTCAGGCTTTTTTCAATGTAGGTATGATAATGGGAACGCTTCTAGGGCCATGGGTATTTTATCTCTATATAAATGGAGTCTTCAGAATTACTTGGCCCATAGAACTTTATATAAGAGGTTACGGGCTCCCCTTCTTTATCAGCGCAGCCCTTGGATTAATAGCGTTGGCGCTTCTACTCATTTTTGTTGAGGAACCTCCTAGGCGAGCAGAGAAACGGAAGTTGGAAGGTTAAATCTTAAGTTAACAAACAATATGTTGTATAAGATGAGGATTTTCACGTGTTGTTTATTACGCTTTTGGCGCCGAAGGGTAAGAGTGAGAAACCTATTAAATATCTTAAAGAACTTGAAGCATCAAAAAACATCACTGTTCGCGGCGTTTACTTCACCTTCGGAATATATGACTGCGTCGTTTTGTTTGAGGCTCCTGACGAAAAATGGCCATACACTTCACCATGCAGGTTGGCTTCGAAACAGATTATGTCGTAGAAACGTTAACAACGGTCTCTGCCAAAGAACTCTGAAATTTTGTGTCTCTTTTTTTGTTTGACACTAAGACCGGAAAGTTAAAAATCTTATTGTTCAGATATGTAAAAGTTTTCTTGGCTTGTTAATGAATATACCCTGCGCTTGAACTGTCAAAATCTTTTACAAGCTCGATTTGAATGTCGTCTGGAAGCGAAGACTGTTGGTTGAAGTATGTTACTTTGGGGAAGTAAACAGTGATTCCCTTCTCCGACATCACAGTGGCCGGATGACCGTCTCCTAAAGCCAATCTACAAACCTCTTGTGTTAGATCTCTTACCTCTGCTTCATCTGTATAACCAAACGAGTGAAGATATTCGTGGATGAGTATGTGAAAGCAGTAAGCGTTGAAAAGTTTCTTATCCACTGTTTGGAGCGCTGTTTCCAGAGGAACCCTATTCATTACTATAATGTTGGAGCCCACCAAGTGAAATGCGCCTACAAAATAGCCTTGCTTCATCCCTAAATCAGCTAAACCCAGCATGAGCCCACTTCTATGTCTGTTCAAGAATCTTTTAACGGACTGCTTAACTAACTCAAAAATCTCTGCTAGAGTATTGCAGTTGTCAAGTTTTTTGTCAAAACTTTCTACGGCTTTATAGTCCACTTTTTTTAACGCTCCTTAAGGTTCAGTACGTGATTGAGAGCAGTCTTTTAAATTTTTGTGAACGAAAAACTTCCATTTAATAGCAGGAAGGAAGACTATTTTTGCAAACATATAGGAGCCAAGACGTTTTGGATGATCTCGTTAGCCCAAAAGCGAGTATATTGGGACTACGCAGAGGATAAAAATGGCGATTAGTCCAATGGCAACAAACTTCCTAAGAGTTGTAGTCTGTGAAATGTCATCCAATGGACCTGGATGCTGGTAGAAAGCGAAAAAGAGCGCTAACAAAGCCATTGGATACCAGACAATAGCTAAGAGAATAATTCCAATGTATGAAAGAATCCGGTGTGCTTTTACCCCAACCAAACTTCGAGCAACGTGACCACCGTCAAACATGCCCACAGGCACCAAATTAAGCATAGTTACAAGCATGCCAACCCAACCAGCAAAAGCAAGAGGATGCGGTGATATCCCAAGTAAAGGGTTTTCGAGTCCTGGTGGAACGGAAGGAACTGTTCCCAGCGGCTGAAACACAAGTCCTATTAACTGAAATAGTATTGGGACAGGGAGAGTAGGATCGCCTTGAGGAATCCAAGTGTAATTTGAAAAAAGGATACCTACAATAGTAATCGGAATGGATACAAAAAAACTCATTAGTGGACCAGTGACGCCGATGTCAAACAGTGAATCTCTGTTTGGAGGAAGAGACTTTTGCTGAATAACGGCTCCGAAAGTGCCAATGGGAGGAAGGCCTGGAATAAAATATGGGTATGTAGCATCTACAGCGTGTTTATCAGCTAATAATTTATGTCCCATCTCGTGGGAACCAAGTATAGTTATAATCGCGCCTGTAAACATAATGGCGCCTATAATATCAGATTGAAGGTATCCAGAAAGAAATACTGTTCCAAGAGTTGCAAAAAACAGTGCAATATTTATGATTTTTCGACTAGGCTTCACAGGAGGCTTACGAACAATCTTCAACACAACTTTTCCATCCTTTCTTCTGAGAAGCGGAGCAAGTTCAAGGGCATCTAAACTTTTGACAAGCCTCAAAAAAGCCTGCTTGGTATCTTCCCGCAACCTCACATAGAAGGTCGGAATACCGTACTCCATGAAACCGTCTTCCACATCAAACTCCGACTCCACAGTACCCCGTATTTGCTCAAACTGAGCAGCATCAATATAAGACTCTGAGAAAGAACTTGTTGAGGACACATCAGACGCCACACATATTATTCAGTATTCATCTGCGACTGGAGATATTAGAATCTTCCGTATAAAAGAGACAAGCTTAACAAAATTCTTCTGTATTCAATTTTAGGTTCAGAATTTGATTAGACAACTCCCCAATTATTAGACGTTATTACATCGATGAAAAATGTTTATGATTGGAAATGAACGATGCAGAAGACCGTTTTTACATCCACACAAAAAAGACATTTTTGAGGTGAACATTCATCAAGAGAAGTAGCGAAGTTTATCACATACGTGAGAAGAGTAACCATCCCAAAGGACTTAAGAGACGTATTTATCATCAAGGAAGGAAACCTAGTTAAATGTAAAATCGTCAAAATGAGAGCTCACTGAGCAAAAACCATCCAACTAGACTTTAATCGCAACTAGTAAAGACGAAATACTGTTGAATCACTAATAAAAATGGAAAACAAAAACCTCAATAATTAAAACTGTCTGTTACCCATTATACTTCATTAAAATCCTCGCAATTTCTGGGCGCATTGTTTTTTCCGGTGGTGCAACACCTTTCCTGATGATTTCTTTAAGTTTTGACATGCTCATGCCTATGTGGCTGTCGTTGTTGTGTCCGCAAGTTCTGGGTGTGACTATTAGGTCACAGCATTTGCAGTAGAAGGCTTCTTTGAATTTTATTGGTTCTATTCCTAAATCCATTTCGTCGAACATTTCATGTGCTCTATAAGGTTCATATAGGTCTTTGATTCCTGCCATGTCTCTACCGACTACAAAGTGGGTGCATCCGTAGTTTTTTCGTATTATTGCAAGGAAAATGGCTGCTTTGGGTCCTGCATATCTCATGCTTATTGAAAGTGTATCTAAATAAACACGGTTTTTGGGATAGTAATTATCTATGAGAAAATTGTAGGATTCAACAATTGCCTCAGGCGAAAAGTCGTCTGATTTCAACTTTCCTATAACTGGATGAATAAACAAACCATCTACTTTTTCCATGACGTTTCTTTGAAGATATTCGTGAACCATGTGGGGAGGGTTTCTCGTTTGATAACCAGCGATTGTTTTCCAATGGCGCTTTTTGAACGTTTCCTGTGTTTCTAACGGCGTGGATTCTTGTGAAACTCTTTGAGTTAGATCAATTTTGCCTCCAAGCATAATTTCCCCCATTTTATAGATGTCGTTAACATTTGGGTGGGCGCTGTCCATCGTACCATAAACTTGAATCGCTAATTCTTTCTGGTTATATCTAATTTTTTCTTCCAAATGAATAACAGCGTAAGATTTACCTTCATATCCTAGAGTTACGTCATCGCCTTCCTTTAATTCTCTTATAACCTTCGAATTCTCTTTTCCTGATGGAGCAAGTATAACAGGTATTGTCCAAGCAATGTCGTTAGCTAGTCTTTCTTTGTAAATTGTACATATGTAGTCTTCGTTACACATGAAACCTTCTAAAGGACTAAAAGCTCCTATCGCAATTTTTTCCGCATCTAAAATTGTTGCCCAGTCTACTTCAATAGTTGGCAGTTCACTCGGCGCAAAAGATTTGTTGGTAAATATTCTGTTTATCAGTTTTTTGCCGTGTGGAAGCAAATTATTTTACTCCTTCTTATGAACATGCAACCCGCATTCTTTCGTTTCCGGCGATTCCCACCACCATCGTCCAGCTCTGATGCTTTCTCCGGGTTTAATAGGTCTAGTGCAAGGTTCACAGCCGATGCTAGCATAGCCTTTATCATGCAAAACGTTGTATGGTACATCATTTTTCTTGATGTAATCCCACACTTGCTCTTTAGACCAGTCAGCTATCGGATTTACCTTTACTATGTTTCTCTGTGATTCATCTATTTCGATTTTCTTGAGATCTGTTCTTGTAACGCTTTGGGCTCGTCGCAGCCCTGTGATCCAAGCGTCTAAGCCGCTAAGCGCTCTCGTTAAAGGCTCAACTTTTCTTATTCCGCAACAGAGCCTGCGGTAGTCAACGCTATCGTAAAACAAGTTCATACCATGTTGAAAAACCATTTTTTCAACTCTTTCTGTGTTTGGAAAATAGATTTCTATCTGCGCATTGTACTTGGTTCTTATTTTGTCAATTACATCGTACGTTTCTTGGTCAAGTCTGCCAGTGTCAAGTGTAAATACTCTAAATTTTGGATTTATCTTTGAAAGCATATCAATTAGAACATTGTCTTCTGCACCAAAACTCGAGGCAAGAGATATTTTTAGATGGAATTTTTCTAAAGCCCAATTTAGTACTTCTTGTGGCTTCTTGTTTTCAAATTTTTCCGCAAGCTTATCCGCTTCTTTTTTAGTTAGTTCCATTTTTATTTTCTCCGTGTCTTATTGACTTCGGTCTTCATAGGCGATATATGCTATTAAAACGTGATCGGAGATTTAAATTTTACTATTCTTAAGTAGTAAATAATCCTCTATTTCTCAATCCCAAACAACTCTCAAATTCATAAAATCCAAAAACCCCAGTTTTCTAACGAACTGATAACACAGCATCAGGAAAAATGTGCTAACGATTCTTTGCCCTGTGTTCCCACAACAAATTGTACATTAACGCAAGTCCTTTGACAACACTTCGATGCGACGTAATCGCTGCTTCACGTAGAAAAAATGCAACTCCAGGATCTTCAACCAAAAATAAAGCTTTTCCGCCAATTTCAGGATCGATGATGCATCCTCTAATTGGGATTTTATCAGTAAAGCGAATTTCCACGTTATCATTCAACTCTTTTTTTATTCTTTTCAGTATTCTTGTTTGTTTTTCTCTATCGTTAGGTTTCAACATGTTTGGGGTCATCAAAATTATTTTTAAGGCAACACCACGCTTTACAGCTTCTTTGAGTTTGTCACCAACCTCTGGAAAATACTCCATAGCTTTTGAAAGAATGAGAATTTCTTTTTCTGCGGTGTCGTAGATTTTTTTTGTCTCTTCCAAAGAAATCTCTCCTACACTAACAATGCGCAAAAGCTGAACAATCGGAGTGCCTTTTTTACCTTTCAAATAAACTTTCTTGCCAGTTTCCACAAAATCTTTGGCGTAATCTTCAAGAACTCCCAGCATCTGCTTGAGTTCGTTAATTCTAAATGATATGAGTGAACCCGCGATGTCTTCTAAAGGGCGTGGGTTATAGAGTATGGGTCTTCCGGGTCTTACGGTCACTAGCCCCATTTTTGCGAGTTGTTCTAAAACGTCGTAGATGCGTGCACTTGGGACTTTGCTGGTTTTGCTTAGAGTTGTGGCTTTTGTTTCTCCAAGGAAGATTAGGTAGGCGAGTGCTGATGCTTGATACTCGTTTAAGCCCATGTTGATTAGCAACGACTTGGTTTGGTTTATGTTTCTTTCGAAGGCCAAAAGTTAGATGTCTCCCGTTCTTTCAGACAAGTGGAGTCCCGTAAATAATTTATACTTCGAAACGTATATATAAATTAACTCCTAAAGAGTAGTAAAAAAGGTGTGGATAATGAAGATTTTAATCGCGGGCATGGACGGCTACCTCGGCTGGACCCTGTCGATGTATCTAGCCAATCGAGGACACAAAGTTGTCGGTGTAGACAACTTTTCAAGACGAAAGTACGTGAATGAGATCGGTTCATGGTCGGCCACTCCTATACGAAATATGGATGAACGAACAAAGGCTTTCAAAGAGGTTCATGGAAAAAATATTGAATTCTATGAGGGAGACTTGAGAGAGTATCATTTTGTAAGAGGGCTTATTAAAAAGTATAAACCAGATACCATCGTCCATTTTGGAGAACAACCATGTGCTCCTTATTCTATGATTGACGTTGATCATGCTTTATTCACTATGACAAACAACATTGTAGGAACAATGAACATATTATATGCTATGCATCAAGCCAGTCCTCATACGCATCTACTGAAATTGGGCACTATGGGAGAATATGGAACACCAAACATTGATATTCCAGAAGGATTCTTTGAAATTGAGTATAACGGAAGAAAAGATAAACTACCCTTTCCTCGACAAGCAGGCTCGTGGTATCATCAAACTAAAGTTCACGATACTGAGAATATTATGTTCGCTTGTAAAATTTGGGATTTGAAAAGCACAGACATCATGCAAGGAGTTGTTTATGGAACAAGAACCGACGACATGACTGATGACCGTTTGTTAACAAGATTTGACTTCGACGAAGTTTGGGGAACTGCCCTAAATCGGTTCTGCGCTCAAGCAATAATTGGTCATCCTCTCACACCGTATGGTCTGGGAGAGCAAAAAAGAGGATTCTTAGCTTTAAGAGACAGCATGCAATGCCTAACAATAGCTACTGAGAACCCACCAGATAAAGGTGAATACCGCGTTTTCAACCAGTTCGACGAGACATATACCATCAACGAATTAGCAGAAACAGTCCAGAAAATCGGCAAAAAACTTGGATACGATGTAGACATTCAACATCCAGAAAACCCAAGAGTTGAAGCAGAAAAACACTATTACAATCCACATCATGAAAAACTTTACAAACTCGGATTCAAACCAGTATATCCCTTAGAAAAAGAATTAAAAATAATGTTTAAAGACTTAGAAAAATTCAAGGATAGAATATTAGCGAAAAAAGAGAGAATTATGCCAACGGTTTATTGGAGAAAATGATCAACTCTTAATTTCTTTCTTTTTTTAGTCTAGACAAATCATATATATGATACTGTGGAGCGACATGGTTAAATCTAAAACTTCAGCGGTGATACCCGCTTATAACGAAGCTGCATCCATACGCAATGTGATCGCTGAGTGTAAACGGTTTTGCGATGAAATAATTGTTGTCGACGATGGAAGTACGGATAATACTGCTGAAGCTGCTGAAAGTTCTGGTGCTGTAGTGATTCGGCATGAAAAGAATTTAGGTGTAACCAGAACAATAGAGAGCGGATTTAAGGCAGCTCAAGGTGACATAATAGTAACAATAGACGCGGACGGTCAACATTCTCCATCAGATATACCGAAGCTAATAGAACCTATATCAAAAGGAAAAGCTGATGTTGTATTTGGCGTGAGAGCTCTAACCCCACATCTGTCAGAGAGAATAATCAACAAGCTGACAAATCTACGCGTAAAATGCTCAGATGTCGGAACAGGATTTAGAGCAATAAAAGCCGAGTTTACAAAGAAAATGCGACTTCATGGTGCATGTCCATGTGGGACATTCGTGTTAGAAGCTCACAAGCAAGGTGCCAGAATAACGGAAATTCTTATAGAAGTGAAACCTAGGCTGCATGGAAACAGGAAAGTGAGTACAAAACACTTCAAACAATTTTTCTACGTTCTAAAGGACCTTTTTTAGTGATTAACCATTAACAAACGTTAAAAGCAAAATAAACAATAACGCAACAAAAATGGTGTCAATAAATGAACGTTCTAGTAACTGGTGGAGCAGGTTACTTGGGAAGCAAGCTTCTCCTCACATTAGGCGAGGAGTTCCCAAAGGCTACCATAACATCTATCGACAATTTAGCAACAGGAGATTACAGTTATGTCGCCATGCTCAAGAAAGATGAACGCTATCGTCTCCTCACAGGCGATATAAGTAAAAAAGCCGATTTACAAAAAGCAATAACCAAGGAAACAGATGTAATTGTACATTTGGCTGCCGTGCCCGGATTAAAGCTGTGCAGAGACCATCCTAAGAACGCGGTAGAAACCAATTTTTACGGTACCTATCTGCTCCTTGAAAAAGCCGTTGAATATAACATCGAAAGATTCGTCTTCACTTCTTCAGCTGCTGTGTACGGAAAACCCCAACAGCAACCCATCACTGAAGAACACCCACTTAAACCCATAAACTTTTACGGAGTCACTAAAACAGCGGCTGAACAACTCATTAACGCCTATCACATTAGCAATTGCTTGACTACTACAATATTTCGATTATCCAACCTCTACGGCCTAGGTGCATACAGCCACTGGAAAACCGTTGTCCCCAAATTCGTTTGGCAAATGGTAAACGATCAGTCGCTTTCAGTTCGCGGAGACGGAAAACAAGAGCGCAATTTCGTACATGTACGTGATGTTGTAGGCGCTGTCATTCGATGCCTGAAAGCTTCTAAGCAAGTGGTTGCGGGTGAAATCTTCAATATTGGTGGAGAAACTATGAGCGTCAACCGTGTCGCTGAGATAGTAATGCAGGTAGCTGAACAACGGCTGGGAAAAAAGATAACGAAGGTTCGCACACCTATGAAAACCGATGAAGTATACACGACAGAGTTCAGCTACGATTATGAAAAAGCGTCTAGAAAAATTGGTTATGAACCAAAACAAGAAATACTTCAGGGCGTATCCGAACTAGTTGATTACGCGTTAAAGGTAAAGGCAAATAAGTCATGATTTAAGTTATGTTTCAACAGTATACGATATCTTTACTTTGCGGTCTAGTATGACGCAGTCCATGTTGTTGACGTACTTGGTCTGCTTCAATCAGTTGCTTAGCTTCACTAGCTGTTGACACTGTGTCGCAAGCGTATTGGTCGGGTTTAGGGTCGCCGTGAATTTTTGTGGAGTTCTATGTATCACTGGGTTGTTAAGAGGCTTTTGTGTCCCAGAATTTTCTTCACATGTAATGGAGAACAAGTTTGTAATACTCTCGCAGGGCTTTGCAGTGTCGAAACGTGTGGTAATGGATTTTGTCCAACTCATTCTTTGAAAGCAGACTCAGAGTCGTTCTACCCAAATATCTAGCCACCTTTTTACAGTTTCTTTTTCATCTGATGTGTTTGTCTATATAAAAAAGAGGGATATTGTAGGGGGATATCTCCTTCTATATCGGAGTTCAAATTCTCCTGCCTATGTGTCATCTACGAGTCTTTTGGTTCTTCAATATGTCACGTATCTCACGTAGCGTGATCAGTATCTCGTCATCCAAGCCTTCCATTCTTGGTACAGGTTCTTCAATTGAGTGAACTACTTCAGTCCCTGTTACATAGGGTGTTTTAAACTTCCTGAGTTCATTCAAGATAAAGTCTCGAACTTCCTCATAGAAAACGATGCCTTCCAGTTTGACTTCTGGACCTTTCTGCTGACTGCCAGAGTAACCTGCGGTCTCGATGTGGACTGAACCGATGTTAAACAGTCGATCGAAGGGTCCTGCCCTGCTAGATATGTTTGTGATCGTTCTAAAGGGCACGTGTTTGCGGGTTATGGTTATGACGCCTTTCTTCACATATACCTCAGGCATTGTCTCACCTGTCTCGGCTTTCACCGAAAACTCGATACTTCTGAAATAGGGGGGTGTGTATATCAAGAGCGGTATAAGCCAGATCATGTTCAGGACAAATGCCCAGAAGCTAATTGGACTAATCCAAGCGTTGATTAGTTGAACGGCGCTTGGGTATTTCTCTGGTTCTGCAGAAGCAGCCATGAAGGAAATACCTATGAAACCGAGAACGATTATCAGCCAGATGATTATCGCTGCAATTGTAGGCTGGAGCAAATTCTTGTGTAGAAAAGCCTTTGAGGGTTTGAAGATTTTCCCGCTTGTAACTCTCTTGACTGGAGGCTTGATGACTTTTTCTTTAACGTTACTTTCCAAATCTAATCACCTTCCTTTTTTCTTTTATATCGTGGAATCTCCTTTGCCGCGAGTTTGTTGAGAATTGCGATGGACTGTTGAGTCATTAGAAGTTCCTTCTCATTTGGTCTCAAAGTAATTCTGTACTCGTCTAAGATTGTATCCAATATTTCCCTGCACTCAGATTCTTTTGGGCATTCGGGACACAGCTTGCCTGCGTAGGAATCGTGCTTGTACCAGACTATTATCCCAAGTTTCTCCGTGAAGAGAATATATACTTGGGCATTTGCTTGATAGTCAAAGCCTATCAAAAGTCCTTTGTAGTCCAAGAGGCTATCAATGTCGAGACGGTGACTATTCGCATGTTCCTCAAGTGCCTTTGCTATCTTTTCTCTGGCTCGGCTAAGGACTCGCGACACGTAAGAGGGGCTCCATTCTTCTTCACTTTCGTTTGCAATGTCACTGGTAGGCTTTCCTTTGTGAAATTCTTTCCATACGGTTGATTCGTGTTTTGAGAGTAGCCCCATATTCTATCCCAGGTATTTGTTTACCAGAAATAAGTAAATATTTACTTATAAATCTTTCTATCCACATCTTGGACATAAAAACCTTTCTTATATCAAGAAAAGGCTTACATGCAAAAAAGGGGAGATTCACGAGAGATATCTCCAGAGATGGCGTTAACCATATTTTTGGTGACATCTAAGACTGTAAACAATGTATAGGTCAAATAGAGCTATTAACACTATTTTCTTGATATACAAAAATCTCGCTTTTACCTTTGCTATTCAAAATAAATATTCACCGTACATAAGTTTTAAAATGAGCAAACCCAGCACTAAGATTTGCTGAGGGAATTAAGGTTGAGTAAAACAAAAAACAAGAGAACTAAGAGAACGAAAAAGACGAAGAAGACAAAGAAAGAGACTTCTCCGATAAAACCTGTTGTTCCCAAACCTGAGGAGAGCAAGGACGCTGTTTTCTTGAAAAAACCTGAACTCTCAAACGCATCAAGTGTTACGAAAGCAGAATTACTTGCTGTTCTTAAGCCAGAAAAGGCTGTTCCGCTACCAAAACCTGAAATAAGAGATATTAAATGGACCATACGTAGATTTATTCCCTTGACCACAACTGTTCTGGGTTTAGGTTATATTCTGCCCAACATAGCAATTGTCATCATTTTAAGTTACATTCTTTCTCAAACCAGTATCTCCTCACTTCAAATGATAACTCAAATTAGCGGAATAATTCTCTTTCTCATGGCCTCCATTGTGATGATTGTTATAGGAGGCGCCCTTATATTTGGGGGAATACGGTATAACAAGAGAAAACAGTCTCGAGGAATAATATTCATTGGTGTTCTGTTCGCCTCATTTTATTTGTTGTGTCTCGGCGTCGGGTCTGCACTGTTGCTATCAGAGATAAATCTAAACGTGGGACTACTGATTGTGGGTCCAATATTTGTCATGGTGAGCGCCGCCGTTTATATGGTGCCTTCCCTCACTTCTAGACTCATAGGTCACACTCTCGGAATAATCGGCGGATTCTTTCTGGCCATTGTAACATTCAACTTCCAGATCTTTGAAGTTGCCACAGGTTGGGATGTGCCGTTTCCAGGACCATTCATGTCACTGACAGTTATGGAAGGAATTGCAATGATTTTGGGTACCATAGCAGTTGCTGTTTATTCGAGTTTTGCTGGAAGAAATGAAAAGCCAGTGGCATACGTATTGCTTTCGATAGTGGGATTGATCTATGGAATCGGTGTGTTCATTGGTCCGCTGATTCTCTCGTTCAGTTTCTTGGATATCGTGTGGAAAGCACCATGGCTGGGTCCACTCTACGGGTTACCAAGCTGGGTTGTCGATACAACGATTTTCTGGAGCGCAAGTCTTATTCTGTTGGAGATCGGAGGAATCTTGTTGATTCTGTCCTCTTGTTTGGGATTCGTGTTTGCAGCGCAAGAGTTTTCTAAGATTTATGTTGCGCCAAATGAAACAAGTGAAGTGCACGCGTATGTAAGTGAAGTGTCGCCAAGAAAAAGAAAGGGTGTAGTAAAAAGAAAAGCTGGTGTAGCAAAACCTCAATAATGGTGTGCATATTTTGCGGCGAGGTTTTATTCAATTGAAATCTCAAAAATTGTTTTCCATGACTCTGAATGTTCTAGGCATAGGTTATGTTCTTGTTAATTTATCAGTGCTTGTTCTATTAGTTTATTATCTTTCACAAAGCAGTATTTCCTCACTAGAAGCGGTGACTCAAATAGGGGGAACGGTAGTCTTTATGATAGCATCAGCCATGTTAATGGGAGTAGGCTGTCTACTGATAGTGGGAGGAATTCAACATTACAGAGGAAACCCTACACAGAGAGTAATACTCACGGGCGTGCTGTTCACGTCATTTTATGTGTTATTTCTTGGTATAGGATCAGCACTTTTCCTCTCTCAGTCAGACATTGGCGCTGTACTGCTCATTGTAAGCCCCGCACTTATGATGATAGGCGCTACCGCTTACGTGGCACCTTCATCTCTCTTTAAAATCGTTGGATCCGTTGTGGGAATCGCTGGTGCAATACCTTTAGCCATTGGCATATTCACTCTTCAGCCTCTTAGTCTCGTCTTTGCTGATTGGAATGTTCCATTTCCCGGTCCATTTATGTCAATGGCTTTTCTTGAAGGAGTTGCAGTTATCTTAGGCTCTGGAGCAGTTTTCGCACATTCTCTTCTCTCAGAGCGAAAAGAAAAATCGGTGTCACAAAGCTTGCTTTCGTTGGTTGGAATATTTTATGGAATTGACGTGTTCATTGGACCATTGGTTCTCTCATTCGGTTTGGCTAATCTTTTGTGGAAGGCACCGTGGCTGCCTCCTCTCAACGGTGCGCCGTATTATGTCTATGGTGCCACAATCCTTTGGAGCGTGAGTCTCCTCATTTTGGCAATTGGAGGCATTCTGCTGACTTTATCCTCTTGTCTGGAATTCATGTTTGCGACGAAACGTATGTCTAAACTTTAACTTCAATGGCACTTCGTTAGGCTACTGGTTTTGACTTGATGTACTATTATTGAACCTGTAAACTTTTTAGGGGCGATGTCTAACATCAAAGACCAGCACCCATAGGATGAATATTTGATGATCATAAAGATGTTTACAGTGGGAGCTTTATACACAAACTGTTACGTTGTAGGATGCAACGAAACCAAAGAGGCACTCATCATTGATCCCGCATTTGACACTGAACTCGTAGCTAAAAGAATATTAAGTGAAGCTGTTCAACTTGAACTACAGGTCAAATACATAGTGAACACGCATGGGCACTCAGATCACATAGCGGGCAACGGAATTGTGAAAAAGTTGACGACCGCGCCCATTTTGATTCATGAGTACGACGCGCCGATGTTAACCAACGCCACAGAAAATCTGACTTTACTGTCTGGCCTTCGCACAGTCTCTTTGCCCCCAGCAGATCAGATACTTCACGATGGAGATGTTATTAACATGGGTGAAGTTACCCTTAGAGTTCTTCACACTCCTGGGCATACAAGAGGTAGTATATCAATCTTAGGTGATGATGATGTTTTCACTGGAGACACATTGTTCGCGGGGTCCATAGGTCGAACAGACTTGCCCAATTCATCTCCTAAAGAAATTGTTAACTCCCTAAAAAAATTGAAGGCATTACCTGATCACATAAAGTTGTATCCCGGACACGGTCCAGTTTCTACGATAGGTGAGGAAAAGAAAAGTAATCCCTTCTTGCAAAACTTCTCCTAATTATCAGATATCTTTTGACAAATCACAACAGTTTAACAGAGTCCCCAAAAAAAGACAAATGAGAGTCAGAAGTATTTTTATGATGGTACTAAAACTTAAATCAGTTCAATGAATCGGGTTTATAGCATGTAAGGTAAGATATCTTGATGGAAATTCCTCTGGACCAGTCAACTATTCCCTTCAATTTGGAGTGCACTCTTAATTGTGGACAGTTGTTTCGATGGAAAAAATTGCGAGGCTGGTGGTACGGCGTTGTTGAGAACAAAGTTGTTAAAATAAAACAAATCAGTGGCAAATTGCTTTTTCAAATTTTTCCAGAAATGGCGGAACCCAGTTTTTTGGAGAACTATTTTAGGCTAGACGATAACTTACCCAAAATTCTATCTAGAATAAATAAAGATGGGCACATAGAAAAAGCCATTAAACGTTTTCGAGGACTAAGAATAATACGACAAGAGCCTTGGGAATGTCTAGCCTCCTACATCTGTGCAACCAACATCAACATTCCCGCCATCAAAAACATTGTTCACAGCCTCTCCAAACGGTTTGGAAGAAAACTAATCTTTGATGGCGAGGACTTTTACACATTCCCTAAACCAAGCGACTTGGATGGCGTCGACATTGAACAAGTAAAAACGTGCAAATTGGGATTTAGAGCTGAGCGATTTCTAAAGACTTCCAGAATCATAAACAACAAAGAGTTTGATTTAGAAACTCTAAAGAAGCTGGACTATAAAGAAGCAAAAAACCAATTGCTGTCGCTACCAGGTGTGGGCCAAAAGGTTGCTGACTGTGTCCTCCTATTCTCTCTAAACAAATTGGAGGCGTTCCCAGTAGACATCTGGATGAAACATGTAATTCTTGAGTTCTATCCTAACAACTTTGAAGAATCGTTTGTTGAAAAGCTTTCGCGCAGACACACACTTACATCAAGCGAATACCAGGCTATTAGCTCGTTTGGAAGAACATATTTTGGGGAATATGCAGGATACGCACAGGAATATTTGTTTGCTTTGGCGAGAGGAGGGAGAGCTTAACTTGCCCATAGACTGTCCACTGGACACTTTTAGCATAGCTATCTTCCGTTGGATACTTGGATTTTTGCGAGTACATTACGCTGAATGTTGAAGAAGTGCCTAAACTGAACACCAGACTACCAACGCACGACATTCCTTTGCATATGTTCCTATCAAGTATGTTGCCCTTGTTGATTGCCCTGCAATCATAATCCTTGAAGTAAGATGTTAGCCATGCCATCAAATTCAGCATCTGTGACCCTTGTGTCCATAATGTCGTTGTTTTTCACAGAATCTATTATGTGAATGTTGTTGATGTCAACTGCATTGATCAAAAACTGTTCCATCTGTTTTTGAAAGGTGGTCTTCATACTTCCGACGTGGGCAGTTGTGTAGCCTGTAGTAAATACTGCCTGCGATGACGAAGACGATGATAATCGTTAGAATGCCTATTGCTTTGAAAACGGCTTTTGTTGTTTTGAGCAGTTTTTCATGTGCTCTCTCTATTCAAGGGTTTGCTGAAGTATTTTCTTTTTCTACTCATATACAATAGGTATTTTTTCAGACCTATGTTTAAGAATTCCATCTTCTGGCGGATATTTAAGGGATAACATATCACATTCATACATAGACATACAACGTATGTCCCTGAAAATTAATGATTTTCAGCACTCCCACTCACTCAACTTTTAAGACCACTTTCTGTAGGTCACCCTTGACTATCTGAAACGCTGCTACGCCTCCATCAGCAGACGAAAGAATCAACCAAACAGCTTCACCCCAAAGCCTCATATACTGGAAATCAAAAACCGAAGGATGAGCAGGTGCAGAATGCGAATGAAAAATACCTACAAAATCCAACCCTTCTTGCTCCGCTTGTTCAAAAACGTTGAAAACCGTCTGAGGATCAGCCTCAAACCTTACTGATGACCTCAAAACATTAGGTGTCACCACAACCTTCGTTACAACAGCTTCTTCATCAATTAGCCTTCCGAAAAGTAGAGCACAAGCCTCGATTGGATGAGCATTCTTGCTTTCATTTTTCAACAAACGCATTTGCTCGCTTGTTAATCGGAGAATCACCTTGGAAACCTTCCAATTAGACGATTGTATATTTCAGAGTCGCCGAGCTATAGTTAACCTTTTACTACCGAAATGGGCACCAGTTTAACTACTTTTGTCGCTATCCCAACCTTATCGCTCACTTCTGCAACGCGATCCACATTTTTGTAGGCGGGGTCCGCTTCTTCAGCTAAAACAACTTGGCTTGCTGCCCTAACAACGATTCCATGCTGTTCCAAAGTCTTTTTTACCTCCCCTCCCCAGAAGCGCCTTTTTGCATCTCTTCGACTCATCATGCGTCCAGCTCCGTGAGCTGTGGAGCCAAATGAAACTTCCATGGCTTTTGCTGTGCCAACCATAAGCCAAGAGTTGGTGCCCATGCTTCCAGGTATCATCACGGGTTGCCCAACATTTCTATAGTCAGAAGGAATTTCAGCTCGTCCTGGACCGAACGCGCGAGTTGCACCTTTTCGATGAATCCAGACTTTTCTCTGATGCCCATTCACCTTATGTTCCTCGATTTTTGCGATGTTATGGGCAACATCATACACTAAATGCATGCCTAATTCCTCTGCTGGCTTTTTGAACACTTCCTCGAAGCTTTGGCGCACCCAGTGTGTAATAGTTTGGCGGTTGGCAAAAGCGTAGTTGACAGCGCAGGCCATAGCTTGATAGTAGTCTTTGGCTTCGTTGCTGGTGCCGGGTGCACAGGCTAGTTCTCGATCCGGTAGAACTATGTTGTACTTGCGGATTGCTTGCTCCATTACGCGTAAGTAGTCTGAGCATATTTGGTGTCCGTATCCGCGTGAGCCGCAATGAATCATAACCGTGACTTGGTTTTCATGATTAATGCCAAACGTTTTGGCGATTTGGGTATTGTAGATTTTGTCAACCTTTTGAATTTCAAGAAAATGATTTCCTGATCCTAAGGTGCCAATTTGGGATACTCCTCGGTTTTTAGCGGTAGTAGAAACTTTGTCAGGGTTGGCAACTTCCATGCATCCATTTTCTTCACAGTGTAAAATATCTTCAGGCCAGCCCATTCCGTGATCCACAATCCATCGCACGCCTTCTGTGACAAGTTGATCGATTTCATGAATGGTTAAACGGAAATCTTTACGGCGGCTGCCGAGCCCGCAAGGAACGTTATTAAACATGATGTTTGCGAGGTCGTTGAGTTTAGGTCGGCAGTCCTGTTCAGTTAGATTAGTGGTTAAGAGGCGGACGCCGCAGTTGATGTCGTATCCCACTCCTCCTGGGCTTATTACTCCTTCCTCATAATCTGTGGCTGCGACACCGCCTATGGGGAAACCGTATCCTTCATGTCCATCGGGTAAAGTGATGGCGTGTTTGTAAATGCCGGGTAAGTGAGCGACGTTAGTGCACTGTTCTAACGTTCGGTCTGTTTTCATTTTTTCAAGCAACTGTTCATCTGCGAAGACGATTCCAGGTACTCGCATGCCTGGTTTGTATTTTTTGGGTATTCTCCAAGCGTATTTGTCGATTTTTTCAAGTGGAACTTTTGTCGAACGCCCTGGATCTCTTCTTTTCTCATGCATTAAATCACCTTAAAGAAAAATCTTAGGGTAGATATTTAAGGAATTTTGGTATAAACACCAAAGAAGTTATTTGTTCTCAGGTGAAGGTAGATTGTAGAGTGAAGATGTTAATCAGAGTGGTTCGTCGGTTAACCATCGAAGAAGTGCTAAGACGAATCATAGATTTTGAACGAGAGCACGGCGTAACCTTTGATGAATTTGAAGAATTGTTTTTGGAAAAAAGGCTGAATAGACAAAATGTTGACTTTTATTTTGAATGGGCTGATTTGGTTCACGCCTACCGCGGTTATGTGGAGGGCGGTGAACTCGATTATATAGTGGAGGAGCTAAGGGATTTAAACCCAAGTGATATTGCGCTTTTTACTCCGAAGCGATTGCAACTTCTCTATAGTTTAGCTGGGCTAAGAGTGAGATCTATAAACGATTTGGCGCAAAAAACTCATAGGAACGTGAAAAACATCTACCAAGACTTGCAGATACTGAGAAAACTAGGCTTCGTCGTTTTCAAGAAAGTTGGGAAACGAAACATCATTCCAGAAACGTTAATAGAAGAAGTCACACTCATGGTTCGGTAAGTCTGAAGTCTGCCAAATCCTCTGTCATCTATTATTATTGGCTCTTCACAAAACCAGTTAGATGTCAAGAATGAACTTAACGGTTACTGCTTTTGGTTTTTTCACTATCTCCATTCGATGGTAAGTCACCGCCTTTATTCCAACCTTTTGCAAGTGCCTATCAGAATCGAAAGGTTCACCCCAAATCTTAGCCTTCAACTTCAAGCAGGCAGGTGTTTTCTCTATGCTGGAAATATTAAAACAGCAGTACAGTTTTCCAGTTGTTTCAAACCTGATTAACAGTTCCTCTATCCAGTTGTATAGAAGAGCTTGCTCGTCGTGTGCTTCAACTTCTACGTTTTCTTCAACTTCTGGCTTAATCTTCTCAATTTCAGTCATCGCATTAAAAGTGGCTGAAGCCGCATTTTCAAAGGCTTCTTTTAGGCTCTGTCCATAAGCCGCTATGTACACGTCGGCAGTGTGCTCTAGAACCTCAAACCGCTTTTTCATTGACACGTTTCTTCGCTCAGTTCAAAGTTATAGCAACTAAAGTATTTATTAATCGTTTTAATTGCCACTTGGATTTCAGAAGTTATAGGCTGTGAATTCATATTGTATTTTCATAATTCTTTTAATAGTGTACACCAATTTGAAGCATATAGGTGACACGATAGTGTTTCCTCGAATCAAAGAGCTGCAAAAACTTCAAAATCTTGAAAAATCCCGTGGTCGTCTTTTCAGAAAATCACGTAATGTTTTATTGAATAGCTGTAATGAATGTAAACAGGCAATTTCTTTACCGAAAGGAGTCTACTGTGGCGTGTGGAGAGAACAAATAAACCCTGCCATGTGTCAGCACTGCCCTTACTTCGATATAGAACCGTTAGAATACAAGCTATTCAAAAGAACATGAGGTGAGACGGAGAGGTGAAAAGTCAATGAAATGTCCTAACTCGAAATGTAACGGCAAAATAGAAAAAGCAAAACAGAAAAACACAGAAGGCAACTTTTACTACTGCAAAGATTGCGGAACTGTGATTTATCGAGAGTAACTCTGAAACCAGAGTTTGGAGACAATCTATTCCGTTTGCAACGTGAAGAAGCAAAATAACTAACGTTTTTTATTTATGTTAACGTTTAACCATTCGCGACGCCGTATTTTAATCACATCAACAATCGATTTATTAGCTTGATTTGCGGTAATAAAGTACTCACAATCAACGAAACGTGGGAAGATGACGAAAGCAAAACATTGGGATTTAATCATTGTGGGCGCAGGACCAGCAGGCCTTACAGCTGGCATCTACGGAGCCCGCAGCGGACTCAAAATGTTGGTTCTAGAGGAGAAACTCCCAGGAGGCCAAGCCGCTGAGACTCCGTTGGTTGAAAACTACCCCGGCTTTGAGAGCATAGACGGAAGAGACTTGATTGACAAAATGACTGAACACTGTAAAAAAGCAGGAGCCCAAGTCAATGAAATGGAGAAAGTGGTTGAAATTGACCTCAAAGATGAAAAGAAAAAGGTAAAGACGAACAAAACAACTTACACCGCCTCTGCATTAATAATTGCCTCAGGCAGCCATCACAGAACGTTGGGAGTGCCCGGTGAAAACGAGTTTCGCGGAAGAGGAGTAAGCTATTGTGCAGTTTGTGATGGGGCTTTCTTCAAAGGAAGAGAAGTGCTTATTGTAGGCGGTGGATACTCAGCAGTTGTCTCCGCGTTATACTTAGCTAACTTGGCTTCAGACGTGAAGTTAGCTCATCGTAGGTCTCAGTTACGCGCCGAGGGAATTCGTGTAAAAGATTTGCAAACACAAAAGGTAGGGATTCTGTGGAACACTGAACTTCGAGAAGTCAAGGGAGATGTTAGAGTTAGAAGTGCTATTCTTGCTAACAACAAAACTGGTAAAACCAAAGAAATTAACGTTGACGGTGTATTCGTCCAAGTCGGCGAAGTGCCGAACAGTCAATTTGCAAAGGAAGCGGGAATTGAATTGGATGATGGCAACTTTATTGTTACAGATGCTCGGCAAAGAACTAACATTCGTGGAGTATATGCTGCTGGCGACGTAACCAATGGTCCAGTTAAACAAATCGGAACGGCTGTGGGGCAAGCTATAATAGCAGCCACTGAAGCGTTCGGCTATGTCAAAAGACCATATTATTATAAGGGATGGAAAAAAGACGGGTCAAACCCGAAACGTATAAGTGAGTTATAAAACATTAATTATATGACTTATGTCATAAAATGATGTGGAAATTTGGATAAAAAAACAAGAAAAACTACCAGAAAGAAATCAGCTTGAACCTACATGAAAATAGAATACAAAAGGTGAAAGCCATGTATGAAGTGCTTAAAAAACTGGAATTGGCACCAAAAATCAAACTGATAGAAATTAAAGCTCCAGAAATCGCTAAGAAAGCTAAAGCAGGACAATTTATTATCCTCAGGATGAATGAGAAGGGAGAGCGCATCCCTTTAACTCTCGTAGAATGGGACCCAGAGAAAGGAACAATAACAATCATTTTCCAAGAGGTAGGAGCATCAACTCTAAAACTTGGTGCACTTGAAATTGGAGAAGTAGTACTAAACGTGGCGGGTCCACTGGGGAATCCAAGCGACGTAGAAAATTTTGGTTCAGTAGCCGTCGTTTGTGGAGGTGTTGGCACAGCAGCGGCTTACCCTATAGCTAAAGCATTAAAAGAAGCGGGCAATCAAGTGATTTCCATAATCGGGGCTAGAACCAAAGAACTGCTTATTCTTGAGGATGAAGTAAACAAAACAAGTGATGAAATGTTCATCTCCACTGACGATGGATCAAAAGGACACAAGGGATTCGTTAGTGACGTATTAAAAATGCTTATTGAAAAAGGATATCATTTTGACCTAGCATATGCGATAGGTCCCGCAGTGATGATGAGAGCAACAGCGAATGTGACAAAGTCCTATTCAATTAAGACGATAGTAAGCTTGAATTCAATAATGGTGGATGGAATGGGAATGTGTGGAGCCTGCAGAGTAACCGTGGGCGGAGAAACCAAGTTTGCCTGTCTCGACGGACCAGAATTTGATGCGCACATAGTTAACTTCGATGAACTTATCAAACGATTAAGAGTGTATCTGTCAGAGGAAAAACAAGCGATAGAATTGTACGAAAAATGTGAAGGTTGTAAATGTGAGTAAAGCAGAGAAACAAAAGAGATGGCGCAGCATCTCTATGCCAAAACAGAAACCTAAAGACCGCATAGGCAACTTCAACGAGGTAGCTTTAGGTTACACCATGGAACAAGCCTTAGCAGAAGCTGAAAGATGCCTACAGTGTCCCAAACCTCAATGCATACAAGGCTGCCCAGTAGACTTGGACATACCTGCATTCATTAAAGAGATCAAAGAGAAAAACTTTGACGCAGCTATTAAAAAAGTGAAAGAAAAGAACAGCTTACCCGCAATTTGTGGTCGAGTTTGTCCACAGGAAACTCAATGCCAAAAGTTTTGCATAGTAGGAAAAAAAGGAGAACCGTTGTCCATTGGAAGACTAGAAAGGTTTGTAGCTGATTATGAACTCCAGAAAGGAGTAACAGTTCCCCCTAAACCAAACTCGCCAGTAAGCGGAAAAGTAGCAATTGTAGGATCTGGACCAGCAAGTCTTACCGCAGCGGCTGATTTAGCAAAGCTAGGACACGAAATTGTCATATTTGAGGCACTTCACACAGCAGGTGGCGTACTTATGTATGGGATTCCAGAATTTAGGCTGCCCAAAAAAATAGTGCAAGCTGAAGTTGACTACGTCAAAAAGCTTGGTGTTGACGTTAAAACTGATCATATGATAGGCAGATTGTATACGATAGATGAACTGTTTGAACGGGGATTTGACGCTATATTCATTGGAACTGGGGCAGGTCTTCCTCGTTTCATGAAAATACCTGGAGAGAATTTGGGTGGAATATATTCTGCCAATGAATTTTTGATCCGAGTGAACTTGATGAAAGCGTACATGTTTCCAGAATATGATACACCGATTAGAGTTGGTAAGAAGGTTGCAGTTATAGGCGGCGGTAACGTTGCTATGGATTCGGCGAGATCGGCTTTAAGGCTTGGAGCAGAAGAGGTATGGATAGTCTATCGAAGGTCTAGGCAAGAACTGCCAGCTAGATTGGAAGAAGTAGAAAACGCAGAGGAAGAAGGAATAAAATCCAAGTTTCTCACCAATCCAGTGAAGTTTCTGGGAGATGAAACTGGCTGCGTAACTGGAATGGAATGTATCGCTATGCAGCTTGGAGAGCCAGATGATTCGGGGCGAAGAAGACCCATTCCTATAGAAGGCTCCGAGTTTACCATGGATGTTGACACTGTGATAATAGCCATAGGGCAAACTCCAAACCCGATAATTCAGCGAACCACTAAGGAACTGAAAACCACAAAGTGGGGTACTATAGTGGTTAATGAAAAAACTGGAAAAACCGCCCGGAAAGGAGTTTATGCAGGCGGAGACGTAGTCAGCGGTGCAGCAACTGTTATCAGCGCTATGGGAGCTGGAAAGAAAGCTGCACGCAGTATTCACAAATATTTACTCAGAATCAAAAGGTAAAAACCCATATTTTCCATTCCTTAACATAGAAAATCTGTTGATATTCCCATTAAAATGACTTTTCCCATCAGAAAACACTCTTCCATTTCGTAATTTTAATGGTGAAATACCATTACAATCTGATAAAATAAATATTTTATTAGGGTTTATATACAAAACCAATTTCTCTGCATAAAAGAAAGAGACCTTAAATATCATATTATATATCCCTACTTAGAGAGATATATATCTCTCATTTCGGCATTCCCTTTAACAAGTTGTCGGTAAATTCGCAAATCGAACAGTTACGCCGCTTATGGAACTGACTGCAAATAAAGAGAGGGGACACAAAAAGTTAAATTTGGAAGTTGACACAGAATTATTTGGAGACGTGAAAAAGAGTGGTTTTTGAGAAGATTTCAAAGAAAACTTTGTTTGTGCTGTGGGTTTTCTTAGTTGCATTGGTTGCGATTGTTGCAACATACGCTTACATGCTGAACAATCATCCATTGGTTGAGCTGTCAAGAATGGATGTTTCGAATGGCCTTATTCTGGAAGTAGATAAAACCGTCTATGAACGCGGAGAAAACGTCACAATAACCTTCACGAATAACAGCACCGAAACCGTGACATTTCCAGATGCTGGCTGGTCTACTATAAGAGACTCAGCTGGTCGTATCGTTGCGCCAGGCATGGTAGCCACTGTCGTTTTACCGGTGCCTGCTGGCGATTCCTTGACTTGGATATGGCATCAACTAAATGCTCTTAGTAATCCAACAGTTATGGTTCCTACCGGCATCTACACAGTAGAACTCTACCCTAGAATAGCAGACCTATCCGTAAAATTCGAGATAGTGAGCTGACCTCTATCATGGGAGAAAAGGCGAAATGAAGCCGGGGCATGCGCGCTGCATGCATCCTTCCTTCAACTCTAAAAAATAACAATAACTAAAAAACCTCATACACCTCATCGTTCACCGTAACTTCTACATTTTTAAGATTAAGATATTAAGATACCTATCTTAAGAAGGGTGAATAGCTAGAAGCACAGAATAAGGGGAAGTCTAGAAGTGTTTCTGAACGTTCTTTATCGCTGCAACCGTTAGCTTAACAGTGTTTTCCAAGTCTTTGAGGCTGAGTAGTGATGCGGGGCTGTGAATGTAGCGAGTTGGAATAGATATAACTCCGCTGGGCACACCTTCTCTGCTCAAAGAGATTCTAGCGGCATCGGTAGTGCCACCTAATCCTGTTTCTAGCTGGTATGGAACTTTGTTCTGCTCTGCTGCGTCAGTCAGCCACTTCAAAACTTTCGGATGGGTGATTAAACCTGCATCTGTCACAGTTAAGGAAGGGCCTTCTCTCATTTTTATATGAGTTTCCGACTCTTGTACTCCAGGTGTATCGCCAGCCACTGTTACGTCTAATGCTATGCCTACGTCAGGTTGCAACTGAAAAGCTGTTACAGTTGCTCCTCTTAGTCCCACTTCTTCTTGTATGGTTCCCACAGCATAAACAGTGCAATCGACTTCTCGTAGCCTTCTCAGGGTTTCGATTAGAATGACGCATCCCACGCGGTCGTCAAACGCTTTTCCCATAACTACGTCTTTCCCAACTCGAGTGAATTGGGTGTCGAAGCTCACTGGGTCTCCAATGCGAACTCCTATTTCTTCAGCGTCTTTCTTATCGGTTGTTCCAACGTCAATGAAGAGTTTGTCTGCCTCCATTACCTTTTTCTTTTCCTCTTCTTTGAGTATGTGAGGTGGTTTGGCCCCAATGACTCCGCTAATCGGTCCTTTACTCGTGTGAACTATAACTTTTTGTGCAATGAGAATTCGATCGTCAATTCCACCGATCTTCGTGAACTTCAAGAAACCTTTTTTTGTGATCGTTTTAACCATAAGTCCGATTTCATCCATGTGAGCCGCCAGCATTACTGTTGGTGCATTTTTCTTTCCTTTCCTAATTCCGATGATGTTTCCAAGCTTATCCTCTTTAACTTCATCCACGTGGGGCTTCAACAGTTTTTTCATTAAAACCCTAACTTCTTCTTCTCTACCCGCTACTCCGCAAGTGTTGGAAAGTTTTTCTAAAACGTCTACTAACTTCACAAGAATTCCTCCCACACTTAAACGCTAGCAAGAATTATATAAGAATATGTATCTTTGGTCACGGCATGCGTTTGCACACGTCCCAAATCGACACTGAACATCGTCACTGTAAAACGTTACTTTTTTATCCAAGCGTTTTGGAAGGCAAATAGAGGAGAATGAAATTGGTTAAAGTTCTTGAAGAAATAACACTTGATTCAAAAATAGATAAGGATATTAAATGGGTAATACAACTCGTAGAAACTGAAGGTGGCAAAAAAGAACTCGCGTTTGGTTATCATAGAGAAGGTGAAAAAGAACTTAATGAACCATTTACGCCTACTGTTGGCGAATTCGAAGAATTGTTAGCTAAACACAAGGATTCAAAAATCGTAAAGAATTATCTTAAATCCACTATTGGTTTCTTTAGCAAACACTTGGACACATAAACTCTGTCAAGCCGCAAGATTAATTATACCGTATCTATTGAACGCAATCTTCACTTGC
>Ga0209635_10000470_pt1 | contig 27486 bp, 22 predicted proteins | sample DeeMarSWOR230_32_FD_187463 | JGI IMG/M metagenome (GOLD analysis project Ga0209635, IMG submission 187463) | Marine sediment microbial communities from White Oak River estuary, North Carolina - WOR-2-30_32 (SPAdes) (version 2) | ecosystem: Environmental > Aquatic > Marine > Intertidal zone >...
TTTTGAATAAATTTTATTTTAAAAAATTTTTGCCAATTATATTAGCGATTTCTTTATTTTCTTTTGGTTCTAACCTATATCTACCTGATGTAAAAATTAATACTCCCATAAATGATAACCCTAAGACAGCATTAAGTGCTAACTTAGCGGCATGGATAATAATAGCTGGTGATAGATACGATCATGATAAAGTAGAAGTAATTAAAAGTGGATGTAATCAAGCCTATGAGGCATTAATTAATAGAGGATTTACCGGGACTGATATATATTATCTAGGTCCTGATTATGGAACTCCTTCGATATATCAAGAAAATTTTGCTTACAGTGCTAATATTCGAGAAGCAATTCTAACTTGGGCACCAAACAGAGGAGTAGACGCTACTCATGGACTTGGGATTTATATGTTTGATCATGGTGGAGAAGGAGTAATGGGTCTTCCAGGAGCTCCAGATCTTTATGAAACTGATTTAAATTCTTGGTTACATTCATTAGAAACTATCACTGGCTGCAAAAGAATTATAATTATATATGAAGCATGTCATGCGGGGTCATTTATAAACCCTATTAGTGAAGATAACCGCATTATTTTAACTGCAACAGATGCAGCTCATGGATCATATGTGAATCCTACGTGGGATTGGGCTACGTTTTCAGAAGGATTTTGGTCATCTATTATGCAATGTAAAACAATTGGTAAAGCGTTTGAAGATGCTGAAGCATATGTAGAATCTGTAGGAGATGGATACCGACAATTTCCATTGATAGATGATAACCATGATGAGGAGGGTCATGAAACAGATACATTTGGTCATTTGCCTAATGGTGGAGATGGAGATGATGCATTAGCTTATTGGATAGGAACAGGAACTAATTGTCCAAAGATTTATATAGCAGCGTGGGCATTGACAGTTTTCATCAATATAAGTAGTTTTCTAATTCCATCGTGGACAGTAATTGATACAGATACACTCATTGAAAGAGTTTATGTAAGAGTAATACCCCCAAATTGGACACCAACAGATATTATCCCTGAACCTACTTCTGATGATGGAACAACAAAACTTGGAGTTCATACTGGGTATTTAATCACGCAATTATTAGACGATGATAAAGATGGCAATTATACTGGGAATCTTTACAATCCTAATCTTCCCGATTTTTGGAGCAAAAAAGGAGATTATAAAATTGATATATTCGCAGAAACAGAAGAAGGTGTTATAGCCGAGGTTGAAACAACATATATTACGGTAAATGATGATGGAGAACCACCTCCAGATACTACACCTCCGACAATCATAATCACAAATCCAGATTCGAATGCAGGATTAATTGGTATCGTTAATATTACAGCGGAAGGAGACGACGATCAAGCACTTGAAAAAATACAACTTTATCTCGATGGATACTTGTTAAAAGAAGAAACTATGCCAGATTATTACCCATATCCCGAATTAATTTATAGTTTAGATACCGTAGATTACAGTTTTGGCCTTCATAATATTACAGCTCGAGCAATAGACAAAGTAGGGAATGAAAAAGAAACCACTATTTTGGTTACCTTTGAAAGAGAAAATGAAATTCCAGGTCCTCAAATTCATATCCTGATTATTGGATCTATCGCTGGAATTATAATTGTCTACGTGATAAATCTTAGAAAAAGAAAAAATAAGTAATTTAATTGTTAAAAATCCAAATTTTTTACTTTTTTTTCAATTATTTTCCAAAAACAGCATCTTCTTCTAATAACAAGACTCATAAAATTAAGGCAGTATTTAAATTTAAATTATGTTTTATCTTTATTCTTATTAGGTTCTGGTGTTCTAACTCTGAAAGTTCATATATTAGATTATATCTTTAAGAAGGATAAGGATGGGTCTGATTATTATTGGTTAGTGGGGCGTCTTCAGAGTGGTTTAGAAATTATAATAACATCTTTTTATGATGATCTTCAGAGATTTATAGGTAAATCTGTTGAAATGTTGTTATCTGTTCTAAGGTCTCCGTATTTAGAGTTAGAGAGAGGAATACATAGCAGTTATTTTGCTACTGAAGACTATTATTCAGTTGAACTCATTGATGAGTTGATAAAGCAGAAGAAAATCAATCCTATTTCAAAGGATAGACGAAAGCGTATTATATTAACAGGTGAATATATAGATTCTTACACCATTCCTGAGAAATGGGATAATTTAATAAGACCGAAGGTGTTTAAATGTTTGTTAAAAGGATCATCTGCTCTTAAGACAAATGATGGGATTTATCTTTTAAATCCTTTTCATACGAGGAAGAAAATTCCAATTGAGAAATTCCCTCGAGAAGTTACTATAGCTACTGGTAGCATTACTTTAGTAGCTTGGCATCCTCTCTGAATTTTCTAAATTCACCTCAAAACCTTATAATTTTTATTCTAGTTTCAGTATAATATATATATTTATTTGGAACTTCTTCATATTCTTTTATTTTATTATTATAAAGACTTATATTCTCATAATTTTAGCTATAAATAAGTGAGAAGACTGAGTGCTTAAAGATTAAAGATTTTTCATACGATTAATCTTTTGATTTTTATTTATAAATTTTTTAATAATTCTTAAATTCCCAATTTTAGACTATTAACAAATTAATGCTATTCAAAAGAGATGTGTGAGATTTCACACTAAATATCCATAAACAAATTGATTATATTCATTTTAAAACTTAATCAATAGCTTTTATTTTATTGGATTATTTATAGAAAATATAATTAAAAAAATTTAAATCAATTAATTAAAATAAAAAAAATAACGACTAACCTAAAGTGAATAAAAATATGGAGAAAAGAGGAGCTAAACTTAAAATTGATGAATATAAAGGACCACTGGGTACGATTAAAGGATTTGAATTAACTACTGGTAAGGTTTCTTTTGGAGACGAGACAGAATGGGAGCCTATGGGCCCTACACCGATGCCTCATATTCCTACATTACGAGAATGGTTTATGAAATTAATGGAAAGATACAAACCATTTTACATGCCGATATATATGCACAATTAATCGGTGCATATACGACAAATGTGATATGTGCTGTTTATGCACATTTGGTAAATGTAATCTTTCCAAAGGTAGGACAGGGGCATGTGGAATAAATATGGAGACGCAACAAGCAAGAATTGTAGAAATTGCTTGTTGCATTGGCGCTAGTTGTCATTCAGCTCATGGTGATCATCTACTTCATTGGCTTAAAGAGAAATATGGAAATGTTCCTATTGCCTATGGTACAAATATTGAAGTAGAAATGCCATGTACTCGTTTAATTGTTGGAATGAAACCAGAAACATTAGAAGATTTAGAAACAGCAATGGAATGGGTTCATTTTACAATTACACATCTATTAGCTGCTGGACATACTGGTCAAGAGTCAAGCTATTTGGATTATGAATCCAAGGCTTTCCTAGCGGGCTTAGCTGATGCTGTAGGAATGGAAATTTCTGATGCCGTTCAAATAGCCGCGTATGGATTTCCTATGGGAGAGGCTGATGTACCTCTCATTGAATTAGGAATGGGAACTCTGGATACCGAAAATAAAGCAACAATTTTGATGATTGGGCATAATGTGGCACCAGGAATCGAATTAGTTGATTATATGAGAGAAAAAGGGTATGAAGATAAGCTGGATGTAGGAGCAATTTGTTGTACAGCAATAGATTTAACAAGATATTTTGATGGTGCGAAAATTGTTGGGTCATTAGCTAGACAGATGTTTTATATACGGTCTGGTTTAGCAGATGTTGTTATGGTAGACGAACAATGTGTGAATTTACGAAGTTATGAGCAAGCAAAACTCGTGGGTGCTCCATTTATTGCGACAAATGAAAAGAATATGGGTGGATTACCGAATAGAACAGATGATCCTGCTGAAGAGATAATCGAAGATTTAGTTAGTGGAAAAGCAGATGGAGTATTAATTTTAGATCCAATAAAAGCAGGAAAAGTAGCAGTTGAGACTGCAATTAAGGTTAAACCAATTCGAGCAGCTAGAAGTGCAATTCCTGATGAGCAAGGATGCATAGATATGGCTATGAACTGTAATGGCTGTGGTAATTGTCAGAGAAATTGCCCAAATGATTTACCCCTTGTAGAAGGAGTAAAAATGGCGAAAGAGGGTGATTTTTCAATATTAGCAGATGCCTTTGATCATTGCCTAGATTGTGGTAGATGTGAATCAGATTGTATGAAAAATGTATCCCCACTTACTCTTATAATGTATGCTGGACGAGATAAGATCAGAAATGAGAAATTCAACATGCGAGCCGGTCGTGGACCCATTCAAGATGTTGAAATAAGAAATGTAGGAGCACCGGTTGTCTTAGGAGAAATACCTGGTGTTGTAGCTATTATTGGCTGTGCCAATTACGCTAAAGAGATTCAAGAATTATATTTAATGGCAGAAGAATTCTGTAAAAGAAATTATATCGTTGTAGTTTCTGGATGTGGGGCTATGGATATTGGACTCGTGAAAGATGAAGACGGAAAAACACTTTATGATAGATATCCAGGGGATTTTGATAGAGGGGGACTTGTGAATGTCGGAAGTTGTGTAAGTAATCCGCATATAAATGGTGCCGCAATAAAGATAGCAAATATTTTTGCAAGAAGACCATTGCGAGGAAACTATGAGGAAATTGCAGATTACATTCTTAATCGTGTAGGTGCTTGTGGTGTTGCTTGGGGAGCAATGTCCCAAAAAGCGGCAAGTATTGCGAGCAGTTGTAATGGTATGGGAATTCCCGCAATCTGTGGACCTCATTCAGCGGAATATAGAAGAATGTATATAGGCAGATCTGACGATGAGGATACATGGAAAGTATGGAATGCCCGTGATGGTACTGGGGATCATTTAGTTGGTCCATGTCCAGAACATTTACTTACTACTGCTGAAAGTATCGAACAAGCTATCTGTTTAGCGGCAAAGATGTGCTTAAGACCAGCAGATAATAGTAAAGGAAGGATGATCAAATTATCTCACTGGATTGACTTAGAACGCAAATATAAAGGAGTTCAATTCCCTAATGACTTAGAAAAATATGTTCGTGTTGATGCTGATATTCCAATTAATATGAAGGATGAGATTAAAGATTATCTCGAACAAAATGGTTGGGAACCCAAAGAACTCATTGATCCAACCCTATTGAAAAGAATCTGTAGAACTTAATTTACTTTATATTTTTTATTTTCTTTTTTTTTTGTAAGTATTTGTATTTTTTATTTAATCCTAATTAAGAAGTGAGATATAGTGGATAAAAAGGATAAAGATATTTTAAAATTATCAAAATTATGTATACATTGGGCAGACCATAATGATTCACATAAAGAAAGTTTTTTGAAATGGCGAAATATAGCTGAAGAAAAAGGTTTAGATACTGTAGTTTCAAATTTGGACAATGCAATTGAAATGTTAGATAAATGTAAGGAGTTTTTACTAGCAGCAAATAAAGAATTAGAATGAATAAAGATATTTTAAAGAAAAAGATTAATCAACGGAAGTAATTGTTGTCTGAAATAATCAAGTTTGCCTTCTAATAATTCTGGATTTTGCGAAAGCATCCAAAGATACACAGGAATTTGCAATTCTGAATATTCAAATAATTTTTCTCCATGGATCGTAAATCCATTAAGAGGTAAATCAAGTGTTATTGATTTTTCTCTTATTAATCCTATTGAATTATAGAAATTTGAAAGTGTTTGAAGTAGTAATGCTGTGTTATTTACTAACATTTCATCTGTATCTGATCCAGTATAACTTCCAAAAATTAGACCATCCATTGATACTAAACTTGAAGCTTTTGCTTCTACTTGATGCGTAAACTCTTCGAGAATATTTTCAATAATTTCAGACGTTTCAGACACTTTTTTTAACGCCACGCTGAACATTTGCATTATCGTTTCTCTCTGAAAAATCGTAGTATCACAATAATCCACCGAAAATTCCTCAAATTCATCAGCAATACTATTAAATTTATTTTTTATACTTGTTACATTTTGTTGCCATTGGAGGGTTTTGCGCACATCTTGATCACTCTTGCTTAAAACAATTAAAACTGAAGGTATTTCGTGTAACTCTTCTAGTACTTTTAATACTTCTCGGAAATAATTAGCTGATTCAGGGATTCTATCTGGATCTTGGCTATCCACCACATACAACATAATATCCGCTTCGGTAAAAAATAATTCTGGTCGATTAAAATACAATTTTTCTCGATACTGAACTTGTCCTCCTAAATCCCACGAAATGATTGGATAACCAAAAAAATCTAACTTTTCCCTTTTTACACCTCTTGTAGGTAAAAGAGATTTGATTATTGAAAATTTATCTTGTACCACTGCTAGGATAGATGTTTTTCCTCCGTTGTCGAGCCCGATCATCAATAATTTTTTATGGCGACGTAGCTGTTCCTTTACATTTTTCTGTATTACCTGAGCAATCTTTACCCATTTCATTAACATACTAGGCAGGATCTCTTTTATCTCAGGGAGGCTTGATACCGATAAATTCGCTAATTCTTCAATGGTTTTTATACCTTCATTATAAAGATGATCAGAGCTGATTTTATCAACCCCTATTAATGTATCAGGTTTAAATCTTAAAACTTCTTCAAGTTCATTAATTAGAACATTACTTTTAAATAAATCTTTAATTGCAACACTCTTGCTACTATTTTCAGACATCACGCATCAAATTTATTTATTAATTTTCTTCTATCAAATATTCTTATCTTTATAGTACTAAAAAGTATTATTAAATATATATTAATATTTGCAAAAAAAAACTTTATCTAATTGAAGTAGTATTAATTAATTAATAATTAATAAAAGTATAAAAAATCAATTAAACAAAAAAAAGCTCTTTTCTATACATAAAATAATATGGGCTAAAAGTAAGTTAAATAAAATGTCTGAGAATCGAATTCCTGAAGATCTGGTTATTTGTATAGATACATCCAGATCTATGTATAGAAAAGACTTTTCCCCTAACAGATTAGCTTGTTGTATTTCTGCAACAAAAACACTGATAAAAGAGAGATTTAGTTTAGATAATTTAAGTGCGTTTGCTTTAATACAGTATTCTGATAAAGCTGAAATGGTTGTAGATTTTAGTAATTCAACTTTTGAAAGTAAAATCACTGAGGCTTTAGGTTCTCTAACGTGTGGAGGTTATTCTGCTATGGGTGATGCGTTGGCTTTATCTATTAAAACTTTAATTGGAGAATTACGTAAAGCTGGAGCAAAAACCCCTCGAATAGTATTAATTTCTGATGGAAATTATATGAAAACAGCAGTTGATCCAATAAAAATGGCGCGTCTTGCTCAAGGATTAAATATTAGAATTGATTGTTTCGGTGTTGGAAATACTAGGAGAGAAAATTTACTTAAGAAAATAAGTGATATAACTGGTGGAAGATATTTCTATAATAATGATCTTGAATCTTTAATTAGATCAGCTAAGGAGATCGCAGATGATAACTACAAAACATATGGATCAGGTAAGGAAACCCTCATCGAAAATCCAGCTTTCCTTAGAAAAATTGCGGCAGATTTATTACGAGTACAAGATTTAACAAAAGATCAAGAACAACGGGCAAAACAAATACGAGGAGATGTCGATTTCAAAAAATGTTCTATTTGCTTTTCTGATAAAAATCCATACACTAAAGGTTCTTTTTATGTTACGGGGAGATATTGTCCAAACTGTACTACTCCATTTCATATACACTGTCTAGCAGCATGGGCAGATTCTCAAAAAGAACATCAAATAAGGCGGTCTGGTACTGCTAGGTGTCCACATTGCTTTTATCTTTTAAAAATTCCCATAGAAGTTACTCAGATTCAAAAACTACAAATTCTTACCAGAGGATCGAAAGATGAAACTGCGAAGAAGCCTGAAATTATGCCTGCCAAATATATTCAAGATGTTGGCTTAATGGGTGAAGAAGCTCTTTTTAATGCTTGTCCTGTGTGTCATATGATCTTTGAGGAAGGCCAATCAGCAGTACAATGTGGTAATCTTCAATGTAATGCTCTTTATCATGAAGATTGTTTTAAAAAGTTAAAGAAAGGACATTGTAAAAGCTGTGATGTTAAATTACATCTTTATTGATGGTATTAATACTTTAAAGGTCTTTCTCCCTTATTCAATTTGATCCTAAGAAATGACTAATTGAAAATTAGATTTGAACCTCTCTTAAGCAATCTCCTTAAATTCTATGATCACATTCTTGGACGCTTTATTTTTTTTTACCTAATTTCATCATAATATCAATTTCTGAAATTAAATAACATAAAACATCATAATTTGGTCCAGAAAAAAATATTTCTGCTGCTTTTTCTCTTATTCTATCTTCCCGATTATATTTTGGGTCTCTTTGAACTAGTAATTGTCTCTCTGCAAGCATCCAGCACAATTTATCGTAAGTATAGCCTTTTTGTGCGAGATAATATGCTGCTACATTAACCTGTGACACTTCTTCATTATTCATTTTAACCAACTTTTAAATTTTTTTTTTAAATTGTTTTCTTGATTCTTATTTAATTAATAGTCTCCAAACATATAATTACTAGTTCTAAATAAAATTTGATCTAAATGAATTTAATCTTTTTTATTCTTTTTAAATAAATTATAAAAGTTAAATTTTAGAAAATGATCTGTCTTTTTAAAAAGTACGCAGATTAAATAATATATCATTCCTATTTTAAGTATTATATTCGATAATTGATCTAAAAATGGATGATTCTGAATATTATTCTTATGGGAATATAAAATTAGAACGAGGAAAATTTGAATCACCACCCCTGCTAATCGGTACAATTTTTTATCAGAATGAAACTATTGTAGACCGCAAAAATCCAGAAATCTTTAATACTCAAAAAGCAATAAAACGCATTAAAACACATCAATCTTTATCAGAAAAATATAAAATTCCAAATTTAGTAGAAATATCTGCTAATACACCTAAGTCAATGCTAAAATATTTGGAGTTTTATTTAGATCATTTTAATCCTCCCTTTGTTTTGGGAGGAGATTTTGAATCAAGAGTGGCTGGAATCGAATATCTTGCTGAGCGTGGTATTAAACCAGATCAATATATATATAATACTATTTCAAATCTAAAAAATAAGAAAGAAATAGAAATAATACAAAATTATAAAATAGAATCTGCTGTAATTCTGATTCTTGGTTCGGAAAATATGACCTCAACCCAAAGATATGCCTATATTACTGAGAAAAATCAACCTAATGATGTGAGTATAATTGAGGGATTAAAAAGGATTGGTATTAAAAAAATCTGGATTGATGGAGGTGTTGTTAATTTAGAAAGTTTAGCTCATATTCTTGAAACACAGCAATTAATTAGTGCTTCATTAAAACTTCCCGTTGGTACTGCACCGAATCTTTTTCTTTTTCAATATTCTTCTCCACGTTTAAATATAAAATATCACACAAGATATAGGAGAGCCAGTATAATGTTTATTGTAACCTGGTTTTCTAATTTCATTTTTTATGGGGCAATTGAAGACGCAAAGGAATCATTTGCATCGGTATATCAGTCAATTGAATTCAGAGATTTATTAAAAAGCAGAAATATAAGACTCTTTAGCTAATTTTAATTATAAAATATTTTATTTTCCGTTATAAAACCATATAGAATTAGATTGAAGATTAAAAGCTATCAATACTAAGGTTTTAATATTTTGATTGAGTTTATGTAAATTGTATAGAATTTTTAATTTAATCAGTTAATTCTTGACTTACGAGTTTAAAAGGAGAAAATTATGATAAATAATCCTTATAGTGACGAAAAAGAACTAGAAGCTATTAGATTAATAGACCAAGCAGAAACTCTTGCCGATCGAGGAAAAGGAAACGAAGCTATCAATCTTTATGAAAAAGCAGCTTCAATCTACCTTGACCTTGGGAGTTATATTAAATTAGATGAGCTTTTCATTAGAATAGCTCAAATCATCTCAAGATATAAGAACAATATTCAAGCGGTTTACCGATTGAAATCGATAATTAGAAAAACTGAAGAATTAAAACTATATGAAGTTTCTGCAAAATTATTAATTCAATTAGGAAACATCGCATTTAATATGCATGATTGGGAAACTGCTGGAGAAGCTTGGGAAAGTGCATCGGATTATTTATATCAAACTGATCCTGAAGAATATAATAGTCTATCTTCAATATTCCTTTTAAAAGCTGGGCAATCATTTGAACGATCCAGAATTAAGAAAGATGCCGGTAAACGTTTGATACTAAAAGCAGTGATGAAAATTAATAAATTTGATGAACTTTATGAACAAGAAGAAAAGACGGCAACTAATTTGTTATTAAAAAAAGAATTCGAATCTTCCGCTAAGAAATTCAATGATATTGCTACCTATTTTAGAAAATCTTTAGATGATTTAGATAATATGATAGATGAAGAAGAATCAAAAGATACATATCTTAATACAAAAGCACGATTCATTCATTTTGTTGCAGAATATCAAACTGTATCAGCATTATGTTTAAGAGCATCACAAAATCGCGCTTATAATGAAAGGATTAAAGAACTTGGAAATGAGTCTTTTGAACTTTTTCAAAAGTCAATTTATATGCTTAAATCTTATTTGTTTCCAATTAATTCAGATTTCGATCATGAAATAATTTTAAGAATTACTTTTGACATAATGTTAATAGCGATTATTCAAGGAATGTTAGGTATTCATCATCTCAATCCAAATGAGTATCTATTAGAAGATATTGATAAGAATAAACAACTAGTAAAGGAATTGAAAAATTCACCTTATTACAAAATAACTGAAAGAATAGAAAAATTAGGGATAAGGGAGGCTCTTGATGACCTTTCAAAAGTTCATTTAGGGCATTTTGAAACGATAAAAAATACTCTAATTGAATATTTTAGATAATTCCTTATTAATGATATTTAAGAAAATACCAAATTTTCTGAATATTAATATAAAAATTAATTTACTTGACCCTTAAATCAGATTGCTTTAATACCTACAGTGTTTATTAACCTTTTCATTTCTTCCTCGGTTTTGGCAAAAACACCAATATTTCCAATTTGTATTTGTTTTAAACCAACTTCTTTAACAACATTATACGTTTCCAAGATCTCATCCAATGTAGGTGGTCTATATGATTCTAACTTATATTTTGGAAAAAATGCTAAAATGTGAAATGGAATATTCTCATCAATATCAACAATCAGTTGAGCGATTTTTTCGAATTGATCCACTTCAATAAAATTGGGAATATATACCGTAAGAATTTCTAAAACAAAATTTCTTTTAATTATTTCTTTTGGAGAATTAAGAACAGTTTTATTAGAGGTTCCACATAATTTTTTGTAAATATCTTCATCATATGCTTTAATATCGAGCCAATATGAATCCAGCCCTACTTTTTGAAAAAGATCTAAATTTTTTGGAGTAAGACCATATCCATTTGATTCTAATAGAACCCAAATATTATCACATTTTTGCTTTATTTTTTTTGTAACCTCTGCATAAAAATTTGCCTGACATGCGATATCACCTCCGGTAAAAGCCACAATATTTCTTGCAGGTCCAAATCCTTGAGGTCCTAATACGATTTTCTCTTTAGTAACTTTATTAGGACAAAGTGGACTTCTTTTATTGAAAAGTATACAAGAGCCACAATGCTTACATAAATCATTAGCATAATACATTAATGCCCGTTCTCTTGGCTCAAAAATAGTTACCTGTTGTTCATATTGTTTACATACTTCAGCAATTTCATCTGTTGAATACCACTTTCCATTGAAATGTTTTGAAAATTCCCATGAATGACATTTAAGACAATTATGATTACATCCAGATTGATAAATAGAGAAATAATCTTCTGGTCTCGATAAATGCATGGCTGTGATAACTCTGTGATATTGTCCCCCTTCATATTTCAAAGTGGCTTTGCATGCTACTTCAGATAATCCATTTTTCAATTTTATTTTACAGGCGCCTTTTTTATAACCTTGATTTACCATTTCACATGATTTTCTTGCTCTTTCCATATCAATGGTATTTATAATTGATAATTATAAAAACTTAATTATATCCTTAAAAAAACTGAATTTTAACACAAAGAAATTTTCTTCATACTTACTTTTTTCTAAATTCGGTTTATACGCCTGATTCGTGTGTTTTATAACTATGTAGATATAACAAAAAGTTTATATAGTCTATTTTCTTATATTAACATAAGGTTATTATGTAGAGAAATCTCTACAGATTTACCACGGCCACTTCTCCTCTGTTAATATTCTTTAGTTTAATATATTGATAGTGGAATTTAGGTTTTTAATAAAAAAATAATAAAAAAAAATTAAGGAAATAGAAAATTGAATATATTATATGTTAATCCTGCTCGATTAAGTTCTGGACTTGATGCCATAATTAAAGGACCACCTTTAAGTTTAATTTCAATTGCAGCAATGGTTCCAGAACATGATGCAAAACTATTCGACTTTAAAGTCCATAAGTATACTGAGAAGAGATTCTGTTCATTATTGAATCAAAGTGACATAGTAGCTCTGACTAGTATGACACCCCAAATCTCACACGCATTTGAAGTAGCTCAAATGGCGAAAGAATATGGGTGTACCACTATTATTGGGGGATATCAACCTACTTTAGCTCCAGAATCTGTAGCAAAGCATCCCGCAATAGATTATGCAGTTCGTGGAGAGGGAGAACACACATTCCGCGAACTTATAGATTATATAGATGGAAATAATGGTAATACTTCATTGAGAAATATTGATGGAATTTCATATAAAAACAAAGAAGGAAAAGTACTTCATAATAAAGATCGCAAATTAGAACTTAATTTAGATAATTTTCCAATGCCTCGAAGAGATTTATTAGATGATAAGAAATATATCTATTTAGGTGCGAGAGTTGCTCAACTTGAAACCTCGCGAGGATGTCCACATAATTGCAAATTCTGCTGTATCATCAAAATGTGGAGAAATTCAGATCGTCCTGTAACTTATCGTACAAAATCAACTAAAAGAATTATGCAAGAAATATATGATATTGATTGGAAAAATGATTTTATCTTTTTCTGTGAAGATAATTTTACTATTAAAATAAGACGAACAAAAGAAATTCTTGAAACTATGATTCGTTCAGGAATTCCGAACAAGATGTATTTCTCTTGCCAATCTAGAGTTGATACTTTATATAGGAATCCAGTGTTAATTGATTTAATGCATAAAGCGGGCATGAGACAAGTATTCCTCGGAATCGAATCTGTACATCAAAAAAGTCTTGATGCGATGAATAAACAAAATCTAACTCCTAACATGGTGAGAAAAGTCGTATCTATGCTACAAGATCGTGGAATCTCAATTTTCGGAGGTATAATCATTGGATTTCCAGGTGAAACTAAAACAATGGTAAGACAAAATATTCAGTTTGCGAGATCACTCAATTTAACCTGCATACAATTCACACCTATTACTGCTTTTCCAGGTACCGAATTTTACAATGAAATGTCAGAAAAAAATATGATAACTAGTAATAATTACAGGCTTTATGATTTGTTCCATTCAATGATGCGTACAGAACAATTAACCAACAATGAAATTTATCAATTAGTTGGTGAAGCGTATTCTGCGTATTATCTTAGTAAAGGTTGGTTTAAAATGCTTATAAAAAGATATACTAATCCCTTTGGTAAATTTAATTGGATGGGACGAAATGTACCCCGATTTGCTAAGACCGTAATAAAAAGTGGAAGAGAAATGCTTCAATCAATGGGAATGAATCAATCAATAATTTCTGATGAACTAAAAGAGTTTATGAAGGAAGGAGAGACTAAAAAAACCTTAATAATTCATAAACCAGAAATTCATGAAAAAGAAAGTGAAGTTATCCCTCTCGTGAAAAAAACAACAAAATCAGTAAAAATTCATAATTAATTTGTGCTAGGTAGACAATTCCAAGTTCTTTTTATATCAGAAATAGGAAGCAAAATTTAGCAGGTTTATGCGTTTATTAAAGTTTTAGAAAATAATTCTTTAAATTAATTTATATTTAAAAAAAGTTAAATCGTTTTTAATAATTATATATTATAGAAATAGATTTAGATCCTTAAGAAAGCCCACTTTTAAAAATTGAAAGTGTTTAAAACTCGATTATAAGTTTGCTGAATTTTAATTTTGATAGTTTGCGCACCCCATGGTCCCCAGATGCATAATCACAAGTAATTAAACCTGCTTCTTCAAGTTTCTTAATTTGGGCAGATATGTTTGCTTCAGTCATATTTAAACTAGCTGCAATATTCGAAACATCCATCGGTTCTTCTTGAATGTGATGGAGAATTTGACGCCTTGTTCGTGATGATAAGGCTTTAACAATCTTTTCAATTATTTCATCTGATTTTATAGATACTGATTCAGATTTATTTTGCAAATTTACCTCTAAAATTCCAGTTTGTGTAATTTCCATAACTTTTTATCCAACCCTTAATAATATTCTTATGGTTTTTTACAATAAACCAATATTTTTGACGGTATTTATATTTACCTTGTGTTTCATATGTAACTTAATGTCACAAATCGTTACAATATTTACAATTGACATTAAAAAAAGCATTTCTTGTTTTCACTTAAATAACCACTTTATTAAATAAATAAAGCAAAATACAAAATTAAATTGTTAGAGAATTCTTATAATTGAAAATAAGCCATTGATTCTCGATTTTGACTAAAAAAAATTAGTTCCTCCGATAAGCTGGTATTAAATTATAATTGAAATATACTTTAAGTATAATGTTAAATCTATTAAAATTTTATGAAAATTCTATTAAAAATCCCATATTAATCCTACTTTTTTTACAATTTTACATTTTTTCGTATTTTAATTAAGATTTTCTTTAAACTTATAAAATTTCATTTTTGGTACTTCTCTATATTTTATCTTTTTAAGACTTATTGAGTTAACTTTATATTAGATGATTGAGTAAAAATGCAAAAAATAATTTTGAAATATCATTAAAATTAATTTAATCAATAAAGATTAAATAAAATTTATTAAAATTTTCTTTGATTAAGTTTGGAGTAATATAACGCATTATTTTTATAATTATAATAATTTTGTAAAAAATCTTACGTTATAAGCATAAAAAATTTTTGGAAATTTTTGGAAAAAAATGTAAAAAAATATCATTTATATTTATTGGTTACTTATATTACAATAACTGATATTGTATTACAAATATTACAAATAATATCGTATGAGGATTTTATAATTGTGTCCAAACCTTGCTCAAAAATTTCCAAAAATAAACTTAACATTATTCAATTAGGTGAGGAAAGCTGAAAGATTCAACAAATGTTATAACAGTAAGAATTGATGAAGAATTGAATAAAAATATTGAGAAAGTGCGCAGAAAATTGGGAACTTCTAAAGCTGATCTTATTCGAAATTATTTAGAAATATCAAAATATCTAATTAAACAAAGAGGTTCACTTCAATCATTAAATGATAGAGATTTTATTATAATTAAAAGGAGTTATTTAAGGAAACTAGTTGAGAAAGAAAATGAGGAAGAACAAATTCACTTAGGTGATAAATTAGCTCGTTTTATTAATGATTGTGCAAGAATAAACGGAAGACTTGATGATATATTTTATAAATTAGATTTTTGTGATAATCTAGGTTTCTTTCGAAATTTTATTGATGATAATAATTATATTTTAATAGATAAGAAATTTGGACCTCAAAAATTCGTAGAAGCCTTTATATGGAGAATTTTTTATCAAAGTGAATTTAATACAAATTGGACTACTTCTAAAATTGAAGATCAAAGTAAAATAAGAACCGCTTATCAAAAGCAAGTACAACCAATTGACATATCTTCATCTCATTATTCCTTTGAATTTGCTAGACTACCTGAAAAAGAAGAAGAAGAATTATTTTAGAAAGATTAACTTTTTTCTATAATTTCTTTTAGGCCCAATATAGGAATAATAGTCATATTTGGTCTAAATAATATTTCATAATTTAATTCGTGTAAAGCTCTTTCAATATAGAAATAAGTGATCAATATATAATCTGCTTTTAGATTTTTCAATATTTTTCCCATTAATTTAGACTCCCATGTATTAAGAACCTTAAGTACTATGTCGAGAATCTTTTTTAAAGGTCTAGCAGCTCTTCTGAAGAAAAGGTTATAAAGGATCTCTTCAGGTACTTCATATTTATCCTTACGAATAATACTTTTCTCAATAAATTTAAGTAAAGTATTAAACTTTATATAGCTTAGAGCTCTTAGAAATGAAGCTAAATCTTTTTCAATTGGAAATTTACCTTTTTTTTCTTTTAAGGAAAGTTGTGGATCGCCTTCAAAATCTATAAAGTAAAAATTATATTGATTATCAATTTTCTCATAAAGAATTTGTTCCATATGCAAATCTTGATGTACTGGTTGAATATTAATTTTTTGTTCTCCAAATTCAGAACGAAACTTTTGGATAATATCTTTAATATCTATAAGAATTGAGCTGATTTTCGGTAAATTAAAAAATGCACTTTCGGGCTGGTCTGTCATATGACTAAGTAATTCTGAAATCATTAGATTTAACCTTTCGGTATAACTTTTAAGATAAGTCTTACTATCAACGGTTTCTAAATTATACTTATTTTGGGATGGTAAAATTAATGAATTATGTAGTCTTTTGATATAATTTCCAATTTCTGAGGATACTTCAATAGTTTCATGACATCTATTTTTTATTAATTGAGATATATTTGATTTCTCGTCGTATTTAGAGTAATCACCCTCAATATCTTTGAACTCAGTATCAATCATGTTATTCAATTCAGTCCAGAATATATCTCCTAAATTTCCTATATTTGGAACACTTTCGATTATTCCAATGGTTTCTATATCACGTACTTTAATTGTTCCATAAATTTTTGGAGTATTTGGAAATTTATTTTTAACTAAAACGAATAAAATGGAAGGTTCTAAACTTGCTGAATACTCCTTATAAGATTTTAATACATATGAAATTGGTTTTTGTTCTGATGTCCTTTTATTCGATATATTTAATGAAAACAAGATATTTGTTGTATTTCCTTTCCCTAATTGATTTATTGAAAGCGTATATCGATCTGGGTATAAAGCTGCTTCAATTAAGTTTTGTACCTTTTTCATATTTATTTCATCTTCAAATTGCTTATTATAAAGGGTTAATTTTAAATCTAATAATGGAAATTTCTCTGAGATATTAGTATCAAATAGCAATTTTTTCCAGAAAAAAATACAAAACTCCGCTTCCAATAAGTTAAGTGTAACAACTTTCTGTTCATTATCAATAGTTAATAATATCTTTTTACTGAATGTATTTTCAGTTAGTTTTAAAAGATTAGAATGTGTTTTTTCACTCGAGTCCAAAATCTCGTCAATATTGTTATAATAGATTAGTGGAAGAAAATATGTTTTTGAATAAGTAGAGGTCTTAACTTCAGTTATTGTAAGAAAAATTCTTTCTGCAATGGTTTCAAAATATTGGAATGAGACATCAAACTCTAAATTTGAAAGAGTTAATTTATCACCGAACCATCTCCTCGAGAGTAACCATCCTTTAAACTCATTGGAATTACATATTCCTTGAATCACATTTTTATCAAAATAATTTATCATAAAGACCAATAATTTTCTATTTTTAGTAATATAATTAGTTATCTTTTATAAGTAAAAATTTTTACATATATTTAAAATCATAAAAAAAGTATACTTAAAAATGACTGAAAAGAGCATTAACTTACCTATTGTCTTTCATTTTCACCAACCTGTCGATAATTTCGAATGGGTTTTTGAAGATGTATATAAGAAATCCTATGAACCCCTTATCGACAATATCTTTAAATTTAATGATATTAAAATCACGCTTCATTTTTCGGGTAATTTATTGGAATGGCTCTTAAAAAATAAACCTGATTTCATAAAGAAACTGAAAACTATGGCAAAGAGAGGGCAAATAGAAATTATAGGTGGAGGTTATTATGAACCAATTTTTGCTATTATCCCTTATCGTGATAAAATAGCTCAAATGAAAAAACTGACTGATTTAATTAAAAATGAATTTGGATTGGATGTAAAAGGTGCTTGGTTATCAGAAAGGGTGTGGGAACCAGACTATCCTTCTTTCTTAAATGATGTTGGGTTAAAATATGTAATTGTTGATGATAATCATTTTAGATCCACAGGAATTACTGAGGAAGGAACTCTCTATTCATATATTACAGAAGATGAGGGAAAAACACTACGTTTATTTCCTATCAACGAAGAATTAAGGTATTTAACCCCTTGGAAACCAACGTATTTATCAATTGATTATTTAAGGAAAATGGCAGATATTAAAGGAGATAGAATGGCTTTATTAATATCTGATGCTGAAAAAATGGGTGTTTGGGGGACTACTCACCAAATTTGTTATGTAGAGGGCCAAGGACATCAAGATGGAGATAATGGTAAACCATTCATTCCCGCATTTTTCGAACAAATTAAAAAGAATTCGTGGATCAAATCTATTACTCTTTCTGAATATATGAATAGGTATCCCGCAAAAAGTCTGGTATATCTTCCAACAGCTAGTTATGATAAAATGGAAGAATGGGTCTTACCAACTGAAATTCGTAAAAATTTTAAGACCATAAGAAAATCACTTAGAGAAGACAACGGGAAGAAGGAAACTTATCAATTTCTTCGTGGTGGCTTTTGGAGATATTTTCTAGTAAAGTATCCGGAATCTAATAATATGCATAAGAAAATGATTCATGTTAGAAATAAGCTTATTAACACTGAAGAAAATCTATTAAAAGTTGAAAATGAACAACTTATTTCTATAATATTAAAGAAAATTGCCGAGGCTTGGGAAGAGATTTATAAAGCTCAATGTAATGATTGTTATTGGCATGGCTTATTTGGAGGAGTTTATTTACAATTTCTAAGATTTTCAGTTTATACTCATTTAATTAATGCTGAGAGAATAATTGACGATATTAATTCTTTAATTAATCCTAAAATGAAATCTTATATCTATATAACCCCGATCGATTTTATCAAGGATAGTAAGACAGAATATTTAATTGAATCTGATGTTTTTAATGTTTACATTAATCCTAATGATGGTGGAACAATTTTTGAGTTAGATTATAAACCTAAATCTTATAATTTATTGAATACTCTAACAAGATGGCCAGAAGCATATCATGATAGTAAGAAACTTGAAGAAAAAGAAGTTATGGTTGATAGATTTAAAAGAAATTTATTACGTCTGAGGTTTTTACATGATGATTCTACGCTTGAACAAATTTGGGCAGACCAGTATTATGAGTTTGGAGATTTTGTTGATGAAAGTTTTAAGGTTACGAGCAGCGAAAAGGAAGGAACGATTGCTATTATGGAAATGGAAAAATTTGGAAGTATTAAAGACACCGATACAGATGAAAGAAATCCTGTACGAATTACAAAAGATATTTATGTAGAAGAAAGAGAAATTGAAATTAAAATAAGAATAAATTTCGATGAAAAAGATGAAAAGGAAAAAATACTTAATCGTATTATTAAAAATTTAAATGTTGCAATTGATATTCCTTTTTTCTTTAATGGGGATACAACCAAATTCCAATGGGAGAGCAAGCAGTTAGATATAAAAAATAACCAAAATTCAGAACTATTAGAGCCATTTCAATTTATTGGGTCATACTTTAAAGCTTATGATAAAACCTATGATCTAAGTTTTGAAATTGATATTTCAACTAAAGAGGATTCAATTAAAATTAATAAATTTCCAATAATTGCATATGCTTACACAGATGAAGGTTATAAAGAAATATATCAAGGAATAAATATTACTCCTCTTATAAAACTTAATAAGAACTTAGAATTTAGTTTAAAACTTAAAATTTCCTAATATTAATACTTTTGTATCTTTTACTAATTTGTAGAGATACGTAAGAATTTTGTCGATTTTAACTAGTTTTAAATATATTAAGCTCCTAATAACTACTAATAAACGTAGAATTTGCATTGGTTTTGACACTTATGGGAATTAACGGGAATGGCAAACGAAATGGCTGGACGTATAATGAAAAATCTGTGAAACGTAATATTGAAAATAACCATTTTGTTAAAACTGTTAGAAAAAAATTAATGGAACAAAAACTAAAAAAAAAATTTAACAAATAGACTTTTTTTATAGATGCTTAGTCTGTATAGTTCTAATTCTATCTCTTTTTATAAATTATAAAGCTTAAAATTAAGAAGTTTAAGAAGAATTCAGAAACTGAATTTATAAAATAGAATTTTACTAGAATCTAGCTTTCAAAACCATATTTTCCAATAAGAGGGACAAAACGGACACCAGTTATTTTCTTAGAATCAAAATTATCCCCATGTTTTTTAATAATATATAAATTTTGAGAAAAACTTTTAGATCCTGCTGGAATACACAGAATTCCTCCTTCCTTTAACTGATCTCGCAATGGAATGGGAATTTTTGTAGGTGAGGCGGCTGTAACTAATATTTTGTCATAAGGTGCTTCTTTAGGATATCCTAATGTACCATCTCCATGAATTACTGTGACTCTTTTTTCATACCCTGTTTTTTTAAGACTCTCTCTGGCATTTATTACTAACCCTTCATGACGTTCAATTGTGAACACATGACCAGGATTTTCTGAATTTTCTGGAGCCACCAATTCTGCGCATAAAGCAGCATGATACCCAGAACCAGTTCCGATTTCTAATACTTTTTCCCCTTCAGATAATTCTAAATACTCACACATCATCGCATTCATGTGAGGAGCACTGATGGTTTGCCCTAATCCAATTGAAAGAGGGGAATCTATATATGCGCTTGATTCAGCATCTTTTGGTACAAATTTATGTCTTGGTACAAGAGACATTGCTTTTATTACTTCTGGTTTAGTTAATATCCCTCTATCTTTAAGACTCTCAACAAGTCGCTTTCTCTTATCTTCAAAGGTCATATTTAATAGAGAAACCATAATGCTATATTTGGACAATCTTTTTAAAAATCATTTCTTTATGTTTTGGAAATAATATAAATCTTATCTTTGATTTCTACACTTTTATTAATTCTAAGATTAATTTTAACTGGGTCAGTATATCTCTTTCTAGATATACTATTTATTTTTTTTCCCTTATATATCATCTTTTTTATGGTTTCAATAGTATATGTTTTTGGACCAATTATGATAATTTCATCACCTACTTTTAAAGGAAATTCTAAGCTTTCTAATAAAACATTAGCAGATTTACTATTTCCATCATAGGATAGGATTTTCCCTAAATATTTTTTTTTGTATTTAGATAAATTGCCTCTTCTCTCTAATTGAATATCTTCAATAGTTGGTCTTTTAAAATAAAATCCCGTATGAAAGCCCCGGTTGTAGACACTTGATAGTCTTTTCAACCAAATTTTAATTTTATCTTTATTATAGGACTTATTAAAATAACTATCCAATGCTTCTTTATAACACTCCACAACGGTCTTTATATACAATGGATCCTTCATTCTTCCCTCTATCTTGAATGCGTCTATTCTAGCATCAATCAACTCAGGAATATGTTCAATCATGCATAAATCCTTAGCATTCAAAAACATTTGACCATTGTATATAAATTCATGGTTCTCATCATCAATAACCCTCCACTCCCTTCTACAAGGTTGAACACAGTTTCCTCGATTTGCCGAGTACTCTTCAGAATCACAAATTGTCGCAGAAAGGTAACATCTTCCTGAAATTGATGAGCACATTGAACCATGAACAAAACATTCAACTTGAGTCCTTGATAATAGATGTTTAATAAGTTTTATTTGTTGAAGAGATAGTTCTCTGGCTAAAATAATTCTCTCTGCGCCCAAATTTTCAAAAAATTTAGCAGATTCAATATTAGATATGTTTGCCTGAGTTGAAATATGAAATTTTATGTTGTATCTTTTAGCAATTCTAATTGCAGCGATATCATGAGCAATAATAGCATCAATGTTAGATTCTTTTGCTTGTAAAATCAATTGTTCTAAATCCTGCAATTCGGTATCATATATTAAAATATTTGTGGTTAAGTAAGCTTTTATTGGTGGATTTTGATTATGGCAAAATTCAGCAACCTTCATTAAATCTTCTCTTTTAAAATTTTTAGCTTTTTGCCTCATATTGTACTTCTCCACCCCAAAATATATGGCATCCGCTAAACCAACTACAACTTTTATTGAATTCCATTCTTGGATTGGTACAAGTAATTCTGGTCGATTTTCCATATTAAAACATAAAGTTATTCATTAACATTCAATAATATATCAATATAAATACCAAAAATATTTATCTATCTTCTTAGTTCTATATAAAAAATAAACAATTAAGAAAATTATGACACCAAAAATCCAAATAAACCAATAAAAATATACCAAACTTAAAATCTCCCTAATTTATATAAAAATTAAAAGCATTGTAATAATTATTGAAAAATAATTTGATAATTAAAATTTTTAAGGTTTATATTAATGAAAGTTGTATTATTTAATGGAAGTCCGAGAAAAGAAGGAAATACATATCATTGCTTAAATACCGTTATGGATGTATTAAAAACAGCAGGGATTGAATGTGATTATAATTGGATCGGGATGGAAAAATTGCAAGGCTGTACTGCCTGTATGAAATGCATAGATAATGATGATCAAAAGTGTGTTTTAAAGGGGGATAAAATGAATGAATATATTGAAAAGATGCTAAATGCTGATGGAATCATCATCGGCTCTCCGACCTATTTTTCTGATTTATCCACAAGCACAAAAGCTTTAATAGAGCGTGCTGGATATGCCACTGGAGGATATTTAAAACACAAAGTTGGGGCTGCAGTTGTAGCTGTTAGGAGAGCCGGGGCAAATCATGTATTTTCAAGCATTAATTACTTCTTCCTCATTAAACAGATGTTTGTAGTGGGATCAAGTTATTGGAATGTAGGTATTGGAAAACAGCCAGGGGATGTCTTAGAGGATGAAGAAGGCTTAGAAACATTTGAGAACTTAGGTAAAAATTTTGCTTACTTACTTAAAAAACTTAAATCTTAATTAATCTTCATTTTTTTGGTAATAAATGAGAAAACTAAGCTTAAATCAAGTTAATAAATTAATATTTGATAAACATCATCTTACTGATGAATCTAAAATTGATAACATAATACAAATTACAGAGGATATTTGTGGTCTTCATTCGACAGAACTTAAAACCTCATATTTATCTCTTTTTGCTCGAAAACAAAATTTCAAAAAAAAAGACTTGGAAAAAGAGCTTTATATTAATAAAAATCTCGCTAGAATTCGTGGGATGAGAAGAACTCTTTTTATTGAAACATTAGACTTAATTCCAATAGTATATGTTGCAACCTTTGGCCTAATTGAGAGATCTTTCGAAAAATATATGGAATTTCATAAAATTTCTTTAGAAGAATACCAAGAACTATCGCAAATTATTATGGGAATAATATCAGGAAAAGAATTATCTGCTTCTGAAATAAGGGAAGAATTAAATTCAGAAGCAAATATACCTGCTATCATCCAAGTTATGTGTAATCGTGGGTTGTTAATAAGGGGAAGACCTATCAAAGATTGGAAAGACAGGAGAAATAAATATGCGAGATTTAAAGATTATTTTCCAAATCTTGAATTAAACAAATTAAATGAGAAAAAGGCAATAGAATTTTTAGTAGAAAAATACATGAAAGCTTATGGGCCTGTTACAGAGTCGGATATCGCTTGGTGGGCAGGTTTAACTAAAACACAGATTAAATCCGCTTTAAAATGTATTGAATCTCAACTTGAACAAGTTAAAATTCCTTCTATTAAGAAAGAATATATAATGGCTAAGGAAGATATAATTAGCATTGCTGACGATCCTTTCTCTGTTAAGTCTTCATTAGCATTATTACCGGGACTTGATCCTTATCCAATGGGGTATAAGGAACGAGAGAGATATATTAATGCTAAGAATTATAGTAAAATCTTTGATCGTTCTGGAAATATCACATCAACAATCTTTTTAGATGGAATTGCTATCGGAGTTTGGGATACCGAAGAAAAACCAGAACCCTTAGTTAAATTTCATCTATTTCATTCAGTTGAAAGTGATTTGCTTGACGAGCTATATTCTCAGGCAAAAAGATTAGGGAACTTCTTTTTTGATGGGAATGTAGATATAAAAGAATGCAAGTCAATGATCCCATTAACAGAAAGAACTGCTGGGGGATTCATGAAACCTCTTAAAAATTGTTAAAAAGTTATCGATTATTCCCTTAATTTTTTTAGGTTTTAATCAAACTATTTATAGAACTTTAACCACTTTTAAATTAATTCAAATGCATATGAATACTCTATAAGGCTTTAATATTTCTGAAATCATCAAATGATCTGCTCAAAGTATTATTAATCCTTGGTGGAATTGTGGAGATTATCATAGGTTTGTTATTTTTCGTACTAGATATATTTTTCGAGCATATAGGACTTGATAATATACCTGTTTTTACACAAATGGCAGGTACATTTATATTATGTTATGGAATTCTTTTAATATACTCCGCTCGAGATGTAGAGAAATTTGTATTTATTCCATTAGTGAATATTTTAGCAAGAATTATAATGATTATCTTCAGTTTAATAGGTATTATTGAATATCCTGAATTTTCTTTCATATTATTATTCGCAATACCTTATGATTTATTATGGTCTTTATTTGTAATTATTGTGTTAAAAAAAGAGAGAATAATTTTAAAGAAAGATTAACAAAAAAAAATATTAATATAGAGGATTTTAAATGAGCATAATTATTTTAGGTGCATGTGGAGAGATTGGTAAGTATATTGCTTTAGATTTAGTGAATAGTGGTTTTGAAGTAACTTTAGCAGATTTAAAAGAACGCGAAGGAAATATGCTTGCAAAAACACTAGGAAGCAGAGCATCTTTTCAAAAATTAGACGTTATGGATTTTAATAATCTAGTAGAAACCCTAAAGAATCATAAATTGGTAGTTAACAATATTGGACCATACTTTATGTTTGGTGATTTGATTCCTAGAGCTACTATCCAAGCCGGTATAAACTATGTTGATATATGTGATGACCATGATGCTACTCTACAGTTTTTAAATTTGAATAAGATTGTTGAGCGTGAAGGGTTAACATTTCTAATTAACTCTGGGGCATCTGCAGGACTAACAAACATAATGGCAAAACTAGGAGCAGATCAATTGGATCAAGTTGACTCTATTAGAGTTTTATGGTTTGAGGATACAGGTGAAACAATTGGTTTTGGTCAATTAGCCCATTGGGCTCATATTGCCATGGGAAAAGTCCCGCAATTTATAAATGGAAAATGGGTTAATATTAAAGCTCTTACTGATAGGGAGGTTGTAAGATACCCAGCACCTTTAGGACCAGTCCCTTTATATTACCTTGGTCACCCTGAACCAGTAACTCTTCCTCGATATATAGAAATAAATGAAGCCATTTGTAAAGGTGGAGTTTTACCAGAATCAGATATTTTGCTAACAAAAATCCTTGATAGAGTAATATTATCTAAAAAAAAAGAAATTATAAAACTAGTTGTCAAATTTTTTCTAAGAATTTTTCCACTTCTTATGGGTAAAGTTGAAGAAAGAGAGATAATCTCTGGATTCAGAAGTGATGTTATTGGAATAAAAAATCGAAAAAAGTTTCATTTATCTTATAGTGTTTTAGGTCCAGTAGCAAAATTAACCTCAACACCTGCGTCTATCATCTCTCAGATGATTGTAAACGGTGATATTAATTCTCGGGGGGTATTTCCACCAGAAGGGTGTTCAGATTTAAATCTTGAGCATTTTAAGAAAGAACTTAATAAAAGAAACATTCACATTTTAGAGAATCATTTTTAAGCTTACATTTCCCTTAATTAGAAAAAGATGATTATTTAGTTATATATCTTTATAGTATTGATATTATTAAATTAGCATAAAAGAAATAAATTTTCAAATAAAAAGCTAAATTCTGATAGATATGAGTGAAAATTTAAATGTTTTATTTATAATAACAGATGCAATGCGCGCGGATCATATGAGTTGCGCGGGGAATCAAATAGCAAAGACTCCTAACCTTGATAGATTAGCTAAAGAGGGTCTTAGATTTACAAACCATTTTTGCACTAGTCCAATCTGTATGCCTAATAGAGCAACTTTAATTACAGGAGTCTATCCAAATGTTCATGGTGTTAGAAGTAATGGGATAAATTTACGACAAGATATTCCTATAATTACTAACACCCTTAGGAAAAGAGGATGGCATACAGCCGCTATCGGCAAAATTCACCACCAATATTGGATAGGATCTTTTAAACATAAATATAGATCCGCTGAAAGTTTTACTGATTGGTCTCTTAAAAGAGATAAAAGCTACCCTGTCAGAAAAAACTTCCCAATACCTTATTATGGCTATGAAGAAGTTGAAATGATCTCTGGAAATGGTAGTATTTGTGCGGGACATTATTTAGAATGGTTAGAAGAAAGGGCACCAGAAATAGCTGAAGATATGAAACGAAGATTAAGGAATTATGACTATATATTTAGCCTTTTCTGTGATCCAATTCCAGATGAATTCTATAACACCACATGGGTAAGAGATAGGACTCTAGCTTTTCTCGAAAGATACACAAATGGAGATTATGGAAATAAACCCTTTTATTTGCATTGTTCATTTCCCGATCCACACTATCCATTATACCCTCCTAAAAGATATCAAGATCAGTATAAACCCGAAGATATTGAACTTCCACCTAATTTTGATGACATAAAGAATTTGTATAATCATGAGTATTTGAGCTATCATCTAAAAAAACCACCATTCAAAAAAGCCTTTCTTCGGGAATCTTCAGAAGAGGAGGTCCGTAAGATAACAGCATTAACATATGCGGCAATAGCATATGTTGATTATAGTATAGGTAAGATATTAGCTTCATTAGAAAAATTAGGATATTCAGACAATACTATTGTTGTCTTTATGAGTGATCATGGGGATTTAATGGGTGACCATGGTCTTCTATTTAAAGGACCATGTCCTTTCAACGGTGTCTTACAATTACCATTGATATGGAAAGTACCAGAATTTACAAAACCGGGAGGTATATGTGACTCTTTAGTGAGTTCAATTGATTACCCAAAAACAATTCTGAATCTTCTAGGGATTAAAGAAAGATACCATCCACCAGATATGCAAGGTTATGATATTTCTTCAATTTTAATTAATCCTAAAAAGAAGTTAAGAGATTGCATTTTTATTGAGAATGATGAAGAAGTAGGCACACTAGAAGCTCGATTAAGACACCTTGTAACTGAGGATTATAAATTAACAGTTTATG
>Ga0209635_10000473_pt1 | contig 27382 bp, 20 predicted proteins | sample DeeMarSWOR230_32_FD_187463 | JGI IMG/M metagenome (GOLD analysis project Ga0209635, IMG submission 187463) | Marine sediment microbial communities from White Oak River estuary, North Carolina - WOR-2-30_32 (SPAdes) (version 2) | ecosystem: Environmental > Aquatic > Marine > Intertidal zone >...
GCTCATATCTATGTATACAGCCCTTCTACCAGATCTGCTAAACTACTACTTGGTTGTGATGACGGTATTAAGGTTTGGTTGAACAAAAACAATGTATACACAAATGACAGATATGGCGGTTGGATTGAGGATGCCTACGAAGTAGACGTTTCCCTAAATGAGGGATGGAATCAACTGTTATGTAAAGTAAGTCAAGAAGCGGGAGAGTATAAGCTATCTGCCCGTTTCACTGATACAGATTATGCAACATTTGATGATCTAACCTATCAAATAAACGATCCAGATACACATGAGCCAGAGGCTGAGTACATTCGAAGCTGGCTACTCAATGGTTTCCATCAAGATATCCCTGATAATTTCTGGAATTACCTTACTACAAATTATCTCGGCGTTGATGAAGGATCTATTAATCCACAAGACGGTGAGGTAATGGGTGGTAAAACATGGACCACTTATGATTCTGGATATCCCTATATAGATATGTCAGACTATGATGAAAGCGACTATGGTGTAACTTACGCCTATGCTCGCGTTTATGCCGATTCCAAAAAATCTTGCCAGCTACGGCTAGGATATGATGATGGAGCACGAGTCTGGCTTAATGGTCAGATCGTATTATATGATAATCGATACGGTGAATTTGAAGCTGATATGACTAAGTTTAATATTACATTAAATACTGGTGAGAACCGTCTTCTGGTCAAGATATCAGAATGGATGGGAGATCATGGTTTTAGTGCCCGTTTTTGCCAACCTGACGGAAGTCCAGTCGAAGGCCTGACCTATGATCCAGAGCCAATCCCAATTACCTATATCGGTACATGGCTAATTAACGGCCCCTATGTAAATCCAGATCAAAATTCTAGATTAAGCACTGATTATCTTGGTGACGAGGGTAATACTACTCCAAGTGAAGGCGATCCAGCTCCATTTGAAACATGGGAGCGTGGAATAGGTAATGGTTGCCCATTTGGCCTGGATACTTACTTTGATCATGGTGATTGGGTTTTATCCCAAGATATCCAGGATCGGGATCCACCTGTATTATTTTATAATCTTTTTGCATGTGGCCCCGGTCGATTTCCCGATCAGAACTATCTAGCCGGTGCCTACATTTTTCATACAACATACGGATTAATAACGGTGGCTTCTTCCAAAAGCGGCAGTATGTTGAACTTCGATGATTTTACTGCTCCGCTTGGGGAAGGTAAGAGTATCGGAGAGGCATTTAGAGAATGGTTTGAAGCCCAAGCACCGTATGTACAATGGGAGAAAGAATGGTTCTATGGTATGGTGGTTTGTGGTGATCCTGCTCTTCGTGTATTTCCTGAAGCAGAAACAAGGGTTACAATAACAAAACCAGAAAATGCAATCTATATTAGAGACAAGAAGATCCTACCCTTTTTAGTGCCACTATCAATTGGGAAGATTTCTGTTGAAGCGAATGCTACTAACCAAGAATATGGAATAGATAGGGTTGAATTCTATCTTGACGATGAACTAAAAGAAAATGATACTTCAGCACCATATGGTTGGATGTGGGATGAAAGAGCATTCTTTAAACATACTATAAACGTAGTAGCTTATGACAATAATGGAAAGAATGCAAGTGAAGAAATCATAGTGTGGAAGTTTTTCTAAATACCGTTCTTTTTCTATCCTTCCTGTATAGGTGTTCTCCAGTCCAAACCCGGTGTCCTTAAACCGATTTTGGGAATAAGAGGTGATCTTCGCTTATGTTGGCTTTTAATTCTCATTTTATTTATCCGATCAACATCTGCTTTTCTAACATTTGCGATCTTTTGTATCTCTTTGACATCTAATTTATGTTCTAACCCAAATAGAATTCTATCTAAAGCTTCGTAGCTAATCCCTAGTTCTTCTTCGTCGGTTTGATCAGGCCACAATCCAGCTGTTGGAGGTTTTGAAATAATTTTTCTGGGTATCTTAAGATATCTAGAAAGTTGATAGATCTGTGTTTTATATAAATCGCCCAATGGTTGAAAATCAACACCTCCATCACCGTATTTTGTGAAATAACCTATTAACAGTTCTGATTTATTTGAAGCCCCACAAACAAGACTGTTCGTCATATTTGCGAATTCATAAAGTAAAATCATCCGAGTTCTAGCTTTGATATTTGATAAAGCTAATTTATCTGGCTTTTTCAAAGATACGCTAGAGATTTTTTGCACTAATGATGTTATATCAATTTCTTTGCAGTTTAGATTAAATGATTTTACTATATCATTCACATGCTTTCTATCTGCCTTTGGAGTAGCTTCGTCTGGCATGAAAAGACAAGAAACATTATCTTTTCCTAATGCATCCTTGCACAAAACCGCTACAACAGCTGAATCGATACCTCCTGACAATCCAATAACAACACGTTTTAATCCTGAGCTATGAACATATGTTCTTATAAAATCCTTAATTATTGTTGAAACTTCATCTGGATCAATTGAAAGATCGACTATGTAATCACCTCATACCCAGGTTTCAATGGATTCTCTTACAATATTTTCCGCTTCTAAAAGAGTATTGTCATCAACAGAAGAAAACGATGCCCTTGCAATAGCTAAGGGTATTCTCCTAATATAATCGGCCATTCGTAGATCTCTTCTCAACGTAGTATCATAATATCTCTCAACAATTTCATTCATGTTCTTAATGTATTTTTCTACTTTATTCTCAGATGCAGTAATTTCTGGTTCGTGCATTCTCGCAAGCTTCATCCATTGATTATAATAATCATGCTTTTCCTTAATTTCTGCTTTTCCATAGAATTTTCTACGAAACAGATCCAATCGTTCTTCTTTATTAATATTGTGTACTTTGACGATAAGAGCGCATCTGCTAATAAGAAGTGGAGATAGACCAATATCATTTAGCGCATTTTTTCCAAATACCTTTGATTTTGGATTTGCAAATGCTATCATAATAAATTCGCTTTCAATGTTTTGATGAAGCTTTGCCGAATGGACGCTACATTTTCCATTTGATAAAAGCTCGTAACAATATTCAATATCTTCACTTGGTATCTTATCAAATTCATCAACTAAAACTAGTTTTCTATTTGAATGCGGTAGGGCACCCAGATCACCTGTACCTAGGTGGCAGACAAGTCCAGATCTAGTTGTATTCGCACCAATGGTTGTAATGTCAGAAAATTGGTCACTAATTATTTCCTTAGCCATTGTTTTACTACTTCCTGGTTCACCAATAATCAAAGAGTGTACCGGTTCTTTAAAAGTGGAAAACATGCTAGTTGCAATCACTTTTTTCATAACATCATTGCCATGAATCTCTTGAAAAACATTTTGCCAGAAACCTTTGAATCCTCTTTTTTGAGCAAATTCAATTAGCTCTTCTTTAGGTAAAAATATTCCATCTCTTTCAATTTCTTCTATCCGTTTCTTCTCAACAATTTCCTGCATTGTTTTGGCCTTGTTAATAACATTGCTAAATGCTTGCGTTTTTCTTGTAAGCTGTAGAATATCTCCATCAACTTTCAATGCTGCATTACCCCATCCAACAGAATAGACATCAAGTGCATTCAAAATCGATTTAGTTACTGCCCTACCTGTCCTCTTCACTGTTATTTCAACAAGATCTTCGTTTGGGATTCTGACATCTAATATATTTTCATTTGCTAAGATATTACGCGCTCTCTGAATCAGCATGTTTCCTTTGCTGTTGCCCATCCCTAACGATGATACCGACATTATTGCAATTTGTTCTAGTGTTGTTATTCCCATATTCTCTAGCTTTTTCCTGTCAGATGGAATAACACCAAGTAAACTAAGATCATCCTCCATGCGTCTCGGGATTATTCTTTTCTATAATTAAAGCTTTGGGTGATAAAAAACAGGGTTAACAGATGTTTAACATCGCATTTGCTCTTTTACTTTCATCACATGAAGAATATAGAGAATCAGGCATAGCGCCTGATTCAACCACTGATGAGATTATTAGAACGTTACTGTAAACTCCCAAGTCGCTACCAAATAGGTGTCATCGTCACACTGTAAGATGTCACCATCTTCGTCTCTAAACGCAGCGTAGACACGGTATGTACCGTCATCATTTGTCAGATCATTCGTGTTTACCAAGCCGTTGAAAATAGTATCCAGAGCAAGCTGCGAACCACTATTAATTGTTCTTGGCGTAGTCTCATTCACCGTGTCATTCTCAAGGATCCAATCAGGCTCCAATTGTTGACCGCCACCTCCAGAATTGTTATCATAATGTATCTGAATCAACAAGTACCCAGAGATGTTTGTTGAACCAGTATTCTTGATCTTCGATTGATTTCTATACTCTATAACCAGTTTTGGATCATAACCAGTGCCAGGCCAATTTGCTGAACGTATAATGACATACTCATTTCCAGCTGGAGCAGTGCCACTTATATCTCTGCTGCTTCGAATACAGAACTTAGTGATCCCTTCCTTAGTTAACCAACTGTAATTGGTCAAATAGATATTGTTACTCCCAGTTTGGAAATTACTTGTATTGAGACTTCCGCCATTGCCGGAGTAATACGTTTTATCATAATCCCCGATATTCAATGGGTCATGTGGATAGGTCGGCTGCCCATTTTGGATGGTAATATCGAAATCAGTAGTTGAATAATCATTATTTTTAACGAGAGATAGGGTTGCATTGTCAATATATGCATTTGACGGAAGTGAGGAAGTATTGAAAAACAGAAACGTTCTGTAAATATAATAAATAGAGAATATTTTATCCTGTCCTATATATAAGTAGTTTGAAGAATCAGAGACGGTGCCTGTGGAAGACGTCCAAGCTGTATTATAATTCATATGGAATTTTTGAATGAAGCCATCGCTTGTTGTTGAATACACCGTAAGTGTTGGATCTATTACAACAGGGAACGTCATATCATTCAAATCAGATAACTTCAAACCAGACAGGAGATAATATTTACCGTTGTATTGCAAGATTCTATACGTTAACCGCTGTCTAACCGTTTCGTTATTCAACTCATACGCATCTCCAATAGGTAGGGCACATTTGAAATGACCAAGAGCATCTTTTAAATCAATACGTTCATCTGATACTGTGAAGTTGCTTGTAAGAATGCCAGAGGAATTATGCAGATTTAGGTTATGATAGTCTAATTTTGTAATGAAGACCAGATATGAATCTTCATTGCTCAGGCCGTATTCCGACGGTGGATGATTCTGTAACAATGTCTTTGTTGCATTGCTCATAATAATCTCTTCTTTCAATCCGACGTTACCATACGTCCAAACTGCATCGGTACCTGTGAATACATTCTCATAGATCGCTGAGTTATCGTTGATCTCTCCCTGGCTGCTCTGTACGCTTTGTAAGTATTCATACGCCCAATCTTGTGAAGGATCAAGATAACCTACACCAACGAGCTTGCTACGTACAACATGAGTAATAGGATCTGTTGATTTGTTGTAAGCAAATGCCACTGGCCAGTCATCCTGTGCATTTGGCTTGAAATAAGTATTGTAAATTCCTTTTTCGTTGCCAGCTCGATACCCATAGTTGAAGGCGATATGGTCCTCTTCAAGCAGTTCAATGGTGCAATTTATTGGTATCCATTCATTAGTTTCATCCTGGTAGTTTATTGGCCCTGTAGATATTTCTAGAACGTTTTGTCCTGTTACATTGCTGTAATATTTATCCCAAGTTAGTCCCCGATCAACTATGTAATAATCCTCTGGCGGATCTGGCGGGTCGGTAATATTGATATATTCATTATTGCCATAGCTGTCTTTCAAAGTTGCTATGCTCATGTTTGCCTGTGCCGACACGTTAAAGCTATGTTCTGAGGAGTTGTTCATATTGTATGCGTTGTCCATGGCCCATATGGTATAGTTGTATTGTCCAACAACCCATGTATCTGAAAAGAGATATCTGTAAATGTTGTTCCCTATAGATTCCATCGTATAATTCACATAAGAATTGTCTGGATAGGAAGTATTTACCTTGACTGTTTTAATCCCACTCCAGTTGCCATTCATATCATCTGTCACATTTGTTGTAATGTTAATAGTGCCTCCAAATCCAACAACATCTGGTGTATTATTGACTGAATTGATAAGCGGCGGTAATGTCTCTGTTTTGAATAATATTGTAGTCCAATCACTTTCGTTGTTGAATACATCCTTTGCTTTGACTTTTACATAGTATCCTCCTTGTTGTGTCCAACTATGAGAGGCGTTCACAGTCACATTTGACAAATATAGACTGAGCCAACCGGTATTGTTTCCATCTCCCCAATCAAAATAGTAGAGTATTTGGTCATCGTTTGAGTCATTAGTACATGCTGAATAATTATAAGTTACATTAACATCTCCCAAACTTGGACCAGAAAGTGTAGGATTATCTGGAGCTACATTTGCAACCGAAGAGCTTGCAATAACATCCATAGTTCCAAAATCACAGTTATAAAAGCTTAGATTGACATTTGAGCCGTTAATACTAACTCCAGAGATGAAAACATATGAAGAAGAGTTGATAAAAATACCGTTCATAACGTTACTAATATTGCAGTCAACAAGTATATTGTTAAGACCTATACTGGGTGTTGCATTGCTTATGATGATACCAGTAGTGCCACCAGAAATATTGCACGTGTCTAACTGAACATCAATGGAATCATTTATCAATACACCTATTTGATTATTTGCTAAATTACATTCTAACAATTTTGAATGAGAACAGGGTATTACACCAGTACCTAACGTATTCTGAATCGTAATATCTTCTATAAATACCCCAAAGTTATCATGATAAATAATGGAAATCTCATCATCTGTTAATGTACGGTTCCAAACGGCAACCTCATCAATTCGTCCAGAGTAATAGTCGTTTGAACCATCTAATTTACAATACCCGATATATCCACCCGCATTGACACCAATTCCTGTTTTACTAGTATTTCCTTTAAGTTCACCATCAACATAAATATTTAATTTTGTATCATTGTGAGTTCCAACAATGTGATGCCATCCAGTTGTTAAAACAGAATCAGAAATCACTGTAGTATTATTTAACCAAAAAGTAGGTTTATCAGTAGTAGAATTAACATAAAGACAATACCCGTTACTTGAATTATCAATATGGGAGAATATTGGATCAATATTTCCAGATCCTCCATTCCAATATATCCAAGCGGAAATCGTTACATTCTCCCCAGAAAGCGCTGATATGCTACTGAAATTGATAGAATCACTTGTTCCATCAAAGTCAAAACATCCAGCTCCCTTTAAGGTATTAGTATTCCAACTAGCACCATATCGTGTTCCATTATTCTCTTGTCCAGAATAATCATAAACAACATCAGATGTTCCATAGTCTTCTCCCACATTTGAATCGTTGTTGAAATGCATCAATAATTCATTCCCTGTCATATTAATAAAAAAATCACTCGTACTATTATTGGGAAGTTCATAATCATGTGGATTAATCATTACCACTGAACCGTTTATTATAACAGTGTCTCTATTTTCTCCAAAGAGTGTGATTGATTTATTAGTAGAGATATTTTCAGTATATGTGCCGTTTTCTATATATATGAAATAGTTTGTAGATGCATTATCAATGGCAGCCTGGATTGAATTATAGGTGTTGTTTCCAGAATCAGTAAGATTGACTCGATAATCCATTACCCGTATTAATCCAAATTCTTTATCGATGTCTCCATCATTATCTGTAACCTCTAGAGTAACGGTATAGAATTTGCTTGTTGAATATGAATGGCTTGCGTTTTGAGTATAAGAAATATTTCCGTCTCCAAATCTCCATGTCCAATTTGCAATAGTACCATCAACGTCTGAGGAATTATCAGTGAAGTTCACGGATTCATTAACAAAGGCAACTTTAAACTTCGGACTAAAGGCTGCTTCAGAAGGAACATTTCGTACAAATATTGTTTTAGAAATATTATCCCAATACGATTGATTGTTTGTCACATTAAGTGTCACTGTATAAGTACCATTATCAGCATATTTATGATACACCGTACTCTGATCAGGCCCCTTCGGATTTTCTCCGTCGCCGAAATCCCAATCATATAAGGTGATATGGGTCCCATCAGCAGTAACAGAGAGAGAAGTAAATTTAATCGTATCGGTATCAAAAGCTGTTTTTGGAGAATAAGTGAAATCGGCATAGATGTTGTCGCCTACGACACACTCTGCATCAGGTCCTGGCGGAACCGATTCATTCATCGAGGTAAAAGGGTTAGATGTATTATATCTAGAATAGAATTGATACTTCCCGTCACCATATTCAGTAGTTGCATTAAAAGTGAATCGATATGGAGAGCCATCGATAGAATCATAACGTTTCCAGTTTGTCCATATATATTCTGAAGTAGAACCATTATATCTATAATACAGAGAAAGATTTTCTGAAGTCCACTGACCTTCAGTTGGTTCTTTTCCCACACAACATTTGATAGTAAACTCATCATCCTGAAGATATGGTTCAATGTCTACAACTTGACTTCTTCCATAAACAGGCGGTAAATGATCATCTGGAACTTTTTTAGACGCCCATGCTACTTCTCTTCTTAAAAACCATTTACTTGTGTCGTTTTGTAGTTCATCCTTAGTCAGATTATCGTATGGTGGAGTTTCATTAACCCAACGGATTAATCCTTTCCAAAGGCTATTTGATTTGGTATCATTATTTGTAATTATTTTTCCGTGAGACCATATTTGTTTTTCAGGATGAGGTCCACATAAAAGTACTCTTCCACCATTCTCGTTGTTTGGATAAGTAAAAGAAATCAATGCAGCTGTATTGCTCAGGTTTAACTCTATTGGGATTTTAGGGTTTGTTTGTTCCCAATCTATGTCTTTCTTATATTGGTCATCAAACACGGCATCTAATAATACAATCCAAGCACGCGCACTAGCCCAAACCTTCCAAGCTAATGGCGCGCCAGAGATGAAACTCCAAGCATTGACTTTCGTAGAATCATTATCTTCAAATGCAAGAGGGTATTCTGCTAAAACGGTTGTTACATTATCTTTACCGCCTAATTCGAATCCTCCACCCCCGATCCAGCTGACTCTCCATGTATCGTTAACGTAGTCTCTAAAAATTGGTTGTTCTTTATCTTCAATAACAAGGTCTACTGGGATACCACCGAATTGCGATGAAAGCTTGTTCGGATCCCATCCAAGATACCATGAAATACCCATTGTCCCTGTAAGATTTGGTCGATTCGGTAAAATCCGTTTGAAAACAGGGATAAACCGTCGCAAATAAAGATATTCGCTAACAACAGGGAGACCTGATGGAAAAAGAAGGTATGCCTCTAACTCTGGTTCCACTGAGCTTTTTAGAAATTTGCTTCGATAGCTACCCAACTGATTTATTGTTCCGTATTCCATATCTCTTGGATCGTCTTTCATTCCTAAAGGGATAAGCGCTCCACCACAATGACCAATATATCCTTTCCCTGAGCTAATAAAATTCTCCAATTGTTCTTTTAATTCATAGCCACGATGAAATTTCCATTCTGATTCAACTCTGAAGCGGAAGTTTGGCATTCCACACCAAGTACTCGAAGAAGTCCAACCAGCCATAACCAGTACATCGTAGTTATTAATATTTCCTTCGAGTATGTCATAGGTATTTGTATATGATGGCTGAAATTCGTATTTGGTGGTATCAACTTGCCAAGAATATCCATCTAAGACAGGCATGAAATATTTCGATGTAGAACCAGTTACTGGTAAATTCGTTCTGTCAGTTTTTATAACATAATAGGAATCATTTGAATAGTCAAGTGCTACCTTGATAATTGTTGTTGATTGGATCGCTGAAACAGGTGCTTCACCCAAAGATAACAAAAGGGGTGGCAACAGCATTACAAAAATTACACATATTATTTTCTTCCTCATTATTTTACCTCCCTTAAATTCATAATCTACTTTACAAAATAAGTGTTACTAACTTATATATTATAAACTTGGTTCATTGAAAGTATTTATTGGCTTTGATGATATGTTAAAGTCCGCCTCCATATACAAGATAGTATGTGGAGGTGAAAGATGGGTCAATACTATTGGCTTGCTTGGTCAAAAATCATGGAATGGATCCCTAGAAGGACAGATATTCACACTTTTAGGTGGCACGGTGGCGATCGGATTCACAGGGATTAAGATAGCTTTGAATCCTAAGAATAATAAACAATATTATCTTGGTTATGCCCATTTGGTGAAAATAGAGGAAATTAAGTAAATTATCAGGAATAAGATAAAAATCATGAAACATGAACATATAACAAAATATTTACTTTTCAAAATTGTACTATAATATCGCTTGAATTCTCATATATTCTCTTTCGCTATTAATTTTTGTTACGAATCAACAACAGTGATCTGATACCATCGATACGATCATATGAGCCAATAACTTTTAGATTGTTTGGAATAAGTGCTTTACCATATACACTCGTAAGACTATCCCAAATTGTTCTATAAAGAATAATACTGTCGTCCCGCATATCTATTCCAAGTTTCTCAAGAAGCCTTGTTTTTGGCTCTACACCATGAGATACAATTATCAAATCAAAGGAAGAAACATCAAAATCCAATCCATCCCCCACTTCAATATCAATTCTTTCAGAAAGATGATAATTATGAACGATCTTTTTTGCTGATTCCACAGCTACTTCATCTTTATCGATGCCGAGGAATGCCCAATCTTTCACCTTTGCGAGAATAATAAGAGTATGTGGGATTGATCCACATCCTATGTTGATCACTTTTGATTTATCTGTAATTTCTACCATTGAAAATTCGTCGATAGTCATATTTTCAAAAAAATATGAATAAATCTTTGCAAACAATAGATATTTTGACAAAAAATTTTCAATTTTCCTGATAAAATTATCAACTAATCTTTTCTTTATTCTATCATCATTTTTCTTAAAGGTGATATATTTCACCTCATTGGAATCATACAATAATACTATTTGATAGAATGAAAGACTAATATATGAGATTAACTTATTTTAACGAGATGAATCCATTGCCAAATCCAGTTATCTTGGGTAAAATGGCAAAAAGTTATTTCTATGATGTTGATAGAGTAAAGAAAAAAGAAGAAAGAGAAATTAAAAAATATCAAGATAAATCTCTGAGAAGGTTAATTAAATATGCATATACAGTGCCAATTTATTATGAAAAATTCAAGAAAAATGGAATTCGCCCTAATGATATCAACGGGATAAAAGATATTACAAAACTTCCCTTTATAACAAAAAAGGATATCAGAAAAAGTAGTTATGATAAATTGCTTCCGAAGAAAGCAAATGTAAATGAATATAATATGGTTAGTACCTCTGGTTCTTCTGGTAAACCTGTTTCTTTGTTTTATGATCCTTATTCTCTCTTTCTAACATTTATTGGTTTTATTCGAGTGATAAAGGAGCATAATATTAGTTGGAATAAGACTAAGATAGCAGTTATTGCTGATCTTTCTACAGGGAGCATTGAAGAGGCATATTATTCCAAGACAGCAATTCCCTCCTTAAGATTTCTCTTTTCTTTGAATAACATAAAGGCTTTTGATATCAGCGAAAAGCTTGAAGTTCTTATTGGAAAAATTGAATCATTTAATCCTGAGTTGATTGTAAGTTACCCAGGATTTCTCCATATCTTGGCAATATTAAAACGACAAGGTAAGTGTAAAGGTTTGGAACCTCAAATTGTGGCAACCTCTGGTGCAGTCGTTGATAATTATACCAGAGAGTATATCGAAAAGACATTTAATGCTAAACTATTTGATGTATACGGTGCAACCGAATGTAATCCAATGGCTTATGAATGTATAAATGGGAATTATCATATCCTCGGTGATTTTGTTCATATTGAGTTCATCAATCCAGAAGAAAAAGAAAAACTTACTGGAGATGGTGGAAATATAATTATTACACGTTTATTCGGTAAAGGAACACCTATTATCAGGTATACAGGTATTTGTGATTTTGTAGTAGAATCTAATAGAAAATGTGAATGTAACATTAACACGCCTCTTATTGAACGAATTGAAGGAAGAAAAGTTGATTTTATAACATTGCCAAATGGAAATATGATTCCTCCCTCTGCTATAACTGGGATTCCTTATAAGGTGATGAAAAAGTTTCATACCGATAAGATTCAACAATTCCAAATTATTCAACAAAAATCTAGAAATATTGATATTCTAATGATAGTAGATGAACAACTTCGTAATTCTGATCCGCCCATTGAGAAAATATTTGGTGAAATGAAGGAACAATTTAGGAAAACAATCGGAAAAGACGTTACTATCTCCATTAAAGAAGTTGAGCGTATAACTTCAAATCGCCCTCATTCCGCAACTCCTCCGCCTGTTGTCATCTCAAAAGTAAATAATCTGGAGAAGAGCAATATATGAAAATCCTTATAATCAACGCAAATAAAGATCACCGCCATGATTCTTTGACTAAACTTGCATATAAAATAAATTCAGGTCCAATTTTGGTTCTTCAACAGCTTGCTGCTACTACTCCAAAAGAACATGATGTAAAATTAATAGATGATAGATATGATGTCCCCGATTATAATGCCGATGTTGACCTCGTTGGTATTTCAACTTTAACTCCTAGCGCACTGAGAGCTTATGAAATAGCAGATGAATTCAGAAAGCGAGGAAAAACAGTTGTCCTTGGTGGATATCATCCATCTGCATTACCCAAAGAAGCAAAACAACATGCCGATAGTGTTGTCATTGGAGAAGCAGAAAATACTTGGACCCGTCTTTTAAAAGATTTCGAAAATGGAAATCTAAAATCTTTCTATAACACCGATTCACTGGTTGATCCAGCTTCTATACCAGAACCTCGAAACGAGCTATTAAGAATACGGCCATTTGTTTCCCCAATATTAACTTCTCGAGGCTGTCCTTATCACTGTTCATTTTGTTCTCTATCACATTTTTATGGGAGCGTCTATAGACCTCGACCAATAAAAAATATAATACAAGAAATGAAAAAGATTGATCGGAAATTTCTGTATTTATGTATCGATGCTTCATTAACAATTGATATAGATTACTCAAAAGCACTATTTAAAGCGATGATTCCTTTGAAAAAGAAATTCGTCGCTTATGGAAGTGTACCTCCACTATTGAAAGACGATGATCTCCTAAAACTTTCGAAGGAAGCAGGTTGCATAAATTGGAGTATTGGCTTTGAAACTCTAAGTCAAAACTCCCTAACGAAAGATGCCAATAAGGCATACAACGTGAAAGACTATGCTGACCTTGTTAAAAAAATTCATGAATATGACATGAATGTTTTTGGCACATTTGTTTTTGGATTTGATCATGATACACCTGACATATTTGATAACACCCTGAATGCAGTTTATGATTTAGGACTAGATTCAGCAGAATTCGACATATTAACACCTTTTCCAATTACAAGACTTTTTCACCAGTTGGAAAAAGAAGGAAGAATTCTAACATATGACTGGACAAAGTATGATTTTCATCATGTTGTCTTTGAGCCAAAAAATATGACTCCAAAAGAGTTGTTTGATGGAGTTGCAAAAGTAGCAAAAGATTTTTCTTCTCCAATAAAATCAATTCAAAGAATAATGGATGTAGCAATTAATACAAAAGCATTAAGCAATATTCTCGCTGCAATCTCGTTTAATTTCTTATATGTACGTTTTCACAGAGAGTACCAATTAATAAAACAAGGTAGGATTTGAGAACTGATTATACGGAAACTAATTCAATGAATGAGCTCCTTCTCTGTAACTATTAATTTATACTTCCCCGATCTTTTATCCATTGGTATATCATCTACGATTTTTATTGAATATTGAACATTTGTGAATTTTTTGTCAGTAAGTAACTTATCGAGATTTGCCATAATTTCTTCTTTGACTTCTTCTTTATCTTTGTGCTTAATTACAGCTAAGAAATCAAATGAGGTCTTATCTCTTTGAATAATCCGATATCTGTCAAGACCTTCGATATAAAACACTACAAAAACGAATGGATGTATAAAATCCATTTTACCTTCCTCGTTTTCAAACCAAAGTATTTTCTCAGCTCTACCAACAATATTTCCTATTAGAGTAAAAGGAAGCTTATTTTGCCTATCTTCCTTAATCTGTAAACAATCGTCTATTCGATAACGAATAATCGGTTGAGTTTTATTAAAAAGATTTGTCAGGAGTAAATGATCATTCTTAACTTCAATTAATGCAATATCATCCATTAGATAAATACCGCCGTATTCATCCTTGCCAATACCTGAAATCAAACATTCGGCAAATCCATAGAGATTGTTTAAAGGGGCATTAAATGTGGTTTCAATATATTCTTCATCTGAAGGAATGACGCCCTCACCACAGTTAACGATTGTAGTTGGGCGTATTTGCAGAATTCCTTTTTCTTGTTGTTCTGCAAGAATTTTTAATTCATTAAAGAACCCTCCTAAAAGATCGGGTTGAAACTCATTTAATTGAGATATTATTTCTTCTGTAGGTTTATTGATATCTAAAATTCTTAAATTACAAAATAATTGTGTAATTCCCTTACTCAACCATGAAGTGAAGCTGAGAGCAGCGAAATGACCACCGATGCATCCGACATATGCTGTTTTTTTACGTGTAAAATTAAAATCGAATGTTTTTGTAATGTATGGAAAAAAACTATCCCAATCCTTTTTGCTATAGACAAAGATGCCTTGACTCCCGGAGGTACCTGAAGAGTGTATTACATGATAGTGTTTTTTAAATAAATCGTTAGGAGTATGATTCATATTAATAAAATGCAGCAACTCTTTTTTCGTAAGATCTTTGACAGTTAAAACATCATCTAAATTATCCATTAACATTTCTTTGGTAACAGTGGGAATATTTTCGATATCGACAGAATACAGATCTCTTTCCGTAATTCCATGTGAACGATATAGACTATGGTAGAAAGGAGAATTATTGTATGCATGTTTGATTATTTTACGGAATCTTTTTTCTCGTAATCTAATGGTTTGTTCTCTTGATAGTTTCTCATGTATTCTTGATTCAAGAAAACTTCGTATCAATGTTAGATTACTCACCTATATCACTTTTCCAAATTTTGTATGGATTTTAGCCTTTTCCCGTAAAATCATAAGTAGGAATATATATATAACTTTCCAATACAGATTTCGAAATATTCAAATCGATGTCATATGAATCCATTCCTGAATCCAATTACGAGTACTTCATTTATCAGGGACCTAATTTTCGATCCAGGACGACTGCAGCGATTAACTCCAGAAAAAATTAGAAGATATAGGGATAAAGCATTCAGAAGAGCATTAATTTATGCGTATAAAGTACCCCTATATCATAAAAAATATAGGGAAGCAGGCATTCATCCAAATGATGTAAAGGGCATTAAGGATATTACAAAACTTCCCTTTATTAAAAAAAGAGATCTTATTGAACATTTTCCAGATGGCATCGTTCCCACTGGATATAATAAGGACAAAGCACACATTATTCGTACAAGTGGTTCAACTGGAAAACCACTTTCTCTATACATTGATTTTTCTACTATGTCAAAATTTCTTGTAGCTTATGTACGAAAGTTACGTATCTATAATTTAAACTGGAGAAAAATACGGTTTGCAAATATCGGCAACTTTACTACTAATCATATTGACCTTGTGTTTCATGAAGGTTTCAAATCTAAAATGCGACCTTTTTTTTCTTTCAAAAATAACTTGATTATGAACGGATTCGATCCGATATATGATATTATTAAGAAATTAGATGAATTCAAACCGGATATTGTTTTGTCATATCCTGCGACATTTCGACTTTTAGCCTTTTTGAAGAGAAAAGGTCATGGTAAAAACATTAATCCCGAAGTTGCATTGGTTAGCGGGTCTGTAACCGATGAATATACGAAAAGCTATGTTGAAGATGCATTTAATTGCAGAATGCTAAACGTATATGGATCGACAGAATCAGGCATGGACATTGCCTTTGAATGTTTTGAGAGAATATGGCATATCAACTACGATTTCTATCATGTTGAAGCAATAGATAAAAACATGGAGGTAGTTAGCCAAGGTGAAAGAGGTCACATTGCACTAACCAGAATGTTTGGAATGGGTACGCCAATAATTCGATACATTGGAATGGATGATTGGGTAACGCTTCGTTCGTATTATAAATGCCCTTGTGGTTTGCACACTCCCATTATCGAAGGCGGCGTTAAAGGCAGGATCAGTGCGGATATATTCTTACCAAATGGACGGTTATTTTCTGCAGCTTCGTTTGCCAGTATGTCTCATTTTGTGCTCCATAATCTTAAAACTTATAAAGTCAAACAGTTCCAGATAATTCAGAAGAAAATTGATGAAATAGATATCCTGCTCGTTATAGACGAAAACCTTCGAGATAGCGAGCCTGCTGTTGATTTCATTTTTAAAAAGTTAAAGGAAGTATATAAGGAGAAGACAGGTCCTGAAATTAATATCAATGTGAAAGAAGTCAAAGAAATCAAATCACCCTTTGGGAAACCTGCACCAGTTGTAATTTCTCATGTAAAACCTGAAGTCGGCTATGAAATAATCGAAGCTAGATGTTAATATCATTACCTGGTCGGCTTTTTATATCTTCCAATATTCTTATGGGGAAATGGTTTGTTTGGAATTGGTTTATTCAAGAAATTGCACAATTCATTCCATCCATCACCTTCGAAAATATTTATGATCAGAAGTTGATTAGGTTTGTCTTGGAAATAATCAATTGCTTGTTTATTGAGCCATTCGTATCTTTGATATTTTTGTTGTAACTCCTCAGAGTTTTTTGCTTCAAATGGACCACCTTTATAATAATTATAATAACTATTCATCCATGATTGTTTATCTCTTATAGATAATATGAACTTACTGTTAGGAATTACTTTATCGAGTCTTGAATAAACATCTTTCATCCATAGAGGATAATCTGTAAATGCGTCATAGTTGCGATTTATTATAAATTCAACCCAGCCTTCTTTTGGCTCTGATGCAGTTCTAAGGAATTGAACAGATCTGTATCCTAAAATACTAAGAGCCTTTGCAAGTGAGGTTAAACCAGTTTTAACGTAACCAATACAGAAAACTTTCGGCTCATTCTTCTTTTTAAACAATGGAACAAGAAAGTGATGGAAATATTGATAATATCTCAAACATCTAAAGTAAAACATGATTACATGCCAACGGAAGCTAACCATGGTAGGAAAATAGGTAACGGCATTATAAATTAATTTTGGTATTTTGCCAGAATAATTTATGATAAAACTCTATATCTAAAAAGTAATGTATCAAGAAATATTGCTTTTGTATGTATTTTTCTGAAAGTAGATAGAATAAATTCAAATTTAATCGCTGGGCAAAAACTTGACCCATCGTTACGGATGTTGAGTAAAATGAGCTGGTTTGAATTTGAATGAAATCTTCTAAATCATATATAAGATGGGCCATTTATAAACCAGTTATAAAATTGAAAGTACGGATGTGCAATAAATTTCCTAATTTTACCTGTTGTCCGATTTTTACGAGCCAAATTAAATAATCAGCAAAATTTTTAAGCTATACGAAAAATCAAATCTTCCCCTAGTCAACAGGAGTACTTTCACCTACCTCAAGGGCAAGTTTATAAGGAGAAAACTCCCTATGATTTTTGATAGTTTAATCTAGAAAAAGTATGACCAAAAATATGTAAATGATTGCCCCAAGAGTACTTGAGATACTCAAGGGGCTGGAGTCTGATACGCATGATATCAAACCCCGAAGAAAAAGTAAGAAACAATAAATATAAAGTTTTTTCTCAAAACCAACTACTAGAATATGTTGAAGTACAAACCTGGCTGAAAACCATCACACCACACTCAGGGCGCATCTACCTCAGAGCATTACAAAAGTTTTGTAACTGGTGTGGAAAAGATCCACATGAGCTTATACTTCAAAGAGATCATGAACTAAAGAATGATGATCCTAACAGTAGAACCGGGTGCAGGGATCTGCTGTTTGATTTCCGGCATCATCTGGAACACCAAGGACTAGCACCAAAAACCATCAGCACCAACGATGGAGCCATTCGCAGTTTCTTTACCTCCGTTCTAGGAAAACATGGGATGATCAACATCCGCAACTATAAAGATAAAACAGTAACACAAAAACGAGACCTCATACCCACCCTAGAAGAACTGAAAAAAATGATCGATGTGATGAACCTCGAAGAAGCATTCCGAATAATCTTCATTGCACAAACCGGGATGCGCGTATCAGATGCTATATCCCTTAAAATCGGTGATATTAAACGAGAACTTGAACTCGGAAATATTCCTCTAGCTATCCGGTTTATTCCAAAGAAGGATAGGGAGCTTATCGGTGAGAGAATTGCGTTCCTGGCAAGTGATGGCGTCGAAATGTTGAAACAGTATCTTGCCTGGAGAGAAAAGAAAGGTGAGAAGCTCATTGATGATAGCCCTCTTTTTACGAGTAGAACGAAGAAACGTGGAAAAGAGAAGATTCAGACCATTTCTGATCGGAACTTTAATGAAACTATCCATGAAGCGGCCAAAAGAGCAGGGATAGGAAACGATAATGGAAAATATGGGAGAATTAGAACACACTGCCTACGGAAATTCTTTATCACCCAGATGACCAATCATGGAATGGAAGATAAGATTGTGAACTTCCTTACCTGTCATAAGCTCTCTGAAGTTGATTGTGTATATTGGAATCGTCGGGTGGATACATTAAGAAGAATTTATGCAGAACGGCAACAGTATGTTAATCCTATCAATGGAAAAAGGAAGTATTTTAATTTGAAACAATTAAAGGGAATAATTGCTAAAATCAAAGATCTAGAATTAAGAATAGATGCTCTTCCCACTAGTGACATGGTTCGGAAGATAGTGAGTGAAATATTGGAAGAGAATGGAATATCTAAGGATCCTGTAGAAGAGTACGAGAGTAAAATTGTGAATACTAAGGATGAAGTTATTCGACTCAGTAATCTTGGTTTTGACTGTCAGTCCCTTGGTAATGGTGAGTGGTTGATGCGGAAAAAACTATTAGGTCAGTTAGGATGTTAAACATCCGAAAAACAGGGTTTATAAGTGATTTTTTCTAAAAATTAATCTTTTGGTCATATTAGCAATAAAGCTTCCAATGAAATTTGATGGGAGAATAAAAACTATTGAAAAATAAAGCGTCCAAGGAACTATCAAAATTTTTGGTAGAGGACTTGGTTCATAAATTTCTCCAGTAATCACAAAGGTCACCGCCCAGATGATCAACCAAAGAAAACCTTGAAATATTGAAAAATAAATCGTGTTGATAATAAAATAAATTTTTATAGGTTTGGTTAATAATTCTCCAAGAAAGCCACCAATTATTAAAGTTGTATAGATCCACCAATTATCCTCCAACCATCCTCTTTCAAATTCCCAATATATATAGAAAGTAATTATAGCAGCAATTGTCCCAAATATGAGCCACCATCTATATTTTTTCAAAGAATTTGTTAAATCAAGTTTTTTCATTTATTATCTTCCTTCAATTCAATATGAATTAATCAATTATTAGAACTTATATTTTCCTTTCAACGAGAAAAACAGGTTTTCTAAAAATTAGTTATTAGAAGCTCTATACAGTTCATAACTTTTTCATTTCTCTTTCGACAAATCTGTAAACGGTAGCATGTTTACTTCCGCTCATTAACATATCTATAGCTCTTTTTGCAATATCCATTGATTCAAAATCTGCGATAATTGATATGGTATGTCCATAAATAGAAATATTTGCTCCAGTAAGTGTTTCTAATACTCGTTTCGTTTTTCCACGACTACCAATGATTCTACTTTTTAATCGTCTAATATGCGCTTCTTTTTTTCCAACATAGTCATGAACGTCAAATATAAAAAAATCCATATTTTCGCTAAATAGACGCATGGCACGGTCCGGGGAAAAACCTCTCCCTATTGCACGGATCACATTTTCTACTTTCAAGCATGTAAGAGGATCCTCTGCTTCTTGATCATCGATGATAACCTCCCCTTCTTTGGAATCAATCTCGATTTTTGTCTGTGATAGCTCTTCTAGTTGTTTCTTCGTTTCTCCCTTATGGCCGATTAGGACACCAACACGTTCTTTTGGAACTGAAAGATATTTCATCATGCTACACGTTTTTTCACAATTTTTTTATATATTTTTTCTTCATCTTTCTTAATGCCAAATTTTCTAAAATAATGAACGATGTTATGAATATCTCTTTTCAGAAATTCATGAGATGATGGATGCTCTAAGATAACCCCTTGTCCAATGTCTATCACATAGGGTTTTCCTCTGTGGATTAGAATGTTATATGCACTTAAATCTGCATGAACAAGTTCAGCTTTTAAATACATTAGTTCAATATAATTGAGTAACGTGTCACAGACTTTTTTTGGCTCCCTCACTTCCACATCTTTGAGCATTGGTGCTGGTTTTTCTGCATCTCCAATATATTCCATGATAAGAATATTCTCCACTCTTTTTATGGGCCTAGGCGCTCTTACTTTGGCTTTTTTTAATCGTTCAAGGTTCTTGAATTCTTTTTTTGTCCATTCATAGACAATCTCTCTTCTACTTTTATTGGCTGTTTGAAACCTTGGATCTCCTTCGATATATTGTGAGATATATTTGAATGTCAAAGTTGAGGTGCGATATATTTTCAGAGCAACAAATTTTTCTTTTAATGTTACCCCTCGAAAAACGATCGCTTCTTTTCCTGCTGAAATTGGAAAATCTAAATATTCAATTACTTTGTCAGATATAAGTTTCCCTAAAAGAAGTAAGGTTGATTTATCAAAGACCTGGTCTAAAGTTTTTCTGTCTAGTCCAACTCGATTAAAAACTTGTTGTGTTTGCCTATCAAGTTTCTTTATCCATTTATCATGTAAAACAAAATCAGAAGACATCAATTTCCTCTGGTAATAATCTTCTTCTACTTAGAGTAATTGCCTGAGTTCTACTATATCGAAACACGATATCGGCTTTCTCATTTTGGATATTCCAGGGCTTTATTATTAGTAAATCCCCTGCACGCACCCTTGCCCTCCTTTTCATTTTACCAGGTATCCGAGCCATCCTTGATTTACCATCTTCACAAATGACATTAATTCTAGATCCGCCCATGAGCCTATCTGCAATTGCAAAAAGTTCATTTTCACGTTTTTTTGGCAAGCGCAACCTTATATATTCTTCTTCACCTGTTGATTCTTTGTTTTGATTCCTGAAATCAGCCATTTATTCACCATTACAATTTAAAGCCCTAATTCATTGGAAATTTTATTTAGAGCGTTAAGACTTAGTTCAAGAAACTCATTGAGTTCCAAACCAATATCTTCACATAAATCAATTCTTCTTCTGTTGCACCCTCTTGCAAATGAATTATCTTTATATTTGTTTATAAGGGTTTTTAACTGAACATCGCCTAGTTTTTTTGAAGGTACAACAAGTGCCGTTGCAATAATTAATCCGGAAACAGCATCTGCAGCTATTAAAGCTTTATCTAAGTCAGTCTCTGGAAACTGTAAAGTATGTTTATAATTGTGGGCTTGAATGGCATTTATTAATTCTTCGGGTAATAATCCTTTCAAAATCTGAGTTGTAACCATTGAATGTTTTTCTGGTTCTTCTTTTGTAAATTCATAATCAAGGTCGTGAAGTAAACCAGTTAAAGTCCATAATTGCACGTCCTTATCTTTTCTAACTGCTATTTCCTTGAGTATAGCCTCAACTGCAAATGAATGCTTCTTCATATTTTCAGTTTTAATGTACTTATTGAGTAACTCTAAACCCTGTTCTCTGTCTATCATAATCGGGCTGATGTAAATATCTGTCTAATTTAAACTTTCCTAATTAATCACTAAAAATATTAGTTATCAGGTTCCACTTTTACCCAGGGAGCAGAGCCTAAAAGGAAGTGCTTACTTCTATCTGGGTTGATTATATTAATCCCATTGAAATAAAGTATTCCTGGATACCATCTCTGAGTTGGATGGTCATATGTTGAATTGATAGGTAGTGCACCCCAAAAAGAACCATTCCAACTTTTTATTCTGTTTAATTCAACTGAAAATAACCACCCATTGGCAGGAACATGATAATATACATTATAGGGAATGTGTCTATGTGGGCCAAATCCAATTATACCACCCAAGGTTATAGGGCATACTTGTAGAAATAATATGTGAATATTAAATATCAAGTACAATAAGTTAGATAATTTATATGAGTCAATATTCCTAATGAGATGTACCCAAAACCTTATACGAAAGTTCTCAACAGTTGTATAATCTGTTTTTCCTGCAATTAAACATAAAAGATTTTCATTTTCTTCTAATGGTCTATGATTCATTTTTTCTAAAAGCTTAGTAGTCAAAGGATTCTGGTATCTATCAGTTACCAATCGCTGTGCTTGTTTTATACTCAACCTACCCAAGAGACCGAACTTATCTAGTTCTACTATTGCTTCATTTAATATCTCTACTGCTTCTTCTCTGGTTTCTACTTTGCCTAATCGCTCTTTGATTTCTTCGAACAATTTGTCTACTGCCTCAGCATCAGACCTGCTTAGTTGTACTATCTGTGGTTTCTGTCCTGGTAGTCCACATACTTCGGTGGTTATCTCAACTAGTTCACTCTCTTTGCTAATGTTGGCGTGGATTGATGGAGCTAAGGCTAACCCAAGGAAGAGAATTATTACACTTGTGACGAAGAGTTTTTTGTTCATTTTTATCTCATTCCTGCTTTTCTACACATCTTAGACTATAGGAACGGGTCCCATTCACGCCCACGGGCATATGCAACCACAGCAAATCCTTCAAAAAAAATTAAACGAAATAATACTAAGGGATAATACGAAACACTAACTCCGACAAAGCCTATGAGTAGAAGAACTGTGGAATAGAAGTCTTCTCCATGGTCAGGACGAAGACCATTTTTCGTTTCTATCTCGCCAAGAGCAACGATAGAAAAATCAACTACATCAATACCTGGAAAAAAGAAAAAAGGGTCCATATCAAGCAGAAGGTATAGCATCGCTAAGAACCAGTTGACTCGTGCAGTAATAAAGGACATCCCGAGATATAAGGGTAACCCCATCCCTACCAATGCATATACATTACAAAGATAGTTCAAAACTCTAACTCTATCACCATGGTCAAGCAATTCCTTTTGTGTGCTCGACATTTCCTCCAATTTCTCCTCAGTCAACCCCAACTGACGTGCCCTCTCCTCCATCCCAGCTCGGAGCTTTTCACTGGTGACATCCTCAGGGATAAGTTTATAGTTTTTGTAAATCGACAATCGTTCGTCTAAATCCTTAGCATTTCGTAGGTCATCCTGTAATTGTTTTATATCCGATTCTAGCATCCTCACAATCTTGCTTTCTTTCGTTCCATCTGGTTTATGCTCTGTAACAACAAGCTTCACTAACTTCTCATCTTTAGAAACGATATTAACTGGTGGAATGTTCTTTTCAATATCAGCATTAATACTCGGTATAAAAGCCAACGCTAAAAGCAATGCAATAACAACAACTGCAATTCCCCTACGAAACAAGGGATGTGTTCTCATATCTATCCTCCCTCTGTATTCTCATAGACAGCATGCTATATAAACCTATTTCCTTCGGTATATTTTCAAAGCCTCAAATTATAAAGAAAGATTTAAGTCCAGAAATTAATATTTGTTCTATAGGTGGGATCATAAAAACAATAATGATTGTTGATGATGAGGCAGATATTCGGACATCTGTGAAATCCTATCTAGAAAGTGATGACATAGACGTCGTTACTGCAAACGATAGCCGTCAAGCATTAGAGCTTATGGATAAAGATGAAAAGTTTGATTTGATTTTGATAGATACTCAAATGCCTTGTAGCGATGAATCCGCTCTTTTTTCAATGCAACCGAAATCAAAATTTGAATCAAGCGAGTCTAATAGTTTTTTACAAAAGCCATTTACTAGAGAAGAGTTGATCAAATTTGTTAAAGAAAAGATACAATAATACAACTACAAGAAGTTTATTTATTAAACAACAAACAACATAGCAAACTACAAAAACAAAAAGTCTATTTTACTCCTTTAATTTGCGGGTGTGATCTAGGGGTTATCAATACAGGAGTATCAACGAATTTTTCGACGGTATTTTTGACGAACTAACTAAAATCTTTTTTTCTAAAAATTACTTTAAGAGAAATCGACAATGTTAGAAAAATTTTAAATAAGAGTACCCATTTATGTGATTTATACGTAATGTTTATGTGATGCATGATAGGATGGGATGTGATAAAGTATGGTATGTACTTACCAAAACAACATCATTGTAGAGTATAGTAAGATATTACCTAGAATTAAAACAAAGTCAATAACAACCCTTATTACCTTAACGATAAGCACTCTATCTTTTGTTCTGATTGCAGAGACGGCATTCGGAGCAGCTATCGTTTATGTTGATGACGATGCTTACCCTGGATGGTATGATGGATCACATGTAAAAACGATACAAGAGGGCATTAACAATGTATCTGAGGGTGGGTCAGTATATGTTTATAATGGTACATATAATGAATCTGGTACTTTAGTTATTGATAAAAAAGTGAATTTAGAATCCATATATGGTTGGGTTTCTACTAGAATAAATGTTTCAGATGGTTGGGGCATAGTTATTTGGATACAGGTAAACGATTCTATTGTTTCTGGTTTTACTTTAACAGGTCAAGAATATGGTGTTGATTTAGAACAAGAATTTTCTTATTATCCAACTAATAATACTGTTAGAGATTGTAAATTTGAAAAATGTGGTATCTATATGGGACAAACGGGAGAAAATTGTAACATCATAAACTGTTGGATAGATGGTTTTAGCGGAGAAGGTATAGAATTGGATATGACAGACAGTTGTATTATAAAGGATAACAATTTTACCAATTTAGGTGGAGATGGAGTACAAATTTTGGGAGAGTGTGATTGTAACTTAATAGATAATAACACTTTTGTAAGTTGTGAATATGGAGTTTCACTTTACGAAGACTGTTCTAACAATATAATCTCTGATAATTCTATGACAAATTGTAATATAGGAGTCTATATTGATGACGCTGCTGAGCATCACAACATAATTCGGGAAAATAACTTTTCAGAGAATAGTCAATATGCAGTTTTTGTACAAGGAGCAGCAACACCTTATAATAATTCGTTTTTTATGAATAGCTTTTACAATGATTGCATGGATTTAGGTGAAGGAGAATATTGGGATAATGGTGTTTATGGTAATTTTTACTACAACTATTATCTGCCTGGTCAAGGGGCATACGATAACAATAGCGACGGTATAGTTGATGATCCATATACTGTTCCAGGAACTGGTTTTATAGACAATTATCCTTTAATAACCCCTTGGGAAGGACTTCCAGAGCCAGAATATCAGAATGTTACTTATGTTGACGACGATTACAACGAATCAACACCCGACTATGGTGTAGTCAATTTTAGTGACATTCAAGATGCATTAGATGTCACAAATATCAACGGTACTGTATATGTAAATCCAGGAACATATTTTGGAACATATTTTATAACACAGCCTGTAAAAGTTCTTGGAACAGCACATGCAGGTGTTGTTGTTAAAGGTGGTAGTAATGGGTTTAACATTACAAGTAGTTATGTAGAAATTAGAAATCTAACAATTCAAGATGTTTGGGGTCGTGGAATTAACGTTGCTGATAGATTTATTAGATATTCACACTTAGATTTTATTAATAATGATTTCATCAATTGTACTGGAGATTGGAGTCTAGGGCCATGGCCTTGTGCTCTTTGGTTAGAAAATGCTTCTGATGTTTTAGTTGCATCGAACAATTTTAACAGTAGTGGTATGGGTGTTTACTATAATAGGACTTCAGGATTAGAAATAAGTAATAATAGTTTTCTTAATAATGGCGGAAGCATACAAGCATGGTGGTGGTGGTGTAACTCAGATATTTTGATACATAATAATACCTTAATAGGAAATTATGATGACACTTGGAGCCATATGTATCTTATGGGCAACAATACAACTATTTCTAAAAATTATGTTAAAGGGGCAGATGGAGAAGGGATTTCGTTAGGATATGCAACATCGGGTCTAATAACAAAAAATAATATTTCAAACGTTACAAGTTACTGTCTTATGTTAGAAAACCATGCGAGTTTTGTGACTGTTAAAGAAAATACAATTGATAACGCATCTGGGCTCTTTGTTATTTTAACAGCTTCTGATGTTAATAATTGTAGTTTCTATTACAATAATATTCTAAACGGAAACGCTGAAGATGAAAGACAGTTTCATCAAACAAATATATGGGACGATAGTGTTGCATATGGCAACTATTGGAGTATATATGACGAACCAGAGGAAGGAGCATGGGATAATAACAGCGATGGTATAGTAGATGACCCCTGGAGAATATCAGTAGGCTTTGGTCCTGACGTTTACGATAGATGGCCTTTAATAAACCCATTTAATGGTACATTTCCACAACCACCACCAGCAAATAGTCCTCCCCAGATTATTCAACCGTATCTTAAAGGAAAGGATAATCAAACATTTTATCCATTTACAAATAAGACGATAGGTGTCCCAATTCGCACTGAACAAATTTGGTTGAATTGCACCGACCCTGACGGAGATTTAATGAATGGAGATATGACTGTCCATTATAAACGTAATTTCTATAACGCTTCCAATAATTCTTTAGACATCATGGCTCCGCTTTTCATATTTAGTTGGGAACTTAATTATTCTACAAATTACACAGTATATTATAATATAACTGATGAAACTGAAACCATAAGTGGTTGGTATTGGTTTATAACAGAACCGCTTATTATAGCTCCTCCTATTGTTACAACCAATGCTTCTACAGGTATTGAAGAAACCAATGTAACGCTTTGGGGTTATCTGCAAAATGATGGTGGAGAGAACTGTATTGTAAGATTTGAATATGGAACTACAACGAATTACGGTACCAATACTAGCAATCAAACAAAAGGTACAGGTCAAACATTCACTGTAAATATAAGTAGTCTTACTAGAGGACAACTATATCATTTCCGTGCATATACAAACAACACAATAGGTAGTTCAACTGGTTCAGATATAACTTTTCTTACTAAACCAGATATGCCATCTGATTTTGTGGCAACTGCCTCTAGTTCTAGCCAGATAGACCTATCGTGGATAAAAGGTAATCGAACTAACAATACCTATATAGTTCGAAAAACAGGTTCATATCCAAGCAGTC
>Ga0209635_10000476_pt1 | contig 27320 bp, 20 predicted proteins | sample DeeMarSWOR230_32_FD_187463 | JGI IMG/M metagenome (GOLD analysis project Ga0209635, IMG submission 187463) | Marine sediment microbial communities from White Oak River estuary, North Carolina - WOR-2-30_32 (SPAdes) (version 2) | ecosystem: Environmental > Aquatic > Marine > Intertidal zone >...
CGTCAAACCCGTTCTAGCTAGACGCTTTCGCCACTGGTGGTCCCCCTAGGATTACAGAATTTCACCTCTACCCCAGAAGTACCTCTAGCTTCTCCCGGTCTCAAGTTTACCAGTCTACCCAGAATTCGTATGGTTAAGCCACACAATTTACCTAGGCATTTAATAAACAGGCTACGGACGTTTTAGGCCCAATAATAGTGGCCACCACTTGAGCTGCAGGTATTACCGCGGCGGCTGGCACCCGTCTTACCCAGCCCTTACTCTCTATGCTTTTTAGACATAAAAACAGCTGACTCTAACGAGCCAGCACTTGGGATTCCCTCGTCGTGCTTTCGCACATTGCGAAGTTTTCGCGCCTGCTGCGCCCCGTAGGGCCTGATATCGTGTCTCAGATATCATCTCCGGGTTATTGCTCTCACAACCCGTATCCGTCGTAGGCTAGTCAGGTCGTTACCCTGACTACAACCTGATAGTCCGCAGACTCATCCTTAGGCGCCGAAGCTTTTAATTTAAGTGCATTCCAGCATCCTAAATCTATGGAATATTATTCTCAGTTTCCCGAGATTATCCTCCACCTAAGGGCAGATTATCCGCGTGTTACTGAGCCGTCAGCCGAGGGCCGAACCCTCGCGACTCGCATGGCTTAGTCGAATCCCAATAGCAGTGACCTCCGGCAGGATCAACCGGAATCTTGGCACACTATTTACCTCATACAAATAATTAGGCTATTAGCGGGGTGAATCAAATTTCACCAACACATGTCAATCGTCAGATTCAAGAGAGCACAAGAACCCATTATGGAATCTTGTTTTTCTTGAACCTCCACATCCATTTTTTTGTGACCCGAGACAGGAAATGACCCATTCATAGAAGGGAGTTGATAGTTTATTCTCATGGGTCGACCGGAATGGTCCGGGTCTTAAATTGAGAGTTAAAACGTATGTACAATTTGTATATAAAGCTTACATCTAAATATAAACTTTTTGCTGTCTGTTTATATACTAATCCATTATTTTTTAATTTTTACTAATAATAAGTCATAAAATATAAATTAAACAAACGTTAAACATAATATATACCCTATTTGATTTTGTAAATAAAAAAAGTTTTAACAATTTATAATTATTTAAATAAATGAATCGAGGAGTGCTGATTTTTTTACTTTCATTATAGAGCCCTGCATCATTATAGGCTTTTGCATATACAAGATGTGACCCTGTTCCATTAAACGTCCATTGATAAGGTTCTTTATTGGTTACTGTTTGAAGTTCATCATCTAAATAAAACTCTACTCTCACTACTCCACTGGCATTATCAAAAGCGTGGGCTGTAAATGTTATATGAGCATATCCTGGTCTTTTTGATATTTCAACTGTTGGAGGTGACATATCGATTCTAATTTCAAATGGAAGTAAATAATTTTTCATTCCTTCCATGTCTACCCAATACAAACATAAAAAAATGCATCCTTCTTTTGATATAGTGAATGGTTCCTGATATTTTTGGTATCCATTACCAATATTATACCATACTTCTTTACACACATCAGGATTAATTATAATGGTTATATTAACAGGGCTTATATACCAACCATTTTCTCCTAGGGTTCCTTCAATTATTATAGTAAATGGATCATCAGATAAGGAAAAACCAATAGAAGTAGGAAACATACTAATCACTATTAGTAGAGAAATAATAACTATTATAAGACTTTTAGATACTAATTTATTAGCCACTTTCAACCTCCCATTAATTATTTTCAAATCTGATTAATAATATATAAGTGCTATGTTAAATAATGTCATTAAATAACGAAAAATTGAATATAAGCAAATATAATTTTAAACGTTCATTTAATAAACTTTTTAATTAAGATATAATTTTTTTTAAAATTTTTATGGATGCTGATATTTTATTTAAATTCTCTAAAAATCTGATTCTAAATTTATAACAATAACAAAATAACTTAATATAAATAAATAAAAAATTTATTCATTATTTTGTTAAATTCACTTTATTCTCTGGAAAATTAGAATTTTTATCATGGACTTGGAAAATTTTACTTTCAGCATCAGAAAAACCCAATTTGCTAACATACACCTTTGCTTCACTATAATTCAAGCTGCAGTTTTGTGGAACATCAAATGCAATAAAACCGGCAATTCCATTAGAATCTGTGAAATTAGTTGTATTTTGCCAATTACCGTTGCAGTCATGCTGAGTATAGGTAACTAGTACGTCTGATAACGTGTTATTTTCTGTATCAGTTACCATAATTTCAAATAAAGACCCTTCATATAATGTTTCATCTCCATAAACAATATCTACATTCATTCGACTGTCACCCACATTTACTATTTTTGTGCATGTACTATGTTTCAAACCAGACCATATACGAAGAGAAACTTTGTAAGCACCCTCTTGATTATAAGAATAGGTAGGGTAAGGTCCTAGATTATTATGCCATACATCTATATTATCCCATTTCCAGTCGTATCTTGTTATAGGATTTGAAAAATAACTTTCAGATCCATCAAATTGAATTGTTTCATTTATTGCTGGTTGAGATGGAGACCATGTAAATTCAGCAATAGGCTCATTTATTGATATTAATACACGCCATTTGCCGTTAAAAAATACCAGTATTTCAAAGGATTTACCAAATTCTATAAAACCTTCAATGTCTATAATATTGAATAATCCTCCACTAAAATTCCAAGAAATATTGAAGTTTTCAGCTCTAAATGATTTGTTTATTTTTATAAGCTCAGATTTTGTTATTTCATAATTACAAAATTGATTATTAGTATCAAGGAACAGATAACCGTTTCCTCCACCATTTATATCGGTCATCATTTCAAGGTGAGGAACTGATACTTCTCTAGATCTAAATGAGAAACTTCCTCCAGAATTTTTATTTTCGATTAAAATTGTATCAAACTCAAGGTCTATAGTTCCAGAGTTATCCATCAATAAATGCACATTACTTGAATTACTTAAATCCCAAGAAATGTAAAAGTCCCCTGGTTTCAGTTGAATTGAGACAGCAGAAATTGCCCAGACGGCGCCTTCTAATTTGAATTGATCCAGTTTTGTGTTAGAATAAACACTACCGCTTAAGTAACCAATAAGTAATTCGTTTAATTGAGGAACATGTATCCTTAACTTAAAATCACCTGAAAATGAACCAAAGTGTACACCTGGTCTTTCTTCATCTTCTGACATTGGTGCAAAGTATATGTTTTCCCAATCCCAGTATCCAGCTAGGGAAAATACAATATCAAATAGCCCAGCATTTTGACTTTTTTCAATTCCTGCTGAAATTTGTCCTTCTCCATTTAAATTTATGATTTCAATAATGGGAATTTCAAAGGCATTTAAATATAATTTTCCAAGATGCCAACCTGTGCCAATACCTCCATTGAAATTATAATCTGATATGTTACTTTCATTAAATTCAAGGAAACCATTAATAAAAAATGTCGTAGGTCCGATCATGGAGAAATCTTCTAGTTTTAGCAATATTATGCCTGACGAATTTGATGAAAAATTAACATTTAGGTCATCAACTTCAAATAAACCTGGGCCACTGATAGCTCCTGCCAAGTTCACACTAGAATTGTCATAAGTAAGATGTAATATTCCACTTCCATTGAAATTCGTCCTAAATTCTGTTAAATTAAATATTTCATTAAAATTTAATTTAAAAGAAAAATCCTCGATTATAAATTTACTGATTGCATTTTCTAATGCAATAGATTCAATTGAAGTATTTATTATATCTGAAAGATTCAAAGAAAGGTTTATAGCTGAACCATAAAAGTGATCAGATTCTACTTCAAATAATCCGTTTTGAATTTCTAATAGATTACATTTGACATTTAAGTCTGTTAATTTTACAGAACCATTTCCGCCTGCAGAAACATTTACTTCTTTGGTTTCTTTGTTTGATCTTATTTTTATAAAATCTCTGGCTGATAATCGTAAACTTGATAGGGTTATGGTTAAAAATGGTTCAAGTGGTAAAAGTTGCTCTTGATCACCTAATTCTAACTCGTCTTTGCCTTTTGTATTATTTGATGCATATCTTAAAAATTTAAAATTTAAATCTGATATTTCAAGATATGAGCCTGAAAATAAAATTTCAACATTTCCGTTTTTGAGTTTGTCAAAGAATATCTCAAATGGTTCGTCATAGAAACTTGATATGTTTGTAGAAAAATTAAGTGACGAGTTTGTACTGTTAAATAATAAATTAATAAAAATGTCCACTTTGTTTCTTTTGAAAACAAAATATCCATTTTTAAGATCTAGAGACATCTGACAATCCAAATTCTCTTTTGAAAATATATTGAAATTAATTGTTGAGTTATTAATAGATTTTAATTCACCCTTTAATGAAGTGCCTGGACTGTCTGTATAAAATTTAATATCAACTTTTTGTTGTATAATAGCACGTATATTCCAGTTAAGTTCTGCTTTTGTTTTTAGGTTGGTAAAGTATATTTTGCTGTCTGGGTTGTAAAAATCATTGCATAATCCTATTTCAGATGGTGCTTGATTATGTGTATTAAATTTTATGCTACCGTCCCTTCCTAAATTTATTTCGAATGTAACCTTTTTTGGTACGTCTTTAACATAGCCTATTGTTGTTTTATTATTTTTTTCAAAGGAACAATAGATATCTACTTGAGAGTCATCGGAAGATTCTTTTGCAAATTCAAAAGTTGAACCACCTAAAATTCCATTTCCGCCGATAGATACTAATGATTTAATTGCAGGATTATAGATGATTCTTGAATTAAGTTCAGAAATAACATTATTATTGTTATTGAAATTTGTGTAACCTAGAAGCAAGATTAATTTTGAATTATCATTATTTTTTCCAGGATTTAATTCTATTCTATGTTCAGGTCTTTTTCGTATATTGATAATTTTTGGAAGATATCTATAAATAATTTGACAACTACTTGGTACTTGTTCTCCTTCAGGTGACTCGTAACCAAATCTTATTCTATCACCTCTTTGCCTTAATGATAGCAGACCTGGAAAGTAAAGCTCAGAATAGGCCTCAAAATGAGTCGATGTATTTGGAAAATCCGCCAGTCGTGTTATTGTATATTTAAAATTTATTGAAAAATGTAAAAACCTTTCAATTGAAAATGAAAAACCAAGTTTAACTTTTATATCGTTTTTACTATCATTATTTACATCAATTTTTTTTACCTGTAAAAATCTTAGGGGTGTTTGTTTTTCAATACCTGAGTAATTTGTATAAAACATTATAGTTAAGTTTAGTAATTTTAATCTAAGGAATTTTTTAAAAGATCGTAGAATTGGTAATTTTAGTAATTTTATTTCCTTAGTAGAATAATCATTGTTTTCATCTGTTTCATCTTTAAAAAAATCAGTTAGTCTATCCTTTATTTGAGTTGTTTTTTCTATTATGTTTCTAATTTTTTCTTTTAATAGAGATTGTCTTTCTTTTATTGATGGGGCTTCAACGATTTTTATTAAGGGTTCATCAGATGGACTTTGGTTTTCCAAATTGTTTTGTGTTAGGTTTAATGAATTACTTTGAGAACTAACTGCTGATGAAAGAGTTGCAGTGAGTAATAAAAACATAGCTAATATGCTGAAAAATTTTTTTAAATTCTTTATATTGTTTTTAGCAGAACTAGCATGCTTTTTTGATACATTATTCATTTTATATTCCCCAATCTGAATTATTGGATTTAATATTTACTCTGTTTTAGTTTAGAGAAATATATAATCGTATTTATATTTAATAAGTATATATAGTTTATTGTCTAATAATTACCTAAAATTATATCTTATTGTTATGGAGAAAAACATTTTTATTTTATATTTAAAATATATTATATTTAAAAACTTAAAATTTTAATAGATTTTTTTAAAAAAATTATTACTGATAATTAAAATTTTAATTTTCTTATAAATTAAATATTTTTATTTTATGTCGCTGTCACCCAACAATCAAAAAAATTGATGTTGGGTGTTGTTGTAGATTTTACCCCAATCAGCAGCAGGGGATATTATCACAACATATTTCGCGACAATTTTTTGATATCACGGTTGTCCTCATCTCATTTCTTGACTTTACGTCTATTTGATCGAAGAGGGACCCTTGTATGATATCAATTTGTTACCTTGATCTTGCTTCTCCAATCACGTTTTTCATGGAGATCTTCGTATCAAGGTATATAAAACTATAATAAAACAAGTTAATATGGGTTTTGGTTAAAATTTTTTTATTATTTGTAACTATTTATTTCATCCCTGAGTGTTCTTGCCTCATTTTTTGCTTTTTCTGAGAAAGACTTATCATTTGCAGCATATATAATTGCGCGGGATGAGTTAATAATTGCCATTTCGCCATGCTTGTTTGTTCCGTATTTTACAGTTTTTTCTACATCCCCACATTGGGCACCAACACCAGGAATAAGAATAGGTATTTCTTCACCTAAAATATCACGAATTATCTTCAACTCATCAGGATAAGTAGCACCAACAACGGCGCCACAATTATCAAATTGATTCCATTCTTTTATTTTTCTTGCAACTAATTTGTAGACAGGATCGTTTGAAACAATAAGGTTTTGAAAATCAACAGCAGATGGATTTGAGGTTCTGCACAAAATAAAACTACATTTATCCTCATATTCTAAAAAAGGCATGATACTGTCTTTTCCAAGATATGGATTAACCGTTACTGCATCAGCATTAAGTACATCAAATAAGCTTTTTGCATACATCTTTGCAGTATTTCCTATATCATTTCTTTTACCATCAAGAATCACAATTATGTCATTGGGAATGTATGAGATTGTTTTTTCAAGGATTTCAAACCCTTTTTTTCCTAAAACTTCATAAAAAGCCATATTTAATTTATAGGCACAAACAAGAGAACAAGTTGCATCTATTATCGATTTATTAAATTCTAAATATGGAGTTTTGTTTATTTCAAACAAATGTTTTGGGATTTTCTCTATATTTGTGTCAAGTCCAATGCATAGTAAACTGTTATTTTTCTTTACTATTTTGGAAAGTTTTTCTTTAAAGTTCATGTAAACACAGTGAATATATAACCGTTATTTAAAAGATGTTGAGGAAGCTAGTTAGGTATTTAATGAATAATACAATACAAGTAAAAGATGAATATAGTTTACGGAGTTTGTTCCTGGGGGCTTGGACATGCAACAAGGTCTTTACCAGTTATTAGAAAATTAATCGAGGAAAACAACAAGTTAACCATAATATCAAATGGTAGATCTCTTGAGCTACTGAAAAAAGAACTTGGTGATGATCTTGACTATTATGATATATCAGATTATCCAATGCTTCTTTCTGAAAACTCAAGACAGTTTATGGCTAAAAGTTTTGTTTATTGGCCAATGTTTATAAAAAGAATGGAATCAGGTCTTCAAAAACTTAAAAAAATTCTTGAAAAAAGAAAATGTGATAAAATAATATCAGATGGAAGATATGACATATACAGTAGAAAAATTCCTTCTTTTTTTATATCCCATCAGATTAGAATAATGAACCCTTTAAGAATTAAAATGTTTGAAAGAGGCAGCGAAATATTTAACTTGTTCTTCTTTAAACGTTTTGTAGGTGTAATAGTACCTGATTACAAAGAAGATGATTTATCAGGAGATTTATCACATAATCTACACAGAATTGATGAAAACAATTTGCATTACGTGGGAGTTTTATCAGATTTTAAAAAGAAAAAAACAAATAAAAATATTGATTATTTGATTTCATTATCAGGTCCTGAACCTCAGAGAACACTGCTTGAAAATAAGTTACTTTCACAGATTGATAATCTTTCAGGTAAAATAGTAGTCACATTAGGTAAAATAGAAAAACAAGATAAATTTAACAAAAAAAATATACAAACTTTTTCATTTCTAAATAAAAACGAGCGTATAGATTTTTTAAATAGAACAAAATTAGTTGTTTCCCGCAGTGGATACTCAACTATAATGGATTTAGCAGTAATTGGCACAAAAGCACTAATGGTTCCAACACCAGGTCAGGTTGAACAAGAGTATCTTGGGCAGTATCATAATAAAAAAGGAACTTTTTATTCAGTTAGCCAATACGATATTGATCTTAAAAAGGATATAGTATCTGCAAAAAAAACAACAGGTATTAAAAGAAAATGTGATGTTAATAAGGCTGTTGAAAATATATTGAATGTAATAACATCTGTTGAGAAAAGCCCCTTTGCGTAGAGCTATTTTATTAAAGCCTGCATTATATACATGTTTAATTTTTCCGGAGGATGAAAATTATCAGGGATTTGAAGCTTAAAGGTTTACTAAAAAACTGGGTTTTTTGGTTAATAGCAATTACAATTTTTGCAATAATCATTAGGTCACTTCCGGGTTGGGTTAATACTGCTTGGGGATGTGATTTTGGAATATATTATGGAATAACAAAATCAGTAGTAGAAACAAGAGCTGTTTTCCCACCTTATACAGGTTGGGGTAGTTCATATAATGAGTTTCCAGTGCTTTACATGGTAAATGCTTTTGCTCAATGGGTCACCGGTATTGACATATTTGTTATAATGCCTAAACTCACACCCATTTTTGGGGGTCTTTCAATATTAATTTTCTATTTCTTTGTTTATGAATTAATAAAGAATAAAAAAATTGCCATGCTTTCAGCTTTATTTTTAGCAGTTTTACCTTTTCATGTTTATCAGACAAGCCATGCATCTCCTCTAACGATGGGTCATTTTTTTATGATACTTTCAATGTATCTATTTTTAAAATATAGAAAAAATACAAAATATACAATACCACTGCTTATTTCAACAGCACTACTTATAATGTCTCATCATCTTACTACATATTTCTATCTTATTATCTTAATATTTGTCATATTTATTGAAAACGTAAAAAATAAGAGTTGGACTATTACCTTAAAAAAAGATATATATTATATAATAACCTCAACAGTTATGGTTTTTTCTTATTGGGCATTTATTGCAACAACCGTTTATCAAGATTTCATGGGTTCAGGTCTTTCAATAGGAATAATAAAACTTGAAGGCATTCATATTATAATTTTATTTTATGTTCTATTTTTTGGAATGTTTTGGTTTATTAAATTGATTAAAAAACATTATCATTTTATTGAAAACATTAAATTGAAATTTAGAAGATTTTCAGTAAATATTATTTCAATAATAAAGGTAATAATTCCAGTTTCAAAAACGAGAATAACTTCTAAAAAAATTGGTAAAGTTTTATGGTTTAAATCAAAAAATCAAAGCGGATATTTTATCTTAAAATTTTCATTGATGCTATTAGTTTTTTTATCACTTATGATTTTCTTTTTAATTGTTAAAATTCCTTGGACAAATTTTACATTTACAATCGAAACAATTTTTTATTCACTACCTTTACTTATAACAGCTTCTTTAGCAGTTGCAGGATTTGGATATGTTTTTAGGCAAAAAAAAGGTCTGTTTATTTGCGGTTGGTTCTTAGCGGTTTTAATTTCACTTTGTTTTGCACTAATAACAAACAATGGTATAATTCTACCTGACAGACACATTGAGTATATAATGGCTCCAATTGCTGTTTTAGCAGTATATGGAATAGCAGGTATTTTTTCAGATCCTAGTTACAAAGAATTACTTTCAGGTTTATCTATTAAAAAAACTAAAAATTTAAATAGATTATATAGATGGATAAAAATTTCTAGAACTGTTAGATTTGCTTATTTATTTATAATTATATTACTTGTTATATCATTAGCATCAACAGTTTATGTATCTTATTCTTCATTAAACGTGGCAGTAGAAGAAATTGATAGTGAGGATGCTGGGGTTATTAAATGGATGTCTGAAAATTTGGATAAAAATAATACGATGATTGCTTCAGATCATCGCCTTGCAAGACTTGCAGAATCATATGGTTTTAATACAACAAAAGATGAAACTGTTGAGTTATGGGAAGCAGAAAAACTTGATGAATATATTGATGAATTAATCGGTGTTGGTAAAAATCACTCTCGTATCACCCACATAATTGTGGATGATATTATGAAAAATGATGTTGTTCATGTTTATTTTGCTATAATTAAATATATGACAAATGAAACTTGGACTGGGGGTTATGATAAATTTAAGAATCAACCATTTGAACTTATATACAGAAATGAATCAAAAGAAATTGATCCTAAAACAAATGAATCATTAAGATGGGCGGAATTATACAAAGTTAATTGGACATATATTGAAGAAATATATCTGCCAACTATTAATAAAAAATAAATTTAGATTATTATGAAAATAGCTGAAATTACTACATATAAAGAAGGAGGTGCATATACACACGTAATCGAACTTGTAAAAAAAATAAATGCAGATATTATTATTATCACAGGAAATACAAGAAAAATTGGTTATCAAAAAGAGGAGGGTAACCTTTACTATCATGTACCATTATTAAAATCCATCTGGGATGTCTTTTTTATTAATCCACCAGGTACATATCAAATACTTGAAAAACTTTTAAAAGAACGCAAGGTGGATGTTGTTCATTTTCACAGTCCACTTTTCACATTTTTATATGGATTTCTTAGAAAAAAGAAATTTCCATTGATTATGACAATACATTATCTTTTAGATGTTAAATTAAGCAAAAGCGCAGGTGTTATTTACTCTACTTTTATTCGACAGATGACTTTGTTTATCGCAAAAAACGTTAATAAAATAATATGTGTAAATGAGGATTATATTCCTATTTTTAAAAATTGGGGTGTTGATCCAGATAAACTTGTATATATTCCAAATGGAGTTGATACAAAAAGATTTTCACCTGGTAAATCAAAAGTTAAAAATAAATTTATTGACAAAAAAATAATTGTTTATTTCGGTAGATTACATTATCAAAAAAATGTTGACTTGTTAATCAGAAGTTTTAAATTTATTAAAGAAAAAGTAAGTGATGTTAAATTAGTGATAATTGGAACTGGAACTGATTTTGATAAACTTAAAAAAATGAGTGCTGATGATAATGATATTATCATGACTGGTTTTTTACCAAATGAGGAACTGACAGATTATCTACGAGCATCAGATGTTGTTGTTTTTCCATCCAGAGGAGAAAATGCTAGTCTAACCATAATGGAGGCAATGGCTTGTGAACTACCAGTTATTTCTTCAGGCGTGGGTAATGCGGAAAAAATATTAGGTGAAGGACGGGGGTTAATTCTAGAAAAATATAACGAGGAAGAAATCGCAGAAAAATGTATAAAGATTTTAAATGATAAAAATTTTGCAGTTAAAATGGGCAAATCAGCTAGAAAATTTGTGGAGGATAACCATAGCTGGGATAGAATTTCTAAAAAAACTGAGGAGTTTTATAAAAAAGTGATTGAAAATACGAAATAAATAAAGTAAAAAGTAAAGAGTATTTTTATTTGAATAAATATGGACTAAATGATGAAAAAAAAGAAATAGGTGAAGAAAAAACATCTGTTGCGAAATATTGATACCAGCCACAACTTCTTTTGCAATTTTTCATCTCTTCTCTTGCCTGCTTTGCAAGATCTGTTTTTAAAAAATTCATAAAAGAGCCATGAGTAAAGTTGTACAATCTTTTTCCAATAGTTCTGCAGGGATAAAAAAGTCCGCCGTCAGAATCAATGATAATTGAAGAGGTAGAACAACCATGATCTTTTTCAATATTGTTTAAAAATCCGTTAGGTGTTGTAATAGTATTTGGATATTTCTTTTTGAGTTTGATTATTTCTTTTTTAAAGTCTTTTGGATTTGGATAAAAATCATCTGTTCCATCCAGGTGACAAGCAGGCATAACCACAGTTCTTGCATCTACTTCATAAACCCTTTTTACTTTTTCTTCAAGAGCAGGTATTGTTTCTTTGGTTACAACTATCTGTATGCAAATCTCTGGTCCATAACTTTGGAATTCTTCAAGTCTATCCAAAAAATTCAGATTATTATGTCCTTCATCAATGCTTATATGTAGATAATCAATATTTTTACCATATTCTTTCATTGGTCTTTTATCAAGAAGATGCCCATTTGTGGTAAAGAACAAAATAAATGGTTTTTGATGTGCATATTTTAAAATTTCTCCAAGATCCTTTCTAAGTAATGGATCTCCTCCCTCTATACTTAGTACTATAATACTAGAGTTTGCAATATTATCAATTACCCTAAAAACATCTTCTTTTTTAAGATCAGGTGTTTTTTCCATCCATACATTACAAAATTCACATTTTAAACCACATTTGTGAGTAACTTTGTATGATGCATAAAATGGATATATGCATTCTCTAGTTACATAGTTTGAAAATGCATATTTCATTGTTTTAATGTATTTTTTATAAGGTAATTTTTTCATAATACCAACAAATTTGTTTTTCGACAATAATTTTCTAAAGATAAGGTTTTTTATTTAAATCTTTGAAATAACCATAAGTGAAATATATATTTCTTAAAATAACATCTATGTGAATAGGTCTAAGAAACCAAAAACCGTAAAAATTCCTATGATAATTAGTATTACGCTCAGTATTGCCATTTTTATTGTTATTATATTTTTTACAGTTGAATCTTCAACATTAGATCAATTGTCTAAGGTTTCAATAAAGTATGAGTTTTTTTTAGTAGCAATTTTATTGAATATCCTTTATTGGGTTTTATGGGGCACCAGAATATATGTTCTTGCAAACACTATGGATAAGAATGTAAAAATTAGTTTATGGAAATCAATAAAGATTGTTATTGCTAATTTGTTCCTTGCTTGTATTACTCCTTCAATGGCTGGTGGAGAACCAGTGAGAATTTATCTTTTAAATAAAAATGGAATGACTTTTGGTTGCTCAACAGCTGTTGTTCTTGGCGAAAGACTTATTGATGCAGTTTTTATTTTAATAATGGTTCCAATTGCATTATTTATTTTTAAGGATATAAAAGATCTAGGTGTGGTTAGCCTTGGATTAACTATTGGTGTATTTGTTTTTGTTATATTTGTTATATTGTTTATTTATTCAATTATAAACCCTAATAAAACAAAATCTTTTTTAATTTATCTTAGTAAAAAATTTCGTAGGTTTTTTAAAAAGGATAGTGAAAGTAAAATTATTCAGAGAATCAACTATGAGGTTGATGAATTTCATAATAGCATGTATTGTTTTACTGGTCAAAATAAAAAAATATTATTTTTAGCCAGTATTTTAACGGTCATGTTTTGGTCAGTCGGATTTTTAATACCATCTTTTGTTTTACTGGGCCTGGGTTTACCACCGTTTTTCCTGGAATCATATGTTGCACAGATTATTTTGTTAATAATTATTATGTTGCCTCTTACACCAGGTAGTTCAGGTGTAGCTGAGGTCAGTCTTTACGGACTTTATGGGGTTTTAATAGGTACTTCATCTAGTGCTCTTATTGGTGTTTTTATTATTTTATATAGGTTAATAAGTTTTCATATGAATCTTATAGCAGGTTCAATTTTCCAATATCGTATTTTTAATTCAGTTGCATCATTTTCAATGGATGTTCTAAAGAAACGAGATGAAAATATTGAAAGTAAGTAAAAGTTTTTTTCATCCGTCACATTTAAAAATAGCTATAGTATTTCCGTCTTCCTATGAAAAAGACTGAAAAATGTAATTCATGTGGTAAAGGTTTACTTTTACTTGGATCCACAACATTTCCATGTCCAATATGTAATGAAATAATTGGAAGATGTGATAGTTGCAGAGAACAAAGTGTAAAATATATTTGTAAAAAATGTGGATTTACTGGACCATAAGGAGGAATAATAATGGGGGAAGTTATAGGTCTTATACGTGTAATGCCTGGGGAAGTAATAAGTGATGAAAAATTACAGAAAATAATAGAAGATATAAAGCAAGTGGTTAAACCGCCAGCAAGACTAGGTAGAATAAATATTAAAAATGTAGCTTTTGGGCTCAGAGGTTTAGATGTTACAGTTTTAATTCCAGATGGTGCAGGTGGACTTGATCCTATTGTTGAAGTAATTTCTAAAGTTAAAAATGTTGATAGTGCTGAAGTAACAGATGTTGGCAGAATCTAACTAAAGTAATTTTAAAAATTTTTATTTCAAAAAGTTTTAAAGATGCAAAATTTAATAAGATTAGGTAGCAACTTTTATTTTTTTAGGATGAATGGTAAAATTTCTTATAGATTGAACTCCTATTTCCGTGGGATAATAAACAGGATATGCAGAATTACTTGTATCACCTTCAATTAACTCAGCCATATACATTTTTCTAATATGCCATTTAACTGTATGATGATTCAGATGTAAGGCATTAGCAATCTCAAGTAAATGTTTCCCAGGATGATCTGTTAAATATAGCATTATGTCATGGGCATTTTTATTTCTAAGAATAGACTCAGCAATTGCTTCTCTTCTAGCCTCCACTCCACCATCTACTAGATAATAAACTTTTTTTCCACCGATTACTCTGCTTCTCACAAGGTTTGTTTGCTCAAGTTTACGTAAATGCCATGCAGCATTACTAGGTTTTAAATCAAGTTCTCTTGCAATCTCCCGTAAATGAGATCCAGGAAATCCATCAATATAATTATACAAATTTTTTCTAACTTCTGTATTTAAAACATTTTCAGGAGTAACATATTTTATACCACCAAGCATAAAAAATGTAATGATAGTTGCTATTGCAGCTACAATAATTGCAATTGATATGCCAACTGTATCAAGAGCCGGTCTAATAGCATCTGCTAAAACATTTTCAACTGCGAAAAATTGTATAAAAATTAGCATTACTAAGCCTGATATCATCTTTTTAAAGATAAGCATATACATCCCATCGCTATTTTTTCCTTTCCCTTCCTGAGGTTAAAGAATAAAACAATTATTAACTTAAAAAGTTTACTTATGGGCAAAAAAACCGATTATCTTATCATTATTTTTTTCAATTCTAACAAATCCAAATCTTTCAAACTGAACAATCTCATCAGTTTTTAATTGTAAAACAGCTTCCTCAGCATAACCATCTATTTTTTGAAAGCTATCTTTATTAAATTCTTCATTAATAAAAAGCAGATGAGGAATATAAACACTCATTTTAATAAATTTATCAGTAGTCCATTGAATTTTAGCTGAATCAGCTATTAAATCATCACCGGCGTATTTACCAAAAATTTTATCGTTTTTTTGCATAACTTCAACATTATAAAGATCCTTTAATCTAAAAATCTCCCCTATTTTAAATTCATCTGCATCTGATTTTTGAATGTAAAATATTTTATCAGTATTAATAGTCCTACTTCCCATATTTTCATTTATTGGGTGAAGGTTGATTTTTTTTGTTTTTAAAGGTGCATTATCAACAACAAGTTTAACAGGATCTTTAACAAAAAAATATCTTTTTGCAATAGGATCAACTGCTTTTCTATTAAAAGCCTCCACCAGATTAAAAGTAACGCTTGACTCAACTTTAGAAATACCTTGAGAAATCACAAATTGTTTTATAGCACTAGGTAAAATACCTCGTTTTTTAAGTCCTTTTAAAGTAGGAAGTCTAATATCATCATAACCTGAGACAACACCACTTTCAATCAAAGGTTTAATCTTACGTTTTGAAACAGGCATACCTTCAATGGATAAGCGAGCAAACTCCATAAGATGTGGTTTTCTTAATTTAAGTAAAGTAAGAAGTTTGAAATAACATTCATCACGAAGTTCGTACTCCTTTGTACGAAAAGGATGGGTCACACCACTTATACTATCTTCGATTGGCCCTGCAAAATCATAAGTTGGCCAAACTCTGTATTTGTTTCCCTGAATTGGATGTTTAGTTTCGATAATTCTAAAAAGAGTAGGATCACGCATAGCTGTATTAGGACAGGTCATATCACCTTTTAATCTAAGAACAGCCCCATCCAGTGAAGAAGAAATCATATCCTTCCAAAGATCTAAACTATTATCACAGGTACAAACTCTACATGCACATTCTTCGCCATGGAAACGCTTTTTTTTCACTGAATCAGGTTCACATTGGCAAACATATGCATCTCCTTGTTTTATCAACTGTTCCGCCAGTTTATAATGTTTATCAATATTATCAGAAGTATTATATTCTTCATCCCATTCCAAACCAAGCCATTTTAAATCTTGCTTCTGAGCTTCATAAAAATCAAGTTGAGCATTTTCAGGATTGGTGTCATCAAAACGTAGTATGAATTTTCCGTTGTACATTCTTGCATATTCATAATCAATTATAGCTGCTTTTGCATGACCTATATGTAAGTAGCCATTTGGTTCAGGTGGGAAACGAGTAACAACCTTTCCCTTCTCAGCACAAGGAAGTTCAGTTAACGAAAAATCTCTTTCTTTTTTTTCCTTTTTAAGTAATTCTGGTGCAAGTTTTTCAAGTTCAGAAACCTGTTTATCATATGGAATTTTGTTTACATCTTCAATAACTAAACTCACAATAGGAATAATGTCTCTTGGAGAAAAACCATTTTTTTGCAAAACAGCAATAACTTTACCTACTACTGCTTTTAAATTTGCTTTTCCATTAAACTGAACTGCATTTTGAAGAGCATAAATTCTTGCAACATTTTGTATTTTATCTTTAGACATGAAGTCTTATTTTCTCCTGCTAATTGCATATCTGGCTAATTCCATGAGTATCTTTTTAGCATCTGAATCAGTTAATATCTCCAGGGCTTTCTTTGCTTTCTCACAATAATTTAATGCACAGTTTTTAGCATAATCTATTGATTTTAATTTTATAAATAAATTATAAACCTGTTTTACCTCCTGTTCTGTTGCATATCTATTACCAAAAATATCCTCTAAGATATGTTTATCATCACCTTTGGCAGTATTTAAACAATGAACTGCAATCAATGTTTTTTTTCCATTCCTAATGTCATTACCAATATCTTTGCCTAAGGTTTTTTCATCACTACTAATATCTAAATAATCATCCCATATCTGAAACCCAAGACCAAGGTTTAAACCATATTCGTTTAATGTATGTATCTCCTCAGCTGTTCCTCCGCCCAAAATTGCACCACCTTCTGCACCAAATTGGAAAAATACTGCAGTTTTTTTACGAATCATCTCAATATATTCATCTTCAGAAATTATTTTTCTTTTTTCATATTCCATATCTAATTGTTGCCCTTCGCATATTTCTTTAACACAATCAATTAAACCATATTCTATATTTTTAAAAACAGAGTAATCTGCAGTAATGTTATGCATTGATTCAAAAGCCTTTGCAAATAATAAATCCCCTGCAATTATAGCAGTTGGCTCACCATATTTAATGTGAACCGCAGGTATATTTCGCCTTAGTTTAGATTTATCCATTATATCATCATGTACTAATGTGAAATTATGTACCAACTCCAAGGCTATAGAAAAAGGAATAACTTTTATGATATCCCCTTTAACTGATTCACAGGTTATCATTGCTAAACATGGTCTTAATCTCTTTCCACCTGCAAGCGGAAGGTGCCTTAATGCTTCATAAAGCGCTTCTGGAGTCCCATTTCTTAAAAATTTCTCAAGTTGCACATTAAAAAAATCTGATCTTTTTTTAAGTTCTAATTCTAAATCCATAAATCTACACCAATATCTTTCATTTTCGAGACTTTATCCACTCCTACTAAAAACATTGCAACATATAGTTCTTTTATAATTGAATCAATCTCGGAAATGGTTGACTTTTTATCTTTAGTCGCTGGTTTTAAAATAGCATGTGCAATACCTGCGCATTTAGCCCCCAGTGCTAAGGCTTTTGCAATATCAAGACCATTTCTGATACCACCAGTTGCTATAATAGGTATTTTCCAATTTGTTGCTTCTCCAACTTCTAATATTGATGTTGGTGTTGGAATACCCCAATTCCAAAAAGTTTTTGCACTTCTTGCATTAATTTCATCATTAATTAGTTTAGCTCGATAATATTCAATAGCTGAAAATGAAGTTCCACCAGCTCCTCCTACGTCGATACCAGCGATTTTTATCTTTGAAAGCCTTTTAGCAATATCAAAAGAAATACCTGCACCTGACTCTTTAATAACCAGTGGAATATCAAGTTCTTCTGCTAATTTTTTTATGGCATTGTAACAACCTTTTGCATTAGCTTCACCCTCAGGTTGAACAATTTCTTGCAAAAAGTTTAGACATACAACAAAAACATGTGCATCTATCATGTCTATCATTTTTCTTGCATTTTCAAGTGTTTTTTTATGACCCCAAAGAACAAGTTGAGAAGCCCCTATATTAGTAAAGCGAATGGGGATGTCATAGTCTTTAACAATTGAATAAGTATTTTTTAAACTAACTTTTTCAAGTGCAGCTCTCTGAGAACCTACTCCCATGCCAATTTGATATTTTTCTGCAGCAGCTGCCAGGTTTTCGTTTATTTTTTTTGCTTTAGTATAACCTCCAGTCATTGCAGAAATAATCAATGGTGCACCTAACTTTTTTTCAAATAGTTTTATTGATAAATCTATTTCATCTTTATTTATCTCAGGAAGGGCATTATGTATTAATTTTATATCATCCCAATAGTTACGATGAGATGAAATGTTTTTTTCTAATGAAATTTTAACATGTTGATCTTTTCTATTTTCGATTTGGTTCATTTTTTAACCCCATAAATAGTTGTAGATGTTGTGTCTTTTCCTTTTAACACATTGAATAACCTATCTGGTTTATTACCATTTAGTAAAACAGTATCAATACCTAATTTTGCAATATTTTTTATTGTTTCGATTTTACCACCCATGCCACCTGTTACATCATCATGTTTATCTGCAGAAAAAGCAAATTTTTTCAGTTTTTCCACAGTTATTGAATTTATAAACTCAGCATTTTTATTGATTTTAGGATTTGAGGTATATAAACCGTCCTCATCAATTATAAAAATAGCTTTTTCTGGTTTGAAACAATCTGAGAGAATTTGCATTAACAAGTCTCCAGAACATATTGAAAATCCCAGCTTCTCATCAAGAACAACATCTCCAAATGTTATTGGTGTAATACCAATTTTAAGATAGTCATCAAATATTTTATGATTAAAACTAGAATATCTATGATTTTTGAGTTTTAAAATATCATGAGGAGATAAAGAAACAGCTGGAATACCATTTTCATTTAAAGAGTTTAAAACCAGTAAATTTAATTTCTGTACCATTGCGTGTGTAAGAGAAAAACCATGTAATTGATTATTATTTTTATAACCATTATTTAGATTGTATTTTTTTGCTAGTATATGACCAAACGAACCAGCTCCATGAACCAATATTATCTTTTTTCCTGAATTCTTGATTTGTTTTACTAATTTATCAACAACATCTTTTTTAAAAGAGTTTTCTTTTGTCTTATCGGTTATAACGCTTCCGCCTATTTTTATAATAAACATAATTTGCCAAATCAACTACAGTCTAAAAAGGATTTTCATTAAAGAAAAATAGGTTTTATCTTTTTACAGTCATCATTGTTTTATTTTTGTTTTCCTCATGTATTAACCATAAGCCAATAGGCATTCCTGTATTAGAAGACTGCATAATGGTTTTTGTTAATAGGGAAATTTCTTCAGTCGAATGTTTATCACAGCATTGCTCACAAATAAAATGTTTATCTACAAAAACTAACCCAGATAGATTTTCATTAAGCAAAAATTTGCGACTGCATATACTACATATTTTTTCAGTCGTTTTACCACCTTCACTGGATTAAATTATTATTTTATATGCAAATTGCATTTATAAATTAAACTGCTAAAAACTATTTTAAGAAAGTGATTTAAATAAAACATTTTATAAAAGTAATATTGTTACATTTGATTGGTGGTCATAAGTATAATGGAGAGAGAAAACACTGAAGACTTTGAGGATAAAAAAACAATGAATCCCAATGGAAAACCTAAGATTGCATATTTTTCTATGGAGATTGGTATAGATGAAAACATACCCGCCTATAGTGGTGGTTTAGGAATTCTTGCTGGTGATACAATTAAATCTTGTGCTGATCTTAATGTTCCTGTTGTAGGAGTGACTCTTTTATCGGAAAATGGTTACTTCTATCAAAAAATCGATGAGAAAGGTAACCAAATTGAATTACCTATTAGATTTGATGTTGCCAGTTATCTCAAATTATTACCAACAATTGCAAGTGTGAATATTGAAGATCGTGATGTGAAAATTCGTGCTTGGTATTATAAGATTAAAGGTGTTGGAGGTTATATAATACCAGTTTTTTTCCTTGATTCAAACATAGAAGGTAATTCAGATTGGGATAGAGAGTTGACTAAATATCTTTATGGTGGGGATCAAAAATACCGGCTTGCTCAAGAAATAATACTCGGCGTAGGCGGAGTAAGGATGCTCCGAACACTTGGTTATTCAACAATTGACAGATATCATATGAATGAAGGACACGCTGCTCTTTCCACACTCGAGCTCTATAATTATAGTAATGATGTTGAAAAAGTACGTGAACAATGTGTTTTTACAACTCATACACCTGTTGGTTCTGGTCATGATCGATTTGATCTTTCTTTTGCAAAACCGATGATTGGTAACATTCTTCCTGAATTTATTTTAAAGGATGTTACTTTCGAAAATAAATTGAATATGACAAAACTTGCGCTTTTTTTTAGCCATTATGTCAATGGTGTTGCAAAGAAACATGGCGAGGTTTCTAGAATAATGTTTCCAGGTTATTCTATAGATTCTATTACAAATGGAGTTCACTCCACTACTTGGGTTTCAGAGCCGTTTAAAAGACTTTTTGACAAACATATGCCTGGTTGGAAAGCCGATCCGTATATCCTAAGATCTGCATTTAGCATAAGCAAATCAGAAATTTGGAATGCTCATATGAGCGCAAAAAAAGTGCTTATTGATTTTGTTAATAAAAATTATGATGTTAATATGGACTCTAATAATTTTACTATAGGTTTTGCCAGAAGACAAACAGCATATAAAAGAGCTGATCTTTTAATATCTGAACCTGAAAGATTGAAACAGATTGCTAAAAAATTTGGTAGTATACAAATTATTTTTGCTGGAAAAGCTCATCCAAAAGATCAATCAGGTAAAGACTCTATAAAAAATATATTTTCTGTCATGAATTCTATTGACAATAATGTTAAAATTGCTTTTATTCATAATTATGATATTAAAATAGCAAAAATGATGGTCGCTGGTGTTGATTTATGGCTAAATACTCCCAGAAGACCTCAAGAGGCATCAGGAACCTCTGGAATGAAAGCTGCTCACAATGGTGTACCACAATTTGGTACCCTAGATGGTTGGTGGCTTGAAGGATGTATTGAAAATATAACAGGATGGGCAATTGGACCAGAAAAAGCAGAAGAGGAAGAATCAGATGATGAAATTGATAGAAACGATCTTTATGATAAATTAGAAAACTGGATAATGCCAAAGTTTTATAGCGATCGGGATAACTGGATAAGAACTATGAGAAGTTGCATAGCAGTTAATGCCTCATTTTTTAATACAAACAGGATGATACAACAATATGTTTTAAACGCTTATTTCAGGTAATTTATAAAAATCCTCATATTGTGAAGATATTTTTTCTATGTCTTCAACACAAGCACGCAGTATCTCTGCAACGCTCCAAGCCTGAGAAATACAACCTTCTGGAGCATAGATAGGATCCCCATCAAATATTTCGTTTATAGAGCCATCCCATATATCATTAAATACAGCAAACATGGGTTTTATGAAATTATTATAGGCAAATTTTCGACTTTCAGGAGTATATTTTTTTATTTTAAGAAATGCTTTAATAAATGGTCCAATTAACCATGGCCATATAGTTCCATTGTGATAGGCCATATCTTTGTTATAATCCCCTAAATAATTTCCCTTATATCTACTATCATCAGTTGATAAAGTTCTTAGTCCAAAAATTGTTAGAAGCTTTTCTTTTACGTCATTTACTATTTTTTTCTGAAGGCTATCATTTATCATTGTGAAATCAAGTGAGACTAAAAATATTTGATTAGGTCTGAATGATAAATCCTTTGTATCGATTACATCAAATTGCTGAGTATATTGTTTATTGAAACTATTTTTAACATTTTCAGATAATTCATAATATTTATCCTCTTTTCCAAGAAGACGAGAGAATATACTCATTACTCTAAGTGCGTTGTACCACAATGCTTGAATTTCAACTGCCTTTCTTGATCTTGGAGTTGGATAGTATTCATCGATTTTTATATCCATCCAAGTTAACCCTGGGTCATGACTAATTAGAAAATCCTCATCCATAAAAATGTTGAAATCTGTTCCTTTTTTATAAGCATCAATAATTAATTCCAGTGTTTCCCAAACCTCGTTTAAGAAATTTGTATCATTGGTATATTTTAGATATTGATAAACTCGGTCTATGTACCATAAAGATGCATCTACTGTATTATACACTGCTTTTGAATCCCTGTCCATAAATGCATTTGGCAGAAGACCTTTACTACAATATTTAGCAAAACTTAAAAGTATTTGTTTTGCATCATCATATCTTTTTGTAACTAATGTTAATCCTGGTAGTGATATTAAGGTGTCTCTACCCCAATCACCAAACCAATGATAGCCAGCTATTACTGATTTTGAATCTTTTTTATTTACAATAAAATTGTCTGATGATAAAACTAATTTATCGAATTTTTCTGGTAAACCAGCTTGTTTTAACAAATTTCTTTTTCTACTAGTTTCTTTTAAATAAATTTTTGAAGGAGAAATATCAATATCATCTTCAATTGTAAAAACGATATAATATTCTAATGATTCTTTTATATTTTTTTCTATATGAGCAATATCTATGTTGTTATCCACCCATGACTCGTTTCTTTCTCTGTCCTTTTCATAAAAAAATTCTTCCCAATAATGTAATGCTTGAAAACTATAATCATTTAAGATGATCTTCAAAATTTTATTTATATTACTTGGTTTTATATACAATGTATTACCAATTTTTTCTAGATTAAATGTTAGATGCCTATGTTTAGTTACATCATAAAAATGTCTAGAATTTAAAATAGGATTATGGATCATTTTTATTGGTTTATCTGTTTTTATGTTATATTTAATTATTGCAGTATTTTTTCCATATTCCATGAAGAATGTTTTTTTTATTTTTATGTCTTCAATGTCATAACAAAATGATGGGAAATAATCAAATTTGAATGAACTTTTATAATTATTTAAATTTAAAATTTTATCAGAAATTTTTATTTTATCAATAATGTTTGAAACAAAAACCCATCTTTCGGTTGGAGGGTTTAAACTTGCTATTAACAACCCATGGAATTTTCTTGTATTAGTATTTCTATAGGTTAATGATGAATAACCGCCTAGACCATTTGTTACAATCCATTCTCTCATTTTATCAACTAAATAAATTCTTTATAAATATCAATTAATTTTTTTGTAATTATGTCCCAACTAAAGTTTTCAATAACCCTTTCTCTTGCGTTTTTACCCATTAATCTTCCTTTATCATCCTGTTGTAAAACTTGTTTAATACCCCAAGCTATATCTTTTGGATCATAAGGATTTATGTGGATTCCACATTGTTTATCTCCAGAAGGTATTATCTGTTCACGCATACCATTTGTTCCCCTTGCCCCAACAACTGTTGGTTTTGCCATTGACATAGACTCAGTACAAACAATACCAAATGGTTCGTAAATGGATGGTAAAACCACGCAATTTGATGCTGCATAATGTTTTATTCTTTCAGTTTCACTTATAAATTCTGTTTTAAAAATTACATTGTTTTTTATGCCAAGTTTTTCTGCTAAAGACTTAAGGCTCCATTCCATGTCTCCGACTCCAACGATTACTAATTTTGTTTTTGGGAAATCTTTTAAAACAATGGGCATAGCTTTTATGAGATTGTCAACTCCTTTAACAGTGACAAGTCGGCCTATAAAAAATAGCATATTTTCATCGTCATTTATACCATAGCTTCTTCTTAATTGTAATCTTTCTTCGTTTGTTATTTTTTTAGGATCATATTTAGTCGGGTCTACTCCATTCCAACAAACCCTTATTTTATGAGGTGGAAAACCAAATTTTTCAAGTTCATCTTTCATTGCATCTGAAACTGTTATTACGCAATCAGCAATTTGTCCACCTTCAAATTCTATTTCTTTTATATTATGTGATCCCCTACCCACAGATCTTCCAACTTCTGTTGAATGAACATGAAACATAAGTGGTATATCCAATTCTCTTTTTACAATCATTCCACCAGTTATTCCTAACCAATCATGTCCCTCAATAATATCAAAAGATTTTCCTTCCTTTCTAACAAGTAGATTAACTAGTTGAGATGCAGATATAGTATTATAGGAAATAACATCTGCAAAAAACTTAAAATATGGGCCCCATGAACGTAATTCATGATCAGCAAACAGTTGAAAAGTAGATGACAAATCTAAAGTCTTTGGTCTATAGACATCTAAACCATTATATTTCTCATAGGTTTTATAATTATTGTCCTTGTTTAGTGAAAAAACTGTTACTTCATTTCCAAAATATGCTTGTTTTTGAGCAACCTCTGTTGTAAATATCCCAAGACCGCCATATAATACTGGCGGGAACTCCCAGGAAAAATGCACAATTTTCAAATAAGCTCTCCTCGCAATTTCATAAACAAATCTTAATATAAAAATTATGTCATTCTTAAAAAAATTGTTTTTAAGAATAAGTAAAATTAAAAATTATATTAAATTATATTCTTTGTTTCAAATCCTGTAAAATGTTCATGTAGTTAATAAAACCTTCATATGGGCCACTATATGGGCTAAAATAAGCATGCACAGCCCCGTCCTGCATTCCCTTTGTAGATAGATAATAAAGGTGATCAGATGTTTGCAAAAGTCGCCAAATATAAAGAAATTCTTTATCATTTTTTTGTTTAATTGCCTTACCTATTTCCTTAATCTCATTAAAGCATGCAATCTGCATATTGTTACCAAGCCAAGTTGACACATCACGATCAGCATCAGCCCAGGATATTGCCCATGGTACATTAATTTCTCCCACTGGTTCATATCTTTCAACTGCTTCACTAACGGTTACAAAATCAAGATGACGATGTTTCATTACCTCATTTGGTAAATTATCAAGAAAATCAAATATACCTGTTTCAATCCAATGATGTTCGCCAAAAGTTTCATAATCTATAAACAAGTTTATCAAATCACCTTGACAACTGGCTAACCAGTTGGCGTATTTATCTGCAGTTAACGGATAACCTGGCCAACCACGAGCTGAGAAACGAAAACCTACATCATCACTTAATGTGTAATTTCTAAGTAAAACTTTAATATCTGCATTAACAGGTTTATAAATATAATTTGGGGATCGCCAGTCTAATATTTTTTCTGTACCTTCTGTTAAAATCCCTTTGTATCCCATTTCACTTATTTTTTTTGCAATACGGTTATCAAAAATAGCTTCTGTATTTCTAAAAACCCTCGGTTTATAATTAAAAATTCTTTTTATCATCTCGTTGTGCATTGTAACCTGTTCTTCAAACTCATCAAGATCGTCATATAAACTTGAAAGAGAATGGAAATATGTTTCTTCAATAAGATCGACTGCCCCTGTTGCAAATAGGTCCTTAAAACTATCAAGTAAAGAAGGCATATATTTTTCGCAGTATTCAACAAATGTTCCAGTTAAACTAAATGATATTCGAAAATTTCCATCAGACTCATTTATTAGATTAAGTAAAATTTTATTTGTCGGGATATAGCATTTTTTCGCTACTTTTTCAAATATCCAGAAATTTAGTTCATTGTTAAAATATGTTGAAAGGGGATCACTATTTTTACCAACATTAAAAACCGAGAAACGATTCAATCTTGTCGGTTGATGAACTTCAAAGTATATACAGATTGATGTCATTTAACTACCTTGTTATAAACATCTATTGTCTGTATAGCAACACGATTCCAGGTAAATAAATCTATCTCTTGTTTACCCTCTTGAGCAATTGTACTTCTTAAAGGGTCATATTTCAATATAGAAATGATTTTGTTGGCCATTTCATCAGTATCCCAGAAATCAACTTTTAAACAATTTTTAAAAGTTTCAGCAACACCTGCGGTTTTAGAAACAATTGTAGGAGTACCTGCTGAAATGGCTTCAAGTGCAGTAATACCAAAGGGTTCACTAACAGATGGCATAACATAAACACTAGATATTGAATAAATATGTTTAACTTCTTCTTCTGTCAGTCGTCCTGTGAAAATAACTCTATCAGAAATACCAAGGTATATTGCTTGATCAATTAAACGAGGAAGCATGTCACCAGTACCTGCAACCACAAACTGCGCATTTGGTTCATGTTCTTTTACTTTCTGCGCTGCTTTAAGGAAAAACTCAGCACCTTTTTGAATAGTAAGACGGCCTAAAAATAATACAATTTCTTGTTTTTGACCTTCATGAATTGGATAAACTGCATTATGAACAACCTCGATTTTATCAGGTTTAATACCATATTTTTCAATAATTACTCTTTTGGTAAAATGGGAAACAGCTATAATTTTGTCTGCCTTTTCCATCCCGTATCTTTCCATGTCGATAAACCATTGATTAGGATAAAGCCATCCCGCTCTGTCATATTCTGTTGAGTGAATAGTGATAATAAGAGGAAGACCGGTTTTTTCTTTTAAGGTAACACCTGCTCTCATTGTAAGCCAATCATGACAATGAATTAAATCATATTTACCATGTTTTTTAATATTATTTTGTACTTTAGCAACGACAATATCATTGTAGCGATAAACTGCATCATAGAATAATCCAGCAAGTTCTTTTGTATCTGGACGATCATATGGAAAAATGTCGGTTTCACCAACTTCAATTATCTTTAAATTAGGAGTATTACTATAAGATTTTTGTTTTGTTTTTGGCATATAAAAATCTATTTTTACTCCATTTTCAGCAAGACTATGTGTAATACCATAGCAATGAGTAGCAAGTCCACCTGCCTTAAACGGTGGATATTCCCAGCCTATCATTGCTATTTTCATCTACTTCTCCTCATCCTTCTTTTTTCAAATGACCTAAATGTCCCTGAATTTTGGACCCGAATATCATTTTTATTAATTAAATTTTTGTAAATCTTAAATTATTTTAAATTAAATTTTTGTTTATTATTCATACAAATTTTATTTTCTCGAGCCAGCCAACCTAGAGCTGATTGAATTTGCGATTCTTCAATTTCGGATAAACGCCT
>Ga0209635_10000480_pt1 | contig 27296 bp, 31 predicted proteins | sample DeeMarSWOR230_32_FD_187463 | JGI IMG/M metagenome (GOLD analysis project Ga0209635, IMG submission 187463) | Marine sediment microbial communities from White Oak River estuary, North Carolina - WOR-2-30_32 (SPAdes) (version 2) | ecosystem: Environmental > Aquatic > Marine > Intertidal zone >...
CATTCTTGAATCGTCTGTAGCCGTACTCGCTTATCGGCGTTGGATCGTAGAGCTCCAGTCCTGTGGCGAGTATTACACTTGAAACACTAAGTGCTATTTCTTCAGGTTTTTGGTCGAAGTTGATCGCGTCGGCTGGGCAGAATTTCTCGCAAACTCTGCATACCCCCTTCTGGAAATATAAGCAGTGGTCTTTGTCTATTGCGGCTATGCGGGGTACTGCTTGTGGAAAATCCATGTAGATGGCTTTTCGCGTTCCCATGCCCATGTCGAATTCACTTGGCACTTTGATTGGGCACTTTTCTGTGCATGCACCGCAGCCTGTGCATTTGCCCTCATCAACAAATCTAGGGTTTTTGGAAACCTTGATCTTGAAGTTACCGGCTGAACCAGTTACTTCTCTAACCTCTGAGCGTGTAAGCAGTCTGATGTTTGAATGGCGGAAGCACTCGATCATTTTTGGGGCAAGTATGCATATTGAACAATCCATTGTTGGAAAGGTCTTATCAAGCTGAGCCATTCGTCCTCCAATGCTTGCGGATTTCTCAACGAGATAGACCGAAAGCCCTCGATCAGCAAGATCCAAAGCTGCCTGCATTCCGGCTATGCCCCCGCCAACCACGAGTACAGCATTCTTACTCAAAGCGATTTCCTCACTGCTCGCATGCATACTTTAGAAGGAAAAGCGTATGCCCCTTCATATAAAAGAATATCGTGTTCAACGTAACCTTAGTGAAGTTGTAGAAAACTACGGGTCATCTTGAAATAGTACGGACATTTTGTATAGCCAAACGCCTCGGTCGCAGCGACAATGGTTTGTCCCACGGCTGCGCCGACCTGTTTTGCTGATCTTGGACAAACGCGCGTGCACGTTTCATGCTACTTGAAGAGTCAACTAATTCCCAGAAGCAAACTAATGAGCGCGTGGTCTGGCATATAGTCGGCCAATTTATCGTAGACCGTTAAACCATTTATAGGAACGACGCCAATGGTTAACTTGGATCTAGATGCTATTGGCAAATAGGCAAATTTTGGCTTCTGCAATGGCTGAGAAGTACGCAGTTGGCGCCTTTAACGTTCACAACCTGGAAAGCCTTCAGGCAGTTGTTACCGCAGCCGAAGAAGAAAACTCGCCAGTGATAGTGGCTGTAACTCCAAGCGCAATCAAATACGCTGGTTTGAATTATCTTGGTAAACTTGTGAAAAACGCCGCAGGAAATGTGCCAGTACCTATGTCGCTTCATCTTGACCATGGAGAAAATAGCAAAACCATTAAAAAATGCATGGACGCAGGGTTTACCTCTGTCATGATAGATGGTTCCCACCTCGACTTTGAGGAAAACATCAAACTTGCAGAAAGGATTGTTGAATTAGCCCATGTGAAAGGTGTTTCAGTTGAGGCAGAACTAGGGAGACTTGTTGGCGTTGAAGAGGTGTCAGTTGAGGAGAAAGAGACGATACTTACCGACCCAGAAGCTGCGAAAGAGTTTGTCGAACGTACAGACGTAGATGCACTTGCAGTAGCAATTGGCACGTCACATGGCGTCTACAAATTCCAAGGAGAGCCAAAACTGGACTTTGGACGGCTAACCGAAATCAGACAAAAAGTTGATATCCCCTTAGTTTTGCATGGAGCCTCTGGAGTTCCAGCTTGGATAGTTGAAAAAGCCACGAAATATGGAGCAGAACTTGCTGGTGCAAAAGGCATACCAGACGAAAACATAAAGCAAGCTATAAGGCTGGGAATAGCAAAGATCAACATAGACACTGACCTAAGACTTGCCTTTATCGCTACCATACGAGAGGTCTTGGCCACTAAGCCAACACAGTTTGACCCAAGAAGAATTTTGGGGCCAGCGAGAGAAACCATGAAAAGGGTTGTTAAAAGGAAAATGCGTTTATTTGGCAGTTCGAATAAGGCGTAGATGAATCAGGTGGGCAAAATGAAAGTGGGCATCCTAAGCGGCGGAGGCGACGCGCCTGGAATCAACGCGGCGATTAGAGCAGCGGTCCGCAAGGGAATCCTAAACTACAGGTACACAATGGTAGGCATTAGAGACGGATGGAAAGGGCTTCTTGAAGAAGACTTTATGCAGCTCACTCTGACCACAACCCGAGGCATACTTCATCGCGGCGGCTCGATACTGGGCACTTCAAGAACCAATCCTTTTAAACGTGAAGACGGACCACAGAAAATTCTTGTTAACGCCAAGAAATTTGGCATCGATGCGCTAATTGTAATCGGAGGAGATGATACTCAGAAGGTGGCACAAAGACTTAACGAGATGGGGCTTCCATGCGTTTCAGTGCCTAAAACCATTGACAACGATTTAGCTCACACCGATTACACTTTTGGCTTTAACACGGCTGTAGCTATAGCAACTGACGCTCTTGACAGAATTCACACTACAGCAGAAGCTCATCATCGAGTAATGATAGTTGAAGTAATGGGGAGGTATACCGGTTGGATAGCTCTAGAAGCTGGAATCGCTGGAGGAGCCGACGTTATACTCATTCCAGAACAGCCCTTTGACATAGGCCAAGTATACGAGTACATTGAGAGAGGACAAAAGCGAGGAAGAAACTTCAGCATTATCGTGGTCGCCGAAGGAGCCAAGCCGAAGGGAGGAAAAGAAATTACCTATAGTGCAAGCGTAGACGAGTTCGGCCACGCAAGACTCGGTGGAGTCGGCTACTATCTAGGCAAAGAAATCGAAGACAGAACAGGCATAGAAACCCGTGTTGTAACGCTTGGACACTTGCAACGCGGAGGTTCCCCAACAGCATTCGACAGAGTCTTGGCAACAAGATATGGGATAGCCGCAATTGACCTAATTAGTCAAGGCAGATTCGGACTCATGGTAGCCCTAAAAGGCAACGAAGTTGTTTCAGTTCCCCTTAGAGATGTAGTGGGCAAAAGAAAAACTGTAGATCCAAAACTCTATGAGATGGCAACCATCTTCTTTGGATAGCCGCTGCAGCATGTCACATCAAGCCACGAATATTGCTTCTACTTCGTCCCGGATCTTATTGGCATAAATGCCAAAATTGTTTATATTCGCTTGCGTTTGCACTTAATGAAGAAGCTGAAACAAGAGAGGTCAAGCGTTGAAACGCTTCGAGTTTCTAGAACACACCGCTGATGTCTATGTTGTAGTCTACGGCAAAACCTTGGAAGAAGCGTTTGAAAACGCCGCCTACGCAATCTTTGAAGTCATGACTGAGGCTGAGAAAATAGAGCCGAAAGTTGAGGAAAGTGTGGAAGTTGAAGGCTACGACGAACAAGCACTCCTCTACAACTGGCTGGAAACATTTCTGGTCGAATTCGACTCAACAGGTAAACTCTACTCCCGTTTCAATATCTCCAAGATACAGCAAGTAAAGGAGGGCTACAAGTTAAAAGCAAAGATCTGGGGCGAAACCTACAATCCGGAGAAGCATCCACAGAAAGTAGGAGTCAAAGCTGTCACCTACCATCAAATGGAAATAATAAAAAAGCCAGAACAGGTAACTCTGAGGTTCATCTTAGACATCTAATTTCTCTTCGACAGTTTGCCTATCGAATTGAAAAGGCAATCTCTTCAACCAATGTTTCTGGTACGATGTTTCTTCTGCCACTCCTTCTGAAAGTCACAAAGCCTAGGTTCTGAAGGGCTTTGAGGTCTTGGTAAACGTTCTTCACGTTGCGCCTCGTTTTTTGGGCCAACTTGTTTATGGACTCCGCTTGCAGGCTTGCTATACTGTAGAGCAGCTCTAGTCTCTTAGGCGTGAGAAGAGCGGCTTCTTCTGGACTCAAATCGCGTAGCTGTTCGATGACATAGTCAAGTTCGCCGCCTTCAACATAGCCTCGATAAGCGTGAACTAGGCTTGCCCATTCAAAATATGTGCCTACCATGCCTCGGTCTAGTTTCTTGCTCAAGAACAATTCCTCAAATTCATCAAACGTCATGGTGTATTTCTCCTCAAACTGCTTGATTCTGCTCTTCACCTCTTCTGACGTGAGCCTTCGAACGATCCTTATCAACATCCCTTACAGTCACACAGCAAGCTAAGTCTAATGTACACATAAAGTTTGTTGGTTTAGAAACCATAAAACAAGCCACACAAAAACCTTTAACCCTAACACAATTCATTAGTTACTTTCCAAGGTGAAATCAATGTATGCCACACAGCTGAATGACTATGCCTACCTGATCGACCTGAAAACAGCTGGCTATGAGAACTTCATTGCTGCTTATGTTTTAAAGGAAGACAAAGTAGCAGTCGTAGAAACTGGACCCACGTCTTCCATCCCTAACCTACTCGCTGGCTTGAAGGAAATAGGGATACCAAATGAAGCAGTAAATTATGTAATGGTTACTCACATTCACATAGATCACGCAGGGGGAGCTGGAACACTTCTAGACAGTTTGCCGAATGCGAAGCTGCTACTTCATAAAAGGGGCGCCTCCCACATGGTGAATCCCGAAAAACTTTGGGTTCATTCTAGAGTGGCCCTGCGTGAAATAGTTGACCTATATGGCCCGATCAAGCCGATTCCTGAGAATCGTATAGTAATCCCAGAAGATGGAATGATCATCGACTTAGGTGAGCATGTAAAACTGCAAGTCATAGAAACTCTAGGCCATGCTTCTCATCATCAAAGCTATTACGACGGAGGAAGTAGAACACTTTTCCTGGGAGACGCTGGAGGAATCTATCTCAAGTCATTGGATGCCGTCATCCCCACCAGCCCTCCCCCGCTTCATCTAGAAAGGAAACTGGATTCGCTTGAAAAACTGATAAACCTGGGGCCCAAACTGCTTTGCTATACACATTTTGGCCCTGCAGGCAACGCGGTTGACCGATTGCAGGCTTATATTAAGCAGTTAAAGCTGTGGGCAAAGATAGTTTCACATTCCACTGAAAAAGGCGATGATCTGGAAGCTACCTACACAAAGATTATGGAATATGACCCCTCTATGAAAAAGGCAGAAGAATTCATCAAGAAACATATCATGCTAAGACAGAGCGTGGTTCTGCAGAGCATTCAAGGTTTCGTCCAGTATTTTCAGAGAAAATCTTGACATCATTGTATGGAATTTTTGGCGTAAATGCCAAAATTGTTTATATCAAACATTTTCTCTTCTACTCTCAGGTGATTCACTATGAGCGGACGACCATTTCCCGAAGTCCCGCTTGAAAAGATTGGCAACTATACTTGGCGAATTCCGCAGAAATACAAGTCGGGCATGAGAGTCCCTGGACAAGTCTTTGCAGATGAGACATTGCTGGAAAAGATGAAGACAGACCGCACTCTTCATCAATGCGTCAACGTGGCTCATCTGCCCGGTATCTATAAGTACGCAATCACTTTACCTGACGGGCATGAAGGCTACGGTTTCCCAATCGGCGGAGTAGCCGCGACCGACTATGAAGAAGGAGTTGTCAGCCCAGGGGGCGTCGGTTACGACATCAACTGTGGCGTCCGCCTCTTGACGACAAATCTAACTGAAAACGACATTCGACCTAAACTTGCCGAACTCATAAACTCAATCTTCAACAACGTTCCTTGTGGTCTCGGTAGCCGCCGTAAGGACTTCCGTGTAACCACACATGAACTTGACAGACTTGTAGTTGAAGGCGTGCAGTGGCTGATAGAGCAAGGCATGGGCTGGCCAGAAGATGCTGAGCATTGTGAGGAAAACGGCTCGATGAGAACAGCCAATCCAGATAAAGTCTCAACTCGCGCAAAAAGCAGAGGTTTGCCCCAGGTTGGCACTCTCGGCTCTGGAAATCACTTCCTCGAAGTCCAGCGAGTCGGCAAAATCTACAATCCACAAGTGGCTAAAGCTTTCGGTATTGAACAGGAAGGACAGGTCACAGTTATGATTCACTGCGGCTCAAGGGGCTTCGGTCACCAGATATGTTCCGACTATCTCCGCGTGATGGAGAGCGCAGTGCATAGATACAAAATTGCCCTGCCAGACCGTGAACTTGCGTGTGCGCCCGGAACAAGTCCCGAAGCCCAAGATTACTACCAAGCCATGGCATGTGCTGTCAACTATGCCTTCACTAACCGTCAAGCCATAACTCACTGGGTGCGCCAGAGCTTTGAACAAGTGTTCAAGAAACCCGCTGAGTCGTTTGGTTTGAACTTGGTCTATGATGTTGCCCACAATATTGCGAAGGTTGAAAACCACAATGTAGACGACAGCAAAAGAAAAGTTTGGATTCACAGAAAGGGCGCAACCCGAGCTTTTGGTCCAGACAATCCAGAGGTACCAGCTGACTATCGAGCTGTCGGACAGCCAGTGCTCATTCCTGGAAGCATGGGTACCGGCTCCTGGGTGCTTGTTGGCACAAAAAGAGCTATGGATGTTTCCTTTGGCTCCACAGCGCATGGGGCGGGCAGAATGATGAGTCGCTCTGCTGCCAAGCGTAGGTTCTGGGGAAAAGACGTCAAAAAAGCCTTGGAGCAACGTGGAATCATGAGCAGAGCAGCTAGCTTCGTTGTGTTAGCTGAGGAGGCTGACCCAGCCTACAAAAACGTGGATAAGGTGGCTGAAGTAAGCGACAAGGTTGGGATAGCTACTCGCGTTGTAAGGCTTTCGCCGATGGCGGTAGTCAAAGGTTAGCAGATTCATCGTTCATCTTTCTCACCAAAAAGCATAACTCGAGCGATTCCGTAATTTTGCATTCCAACAGCACCAACAAGTGCAGAGAATTGGTGATTTGGTTGTTTGTCAAAATGTGGTCAGTAGGTATGCTTCTAACAAACTGCTACCTTGTTGGGCATGTAGATACAAGGGAGGCGCTGGTGATCGACCCAGGAACCGAAAGAGAAACCGAGGCAAGCAGAATCCTAAAAGAGATCGAATCTGAGGGGGTCAGAATCAAATACATTATCAATACGCATGGGCATCCAGACCACACTGGGGGCAACGGAATATTTCGAAGAGCAACTGATGCGCCTCTCTTGATCCACGAATACGATGCGCCTCTTCTGAGAGGGCCATTCGCTGACAGAGTGCTTCATGATGGCGATAGCGTGCAAGTCAAGGGAACTACGCTTCGAGTTTTTCACACACCTGGTCATAGCCGAGGCAGCATATCCTTGATAGGCAGCGACGCAGTGTTCACTGGAGACACTCTATTTGCAGGGTCCATTGGCAGATTCGACTTACCTGGCGCCTCCTTGGAGGAAATCCAGAGCTCTCTGAAAAAACTGATGACATTGCCTGATCACATGAAGGTTTATCCCGGACACGGTCCAACATCTACAATTGGTGAAGAAAAAAGAAGCAACCCTTTTCTGCAGAACTTTTCATGGTTCTGAAACTCATGTTTTCTCTTAAATAGAGCCAGCTGCATTCGATTGGCTTAGAGTTCGAACCTCACAGGTGCTGGCGCGCGCACTTCGTAGATACGTGAAAAGAGGAAAACCCATGGAAATGCGCTTAGACCTGTTGAAGACCCCTTTCAGTCTAGACTTCTCCCTACAATGCGGACAGACCTTTCGATGGGAGAAAATCGGCGAATGGTGGTATGGAGTTGTTCGACAAAACGCTATGAAAGTCAGGCAGAATGAACATGTTCTAGAATTCCATACGTACCCAGAGGAACCAGACCCACAATTTCTAAAAAGCTACTTTCGTTTAGACGACGATTTACCAGAAATTTACTCATCGATTATCAAAGACAAGCATATTGAAGCTGCGATAGAAAGGTTTGAGGGTCTACGCCTTATACGACAAGAGCCATGGGAATGTCTAATCTCCTATATTTGCGCGACAAACAAGAACATTCCGGCAATCAAAGACATGATTCAAAATTTGTCTAAGAGATTTGGAAATAGACTATTGTTGGATGGACAGCACCTCTACACATTTCCAGATCCTCACGACATTGCCAACGCAAATGTTGAAGAGCTGAAAGCATGTAAGCTCGGGTTTCGAGCAGAGCGAGTTCTAGAAGTTTCCCGAAAAGTCAACACCGGAGAGTTCAACTTAGAAGCCTTAAGAATGCTAATCTACGAGGAAGCTAAGAACGAATTAATGAAACTTCCTGGTGTCGGACCCAAGGTGGCAGATAGCGTTTTGCTCTTTTCCCTAGATGAGCTCAAAGCTTTCCCGATCGACGTTTGGATGAGACGCATTTTTTTGAAACATTACTCTAATCATTTTGAACCGTTCTTTGTGAAGAAAATTCAGCGGCAAAATTCGCTTACTCGTGGAGAATATAACGAAATGAGCCGGTTTGGCAGGGAATATTTCGGCAGCTTTGTGGGTTATGCCCAAGAATATCTCTACCATTACAAGCGCTGTCAATCGCGGTAATCGACTGTTGTCGAAGGTGTTCAGGGGACACCTGCAACTGTTTCATGCCTGTTTCAGTGAAGTACGTAAGTCTTACGAAAAGTCGAGCCTAACCAGAGGAAATACTGGATTTGTCTCGTCCTTTATGTGAAATCCTTTTTTCAGATATAATTCAACTGGTCCCGAAGGATTGTTTGATGAGCTTCTCAGGGCAAAAGTTTCCACCGCTTTAAATCCTCGTGTTTTCAAGTCGGCGATAATGCTATCAAGAAGCCGTTCGCCAAGGCCTTTTCCCCGTAGGTTTTTGTCAGCAATATAGAGGCAGGAAAGGAAGACAATGCCGTCTTCTATCTTTCCGACTGGGTGCGACTTATACTCCTTGATCTGCAGAAAACGGTTTGACGGTCCATACTCGGCATATCCCGCTGGCGCGTTGTTGTGGTAGAGAATCTTTCCGCAGCTTCCAAACTCACTCAGAGTCTGAGTTATCCATTGCTTCTTCTTACGTTCATACTTTTGCTTCCATTCTGAAACTTTTCGCTTAGTCCAATCAAATTCCTCAGGAAAGCTCCAGTACAGGCAACTCTTACATGGCTCTGGAACATCATTCAGATTCGACTCTGTAACATCTCTAATTATGTCTTTCACGAATCGCCTTCTCCCACAACAATCTGCTACTCAACTCTTATGGCTATTTCTTTGACTTTGCCATTTTTCATCTGATAAGCAGCTAGGCTTCTGTTGGTTGAAGACAAGATTAGCCACGGGGTGTCGCCCCAAAGTTTCATGTATTCTAAGTCTATCAACGAAGGCTTCGCTGGGGCTGGATGAGAATGAAACAAACCAATGAAGTCCAGCCCTTCATTGTCAGCTCTAGTAAAGGCCTCGGCGAACGCTTCAGGGTCTATCTCAAATCTTGTAGTGGACTGCAACTTGTTTGGGGCTACCACAACTTTCTTCACCACAGCCCCGTTTTGGGTCAATCTTCCGAAAAGCAGAGCGCAGGCTTCAATCGGATGTACTTTTCGCGCTTCTTCCCTTAATAGACTAACATGTTGACGTTTCAATTGCAGAATCATACAATGAAGCCTCTGGTAGGTGGACTTCGTTGTAGTCTTGAAAGGCTTGTAGTCTGTTTACGGGATAGGGTTAATACTAGATGTTATTGTTGCACTTGGTGCAGGTGTGGGAGTAACAGAAACAACGACAGTACCTGCAATGCGGTCGGTGTATTTCTGGGTTGGTTCCCCTGGCGTTGCCAAGCCCACGACTACGTCGAGAAGGTAAAGGGGCCAGAAGACCTTGCTGACGTTTCGGATGAATGCTGTGTCAATCGCTGGAATCTTACCTTCAACCGTTCTTACCTTGAGGTTGACCACCTGTTTGCCTATGGTCCATCCCATTGAGGATTCAGTGAATGAAGCATAGAAAAACCACATGATCCCCCAGATTAGAAAGGACGCGAGTCCTCCACCCCAAGATAACCCAGCAATCCAGAATGGAATAGACAGAATCCACGTGAGAATCCAACCTGCGACTCCAGCTATTATGGCGTCAATGACCATTGCAATGAATCTTCTTATCCAGTGATTCTGAAGTTGGTTGTCGGTTCTTAGTTTTTCAAAACCAATTGACATCTTGCAACCCTTCTATGGATGTCTTGCTTCTGATTTATTTTTCGTCGTATTTATCTTTGTTGCATGGTTTAGCCTGCTGTAAGCTTCTTATGTGTTGAAGGCACAAGTAGACCTGAATAATTGAGGATATTAGTGGATTATCGAGTATTGCCACCATGCGTGAGTGAAAATCGATGTCAAGTGGGCGCGAATTTGTCTTATACTCTCGAAAAGGCAAAACAGATTCAAGATTTTCAAACTTGAGAGATGCAGGTAGATTGGACATAGTTCACGAATGCATCTTAGCCAGTCTATTTCTGTCGCATGGAATCCGTCGCGATGTTGCCTTCCATGCGATCTTAGGCGGACCACCCTCTCCACCCTTGCATTTGAGAATAGACGGATCCAAGCTTAGAGACGTCCGAACCGACCAAGCCACATGGGAAAAGATTCTCAGAAAAGCCTTGTCGGGAAAAGCACATCCAGGTATAAACGTACGCAAAAGCAGTTTCGAAAGCTTTCTGAAGGAAAGACCATCAACTTCAGCCATTTATGTGTTTGAAGAAGGCGGAAAAGACATTTCTGAAATTAGTCTCGAACAAAACTCGATATTCATCCTTGGCGACCATATAGGACTACCCAGAAAAGTCGAAAGGTTTGCGTTGCGTTATGGTCGTAAGATCTCATTAGGGAAGCAGCCATACCTTGCAGCGAGTTGTATTACTATCGTGAATTACGTGTTAGACCGAATGTTAAGAAAGCAGAAATGCCGCTAATATTCAATCAACTCGAGGTTGCCCAGTCGAACGTTTTCTAGATGTTTTTCAGCAGCTTCATAGCATTGAGTGGCTTGTTTTCGGCTTGTTGTAGGTAAGTCGTTCATGACGTATTGCGGATAGAAAGCAAGCAGTGTATACGGAATCTCTGGGTCAGTTTCAGCAATGAACTGCGCTATGTTATTCACCTCTTCGGCATCCACATAACCTGGTATAAGTAACGTGCTAGCGGTCAAAATCGGGAGTTCACGTCTCTGCTCGAAAAACTCTTCGCCTAGCATCCGAAAAGTCTCCAATGTAGGCGCGTTTGAAACTCCACATAAGGCTAAGTTCAAGTTGGCATTCCAGGTTTTTATGTCGAATTTAATGTTTCCTCCGCTTGCATTGGAGAGCTCTGCAGCTTCCAATGCGAGCTCTCGTTTCCAGTAGCCATTTGTTTCCCAACAGATTCGGAGAATCCGCTTCTCAGCTTCGGCTTTCTGCCTAGCGATTCGGCTTGTCTTGATAGCGTGAGGCATTTGCACAGATGGATCGCCGCCAAAATAGCAGATACAGGACACGTGGCTGTCCGCCTTTGACGCTAGACTTTCAGCGCTCATGGTTGACTTCAACTCCGTAGCCAGGTCTCGGTAATGCCAGTTCTGGCAGAAAAGACAGTCGTAGCTACAAGCGCCATAGAAAACTGCAAGATTCAAATGACCTCTTTCTGCTGTGGGACTACAGGCATGTTTGGGATAACCTGCGCCTGTGCAGCCTGGGCAAAACCACCAAGCAACGCAGTTGGTGGGAAGAGGGTCATAATACCATTGGAGGACACCTTTCGCTGGGGTGCCACCCATCCTGACGAGCCGACCGTCAATGTTGAAAACTAATCCGCAAAAACCCTTTTCACCAATACCAATTCTGCAATCGTTTGCACACATGCCGCAGGAAACACCTTTTGGGTCTCTGGGTGGCTTCAAAGGCAAACTATACATTTCACGGCTTTCAGCATGAGCACGGTCTGTAACCCTCAGAGCATTGTCCGGTTGCTCACGAATACATTTTGAGCAAACTCCAAGTCTGCTAGAGATTAGGGGTGAACTTTCACTGCAGAGCTGGCATTGCCCCAAAGAGTGTGCACCCGAGAAACCTAAGAACGAACGATATTTTTAGTTGTTGTCATTTCACAGCGACTTCCAAAGAGAATTGCCATCACCAATTCTTGCTTCCTACTGGTAGGCATGCGAAGTCAGGACAAAACTCAAGCTGCCGACCCAAGCAGCAAACGTGCCGTCTATGAAGGGGCTGGCAATCTACTTGGAGAATAATTTCTTGTTCATCACGAAAGCTTCTTCTCCGTCTGCGTAATAGCCTCGTAAAGTGCGTTTAGTTTCGAATCCAAGTTTTCTGTAGAGGTTTACGGCTGGCTTGTTGCTGACTCTGACTTCTAAGTAACACTCTCTGGCCTTATAGGTTCCCATACCGCGCATGGCTTTGCGCATAAGGGCTTGTCCGATGCCTTTACGTTGCTGTTCTGGCAAAACAGCTATTGATATCACATGTCCTTTTTTGGCTATTCCGAGCAGTCCCCAATCGGGTGGTCCAGTTTCAATGCGGCACATCACGTAGCCAACGATCTCTCCGTTTTCCTCGGCCACTATGAAGGTGTTTGGAAATCTCTGGTGAAGGTCCATGAAGAAGTATCGCGTGTAGTTTTCAGGCAAGCACACTTTGTTAACATACATCACTTGGTCAAGGTCTTCGGGCCTAACCTGCCTCAGCGCAAATGTTGCCTGCACCATTCACTGAACCAGCCAGCTTACCACATAACCATATCAGAAAGTTAAGTTTTTTGGATTTCTCACCAAGATTTCAATTCAATGAACAGCGTTACGTTTAAAAGAACTGAATCGCCCTTCTAAAGTTCAAGAAGGCTAAAGCATGGTTGATGTCTGGCTTCGCTATGGAAAAACCGAGGTCTGCGCAAGAATCCCTACCAGAAATTTTCTCGGGATGATTAAACCAAAGCAAAAGCCTGGGGTAGAAGATCCGCGAGCTGAGGTTGTACGAGCCCTGAATGAACCCATTGGTTCTAGGAGGCTGAGTGAGATTGCAGAGGCTGGAGTCAAAGCTGCCGTTGTCGTGGATGACGCAACTCGTGCTACTCCCAGCTACCTAATGGTTCCGCCAATCTTGGACGAGTTGAATAAGGCTGGAGTGAGAGATTACGATACAACAGTAATTTTTGGTTGCGGCACTCATCGCCCTGTTACTCCAGAAGAGATGAAAGTACTTGTTGGGGCGGAAACGCTGGAACGAGTGAAAACTATAAGCCACGATTGCCAGGCCAAAGATTTGATTTACCTAGGCAAAACGCAGAAGTTAGGCACAAAGGTTCATGTGAACAAGACCTTCGCCGAAGCTGAGGTGAAAGTTCTAACTGGCGACATTGGACTGCACTACTACGCTGGATATGGGGGCTGTAGAAAAAGCGTTCTGCCAGCTATTTCTGGCATTGAAACCATTCAGCGCAACCATGCTGCGATTTTGCATCCAAAGGCTCGAACGGGCAGTTTGGAGGGCAACCCGATTCATGAAGATATGGTTGAAGCTGCGAAGCTTGCTAAGCCTGATTTTGTGCTAAACATTGTAACAAACAGCCACGGCGAGCTAGTGCAGGCTTTTGCTGGCGATATGGAAGCGGTTCACGCCAAAGGCGTAGAACTTGTGGACGAAATGTATAGAGTAACTATTGAACGAAGAGCGAAAATAGTAGTTGTAAGCCCTGGTGGTCATCCTTTCGATATCGACCTTTACCAAGCCTATAAGGGCGTTGACTGTGCCCTTGAAGCTGTAAGAAGAGGAGGCGTCATAATTTGGGTTGCCGAGTGTCCAGAGGGACATGGAAATCAAGTTTTCTACGAGTGGATGACAAAGTTCAAAGAGCTAAGACAGGTGGAAACGGAGATAAAAAGGCGCTTTAAAGTAGGTGGGAATAAGGCTTACTTCTTAATGAAAGCACTGCAAAAGGTGAAGATCATTCTTGTCTCCTCACTACCTGACTATTATGCAGCCGACGTCTTCAAACTGAAGACAGCAAAGGCTGTTAACGACGCCCTGCACAAGGCTTTTAGCATCGCTGGCAGGGACGCGAAAGTTTGGGTCATGCCTCATGGAAACGTCACACTTCCGATGGTTAAGACAACTGAACTTCCAATGATTCCATCTTCTAAACAGCAATCATAGCAAATTCTTTAAACCAAACTCCCCTTAGGTTCCACACGGAGAAGATAAATGTCAATCGAAACCATGGTTCTCAAGAAGGGCGAAGTAGGGTTCCTTTGGTTCAATCGCTGCTCAGGTATCTCTCTGAAGACTCCTACAAAGACTTTGATTTTTGACCCAGCTGAAGTGGACCCGAAGATCTTCACAAAGGTAGACGCAATTCTCATCACTCATGAGCATTCTGACCATCTTGATGTACCGCTCGTCAGGGACGTTCATGAACGAACCGAATGCCGAGTAATTGCAGATCAAACATCAGCAAGACAACTGAGGGACGTAGTTGAAACTGAGAAGCTGCATGAAGCTCATGTAGGCTCAGAGCTCAAGATAGGCGATATCCAAGTTGTGGCACAAGGCTTCAAACATCCGGCAGCAGCACCTGTAAGCTTCCTCATTACAACAGAGGACGGCATCAAAATTTACCACACAGGAGATAGCCTTCCATTTCCAGAGATGAAATATATAGGTCAACAAACTCCCCCAGACCTCGTTTTTTGCACTGTTGGACCGCCAGCCCCAGGTGCTTCTCCGCAGACTGGCGTTGAGATCGTGAAGATGGTTCGCCCAAAAGCGGCTGTTCCCTACCATGCACCACTAACGGAAATAAAAAGATTCGCTGAACTCCTCTCCAGAGAAGAACCAGACGTTCGCTGCATGGTCATTGAAAAGGGCAAGCCTTACAGGTATCCCTAAGCAAGAGCTTTCGCGTTTGGGAAAGAAATGGAAGAGCTGAAAACTGAGCTGTGCCGTGTTCTACACAAGATAGGCGCCCTAAAATTCGGAGTCTTTAGGCTGACCAGCGGAAGAACCAGCCCCTATTACATCGACCTCAGAATCGTTCCTAGCTTCCCAGATGCGTTTCGAAGGGTTTGCGACCTCTACGCAATCCTCGTAGAGACTGATCTGGGAACGGACAGCTTCGAAAGAGTCGCAGGAATCCCCACGGCAGGCATACCGTTCGCATCCTTCGTTGCATACCAGCTTCAAAAGCCCTTTCTCTACATTCGACAACGTGCCCGGCTACACGGGAGAGAACGCAGAATCGAAGGTATGATCATGCCTGGCGACCGCGTCTTGCTCGTGGACGACCTGATAACAACAGGGGGTTCGCTAAGAAGGGCAGCAAAGGCCGTTCGAGCTGAAGGAGGCGTCGTAAACCATGCCCTGGTTCTGCTTGACCGGGAAGAGAGCGGAAAGCAAAAACTAGCCGAAGACAACATCAGTTTGCATTATCTGCTGACAGCAAGTGAGGCTGCTAAGAAGCTTTTTGAAACAGGCGCCATCGACGACGAACAACTGAAAACCATTCTTAAACAAGTGCGAAAGAAGTAGCGCGCGTTTACTGTCTCGACTTTTGACTCTCACGCTTTTCACCGTAGCTCTTTCCAGCGTGGATCCTGTTCGTTATCCTTATCTATATCCATTCCAATAATTGCCTCTTTAGAGGTGTAGATCTTGGAGTCTACGGCTCTGCCTTTTAAGCAGAGGTTTTCGCCTAATCTTAAGAAGTATTTGGAGATTTACGAAGAGTCCATTAAGGATCCGGAGAAGTTTTGGGACAGAGAAGCACGTAAGCTTGAATGGTTTAGAACATGGAATAAGATCTTGGAGTGGGACCCGCCATTTGCTAGATGGTTTATCGGAGGGCTGCTTAATGCCTCGCATCTCTGCCTTGACAGGCATGTTAAGACTTGGCGAAGAAGTAAGGTAGCCATATACTGGGAAGACGAAGCTGGCAACACGCGAACGCTGAGCTATTCTCAACTCTATTCGGAAGTAAATCGATTGGCTTCAATTCTGAGAAAGTTTGGGGTTAGAAAAGGCGACCGAGTAGCTGTTTACCTGCCTTTGGTTCCTGAGTTGCCGATGACCATGCTTGCCACAGCTCGGATAGGCGCCATACACACTGTTGTGTTTTCAGGGTTCAGTTCTCAAGCTTTAGCAGACCGAGTCAACGACACACAAGCCAAAGTCTTGATAACCGCTGATGGCAGCTTCAGACGCGGCAAACTTCTATCTCTCAAGAAAATTGCAGACGCAGCTCTCGAAAAGTGCCCTTCTTTGGGAAATGTTATAGTAGTGAAGAGAGCAAACGTGGATATCCCCATGAAAGAAGGACGAGACTTCTGGTATCATGAATTACACAAAAGCGCTAGAGATTACGTAGAACCCTTACCGGTCGAATCCAACGACCCCCTCTACATCCTCTATACATCTGGAACAACAGGTAAACCGAAAGGAATAGTGCACAACACAGGCGCGTACATGGTCTATAACCACGCAGCATACCATTGGGCTTTTGACATAAGAGATGAGTCAGTTTACTGGTGCACTGCCGACATAGGCTGGGTCACAGGGCACAGTTCCATAGTCTATGCACCTTTGAGCCACGCAGCCACTATAGTGCTCTACGAAGGGGCACCGGATTATCCAACGCCAAGCCGATGGTGGGAAATAGTCGAAAAATACGGAGTCACAATTCTCTATACGTCGCCAACTGCCATCAGAATGCTCATGGGATACGGAGAAGAATGGCTCAAGAAGTATGACCTCTCTAGCCTCGAAATTTTGGGATCTGTGGGAGAGCCTATAAACCCTGAGGCCTGGATTTGGTACTACAAAAACGTGGGCAGAGAACGATGTCCAATCGTGGATACTTGGTGGCAAACAGAAACAGGAGGTTTCATGATTTCACCAGCGCCTGGACTTGTGCTCGTACCTCTAAAGCCAGGTTCTGCAACTCTGCCCTTGCCAACTATCGAAGCCGAAGTGGTTGATGAAAAGGGTAAGCCTGCCCCCACAGGTGTCAAGGGATTCCTTGTGCTGAAGAAACCTTGGCCTGGAATGCTCATGACACTTTATGGAGACCCGCAGAGATACAAGGAGGTCTACTGGTCAAGGTTTCCAAACGTCTATTACACTGGAGACTACGCGATACGCGACGCCGACGGTTACTTCTGGCTATTGGGACGAGCAGATGAAGTTCTGAAGATAGCAGGTCACCGCATAGGAACCATGGAGCTGGAAAGCGCCCTAGTTTCTCACCCGGCCGTAAGCGAAGCAGCAGCTATAGGGAAACCTCATGAAGTGAAGGGTGAAAGCATATCAATCTTCGCTATCCTGAAGCAAGGCTACAAACCCACAGAGGAGTTGAGGCAAGAACTGAAAAAACATGTGCGAAAAGTTATAGGACCCGTCGCAACACCAGAAGAGATATATTTCGTGCTCAGTCTCCCAAAAACTCGAAGCGGCAAAATCATGAGAAGAGTGCTAAAGACCGTTTTAATGGGCAGACCAATCGGAGACCTCAGCACACTCGAAGATGAAGCCTCGATTGAAGAGGTCAAGAAGGCCTACGAGAAATTCAAGAAACTGCTAAAAGGCAGTTCCCTGAAAGCGTAGCAAAATTAATAGATTGCGAAAACAACGTGGATTGAAGGAGGCAAATCTATGAGTTTCACACAAAAGGAATTAGTCGTTTTTCTCAATGAACAAAAAAAGTTAGAGGAAGAAATTGTTCAGTCAGTGAGCAAGGCACTTGAAACCATTAGAAACCCAGTGGTTGAAGCTGTTCTGAAGGGCATATCATACGACTCTTCGAAGCATGCTGACCTCTACAGGTCGGCCGTGCAGATAATAGCCGTGGCTCCAGCATTAACAGAAGAAGAATTTAAACATCTGGAAGAGGTTGTTGAATGGCATATCGCGAACGAGGAAAAATTAATGGAGCGTCTACAAAAGGCAATAAGCAGAACTGCCAATGACAGGGTCAAGTTTCTACTCAAATCGATACTTACAGATGAAAAGCGGCACCACGATCTGTTAAACTTGGTAATGGACATCATAGTTAAAGGCGAAACCATAACCGATCAAGACTGGTGGGACATAATCTGGAAGAACGCGCCTTTCCATGGCGCGCCAGGTGGCTGAGAGAACAAATCTGGAATTCGATTGCAGGCACTCTTCATTGTAATGAACAGATGATCGAAGAGAAGGAATGTGTGGTTTTTCGTTTTCGACGGAATCACTTGGTTAGCACATATGACTTTCTGAGTATTGTTTGGATAATTTCATGGTGTTTCTTTTCATCTGCTGCTATATGTTCAAGCAATAGTTTCAGTGCTTCATCCTTAGTAGCCTTGATAAAAGCCTCCACTTCTCTTAGCATCTTTAGCTCGACGTTCAGATGGCTCTCAAGTGCCTTTTTCACAACAAGCAAGTCAACGTAACTGGCTATTCTGTAGTCCCACAGGCGCGCTGGAGGGGCTTTTTCAAGCGTATCTAGTAGTTCGCGAAATATGTGAGCATGCTTCGTTGTGTCGAGTTGCATCTCAGTCAACAACATTTTGGCAGCTGCACTGTCAACTTTCTCGCGTAAATCTGCACACGTCTTTGCCGTGTCTTCTTCGAATTTTATGTGCTTGTGAATCATGTCGATGAGCGACTTTTCCGTTTCCATCTGTCGTGGGCTCCGAGTTTTGAATATAGACCCTTGTCAACTCTCGATAAAAGGATTTGTGTCGAGAATCCGTCTTGACATCGCCACTTCTAGCCTAGTTTGAAACCGAGAAAAAACCCAACCATGAAGCTTCCGGCGAAGGGTAAATGAGCTACGATTGGGGTAAGCCAGCCAATGGCTGATCCAGCTCCACCTAATCCATCTGAAATCGCAGCAAACAGTTTATCATAATTAACTGCAAGTATGCCCTGCGAACTCAGGTAGACCAACGCAAGAAGAAAAATCCCAATGAGAACAACCAGCAACTTTGCAATCTTTTTGATGGCATAGCCAACTACAAAGCCACCCACACCTCCAGTGCCCAACTGGAAGACAAGAGGAGTAGCAATGTCACTCATTGAAGGAACCTCTCCCTATGATTCTAAAGGGTCGATTTTTATGTCTTTCGGATTACTACTCCACAAACCTGATCTGCATCATTTTTTTGCGAGCATGTCTCCAGATACAGGTGTCATTGACTGAAGTCTAGACAAGACCCCCTCTCTATCTTTCAAACGCCATACATTTGATTAGGTGCAAGCAACTGTGGAAATCTTTTCCTCAAAGCTAGGCGAGCGGTGTAGCAGAGATGGCAAGCATCGGCATATTCCTCCTTATGTGAAAGGCCGAATCTTCTGACTAAAGCTACTGGTCCGCCTTTCACGAGAGGCTGAATAACGGGATGCCTAGAATGGTCATAGGAACGAATAACTTCCGAGAAGGAGCTTTGCCAAGAATTTCCAATGGCAAGACCTTGACAAACGTGAACATAACCTAACGGGTCTACATGAACTCTTTCAGGACTGACTAAGTCTTCGTAAGGGCATTCTTTAAATTCGCTCCAAGCCGTTCTGGGCGCCTCTTCCAACAATTTCTCCGCTGCTCTACCACGATACATTAGTTCACCAACGCCGCTTGGCAACTCACCAAGCATACTTGGAAGATTAGTCGTCGCCATTATGTCAACCGGTATACCCAGCTTGATGGCTGCTTCAACACCATTCTTGACTCTTTCTGCTTCCATGTCTTCTCCATGATAAGGATCGCTGCTTAATCCCAAGCTTCCAACACCTAGCCTAGCTAAAGGGCGGAGCCATTCCAGAGCATCTTTCACGCACGTGGCCCAGTAGGCATTGGAGAGCACTCCTCTCTTGAAGCCCATTTTAGCCGCCTTTTCCAGCCCTTTTGTCATAATTTGATAGTATAGAAACGGTTCTCCTCCCTCAAACCAGACCCACTCCACCGTGTCCAGCTTCTTAGCCTCACTAAGCAGTTTAACGATTTGCTTCAATGTCATGGTTTCTTGGGAAGAAGGGCTACTCCAAACAAAGCAGTGGTCGCATTCCATTAGGCACTGATAAGTGAGGAGAAGGTGTATTCCTTTCAACTTCATTTCAATCATCACTGAAGGTTTCCTATCGTAGCTGTAGTGTAAGAGCCTTATTAGATCTATTTGGTCAATGAAACGGCTTAAATCTGATTTGTATCAACTCTTAAGCATGAGGACCCTTGGAGGTGGCGTGTTGGAGTTATTCAGCATTTACATTTTGAATCTGTTAATCACGTTAGCTATGTTCCTTGTGCTAATCTTCCGGGCTTGGATAGAATTCAAAAACTATCGTATAATATGGAAGGAGCTGGAGTGGCGGAGAACCTACGAAGTTGTGGGCAGAGTCTTGATGGCTGAAAAGGACTTGTTCAGTGGAGTGGAAGGCGGAGAAGAGCTCTATAACCTCTTGTGCGAGATGTTCAAGGTTAATGAGAGAAAATGACTATGGAAAATGCCAATCGGCAATCATTGCTTCCGGCTTAGCTGACTTCTCACATCCGTAGCGACAAAGAGGCTTTGTTAAATGGCGCTGAGATCTTGGCGACGTAACGTATAACCTCTCTTTTACCCATCGTTCCTCTTCCACAAGAATTTTTTTCAGATTCGAACTTCGAAAGCCGCATTTATCGCATCTGAAGCCCTTACCTGCACCCATAGACTCCATGCGTCTTCCACACTGAAGACAAAAGGGATTATGAAAAGTGACTTTTGGAGTCAACTTCAGGATCTTCAGCTTCTCCAAATTGATCGTAATTGAATGTTTCTCAGATGCCTGCCGGACACCACCGTATGCTTCAACCAGATCTCCAACAATAAGCATTCTAGCGGCTTTTTGCAGGGTCCCAGTCGGCGCGTAGGCAGCGCAGTCAATCATGTTGTTCGCATCTGTCACGGAGAAGATCACATGTCTCCGTGGAACAATGTAAGGTTGCTTATTCACCGTTCCTTGGATAATTGTCGGTTCATAGGGTCGCACGTGGGCTATCGAACTAACTCTTTTCAGGTGAGCGTCGGTTCCATGATTGGTGCGAAAGATTACCCAACGCTCGATGGGCTCAAGCGAATGAACCATTTTGTGAGCTTGCTTAACCGCAAGTGGTGTCTCTCCACGAATGCCATAAAGAATGGGGTCTGGACCTCGCGGAGTTATCAGAACCCGCTTTGTGTCTTCGTCTACATTGTTGAAGGTTTGAGGTTTCGTCTTTTCGTTCATGGTCAAGACTGAAGATGCATCCAGTTTTCTTGGAGTTCCATGGTTTTGGGGCGCCCGGTAAGTGATGAGTTCGTAAGTGTAGTCTCTCTCTAAGGTTTCACCGATAGCAGCTAAAGCACCGATTGTGCCCCTTCCATTTTTGAAGCCAACAGCTTCAGCTCCAAGTATTCTGACAAGCCTCATGGCATCACTTTTCTTGACAACGCCCTGAATTGCTCGTTCAGCAAAGGCTCTGATCTCGGCAGGAACATCGTTGCGAGTGAGAAAAACCGCGCCAGGTTCAGTGCCGACATAGTCCATGTCAGAATATGCCTCAATTACATCGATGACTTGATCCACAATCTCTTCTTTGAGACGCTCATCACATCTAAGCCTTAAACATAGGGCACCGTTTCCTCGAGTCTTCCAGGGAACGTTTGGATTGAGTCTAACCAAATTAGGATAGTCGACAAATGAGACGCCTAACTCGTGCAGTTTTTCAACGAGGATCGCCGCTATGTAAGTAGTACAGCCCATCCTCGGTGAATCCGTGTCGTCGATGCCAATGTGCATCGTCAGTTCTTGAGTCAACTTAAAACAATTCAAAGTGCACTGAGATAAGAAGGTTTTCAGTACAATTCAAATCTGATCAAACGAGCTCTCTGATTGAAAAGGCGACGTAAAACACCTATCAAGAAGTGTGTAGTTCTGAGAACTAGAAAAAAGAGAGAGATGAGGAAGCTATTTTGCGCCTTCTACGACTATCATGGTAAGAGTGGAGCGCACCTTGTTTAGCCGTCGCACATTCCATGTGACAACATCCTTTAGTTTGTCCATGGTGTCAGCTCTGATTCTGGCTACTATGTCATAGACACCATAAACAACGTAAGCTTCTTCTACTCCTTCAACCTTATTCAATTCCTTCAGAACTTCCTCTTCTGAGCCGATCTCAGCGTTAATTAGGACGAAAGCTGCTGGCATAGTTCATAGTCCTCCTTTAGGTTTTATGATAATACTTTATAAACCTAAAATACTTTCGCCTGCTTTAGGCTTACGTGCGCAGATTCCAGAATCTTGAAGCTGACCTATAGATTATTTAAAATATCCTGTGCCTAGAATTACTAGTTACGTCGCGAGGTATACTAATTGACTGTTACAAGTAGAGAAATGCGAGCTTTGGAGTTAAACTCTGAATATTTTGGAGTTTCAAGGCTGCAACTTATGGAAAACGCTGGGCGCGCGGTTGCTGAAGAGATATCTGCAAAATTCCAACCTAGCAAAACCAAGGTTGCCGTATTTTGCGGTTTAGGTGGAAATGGCGGCGATGGCTTCGTGGCTGTCCGCCATCTCGCCAGCCATGGCTTCACGGCAACTGTGATTCTAGCTGGGAAATCCAAAGATATTATGGATGAAGAAGCTCGGAGGAACTGGCTTGCTTTGCAGCCTCTTAGGGATGTTATCAGCTTGCATGAGGCTTATGATTCATCGCTCATTCCTAGCGTTGAAGCCAACGTTGTGGTTGATGCTTTGCTTGGAATAGGACTGGAAGGAGCAGCTCGTCCCCCCATTCTTCAAATGATACGTAAAATCAACGAGGCGAACGCCTTTTGTGTGGCCGTCGATGTGCCAACTGGAATCAACTCGGACACAGGAGCCCTCTTGGGTGAGGCTGTGAAAGCAAATCTGACCGTGACGTTTCACAGGACAAAGCTCGGACTGAAGAGAGCAAGGGCGAACGTGGGCGAGTTGGTTGTCAAGAAAATAGGGTTGCCCGAGAGATTTGAGGGCTATGTTGGTCCAGGCGACGTACAATTGGTTGTCAAAAAACGTCCCGCTGAGGCGCATAAAGGCGATTCTGGCAGGCTACTCGTTGTGGGCGGAAGCGAGACATTCTCTGGAGCTCCGGCACTTGTGGCTCTGGCTGCCTTTCGAACGGGCGTAGATTTAGTGTACGTCGCAGCTCCGCACAAAACAGCACATGCTGTTTCTTCCATATCCCCAAACCTTATCACGGTTAAGATGGAGGGCGACCATCTCAACACCCGCAACATTTCAGTGATCTGGAGATATCTAGAAACCTCCACAGCCATGGTAATGGGGCCAGGTTTAGGGTTGCATAGAGATACTCAAAATGCAGTCAAAGAAATCATTGAAACAATTGAAGAAAGAAAAACTCCTTTGTTGCTGGATGCGGATGGGCTCAAGGCCTTTGCAGAATTTGGGAGAACAGTGAGTTCGCCGCTGATTCTGACGCCTCACGCTGGAGAATACAAGCTGCTGACAGGTCATGCGCCGCCTAAAGATTTGAGTGAACGAGTTGAAGACGTTCGGAAGACTGCCAAGAAGCTGGGTGCCGTGGTCTTGTTGAAAGGACATACCGATGTGATTTCAGATGGGTCCAATGCAAAGCTTAACTTCACCGGTAATCCCGGCATGACTGTTGGCGGAACAGGCGACGTTCTTTCGGGCATTGTTGGAGCCTTTGCAGCATGCGGCGCTAGCCCGTTTGAGGCTGCGGCTGCGGGAGCTTTCATTAATGGTGCCGCTGGAGACTTTGTGAAGGAAGAAAAAGGTTGTCACATGGTGCCTACCGATCTGTTAGAATGGATTCCAAAGGTTCTGAATGACCCCATGTCTCATTCAAAGGTGCGCAGAAGTGCAACCTAAAACCATAAGAATCAGCGTCTATCATGCGAGGCAGTGTGACCCAAAAAAGTGTTCGACTCTGAAGCTCAAAAGGTTTGGCATGGTTAGAGTTGTTAACCGAGCGAAGTTCTTGCCTCGAGGCGTGGTCATTTTGGACCCCTTTTCCGAGAGAGCTTTCTCTCCTGCTGACCGTGAAAAAATCGAACACAAAGGGTTAGCTGCCATAGACTGCAGCTGGATACATGCAAACGAGGTTTTCGAGCTGCATATGCGTGGAGCCTCGCGTTGCTTGCCCTACCTAATTGCGGCGAATCCAGTGAACTTCGGCATACCTACAAAGCTGAGCACAGTCGAAGCATTGGCAGCCGCCCTCTACATCGCTGATTTCAAGCCAGAAGCAGAAAAGGTTCTCTCTATTTTCAAGTGGGGGCCCCAATTCACTCGGCTGAATCAAGAACTCCTGGACAGCTATGCCGAAGCAAAAGACAGCAGTGAAGTTGTAAAGCTGCAGGAGAAGTTTATGGCTTAGCGCCCAATCAAAGTTTTTATTTTTCTGTCACTCATAAGTCACCGTGATGTTGCTGGCGAATCCTGGTTTTTTTGTGCTTATTCTAATCTTTGCTGTTGTGATTACAGTACGGTATTTGCTGATAAGAAACACTCGAAGAAAGCTGCTGAAACACTACTTTGGGGCTTTGGAAGAGCGGGAAACTTTCTTAGAAACGTTTAATGTTACTCCATTTGATGATTTTAGTGCATTTGATTTTGAAACTGGACGGTTTAGCCATGTTTCTCCCTTTCCCAGCAGAAATGATGGCGAATGGAGATACAGAATCCGCTTAAGTCGCTCTGAAGCCGATGTCGTCGCCACAATTGCTCATGAAATATCTGAATGCACTCTCGGCAGAGCGATTGAGAAGCTGCTTAACCTCGAGAAACCGCTTTACTTACAGCGGAAAGAAGACGACAAATTCTGGGTTCATGGGAAGAAGCAAAGATATCTTGCTGAACATGTTATGGCAACTCTTGGAGAAAGCGACGACCTGACGCATAAGGAGCTGACGCAGCGACTAAACGCAAAAGATGTAAGAGCATGGCTTGATCTGAGAACCTAATGTATTCCTTGGCTGGCTTGCTAGCCATAACCCGACTTACGCCCTAGTGATTTTTCCGGTCATTACTCTTCTCTCCTAACTAAGCCTTTCTGCGTGTGAAAATTTTCGACAGAACTGTGATTATCCATACGATTTCGCAAAAGAGAATACCATACCCATGAATGATTGCAGAAAGATTGGGTGGTGAGAGGGCGGGAGTAATCCATAAGCCATCCGCGCCGAACTCTTCAAAATGAATGGTTTGAGAATAGGTCACGCATCCTGATAGAACAGCAACTATTGTGGCGAGCACTAGAAGAATCAGAAGCACCTTCTGTCTCACGATTTCGGTTAAGGTCATCGTTTGCTTACGCATATTACTTAGAGCAAGCAAAAACACCATGAACCATATAATCACTGTGGATAGCAGCAAACAAAATTCGAATGTAAAGAGAGGATGAATTGAGTAAAGTGGTACCCCTTCCATCGAAGGGGTAATCGCTATCGTGGGGAGGAAAAGCCACAGAAACATCGAAGCCCCAAGCGCTATTATGGTATAAACTTGTGGGACAACCGCATATTTCACTTCAAACTCCTCAGAAAATGAGGGATAGAGACACATTTAGAGTTTGCTTGCCCACTCGCGGTTCTGAAGGTGTGTGCTCTGGTCTCCAAGAGGGGGCTTACGGGTGGGCGGGTTGGAAGCGCAAGCGGACAGCGAGCGCACTTTAGAAACCAAATCATTCAAGAAAGTTTCTTCTGAGTTTATCACTTCGACACTTTGGGCATCTGGTAATCACAGACCTGAAAAGTATGTACTTCGTGTCGATAACATACCCACAAGAGGCACATCTAATCGTATCAACCACATTTCTTACCTAAGAAAAGTTGCATTGAATACGGTATTTAAACATATAGTTTGAACTTCTTCCATAAGTGAGAGAAACTGAGTGAGAATCTCTAGTTCCTTCAGAGGTGATTGCGCACTGGTTGCCCCGCGGACTTCACATGGGGTTAACATAAAGTTTAATGCTGTGTTTTCCCTCTTTAAGATGCAGTGGACCTATGGTCAGAAATAAGTGGGCCTGGGCTCTCCTTTGGGCTGTCTTTGGAGTGCTGAATCTCGGGTGGTTTTTGAGCGGACTTTATACAGGAGATGTCGTTTCAATGGTTGTTACCCTAGCTGTAGCCCTTTTTTATCCCTCGCACTTTCTCACTTTCAGCGTGAAGAGTGACCACGTAGTCAAGAGGGCTTTAGAAGTCATCTTTATGCTCCTAGCAATCGGCGCTGTCATCTACGGATATGTCATAACGGGAAGCCCAATTCTTGGTCTATTCACGATGTCATTTGGTGCTATCGTCTTCGTCGCGTTCATACTTTCATATCTCCTGCCCAGAATTCCCAGCAAATCATCTCAAGAGGATAGTTTGATGAACCCCCTCTATGCGCGCAAGCAAGCAGTTTCTAGAATTACTTTGACACTGCTGTTAATAGGCATGTTAACATTGACATTCAACATTCAACAAGCGCGCGGGGGAGCTAGAAGTGATGGGGCGCATTGTGTTGTAGAGACTGGGAACGGAGGATACGCGTTGGCCGGCGTCACGCAGACGTTTGGAGCTGGCTCGGGGGATTTCTGGCTGGTTAGGACTGACTCTTCTGGTAACAGGGAGTGGGACAAAACGTATGGAGGAAAGGATTGGGAGGCGGCGCTTTGCGTTGTCGAAACGAGTGATGGCGGATACGTGTTGGCCGGTACCACAGACCCCGAGGAGGCTCTACCCAGTGCCAAAGCACTCTTAGTCAAGGTCGATTCATCTGGGGATACACAATGGAGCAAAACTTATGGAGATGGCACTGGAGACTGCGCGTCTTGTGTTGCGGAATCAAGTGATGGAGGATACGTGCTGGTGGGCTACGGAGCCATGCAATCATATTGGAGGGGCAATTCTTGGCTGGTCAAAACTGATTCGGCTGGAAACATGGAGTGGAACAGAACTTACGGAGAACCGGGACATTACGCTGTCGTCTATTCTGTTGTAGAGACTGGTGACGGAGGATACGCGTTAGCGGGCTGCACGGAATCTTTCGGAGTCGGTAAGGAGGATTTCTGGTTGATAAAGACAGACGTTGGCGGAAACATGGAGTGGAACAGAACATACGGAGGAGCGAACGCTGACGAAGCTTTTTCTTTTGTCCAGACAAGTGACGGAGGATACGCCTTAGCGGGGGTCACACGGTCTTTTGGAGCCGGCACAGGCGATTTTTGGTTGGTTAAGACTGATAGCTATGGGAATCATCAGTGGAACAGAACATACGGGGGAGCTGATTGGGATGCCGCAAGTTCTGTTGTAGAGGCTGGTGGCGGAGGATACGTGTTGGCGGGCGGCACGTCGTCTTTTGGAGCCGGTAGTGAGGATTCTTGGCTGGTTAAGACGGATTCTTCTGGTAACAAGGAGTGGGACAGGACATACGGAGGGGAAAACGCTGATTGGGGGCATTCCTTAATCATTACTTCTGATGGAGGATTTGCTATAGCTGGTGAATCAGACTCTTTTGGTGCTGGAGGCTACGACTATTGG
>Ga0209635_10000481_pt1 | contig 27295 bp, 20 predicted proteins | sample DeeMarSWOR230_32_FD_187463 | JGI IMG/M metagenome (GOLD analysis project Ga0209635, IMG submission 187463) | Marine sediment microbial communities from White Oak River estuary, North Carolina - WOR-2-30_32 (SPAdes) (version 2) | ecosystem: Environmental > Aquatic > Marine > Intertidal zone >...
ATTAAAGAAAATATCAATAAGAAAATAATGAGTATAAACTAGGTAGATATAATACTTGTTAAGCTTGAAGTGAAATTACAAGATAGATAATACGAAGAAAAGAAGCTAAATTGATATCTTTATTTGATAGCCCAATACTGAGAATTTTTTCCTCCTTCGTCTTCCCTGTTCATTCCTTAATCCGTTCAGCCATGTTTTTCATCTCGAGAGATGTAAGGTCTGCAGGAGTCGGTTTGAAACCTGAAATTTCTGGATATTTCCTGGAAGGAATAGATGGCTTTGGGCCTTCTCCAGAGTCGTCGGATTCTGTAAAAATAATGGGAAATTTTGATGATCCTTTAAATTTGACAATTCAATTTCAGGGAGGTGCTCAATTTAAAGTGGATATGTCTGAATTAAATAATAATCCCTATCAAGAAGCATATTATCAGGACAGGGAGGTATTAATAATCTCAACAAAATGCCCCGGTTGTTTTGCATTTCGTTATATCGGTAATATCTCTTGGCCCATGGGAGTGGCTCCAGGAACATTTACAATGCCGGTTGGAAGATCAGAGCTCAATCCGCCGGGGGGACTGTTGGATACAGGTTGCCCGAATAATTGCTGGGATGATGCAATTTGTACATTCATACAGATCAAACAATACTGGCTTGATACAACAGGAAATCCTGGAGATTATCCAAGTTTAAACCTAACCGTAGGGCAAGACGGATATCTAGGCCTTCCCTATACTTTATATCTCACCGGGATAGATGCATTAACCGGGAGCACTACGCATATGCCCATAGCTCTAAACGTCGAAAATTTACAATTTCAGTACATTGGAGATTTTGATTATGACGGGCTCACTGATCCGTCCACAGATTGGAATAACGCCAACTGGACGATTAATTCAGGCGATGATGCCGCAACAAGACAGGCGAAGTTTGATTTAATAAGAAGAATCAGGATGGTTCGGATATGGGTTTTGGGAAGAACCGAAAGACCTTATGTGAGCGTCTCTGGTACTCCTTCATCAAACATACATGTTTATAGAAGGCCTGCTATCGCAAACAGTCCTGCAAGCAGTCAAGATGATAGATACAGAAGATTCTTATTAGAATCAACATCAAACGTAAGGAATCTTTCTTTAAATTTGTATAATACTGGAAATGTTTATTAGTACTTGCGCGACATGAAAAGATAAAAATAATATGACCTTCCCTCCTGATATAGGTGGAGCCCGGAGCCCTACCAAAAAACTGGTCCAGTCAAAAATATAGTTTTTTGGCTAATTTTCTGATTTATAGAAAGAAATGAGAATTACAACTAAAATTGATTATTGTTAATATAATCAAAACCATGAGATGAAAATTACACAAAGTAAGGACTACGACTTTAATAAAATTGATTCAGGATGAAGACTCTTTGATATAAACTATAACAAAAGGAGATATAGAATGATTAATTCTTTGAAACAACTCATGAACGAAATTGAAGATTTTTATTCAAATATTGACCAAAGTCATGTTGTGCCCGATGTTTCTCCTGAAGAAATACGCAGACACCTAATTTTCAAATATAATTTTGAAAACCGTATCCCCTTAGAGAGTCTGATTAGCGATATCTCAAAAATGATGAGAAATTGGAATATTAAAACAACTCATCCACGGTATTTCGGTTTATTTAATCCAGCTGTGACAATAGCTTCTATCATTGCAGATGCACTGGTTGCTTTATACAATCCTCAATTAGCTACATGGTCTCACTCACCTGTGTCTAATGAAATTGAACAGTTTACATTAAAATTTATGCTATCAAAGTTCAATTTTGATCCAGATTCAAGTATTGCAAACTTTACAACAGGAGGTACCGAAGCCAATTTGAGTGCCGTTATAGCAGCTATGACAAACAAATTTCCTGCATACAAGAAAAAAGGCACTAAAGGACTTCAATCAAAACCGCTGATATACTTATCCGAAGAGGCACATCAATCATTCGATAGGATTGTACACATCACAGGATTAGGACAAAATGCATTAAGAATTGTCAAAATTGATTCACATATGAAGCTTGATCTTAATGACCTTGAAGAAAAATTGTCAAAAGATAAATCACAAGAATATATGCCCTTGATCGTGATAGGAACAGCCGGCACAACCTCATCTGGAATTATTGATCCTCTTGAACAATTAGCCCGCATCTGTCAGGAGAATAAGTTATGGTTTCATGTGGATGCGGCATGGGGAGGTGCAGCTATTCTATCACCGCGTTTAAAACATTTTTTAAAAGGTATTGAACTGGCTGATTCAATTACATGCGACGCACATAAATGGTTTTCAGTCCCGATGGCAGCCGGAATGTTTTTTTGCAAGCACAAAGATGCAGTTTCAAGTGCATTTAGAGTTAAAACCTCTTATATGCCTGATAAAATATATGATACAGTTGATCCTTATCTTACAACGATACAATGGTCAAGGCGTTTTACAGGCTTAAAAGTATTTATGAACCTTGCAGAACTTGGAGCGGACGGTTTCGCCAGGATAATAGAACACCAAACTTTAATGGGTGAAGAATTACGCAAAAGCTTGAAAGACAGAGAATGGATTATTGTTAATGACACACCTTTGCCGCTAGTTTGTTTTACTCACGAAAAGATAAAGAAAGGCAAAGTCTCCACAAAAAATATTCTCCAGAGATTGTATGAAAGAAAGGCGGCCTGGATTTCAGATGCAATTTTGAAGTCAAAATTACATGTTTTACGAGCATGCATTACTAATTTCCGAACTCAAAAAGCGGATGTTGACTTTCTCGTTGAAGAACTGGATAAAATTATGAGTAAAATATAAGGAAGTTGCTTTCTTCAGCATTTCTTGAAAGATATAAAAAACGGCTCCATGCTTTCGGAACAGGCTTAATCATATTGCTTTCTTCTAAAGTATTGATATTAAAAGTATTCATTTAATCTTGGCCTCCTGGCTTATAATATCTATCACTTTTTTATCATTTTTTTTAGAAGTTTCTGGGAACAATTCACAAGTTTGCTTATCCGACGTGGAGTGATGCCCAACCTTTGAGCAACTTCCTCTCTTGAAAATTCTTTATAATAATAGAGGTAAAGGACCTTCCTGTATTTATGTTTTAATTTTCTTATCGCCTTTGCTATCATTTCAGCTCTTTCTTTTTTTTCAATTTGTTCATGAGAAACAGAGAAGGAAGCTGGTTCTGGCGAATGTTTCAATCCTTTACTCTTTTGCCTGATGTAATCAATGATCCTGCGGCTGGTAATGGTATAAATAAAAGTTCCAATCGTTGACTCGCCCCTAAACTCTCCTTTCTTTATTTTTTCTATAGCAGTAGTGATAATTTCATTAGCAATACCTTCCCAATCGGAGTAGGATTCGCCCAGGGATCTTTTAATCCTGAACCTGATCAAAGGACTATACTTTATATGGATTTCTTCCAGGTTGATTTCTCCCTTTTTATTTCTCATTGTATTTATTAGAATTTTTTTCGCATCTTTCATTTATATCCTTTACTTCATCACAACAAGATTTATCCATGAGCACCCCGTTTCCCCTCTTTAAAGAGGATTCTTCATCCTCTGAATTGTCCTTATGAGCCGGTAATCAGCTCTCAGCTTTTCTTTTTCCGTAAAGATTAATTTTTATAATGTTTATAGTGAAAATGGCAATAGGAACTTATGGTGTATAAAATGATTATAAAAAATACGTGTTAAATCTGCGGGAAAATTCCAGGTTAGAGATTGTGGAGAAAAGAAGTTAAGTTAATATTCTTATTAGATATTCCAATTTTTTGCCTGATATTTCTGCGGTGCTTTTCGACTGTCCTATAAGAAATACTTAAGAGATTAGAGATTTCTTTGCTTGCAAGACCGCCTTTTACCATGTTACAGATTTCAATTTCTCTTGGAGTCAAATTAAAGCTTTTTTCCGTTAATTTACTGCCGAATGAAGAAGTCAATTTTCTTAAATGATATTGGAGTAAATTGACATATTTGAGGGCATATTTTCTTAAGGTAACCTTTTCAGACTTAAGCCTTTCAATAATTGGGCTTATTACTATATTTACATTATTCTGAATATCACCTTCTATCTTCTTCTTTTCCAGCTCAATTTGTGCAATGATTTCTCTGAGGGCTATATTTTTATGCTCCAAAGCTAATTTCTGTTCTTGCAGTTTAGACTCAGACTCTATCAGCGCCTGTTCCGCTTTCTTACGTTCTGTGATTTCTTGCTTAAGCTGTTCGTTGGCCGCTTTTAGGTTAGTGGTGCGTTCTTCCACACGCTCTTCAAGATGTTCTCGATATCTTTTCAATTCTTCCTCCACTCGCTTGCGTTGAAGAGCTACTGATGCCTGGCCTATGAATGTTTCAATAAGACTTCTTTTTCCCAGCCCATCCTTGTCACGCGTTATGATTACAGCATTGCCGAATATCTTCCCTTTCTTTGTGAAACCCATGGTATAGATGTCTCCCAATTTGAAAAGTTTCTCCACGGTATTGCAGATGTGCTTTGGAATTTTTTCAAAACTGAGGACATACAAGCCTCCCGGGACTTTTACCAGCCTTCCAGTAGAGAGTTCTGCCCGGGCTTCCTCATTGATCGGGAAGGACATTCCTATGGTATTCTTCCTTAGAATCTTTATTATGCTTTCAATTTCCTTTCTCGCTCCCGAAAAGGCTCGGACTTTAATGCATTGAGTGGTCTCATCGAATGAATTAACAAGAACAAAAGAGTTACCCACGAGTTCTCTCAGCCGCTTGCCTATAAACTTGTAGATATCCGACCGGGGAGAAAGCTCCACGAATTCCATAGCGGTTCTTGACAAAAAAGCAAGGTTGGATGAATATTGTTTTTCTTTCTCCTCCGCCTTCTTGCGTTCGGTGATGTCTTCCACAGCTCCTTCATAGTACAGTATCTGTCCCTCACTATCCCGGACGGTTCGGGCACTATCTCGGATCCATATGACCGACCCATCGTGTCGACGACATTGCGCTTTAAAACCCCGAACGATGCCTTCGCGTTCCATTTTTGCCTGCCACCTTTTGCGATCTTCAGGATTGACATAATCGTCAATGACATTTCCTTTGAGAAAGGCCTCTCGATTTGAACACCTGGCTATCCGCAACAAGGCGCGATTAACTTCCAGTCTCTTTCCTTCAGGAGTGGATCGATAAAATCCTACAGGAATGCCCTCAAATAGACTATGCAGCCTGTTTTTCGTTTCCTGTAGCTCTTCCTCAGTCCGTTTGCGCGCTGTAATGTCTCTCCCAACACCTTGGATCGCATAGGGCTTTCCTTCTCGATAGATAACGGAGGCTTCCGTCTCCACCCAGACATAGCTTCCATCTTTTCTTCTCAATTTGTATTCGGAATGTTTTTTCTGGGAACCTGTCTGTTTGATCTCCTTGAAGGTTTTGAGAGCACCGGATAACTGGTCTTCCTCAATTATTGAGAACAGACTCAGAGAAAGTAACTCCTTCTTCGTATATCCCAGCAAGTTCAATGCGGCCTTGTTCGCATCATGAAATCTACCTTCAAAATCGTGCACACATACACAACAAAGAGAGCGGTCGAAAAAGGCCTCATATCTTTCCTGGATTTCCTTCAAAGCCTTTTCCGCCTCCTTATGCTTGATTTCTATCTTTTCCGATTCAGCATTTTGTTGGCGCAATTTTACTGATTCATCCATGAGTTGCTTTTTTGACATGTCCTGGTCTTTCATATGACTCTCCTGTTATAGGAGTAATATTACCTAGCAGTACGTATTTATTCAAATGTGATAGAAATTATCTGTCGTAGAAGGAAAATCGCAGGCATTGGATACGGTCATCGACTATCGCATCCTCATCCCAGCGGAGCACGTTCAGGTTACACATTTTTGCGCCTGGTGTCCTCCCTCAGCAAAAAAGATGTCTTAAAGAATGTATTCTATCGGCTGTCCTCTGAGCTTAATTTACGGAATTTTATTACCCGGTTTACGGCATTGATCAAGCACGACAGCGAATCCGGATTTTCCTATGTAGGTGTAAACTCCGAATTTCTTTAATCCCTGACGAAAAAACAACAGCACTCACAGCGATTGCAGAGATAATGACAAATGCTCTAAAAATTTTATTATCAGCATGGAAGAATTTTTTGCAGCGACTTCAAAAAATTCCTGCATCTCATCTCTTGCAGAATCTGAACCTGAACCGCCAGCTAAATCCGAAGCTGAACGAAAGATGATGAAAGGGATATGGTTGACTGAACATACCTGTGCAACTGCAGCTGATTCCTTATCGACTATTAAGGCTTTAAAGGTCTTATAAAGCCAAATTCTCTTCTCAAAATTATCGATAAAGGCATTTCCACTAACACCAACCCCTCCAATTAACAATTTCGGTGTTCTTTCGCCAATGTTTTGAAAAGGAATCACATCTTCAGTCATTTCTTGAACGGCTTTGTACATCGAGCTGTCTACTGAAAAGCGGGATGTCCGAATCATACTATCCGATTGGGGTGAATAAACCTTAATTCCATAAGGTCGCAAACCATCAGCCCCATGATCACCATAGTCGTGAGTAACCCAACTTTCACAGACAACTATGTCGCCGATATGTACTACATTATCAATTGCACCCGCAATGCCTATAAATATTACTCCTTTGGGATGGTATTCATCGATTAATTTTTGTGTGGTCATCGCGGCATTAGTCATTCCAGCACCTGATTCGGCAAGAACAATGTCAACACCTGAGAGGTTGCCGATGTTTACAGTCCTACCCAATATTTTTTGGTTATCCAGGATAGACATTTTTTCCATTAAAACTTGACCTTCAGCATCAAGAGCGTAGAGTATGAGATATGAAGAAAAGGACTGATGCTGTGTTTGGCAGTGAAAAAGAGAAAGTAGGGAAAAAATTAATGCAAGTAGCTTGGCACGTCTTGACAACCTGAACATGCATACCTTGTAGGTCTTATCCCTCATTGTATCCTCCTTATTATTTGCTTTTAGCACAGACAATCACATTCTAGAGCTCTGACGTTACCTTAGAATCAAGTGTTAGTATCATGACAAAACCTCTCTTGTGTATGAGAAGACAAACTAATCTGGGTCAGCGGCCTAACAATTACTATATTGCAGGTTATGTTTTGAAACCCGGTATATGTACTTTTTCTAAACTTAAAACTTCCTTCAGTATAAAATTTTTTAAAATTTATAATTTTTGAATGTAAATCTCTTATCGAGATTGTATTTCGTTATATAGCCGATTGTTAACCCAATTATAGCTCCAATGTATTTTGCTTCATCAAAAGGAAATAACGTATTGAACGTTAGTTCAAATATCCAAAATATTACCGTTGTGAAAAATCCCATAATTGAATATAGGATGAATCTTACTGCATCTTCTTTTATGCTTTTAACTTTGAAATAGAAAATATAATTTTTGTCTAGAATGTATTTAACAATTAAGCCTTTTAATGTGCCAAAAAACATCGCAATATAAAGGCCATAATGATTGTCATAAATTATTAAACATATGTACTGAGTCCCAATATTTATTGTAATAGCTGCAATTGCGAATATAGTATATTTAAATACTATATTTTTGATATGTGGGATAATTTATCTCTCCTTTGGTCTTTTTTATTCCATAATCCAATTCTATAAAAATGTTATTTCAAGCAAAAACAATACCGTGGATAATAATCAAGCTATTTTTTCTGAACGCTTTCTGCCTCTCTTGAAAATCCTGTGCATATCTTGACCTATCATATAGAGACAGGGAACCAGCACCAAAGTAAGCGGGGTGGCAAAAACGAGTCCCCAAGCCAGCGCCAGCGCCATTGGAGCCATGAACAGAGCCGTGCCGCCAAGACCATAGGCCAGCGGCAGAAGAGCGGCAACGGTAGTGATGGTTGTCAGGATAATCGCCCGCATGCGATTGGCGGTTCCCTCCGCCAAAATTTCCCGGATATTTTCACCTCGTCTTTGTCGTTTGAGGTCATTGATGTGGCTTACCAGCACAAGGGAGTCATTGACCACAACTCCGGAAAGTCCGATAATTCCCACCATCGCTACGAAACTAAACGGTTCACCATGAAAGGCAAACGTGGCAATAACCCCGGTAATACCAAAGGGGATGGTTATCATAACCAGGAACGGCTGGGTCATAGAGTTAAACAAGAGAACCAGGAGGAAATAAATCCCTAATACGGCGATTATAAGCGTTCGGAAGAGACTCGCCATCGATTCCTCAATTTCAATTGCCTCCCCTCCCTTGACGAGCCGCATTCCCGGCCAATCTCTGTCCAAGTTGAAGTGGTTAAAGACAGCGTCGGTAACCTCTATTGGAGTTGTTGTGTCTTGATCTACATCTGCCTCAATCGTAACGGTTCGCTCACCATCTAAGTGACGGTAATCAGAGGGCCCGGGACCAGTTTTGAGCCAGGCTACTTCTTTCAAAGGAATGAGCCGCCCCTGGCGATTCGGAATGAGGAGTTCATTTAGATATCTTAATCTCTTTCGGGCTTTTTCCTGAAAAATAACCCGAAAATCAATGTCTTCATCGCCATAGCGCACGCTTGTTACGACCTCGCCATCATAAGCAATACGAACATTCTGGGCTACATCGACCACAGTGAGCCCCAGCCGGGAGAGTTTGTCATAGTCAATCTTTATCTCCACCTGATCTTTCCCTCGCTTGTCATCCCTACTGATATCCTTCACTCCTTTAATGTCAGCAAGGAAAGCTTCAACTGAATCTGCTAGTTTTGCCCGCAAAACATCATCAGATCCAACTATCCGGATGTTAACAGGTTTTCCGACCGGAGGACCGCCAGTTACAACGGAATATACAATTTGCTCAAAGCCCTTGAGTTCATTGGTCTTCTGGCGAAGATCCTCCACTATCTGGTCAGCACTTCTCGAACGCTCTGTAAACGGGGTTAGATTGACCATCATACCAGCGTAGTTTTCGCTCTCGGCATTGATTAAAACATTAGTTCCAATCCGCGTGTTGAACGACGCCAGCTCTTCATCAGGCAAATTAGCCACCAATTCTTCAATCTCTTTAACCTTGTCAGAAGTGGCTCGCAGTGACGTCCCGGTTGGAAGTTCGACAATCATACCGAACGAATCTGCCATTCCTGAAGGAGACAGGATGAACTTCATGAAATTACCGGCATACCAGAGAGCAACTAGCAGCAGAATAATAAATAGGGGAATAAGAACATATCGAAACTTGAGAATGTGAAACACAACACCTTTATAACGGTTACTCAGAACTCTGAACCAGTTGCGGCCTGTAGACTCAGCGGAGCGGCGACGCATCCCCGGCACTAAATGCGCCGGCAAGGCAATTGTCGCCTCTAACAAGGAAATGAACAGAGCCAGGCTAATTGCTAAAGGTATAGGGATAATATACTTTCCAAAAGCACCTGACATGAAAAACATGGGAGCAAACACCAGGAATGTGGTCAGAATAGTAGTTACAACGGGGCGGAAAACCTGATGAATTCCTGTCACCGCTGCTTCCAGGGGTTTATCTCCTTTTTCCCTTCGACGTGTGATATTTTCGGCAATAATTATTGCATCATCGACAATGATACCGATTACCAAGATCATTCCAGTGAGAGTAATGGTATCCAGATACATATTGAACAAGGGCAACAGAAAAATCGTGCCCAATAAAGCCACAGGGATACCCATAGCAACCCAAAATGCGGTCCGAAAGTTAAGAAAAATGGGCAGAAGAACTATCACAAGAACGAGACCAATCAGACCATTTGAGAGGACAACGTTAAAACTGTTGCGGATAATGCGAGATGAGTCATTTACATAGAGCACCTCAACGTCGTCAGGGAGTTTTTTGTTTTCTCTCTGGATAAGCTCTTTTACAGCATCACAGGTCCGGACAACATCCGCAGATTCGCTCAGGTAAACAAGAAAGGAAATGGCTGATTTTCCGTTCACCCGGGATAGGACTCTTTCGTCCTCAAAGTCATCCTCCACAAAGGCAAGGTCTTTCACTTTGATGAGAGGACCTTCGAATGTGGAGCGGACGATTACATCGCCCACTTCCTGCGGATCGCGAAATTGAGCCAGTGTAACCAGGTCTTTCTCGCTCGTATAGGATTCATAGGAGCCGGCTGTCCCGCGGATGTTGCGCCTTTGAATTGCAGCAATGATTTCTCGTAACGGGATTTGATACCTCTCAACAGCACTAGGAGAAACTTCTACTTTTATTTCCCGAGCACGATAGCCAAATCTTCCTAACCGCGAGACACCCGAAATATTCTTCAACTTCTTCTCGAATAGCCTGGCAAGTTCTCTTAATTCCCTGTAAGAACGTTCTCCTGAAAGCCCAACTTCAATCACTGAAAATTCAGTCGAACTGAGTTCTGTGATCAGGGGAGCTTCGGTTACCTCCACAGGGAAATCCTTAACCCGGCCCGTTGCTTCTCGAATTTCAGTCTTAATCTTATCCTGATCTCTCTCGTTTATATCAATAACTACCACCACGACCGATACATTCTCCATTGAAACAGAGGTTATTCTGTCGATACCGGTTACAGTTTTCATCTCTTGTTCAATTTTGTTGGTGACGTTAAGCTCAACATCCTCAGGCGAAGCACCGGGATAGCGTGTCATAATATTCATCACACCAAAATCCACTTGGGGATAGATGTCTCGTTTTATCCCCATAAGGGTATTAAGGCCCAGGATGATGATCATAACCGTGATGAGAGTTGCCAGGATATGACGTTCTGCGAAAAACCTGAAAAATGATTTCATGATATCTTACTCCCTCACAGATTTATTTATAGAGTTGGTCCATTAAATCCCGATACTCTGTAATCAATTTGTGATAAGTCAGGGCATTTACAGCATAAGTGAGCTTTGCATTCTCTTCGTTATCCCGACTCTGAATCACAAAAGTTAAATCTCCACGTCCCTGGTTGTAGAGTTTTAATTCCTCTTCTGTCTTTCTCTTTGCCGATTCAATCTGCTCTTGATTGAGCTGCAACACTTTCTCCAGCTCCCTGATCTGGATATATAAGTTCGTTAAAACGGACGCCAGATTCAGGGTTAAGTCATCCACTTGTTTTTTAAGTTGATCAATCTGAAGGTCAGTCTTTATTATTTGAGCTTTGGCTGTCCTATTTCTTAAAGGAAAAGAATATTGCAACCCAACTACCACATCTGGCTTATCCATTCCTAAAGCGCGATCAAGACCTTCAGCAGCTTTTTTAATATTAAACTGTGCCATAGCTGATAGCTGAGGCTTCAATATCTCTTCACACCCTTTACGAGAATATTCAAGCTGTTTTAAACGGATATTGAGAGTATGGATGAGGCGCGACTCTGCCCTCAATTGCGAAACAGCTTCCTCGAGCGGGATAAAATCCTTTACTTCATACAGGTTAAATTCGGGACTGAGGTTATAGATTTCATTATTCTGAGACAATACCGCCAATTCTGCCTGCAAAGCCTTCCATTGAGATTCGACTAACATCTGATTTTGTTTCGCAATACGAACAGCATCCTCTGCTCGGATCATATCAACTTTGTCTATAAGGTGTGCTTTAAGTTTTCTTTCGGTCCTGGCTAACTCTTCTTCACTCAAGCTTAGACGCTCCGAGACAATCTCCCTTTGTTCTGTAAGAAGAACCCAATTCAGAAATTTTCTGGAAGAGGCTGTAAGAAAATTTTCCAGGTTCTCAATTGCTCGCACCTCTGAAAAATCAACATCGAACTTTTTCAAGTTATGCTGGAGACGATCCAGAAAACCCTTCTTGTTCTGCAGCAATGGATGGGTGTAAGTAATTGAGAATTTATTCTGGTAGAAATGATCTGGAAATCCAAAAATAGGATCGATCTTGATGTAGGAAAGACTGGAAGAAAATGATGCTGAAAGCCTGCCGCCTGTTTTCCAGAAGAGCCTCTCAAGGCCACCATCCAAAGAAAGCGTATCCATTTTTTCAGGTCCAGCATAGGCAATCGCTGGCTCTAAATGGGAAAAATTCGCAGCTGAAAAGAAGGTCCAATCCTCAGCTCCTCGATAGCTATTCTGTTCCTCTTTTTCGATTTGAGTTGTCAGTTTCTCTTTTTCAAAGAGAGGATGTGTCTTTATCAAAAGATTGAGGAATTCATCTTGAGTGATCGTCTGAGCAGGCAATAATAATGGCAGGCAATATAACGTTGCGAAAAAAAGCAAAATTAATCTTAATATTTTCATTATTTGGCACTCCTTGTATATTTAAATACTATATTTTTGGTATGTGATATAATTTATCTCTCTTTTGGTCTTTTTTATTAAAACTTGATTCAAAACCTAAATTTGATTCAAATGTGTGGGTTGTAAAGCTTACAATGAGAGACCATAAAGTCGAACCTCTCCTCTGGTCTTAAGCTCACGAAATGCTTCATGAAATTCTTCAGTCTTTATTCGGCATCTTTCCATCTAAGGGTACCTATTGGTTTCTTACACTCTCTCTTTAATTGAAAAAAAATTCGAGTGTGGTTATGGCAGTCTCCAGGATCGTGTCTTTTCCTGCAGCCAGGTCTTCATCCAGAATCCCGACAAGAACGTCCGGCACGAGACCTATTCCTTCGTACATTTCCATTTCCGGAGTGAGCTCCTGCCATCGAGAGAGTCGATAGACCCATCCGTTGGGCAGCTCTCGCAAGATGGGATTTCCAGCTCCTCCTCCAGTGATGTCCCCGATAACCGTTACATGGGGAAATGCTCTCATCACAAGCACAAAGTCTTCTGCAGCACTGAAAACCCTTCGATTGGTTAAGAGGGCGACTGGTTTTACGTATTTCCATTCCTCCGATGGCTCGATAACGAGTTCCAGCGGCTCGGTGAGGTCATCATGCTCAGGACCATTCCTCCACTTGACATAGGCGTAGAGCCTTTTCTGGTCAGCAAACCGGGCGGCTATCAAATCCGAGTTTTTGGTCGAACCGCCGCTGTTATCCCGGATATCAACAACCAGTCCCCTCAAGTCTCGAAATTCTTCAAGTATGGTGTATATTTCAAGAAATGCCTCCTCAGGTCCCACGAAGCTTGAAATTTGGATGTATCCTATCTCGTCGGTCAGCCTGCCGTAGGTAAAAATTCCTCCCCCTGCGATTGTGTAGCCTGAAGTCAGATAATTTCTTCTTATGATATCCAGGTCAAAATTGGCTGGATAGTCTCTCCACCAGGCTTCATAGGCGTATATCCAATGAGGTGTATAAAGATTGACATGGCCGTCCTGGAGATTGTCGAGCATGGAGGAGAGAATCGTGAAGAGCTCTTCATCCGATGTTTGCGTCGAGACTAGAGGGCGGTACTGGTTGTATATCTCATACCAGTCGATATTCTTGTACACGAAGTAAGAGTAATATCTATCGAATTCCCGCCAGAGAATCTCAAAATTTTTTTCGGGTGTATTCTCTGGGTCAGGTTCGATGAGCAGACCCTGACAGGAACAGAATATCATCAATACTAAAGAGAGCGAGATAAAACGGACTTTTCTCATCTTTAACTCCTTAAAGCTTGAATACTATTTCCACGATAAAATGGTCCATTCCTGACTGGACTCTCTGGGATTCCGGATATTGATAATAAATGTATTGATATATGAGTCTGACGTTGAAATAACGGGAGAGAGTGTGTTCCAGGACCAATGAATTCTTGAACCGGACAAACCGGTCCAGGGTCGTGATCTTGGGTATCACAGGGCCTTTTCCAGCATATGGAGGCCGTATGATGAACGCCACAATCGGGAAAGAAAGCTGGTATGCGAGCTGATTCTTTTTGCTTATTTTAAATTCCAGAATCGCAGAGATATCCAATGATGAAATCAGTTCTCCGGAGATTTCGTAATCATTCCATATGTAATACAGCTCCCTTACAGAAACATGGTTATCCCACACCCCTCCCAGATATATCTTCACTTTCTCGCGGAACATGGATGCCAGATAATGATGATAGCCGTAGGCGAGGTCAACCTGAAAATGGTCCAGGGAATGCTGTCCGTAAGGAAGCGCTGCCGACGGAGAGAGCTTCAATTTGGAATAAGACAGATAGACAGAATGGCGGTTCTTGTTTCCCATAAAACGATAGGACAATTGTATGGGCACGCCAGAGCCTTTATAGGTCAGAGGAGAAGCCAGCTCATCCTTGATCGAAGATGACAGCACTCCTGTATGAAGGCCTATATAGTTCTTTTTAGGCCTATAATTTTGAGCATGGAGAGTCTGAAGGAAAATAAGGATGATAAAGTAGATACATAACCTGGATTTGTTTATATGGTTTGCCAATTTTTCCTCTATCTTTTGCTTTTTTTTAAGTACTCTTTTTAAAAAACCGATATTTTTAAATTGTAATTGACCATTCCAGGATTAAACGAGAAAATCTTCTGGAATATTCTGAAGCCTGGTTATATCCAGAATCCTATTGGTTCTTTTTCTGGTAGAACCACGGAAGTAAACAATCTCATCTAATCTAATCTCTATTCCTTTAATTTTTTGCATCTCTTTTATAAAATTACTGTCATAATTATGGAGCTTTAATACATTGATATTCATTTTATTGTAGGTATCCATGTCGAATGGAGGGGTAGGGTGGACCCAGGCCTTTATTTCTCTCACATAGGGACCACTTCCATTTATGTTGTAACGACGGCATCTCCATCTGCCAATCGTTTTGGATTCTTTTGTGGCTTTTACTGTTCCACTAAAAGCAAGAAACTGAAGATCCGGTGCGATCTGTTTGGTGACAACTTCGGCCAATTCAAAAGGTAATGGAATTTCCAAATAGGTTTTTTCATTTTTGTTGATAAAGAACATCAGATTTTTATTCAAATCTACAATAATAATCCGGCTGTTGGAAATATATGCCATCTTCTTATTCCCAATCCATGTCTCAATCACTCTATCCACTGCTGGATGCATTAGCCCATCTTCATAGTAACTATCAGTATGCACTTCTCGTTTGATGTACACATCTGAATAGATGAAGGAAGATGTTACAATCAACATAATAAAAAAGAGAAAAGGTTTTTTCATTTCAGCTCCTTTTATAAAAATTTGTATAACATGTTGCATACATGTGAGTACGAATCAGAGCTGGAATTTCCACGCCTTTGGGACGTTTCGGCAAACGACTGCTCCATTGAAGGCATACATCTATCGAATGTTTGACAATTAAATGATAGTAATTTTACTTAGAGCCATGATTATCCTTCATGTTGTTTAGGAAAATACTTTGCAACCGTGTGTTCAACATTTTTTAACCATAATTGTCTTTGTTCTAAAGTGCTTGTAACAATAATGTTAAACATTTCCCGATGAAAAACGTTAACGCCGCAAAGACCGAAAACACAATTTTTCCAGAGTGTTTCAAGCGGATCTCCAAAAACCTTAAGTTCTCTTTCCACAGGTGTATTCGATGTATTAAATACAACGGCAGCTCTTGCTTTCATCAAACCAACAGGCACACCATCTCCCATATCTCCTTCAAGAAATTTAAATGCCACACCAGGGCGTATGACTCTGTCAACCCAGCCCTTGAGGATAGCCGGGGGCTGACCCCACCAGTTGGGATGGACGATAATTATTCCTTCACTTGTAGAAATTTCCTTGCAATACAATTCTATATCTGCCGGAAGTTCTGCATCTTTTTCTAATTCTTCGCATGGTCCCACCGGATCGAATTCTTCAGCATACAGATCATGAAAGATTACTTCATGATCTTTTTCTTTTAAAGCTTTGATTGCAGAATAGGCAATTGCATGATTAAAACTGTTTTTATCTGGATGAGCAAGAATCACAGATACTTTCATATTTTCAGAGAGAGCTGCACCCCTAAGCGAGGTTTTAATTTTAAATTTCATTAACAATTTATTCGTTTTTTAATTTTAAAGAAATTTTATTTATTCTTTAGCGATAATTCAGGTATTGTCCAGCCACTTCCTTCAGTTATCTGTTCAGTAATGTCATAGAGCTTGTCCAATATAGGTTTTAGTTCAGAACCTAATTCTTGCTCCATTACTTGCTGCCATTTGTACAGTTCGCTAGGGTTTTTTCCAGGGAATACGACGGTGTACCAGGGCCTTTCATAGCCGATGATGTTGCAAAAAACACCATAACCGCGTCCAACACTGTGTTTTTGGAATATCTCTTTGAATTTGGTAGCAACATCTATGAATGTGCTTTCGTTGCCTGCATGAAGCTGGATATGTTTCCAGACAAAATAAAGCATATTATTAGGAGGAGGATTAGGATTAACTGGTTTGTAGGAAAGCTGAATCGAACGAGACCAAACGGAATATTTCGACCAACGAATAGTCGATTGTCTTTTTTGACCTAATTCAGTACGGTGAAACGATTCGAGAGCTTTGTTCAGTGCTCTTTGATTCAAATCAGACATGCTAAACATTGGTTCGAGGTAGTTAACGATGCCATTTGATTCTAGAAATGTATTGAATGAGGTATTGACCTTCTTTTTTTTTAGCCGTTCAACCCATTTTTTTGTGGTTTGTATGTATTCGTCAATCATGCCAGGCTTAACAGCATCTTCTAAAGATAAAACAAAGGTTGGAACATTATGGGCCTCCTTGTTTTTTAAGAACGCAGTTGCAGGAAATAAACTTAGCAATACTAATGATAGAAGTATAATTTTGTCCATATTCTTCGCCTACTAAAAATCAAAATTGCGAACTCGATTGTACACTAGCTGTTCTTCCTCTTTTTTGAGTTTAATAGAATTTCATGATTGTTTGCTTGGTTTTACTAATCTTATCAGCCCTAAAACATATGAAAAATTACTGAAAACGATTCACAAAATCGACCTATCTTATAAAGTCGAACGTTTTTATTGAGAAATTGAGCAGTAATAATAATTTTAAAGCAGGAATTCCCCCAAAAAATAGCCTGAAAAAAGCTTAAATTAGACTTGAAAAGCAGAACTATATTTCTCGATGTTCTAGATTATCGTAATAGCAGCTGTTTCACCATGACTTTGTCATAAGTAGCGGCACTGATAATTCCATCAATGTTTGATGTAATCGCTAAACCAACATAGACAGTGTCTTCCATGATGATATCCACTTTTTCTTCGAGTTCGATCCACTTTTTACCATCTTTGGACTTGAAGCCGGTAAAAGTGTCTCCAATCCGGGTCAGCTTCAACCAATTGTATCCTGTTCTCGTGGACCAGTTGTGCAGATCGCTTCTTTCTCCTGTTTTCACACGTCGATACAAAACCGGACTGGCTGTGTGGGTGACACCGACCATTGCATATTTCGATTTATCATGAAGAGTCTCTCTGATCATCACTCCGGTTTTTCCCCATTCATGGGTGTATGTATGTGTAAGGAGGTGGGCGATAATCTCCATATCTCCGCTCAATTTTTTATAGACAAAATGAAACTCATCCGCATTGTTATAGTAAACATGTCCCGAAGCTTTTCCTGAACCCTCGATGTAGAATACTCCATCGCACACCCCCGTATTCCCGGCTTCGCTAACATCCCCTACATCTTGACTTTTCCACTGAGCTGGTAAAGTGTTTGATGCAAATGAAAAATGAAATGCATTTACACGAAACCCTCCATTTTCGCACACAAATCGTATAACATGTCTACCTGCAAGTAATTTCAAATTAGGAACTGTTATCCTCTGCCATTTATGCTTGCTCACTGTGTTTGGCACTTGAATAGATCCTGTCAAATTGCTCCCGTCACATTCCAAACGAAAGCGTCCATTGTTCCCATCCGAGGCTACCCTTACAGCGAGACCATATTTTTCGGGTGCAAGTACGTCTACCGAATAATCCAGCCATTCTCCCTTTTGAATGCAGAAGATGTTATATCCTCCACCAAAATCGTCACATGTCTCAATATCCACTCCACTAAAACGGTACCCCCCGCCTTGATTCCTCGTATCTGTATCATGGTATGCTTTTTCTACAGAATCCCAATCAAAAGCTTCGGCTTCAATTCTCCCAGGAATAGGAAAAGGTGCTCCACCGTAAGGCTTATCAGGAACAAGAAAGCCCGGGATTGCCATTTCAACGCTGCCCGGTCCGCCATAGGCTCCCAGATCATTTCTTAATCTGCCCTTTGCAGGATTATCGGCTATAGTCTGATTAGATGGACTCGCCGGATCATTGTAGCTTGAGTCCGGAGATCCGGCATCAATACAAGGTGACTTCCCGGAGAGATGGAAATATGTTTGAGAAAATCTTGGAAGTGAATGGATATTTCCTTCTCCATCCCAGCCACCTTCAATATTATTATACGATAAATCCGCAGTCGTGAGCTCATGATGGACATAGATTTGCCCGCCGTTGTTCTGAATATTCCCCCAGATAATATTGTTACGGGCCTTGACTGAGGTTTTAAATACGAGAAGTCCGCCTGCTCTCCCGCCGTAAAAGCCGCTCCCGAAGGCTGCATTGGCAACGATGGTGTTATTATCCATTGTTTTTGGCCCGGGACCATTGCCTTCCATAACAACACCCCCACCCCCATAATCCTGCCCTCCGGAGTTTTGACAAATGATATTGTTTTTAAGAACAACTCCGGAACGAAACACCATGATTCCTGCCGCATACCGAGCCTGATTCAACATAATAATATTGTTGAGTATGCTAGGACTACTTTCAACACAACTGATACCACCTCCTCCTGTGCTTGTGACACCGCCTGTATCAAGGACTCTGTTCTTTCTGATTAAATTATTCCTGATCGTTGGGGATGATCCTATGATCATTATCCCCCCGCCTTCTCGCCAGGACGTTCCGTTCGGCTCGTTTCGTATGGTTCCTGTGCCTTTCATTAGAGTAAATCCTTGCAATACAGCATCAGAACTCTCACCAGAAACGAATAACACACAACTCGCGGTATTGGGATCATCCGGATGGCCGCCGTCGATTATGGTGTTTTTTATAAATTTTGGATCATTATTCAATAGATAATGACTGGCCACGATGATGTTTTTACCGTGAAAATTGATGTTTTCTTTATAAATACCCGGAGAGACAAGAACAATATCGCCGTTCGCTGCTTGATCAATGCCTTCTTGAATAGTATTCACATCGGTTGGCACCTGAATGGTTTCGGAGTAAAGCGTCGATATATGAAGCAATATCACCGTGAATAAAGTTCCTGTTATTTTTTTCAACATATTAGCCTCCATGTTAAGCATAAAGATTCCAATTTAGCTTTTTCAATGCCAATAAATTTTTGGCGATAGGAACTGAATTGAAACAGACGGCTTTGCATTCTCCACAGCTTCTGCATTGTGATATCCCTTTACTCTCTTCCAATTCTTTTTGGGCAAGGTGAACAAGGTCCATGTTACGGTATTGATAAGCATACATATGAATGCGCATTAAAGTTGGGATATCGACGCCCTTAGGACAAGTCTCTACACATTTTTGACATTGCTGACAGAAAGACGTTTTGTACCGGACATTTTCTCCCTCTAAAAATTGTTTTTCTTCATTGTTATAGTCAAGATCAAAAGCAACGGAAAAATCCTGCCTCAAATGTTCAAACGCTTCCATGGCCGGAATAGCCGTGGAGATAAAGTCATGGTTCAAAACCCATTTCAACATGGCGGTATGACTTTTTGACTGTTCCGCAGGTTTCCGATATCCATCCACACCCCAGGCATTTCCGCATTGTGTCTTAAAGGCTACAAGCCCCATTCCTTTCAATGCCGCCTTCTCGAATGCCTGGATTAATGACCTGTTTTCCGCCATCGTATAATTAAATGCAACAGCAGCCGCGTCGTAAAAACTCAGCTCTGATGCTTTATCTAAGATCTCCACAGGATTGGTATGAGTTGTGAATCCGATAAATCGGGCTTTTTTCTGCTGTTTTAACTCGGTTAATGTCTGCATCAATTCCGGCCTTTCGATCTCATCAGTACTTCTAATATTGTATAGATATAGAATATCCAGATAATTAGCCTGCAGTCTTTCCATACTTAATGAAAACTGTTCAAGAAATTGCTCCTTGATATTTTTTGGCCAGGTTCCATCAAGATTCCTTCCTGAATGGATTTTAGTGGCGATGATAACATCTTTTCTTACTGACAGTTCCAGAACCGCATCACCTATGGCTTTCTCACAAAGGCCTCTTCCATAATAATGAGCGGTTGAAAAATACCTCACGCCAGCCTCAAATGCTGCCTTAATTAAAGCTGGGTTTCTTGTATACACTCCCATACTTACAACCGGGACTTTGATTCCTGTCTTTCCGAGGTGACGGTGAATGATTTTTTTATCTGCAGGTTTTTTAGACGACAGAGTCTTGGGAGTCAAACTTACTAAGCCCAGAGAAGCCATCCCTGACAACGATCTAGATAAAAATGCTCTCCTGTTGTAACGATGATTTTTTCTTGACATTGAATACTCCTTTCTAGCCTGATGACATTCAGTATTTCTCATTTATAAAATCCAATATAAAAAATACAATCAATTTAATCGCCCCAGTAAATAAGGTGAGACTATTTTTTGTGAGGTTTTGTAAGATTCTATAATGGTATGGGTATTAAAGAAGATAAGCTAAGAATCAGAAAAAAAATAATATATGCCTATATTAAATAACGGCCTTAATCTTCTTTTTGAGAATTGATGAATTGGGTCGGAGTCATACCAGTGTATTTCTTAAAAATTCTATTAAACGTCGACTTCGAGTTAAATCCTGTCTCATACAAGACTTCCAAAACATTTCTTTGATTGGTTTTATCTGCAAAAATCCGTTTGCATTCTTTTATTCGATATTTGTTTACGAAATGATAAAAATTCTGATTTAAACGACGACTTAAAATCTGCGATATATAATGGGAGGGAATAGAAAGCCTATTTGCTAATTCATTGATGTTCAGAGAGGGGCTCAAATAGGGCTTCTCAGTTTCCATATACTGAGTCAATTTCTTTAAACATTGCTCCATTTTCTCTTGTGATAGGGATGTTTTTGCATATTTTTGTTTTATCAGTCTCTCATCAATACCTGAAAAAATCTCAGGTTGTCTTAGGCCTCTAAAAACTGCAATTGTTGCTAAAAGCAATGCACCAAGATGTGTACTGAATCCAAAAAGCTCTCTCCAGATTTCACTCAGAAAAGCTAGAGTCAGCTTAGATAAATGAAAAAAACGAACAGCTAAAAATCCGAATAAAACCAAATATAACCAGGATAGTTTAATTCTCTCAATCGATGAAAATATGTCTTTTAACTCAGATCGATATCTATACAAAATGATTAATGATGCTGTGATATAAATGATCACATGAATATCCGTCATAATATAGCGCGCTTTCAATTCCGAATAGTTGATAAAATAACCATGTTTTATCATGATATCCGCAATATTTGGATGAGTGAAAAAACGATAATTTCGGAATGCCATATCTATAAAAAAAGGGATCAAATGAAAAAGATGAATTCTCTTGAAAATAAAATTTTTCTTGGTTATAGATCTTGTATAAAAAAAGAGAAAAGGACCGCTTAGAAAAAAAGCAGATTCTATCATAACCTCTATATAAGGAGGTAAAACTTTATATACAGAGTGACGGAAGATATAGCACAAATCATATATTATAAGAAGGGCTTCTAATAGACAAAACCCGGCGAATATTTTATTACTCAACCGATTCCCTTTTTTATGGGTAAAAAGAAAAAACGCAAATAAAAGATACAAGAATGTACTTATAAAAAATATGTTTTCGTATAATTTATCAATCATGACCTTTTTATCGGTTTAATGCCCATGTCAAGGGCTGAACACAAAATTTTAATAAACATAAATTAAAGTTGTAAAAGTGAATTTTTTAAATTACAAAATATTTCTTAAATATGTATCAAGATCTAAATAAGTCAAAGTCAATCCAACCGTGTTTACAAAACCATGAGTAAAAATTGGCAGCCAAAGATTATACCCGCTTTTTATAAATATAAAACCAAAAATAAAAGCTATAAATCCAGTACTCAAGACACCACTAAGACCTTGATATAAATGGGATAAACCAAAAGGTACTGAAGTGAGGAACAATATGAAAAACAAGACGAGAGGGCTGCTTCCTAACAGCCTTTTAAGCTTGGTTATTAAATACCCCCTAAAAATAATTTCTTCCATAAAACCACCAACGACCCAGCCAATTAATAACATAATTATATAGGTAATAAAATTTCCGCGCATTCCTTCAAATTCACTAAGATCAATTGATGTATCTGTAATTGCTTCAAAGATAGGATTAAAAAATATTTGAAAAGTTAATTCGATTAGAACCGCAAGAACAAAACTTAGAAAAATTGCTTTCGGCCAGCTTTTTGAAGACCTAAATCCAATATCAGAAAGACTTCCTTCCTTAATAGTGAATAAAACTAAAAATGCCACAATTACAAAAGCGAACAAAACGCCTAAAGGAGGTATCATCAAGATAGCCGCTAATATTATTAAGATAATGATAAATAGACCTATTTTGTTTTCATGAAAAAATGAAGCTATTTTTTTACGAGTAGAAGTATTGGAAGAATTATCTTTCATTTTTCACCAATCCTTTATGATAAAATATGATAATTTTTTTCAAAAATTAGCAGTCACCTGGAAATTCTTGAGTTTAATAGAGTTTCATAATTGTTTTCTTGGTTTTAATAATTTTATAAGCCCTAAAACATATGAAAAATTAATGAAGACGGTTCGCCAAGTCGACCTAACTCATAAAGTCGGACGTTTTCGCTGAGATATTGGGAAGTAATAAAAATTTAAAAAGCTAATTATAATGTCCCGAGGATATCAATCCTTCTTTTTTTTAGTAATGATGGTTCCACTGGGCTGCTTTATGACAGCATCTGTAACAGTACCAGAAGCATCCATTCTAAATTCAATGCTAACAACTGGAATATTTTTGAATTTGAATTCAGTGCCTTTATAGGGGAGCAGTTCGACTTCTTGTCCCATGAAGGAAATTGTAAGAATATTCTCACCTTTGAGCGTGACATAGCAAGTATCTCCTTGAAGTTCATAGTTACCCACGAATTTTTCAAGAAAGCTTTTCTGCATCATCTCTTTTTCAGCCATGCGGGTAAAGACAATGGCTTCAACTGTGGGTTCGAACTGAGAGGAAAGACTTCTGATATTCCCTTTCTCATCCATTAAGAAAAAAACTTTATTCTCCCTTCCTAGAGCGTCTGTCAATTCGAAAATATCATAGTAGTAGTGTTTCAGGGGATAAGTGATGGAATTGTAAACTGCATCTAATTGATCTTTTTCTTTTTTTATTGAAATGATTCCATACCCAGGATTTTCAAAGTCCCCAGCATATTGCTCAAGGGAATGTGTAGGCTTGGTATTGAGTTTCCGATCTTTATCGTTTATCTTTTGCTGTTTTTTGAATTGCTCTATAGCTTTAGAATATTCTTCTAGTAGCCGCTTGCTCCATGGAATCTGATCAAGTCCCAAAAGTTGATCATATGCTCTGTACGTCACAGCCATTGGCAAAGAACCACAGTTCGAATTAGCGAGCACAACAATTCCCAAATTTTCTCGAGGCATGAAAGATATATATGAAGAAAATCCATCGATTCCTCCACCATGATGGATCAGATGATAACCTCTATAGCTAGTAGCAGCCAAGCCCATTGCATAGCTTTGGTAGGAGAATTCATCATTCACTTCTGTTGCCATGATAATTTGTGGAGAATGAACTTGATTTAAACTCGCTTCGGAGATAACTTGTTTATCTCCAAACTTACCCTTATTCAGATTGAGTAAAACCCATTTTGCCATTTCCTCCAGGTTGGAATTTATAGAGCCGGCAGGGCCAATAGCGTCAACATTACGAAAAGGAATTTCCACGATTTTCCCATCTTTTTCTTTATAGGGAAGTGCAAAATCAGAAGCCTTCTTGGAATCTTCGATGGAAAAATTGCTCTCTTTCATCCCGAGAGGATCAAAAATATGCTTCTGAATAAATTCCTCCCAGGTTGTACCTGCTACCTGTCCGATTAAGTAGCCAGCTCCCATATACATCAGGTTGCAATACTGAAAGGCAGTCCTGAAATCCCGGTTGAGTTTAAGATACTGCAAACGATTAAAGAGTTCTTTCCTGGTGGCTGACGTGTTATACCACATCAAATCATGTCCTGGTAGACCCGATCGTTGTGTCAACATATCACGCGGAGTTATCCGCTCAGACACTACAGAATCATTCAACTTGAATGAAGGAAGGTATTTTCTTACAGGCTCATCCCACTTTATTTTTCCTTGGTCAACAAGAATACCCATTGCGGTGGCAGTGAATGATTTGGTACAGGAGGCGATAGCAAAAAGCGTTTTAGAGGTTGCTTTTAAATTGTTTTTTATGTCCCTGAAACCGAATCCTTTGGATAAAATAATTTTTCCATCATTGACTATACATATGGCAAGACTAGGAGCATTCCAGTCTTTCATCGCTTCGTTAATATACTTGTTTAATCCCTGTAAACTCTGCTCTGATAATATTTCTTTTGATATTATCGGAGAACATACAAGAAGGCAGAAAACAAGAAATACGTTAATCCTCTTTATAAATGGAATATGCATATTTGGACTCCCTTCTTTTGGTTTCTTCATGTGAGTCTCCGTTGAGAGACGGTTTTTCGATGAGTCAAATAGGCTAACAAAGAAATGAAAATTACGCCAATAACACCAGTTATGCCACCCATAATTGGATTAATATCAGTAAAAATTGCTTTCCAGATACCGTAAGTTTGTGAATTAAAAGTCCCGTGAATAAAAGCGGCCAGAAACACACTTTTGTATTTCAAGGTTAAGTCATTTATAAACCAACCAAGGGCAGTGGTCACCACTGTAAAAATAATGATTCCTAGAATAACATTCGTATAGAAACAATAACCCATGATGATTAGTGGCGCATGCCACAAGCCCCAGATAGCCCCTAAAAGAAGATAGGCTTTCGTCTTACCCAATGGCATTAAGCGTGGTAATAAAAATCCTCGCCAGCCAAGTTCTTCTCCGAATGCTACAATTGAGTTTATCCACGGTGTCAACAAACATGTCAGCAAAAAAAGGCCCAAAATATACAAAGGACCTGATGAAAGATTGACTGATTCTCCTGTCAGTTCCTCCACCTGTTGACTGAATATTTGTAAACTCAAGTCAGCTTTGCTAAAGCCCAGAATCCATGTCGTTCCATAAACAAGGGAAAATAGCGTTGGCATTATTATTAGAATACTTAATACTGGTTTCCAACCGCACCAGTGCCAACCGTAAGGAATTATCTTTTCTTTAGTAACCAGTTTCACAATAATAGAAGCTGCAAGAGGTACAAACATCAAGGCAATTATTATTATCGGAGCATAAAAAGGAGGCCCGTCAAGAAAATTTATCCCTTTTAATTTCATTGTTATTTCTACGCCCCAGGTAATCAAGAACGTAATGCCTAAGAATAGATAAATGGATTTCTTATTCATAAATCACCTCTTTTTGAATAAGTTACGAAAGGTTTTCAGCTTCTCCTTGACATTATTTTTTTACATCATCTATTATTTTTTCATTGTTGCTATTAATTGCTGACCTTTCTGTATGTTATATACGCAATTTTGAAGAGTTTTATTCAAGTCTGTAAGTTATGAAAAAACCGATTTGAGTAGACAAATTCCTTCTTCCCACAATTACTTTTCTTAATGAAAAGAGCTCGGATTAGTTCATTGTTGAAAATGAAAAGAACGTCGATCACTTTTGTTTTATGGTGCTCACCTTACTTCCTGATATAATATCTCCAGGAATTTTTATGTTTTAATTCTGGTCTTGACCTTTATCGTTTTTCTAATGTAACTTTTTCTTTTTTATTCGGTGACATTTCAAAAATAGAATCATCCATCTCTGGATTGATCTCAACTTTTTCCCATAGTATTTTTGAAAATGTATTCCCATCAACTCGATCTTCAATAGAAAAGGGTACCAACAGCCAATCCACTTTTTTGTAATCCCCTGGAATTCTCTCAATCAAAAAGTCTGCTTCACCTCTTGTCAGCATGTAACTATTCTTTAATTCCTTTCCGCTTTTACTATCCAGAAAATAAATAACCTCACTGCCGTTCTTTCTTGTTAATTTGATTTTGAAAACCTCAATCCCATCCAAAACTTCCTTTCCTAATAGTTCAAGTTTGTGCCCCTTGTTTTTATAATCTATAAGAAGATATTGATCGGCGTTATTTTTAGTTTCATTCGCCTGCTCTTCGGACATTGGTTCTGGTTCTGTAATTCCTGACATGGTTTGTATGCGCCAAGCGGTTTCACCATCAAACGCATGAACAATTTTTTGGTCCCGAAATGACCACTCCGTTCTAGACTTATTTGGGGCTTTGTACCACATAGTTATCGACATCTCCATTCCCCCTTGTGCCACAACTATATATTTCCCCATTTTCTTTATACTCTTTACAGTCCTCAATCTGTCTAATCCACCCATGGCTTCGTAGTACTTTCCAAGAATCTCATCGACACTCTGGGAATAAAGAATTCCCCCACTAATCAAGATAAGAACCGATCCTAAAAATATGCTTTTGATTTTCATTTTTCTGTTCCTCCTTAAATTTGGTAAAAATTTTATTAATATGTCTTAAAACATGTGAATTCTCACTGTTTCAAACATAGATCGTTTTTAACTCATCAATTCTTTTTCCAATATCAATATGGTTTGCACAGACTGCTGTGCATTCATTACATTTTGTACACATATTTAAATTTTTTCCTCTGGGGATGCTGTCTAAAGTATGGCGCGCCTGATAAAAATTAGCATAACAGGTTGCATACATATGGACACGCATAAGCGTCGGCACATCCACACCTTTCCGGCAGGTAGGTACACACTGATTACACTGACGGCAGTATGCCAGCGAAAGCTTCACATTTTTGTCTTCAAGAAATTTCTTTTCTTCAGGAGTGTATTCGAGATCATAAGCGACAGAAAAATCCTCTTCCATTTCTTGAAAGTTTGCATAACCGGGTATTGCTGCAGTGATATTCTTATTCCTCAATGCCCATTTAAGAACGGCGGTATGTATAATCTTCCCTGTATAGTAATGGTGTTTGGCTTTAGGTACATTTTCTCTGTAATACTGTGAGCATTGAGTTTTCATTGCAATCATTCCGATTCCTTTTGATGCGCCGTTTTCTATTGCCTTGATCAGCTTTGTATCATCGCTCATCGCATAATTGTAGGCAGTCAGAATGACATCATAAAAGCCCATTCGTGCGGCCTCATGAATACATTCTGTCATGTTGGCGTGAGTGCTG
>Ga0209635_10000487_pt1 | contig 27169 bp, 31 predicted proteins | sample DeeMarSWOR230_32_FD_187463 | JGI IMG/M metagenome (GOLD analysis project Ga0209635, IMG submission 187463) | Marine sediment microbial communities from White Oak River estuary, North Carolina - WOR-2-30_32 (SPAdes) (version 2) | ecosystem: Environmental > Aquatic > Marine > Intertidal zone >...
GGGAGAGCCTCTCCGGGCATAGAAAATGGGAATCAGGAGCAGGGCCGCCATTGAGGAGACCACCATGGCGACCCACATCACCGACGCCGCCTGCATATGAATTCGGAGCGGTGAAAAGAAGAGCACGGAAAGCCCGATGGCCAGGCCAAAGGCGTTAGCCAGCACCGGCTTGGAGAGGACGATTAAGGCAGAATCCACCGACTCACTGCGCCCCAGGCCCTGCCGCCGGAAATAATAGATACCGGATATTAAATGAATGGCGTAGTCCACCCCCACCCCGACCGCAATCGCCGACAGGTTAGCGGTCAGCACATTGAGATGAAAGCCGGTCATGGTAAGCATCCCCATAATGGCAATTATAGTAATCACTATCGGTAGCAGGGCGATAAACGCCGCCCGCAACCTCCTTATGGTCACCAGCAGCATAATGAAAATGAGAAACAGGGCTAACCCCAGGCTCTGAGCCTGGCTCCGCACCACCAGCCGGTTCATCTCATCAAAAAGCACCGGCATGCCGGTAATGGTCCTGATGGCGGGGTGCTCAGCAACAAAAGCCTCCAGTCGGGCCACATCCAGGGACTCAAGCTTTTCGGTTCTGATCATCATCCTCAAGCCGTCAGCGGAAGCCCAGGTAGCCAGGTCTTCCTCATCTATCTGCGTCAGCAGCCTCTGGATAAATCGGGGGCTTTCGGGATAATCCACCCGGCCGGTTACCATCTCATTGATGCTGCGCACCATATCAAAGAGGGAGACGGCACTCTCTATGCCCGGCAGCCTCTCCATCTCCCGCTCGGCATCTAAAACATCCTCGGCATAATTATAATCCCGCAGGGTGTCTATACCCCGCTCGGCAACTATCTCGGCGGTAAGGGGTAAGGCGCCGCCGAAGTGTTCCTCCACCCGGTTGAAGGTCTGCCTTATCTCCGACCCCTCCCGGAAGAACATCAGCTGGTTGGATACCACCTCAAGCCTGGGGATATAGGCCGCGGAAACAACCACCAGAATCGCAAACGAGATGATAATCCACATTCTTTGTCTTGATGCCATCAGCACCAGCCGGGCCAGATGGCTTTCCTCGGCGGGGCGGTGGGCGCGGGGTAATTCAATTCGGGACAGTACCGCCGGCAGGAAGAAGAGGGAGAGAAAGCCGGCATAGCCAATGCCGGCGGTGACGAATATCCCCATATGCTGCATCGGTAACAACTCCGACCAGGTCAGCGAGGCAAACCCGGCCATAGTGGTGATGGTGGTCAGAAAGATGGGCATGCCCACCAGGCGCAGGGTTTCCACCGTTAGCTGACGGCGGTCGGTGAACTTGGTGGTATTGTCCATATAATGGGTAACATAGTGCAGCCCGTCTGCCGAGCCCATGACAATGATAAAGATGGGGCTGATGACGGTCACCATGTTCAGCTTATAGCCACACCAGAAGACGGTGCCGAATGTCCACAGGGCAGCCAGACCCGCCGGAATCAGCGCCATCAGGGTGAACTTACGGCTGCGGATGACGAGATAAAAAACAAACATAACCAGGATAACGGCGCAGGGCGGCAGCAGCCAGAGTACGCGGACAAGATAGCTCAAGAGGGTATCTTTGATGATTTCATTACCGGCCAGGGAAAGGTTTAAGTTTTCTTCACTCCTAACCCTCTCTTTCAACGCCGCCAGTACCCGGCCGGCATTAGCCTCTGATTCCAGGGTAACCACGATGGCCCCCTTGCTATCATCAGTCGACAGAAACTGCTCGGTCAGGAAATACTCGTCCCGAATATAGTCTTCAAGAATGTCCTGGTGGCGGGTGATAAACGCCTCGGTGACCGGCATAACGCTGGTCCGCAACGGGTAGTCATCGGGAATGAAGCTCTCCGCCTGGAGGACGCCGTCAATCCATTCAATATCCTGCTGGAGGCGGAAGACGCTGAGCAGGTTCTCTTCTTCCAGGAGAGAGCTTTCCTGCTCGATGAGCACCATAACCGTTTCGCCAACCTGATACTTGGCATTCAACTGGTCATACTCGACTGCCTTGGGATTACCGGCGGTAAAGAAGCTGATAAAATCGGTATCCAGACCGAAGCGGAAGAAAGAAGCCAGAGCAACCACATTTATGATAGCCACCAAGATAATAATCAGTCTGGCTCTTCGGTAGATAAAATCACCAATTCTCTCCACCGGAGTAAACCCCTTTAGCCCCCGCCCTCTTTCGCCTTCTTCCGCAGCTCATAGAGCTTATTGATGGCTTCCAGAGGGGAGAGGGAATCAATATCCAGCTTCTTAAACTCTTCAATAAGCGGCGATTTGGGCGCGAAGAGAGGCAGCTGCTGGGACACCACCGCCTGGCGACGGCTCCGGGCCGGGCGTTTTGCCGGCGCCTTGGTGCTATCCTCCAGCTCAGCCAGCACCGCCTGAGCCCGCTGCACCACTGACTTGGGCAGCCCGGCAAGCTGAGCCACGTGGATGCCGTAGCTTCTATCCACTCCGCCGGGCACAATCTTATACAGAAAGATGACCTTGCCTCTTTCCTCAATCACGGACACATTGAAGTTCTTGACGCGGGGCAGGAAGCTGGCCATCTCGATGAGCTCATGATAGTGGGTGGCAAACAAAGTCTTGGCACCCAGTTTGGAATAGTTGTGGATATATTCCACCACCGCGCGGGCGATGGCCAGGCCGTCGTAGGTGCTGGTGCCCCGCCCGATTTCATCCAGAATGATTAACGAGCGCGGGGTGGCATTATTCAGGATATTGGCCGTCTCCACCATCTCCACCATAAAGGTGGACTGACCGGCGGCAATATCCTCCCCCGCCCCGATGCGGGTAAAAACACGGTCCACCAGCCCCATCGTGGCTGAACTGGCCGGGACAAAGCTGCCCATCTGGGCAAGCAGCACAATGAGGGCGACCTGCCTGAGATAGGTTGACTTCCCCGACATATTGGGGCCGGTGAGCACGATGAGCTGGGTATCATCATTGGACAGGTAGGCATCATTGGGCACAAAGCTGATGTCTGGATTTCTCTCCACCACCGGGTGGCGCCCCTGAGTGATAATTATCTTATTATCGTTATTGAGCTCGGGGCGGACATAGTTGTAGCGCACCGCCACCTCAGCCAGACTGGAAAAGACATCCAGAGCGGCTAAAGCCTGCGCCACCGCCAGAATACGCTCGCTGACGGTGGCTACCTGCCGGCACACCCGCTGAAAGATACTGGCTTCAAGCTGGCTCATTCTCTCCTGAGCATTGAGAATCATTGATTCATATTCTTTCAGCTCAGGGGTGAAGAAGCGCTCCCCACCGACCAGGGTCTGCTTCCGGATGTAGTGCGGGGGCACCTGAGGCAGATTGGGCTTGGAGACCTCAATATAGTAGCCAAAGACGCGGTTATAGCCGACCTTGAGCGACTTAATCCCGGTCTGCTCCCTCTCGTCACGCTCCAGATTGGCCAGATACTGCCTGGCATTCTTGGTCACCAGGCGCAGCTTGTCCAGTTCCTCGTCAAAGCCGGGCTTGATTACCCCGCCCTCATCCAGACTGGACGGGGGCGATTCCACGAGTGCATCGCTGATTAAATCAACCACATCCTGACGCGGCTTGAGTTCTTCTTTGAGCCAGGCCAGGTCCTTGGTGTCAAGCAACACCGTCAGCCTGGGGATAGCCTCCAGACCATGCTTCAGGCTGATTAGCTCGCGGGGGGTAGCCATATTGCTCCGCACCCGGTTAATCAGCCGCTCCAGGTCAGCCACCTCCCCCAGACGGGAGATGACCTCACTGCGGGGCATGGTGTTAGCCACCAACCAGGCAATGGCATCCTGCCGGCGGTTTAGTTCAGTTATGTCAAGTAGAGGCTGGCTCAGCCACCGCTTGAGCAATCTGCCCCCCATGGCCGTCTTGGTCAGGTCAATCACCGACAGGAGTGAGCCACCCGCCGTTGCCGAGCGACCGCCCCGGAAGAGCTCCAGATTGCGCTGGGTCTGCTCGTCAAGGGCCATGAAATTGGCCACCGAATAGGTATTGAGCCGGGTCAGCTGGCCCAGCACCGCTTTCTGTGTTTCCTGAATATAATGAATAACGCCGCCGGCCGCCCCTACCGCCAGCGGCCGGTTAGCACAGCCGTAGCCGTCAAGAGTAGCCACCCCGAAGTGGTCAAGCAGGCTTTGCCCAGCAAACTCGGGCTCAAAGTGGTAATCGTCGAGACGGGTTACCGGCACGGCGATATTAAAAGCTGCTAAGTCCGACCTATCGGCGGTGATAATCTCGGTCGGCTTGAGCCGCTCCAGCTCCGAGGCGGCCCGCTCCAGAGGCAGCTGGGTGGTGGCGAACTCACTGGTGGTGATGTCAACATAAGCCATCCCCACCTCCCCCTCCCCCGGGACCAGGCTGAGCAGGTAGTTATTCGCCTTGCTATCCAGCAGGCTGGGCTCAACCACCGTACCTGGGGTGACCACCCGCACCACATCCCGCTCCACCAGTCCCTTGGTCTCGCCGGGTCGGGTTACCTGCTCACAGATAGCCACCTTATAGCCCCGGTTGATTAATCTTGCCAGGTAGTTGTCCAGGGCGTGATATGGGATGCCGGCCAGGGGCACCCGGTGCCCCTTCCCCATTTCTCTGGAGGTGAGCACAATCTCCAGCTCACGGGAGGCAATCTTGGCATCCTCATCAAAGGTCTCATAGAAATCGCCCAAACGGAAGAGGACGATGGCATTGGGATACTGGCGCTTAATCCTGAGGTACTGCTGACGTATCGGGGTCATAGCGATGCTCATTTCAAGCCCATTCTACTAGAGTTTTAGGGCAAAGAAAAGGAGTCTGTAATCTATAAAACTATATTGCTCTGCCCTGCTTAGAGTGCTAAAATCAGCCACACAACTATCATGCACCAGTATAACGCCACCCCCCAAAACGAGCTGAACCTGCGCCACCTGACGGTGGATGAGGCGCTGTTCCGGCTGGATAGATACCTGAATGACGCCTTTATGGCCGGCTTATACCAGGTCAGGATTGTCCATGGCAAAGGGACGGGGACACTGCGACAGGCAGTGCAGCGGGTGCTGGCCCGCCACCCGCTGGTCAAGTCATTCCGGCTGGGCGTCTACGGGGAGGGGGAGGCGGGAGTGACTGTCGTCAAGCTGGTCCGGAGGTAGCCGGTTTCATTGAATAAGCCAAGCCTTTTAAGATATAATTATTTTAATATTGTGGTGAGTGTAGCCGAGTGGTTTAAGGCGCCAGGTTGTGGCCCTGGAGAACGAGGGTTCGAATCCCTCCACTCACCCCACTTATTTGGCGCCTATAGCTCAGCGGACAGAGCATCGGTCTTCGGAACCGAGGGTCGTGGGTTCGAATCCCTCTAGGCGCGCCATATTGAAATGAAAAAGATAAATATCACCATAAATGGTCGCCAGCTCAGTGGCCCCGAGGGCATGACCATCCTTGAGCTCGCCCGCGAAAACGACATTGATATCCCCACCCTCTGCTACCGGCCGGAACTGACCCCCATCGGGGCCTGTCGTATCTGCGTGGTTGAAGTAGCCGGCTCCCCGACTCTAGTCGGTGCCTGTCATACCCCGATAAGCGAGGACATGGTCATTCACACCCACTCGCCCAAAGTCCGGGCAGCGCGCCGGGCGATAGTCGAGCTTTTGCTGGCGAGCCACCCCGACTCCTGCCTTATCTGCGACCAGGCCAATATCTGCGAGCTGCGCCAGATTGCCGCTGACCTGGAGGTGGGGCTGTCCCGCTTCAGGTCAAGAAAGCGCTACTACCCGATAGAGGATGTCAGCCCCTATATTGTCCGCGACCTGTCCAAGTGCATCCTGTGCCAGCGCTGCGTCAGAGCCTGCCGTGAAATCGCCGGGCAGGACGTACTGAGCGTCGCCCACCGCGGCTTTGGCGCCAAGATAGTGGTCGATACCGACCAGCCGTTAAACAAAGATGTCTGCCGGGACTGCGATATCTGCATCTCCATCTGCCCCACCGGGGCACTAAGAAGGCCAAAACGGGTCAGCGAAGAAAAGAAAGGCAAGCCACTGGTCATCAGCGAGGCGAAAGGTGAGTAAAATTCAACAGACCAGTCAGGCAGACCTGCTTGAGCGCCTGAAGCAGGCACAGCACAGATACGGCTACCTGCCCCAAAAAACCATCGCCCGCATCGCCAAAGCCCTGGATATCCCGGTTGGCGAGGTCTACGGCGTCGCCACCTTCTATTCTTTTCTGGCCACCAAGCCGCAGGGCAGAAACATCATCAGGGTCTGTAAGAGCCTGCCATGCTTTCTGAAAAACTACCAGATGATAATTGAGAGCATTGAAGGCGAGACGGGCATTAAGCCGGGTGAGACTACCCCCGATGGCAGATTCTCTTTTCAGCTGACCAACTGCATCGGTGCCTGTGATAAGGCGCCGGCGATGATGATAAACAGCGATGTCCATACTGATTTAACACGGGACAAAATAGCCCAGATTCTGCAGGCATATAAGTAGGAGTAAAGTTACTTGCCGGAGAAGAAAGTAGTCTTAAGAAATTGCCGGGTTATTGACCCCAGGCAGATTGATAGCTACCTCGCCCGGGACGGCTTCCAGGCGCTGAAAAAAGCCCGCGATGAGATGACCCCGGAGCAGGTAATCGCCGAGGTGAAGGCGTCCGGCCTGCGCGGGCGGGGCGGGGCCGGCTTCCCCTGCGGCTTGAAGTGGGAGCTGGCCCGAAAATCTAAAGAGCCTGAGAAATATATCATCGCCAACGCTGATGAGGGGGAGATGGGTACTTTTAAGGACCGGTATATCCTGGAAAACGACCCCTTCACCCTCGTTGAAGCCCTGGCTATTGCCGGCTATGCCGTTGGCGCCCAGAAAGGCTACATCTATCTCCGCGCCGAGTACCATAATTTACTTGATTTGCTGATTAACGCCATTAAACAGGCGAAACAAAAAGGACTTCTGGACTTTGATATTGAGCTTCGGGAAGGGGCCGGCGCCTATATCTGTGGCGAGGAAACGGCGCTAATGGACTCTATCGAAGGCAAGCGGGGCGAAATTCGCTACCGCCCCCCCTACCCCCCGACTAAAGGGCTGTGGCAGCGACCGACCGTTATCAATAATGTGGAAACCCTGATGAATATCCCCCCCATTATTCTCAGCGGCGCCAAGTGGTTCTCCCAGATGGGCACCGCCGAAAGTAAGGGCACCAAGGTCTTCTCAGTGAGCGGTGATGTCAACAAACCGGGGGTATATGAGCTGGTCATGGGCAGCCCGCTGCGGGAGCTGGTGGAAAAACTGGCTCAGGCGGAAAGGATTCGGATGATCCAGGTGGGCGGGGCTGGCGGACGGATTCTACCCTATGCTATGATAGATACTTCGCTTGCTTATGAAAGCGTTCTCGGTGCCGGCGCGGTTATCGTGCTGGATGAAAGCCGGGACGTTATTGATGTCGTTTATAAGAGTCTGGAGTTTATGGCTGAAGAAAGCTGTGGCAAGTGCGCCCCCTGCCGTGAGGGGACGGAAGTGATGATTGAAATCCTGGCCAGATTTTTACGAAGCGAAGGCGAGACAAGAGACCTTAAAATCTTGCCCGAACTGGCCGAGGTGATGAGGCTCGCCTCCCTCTGCGGTCTGGGGCAGACCGCCCCCCTCCCGGTAATAGATAGCCTGAAGTACTTCAGCAGTGATTATCAGCCTAAAATCCGCGCCCAAGGTGGTGCCCGGGTATGAAATCGATTACCCAGTCAAAACCACTGGAAGAGATTAAGCAGAGTCTGGCTAAATGCCGGCAGATTTACCTCATTGGCTGTGGCACCTGCGCCACCATGTGCCGCACCGGTGGCAAGTCCGAGGTCTTGGATATGAAACAGAAACTGGAAGCCGCCGGCAAGAAGGTCACCGGCTGGATGGTAATCCCGACTGCCTGCGATGTGCTTACCCGAGACGCCCTGAAAGAGAACGCCAGCGAGGTTGCCGCCGCCGACTGTATTCTGGTAATGACCTGTGCCTTCGGCGTGCAAACGGTAGCCCGCTATGCCGAAAAGTCGGTCTATCCGGCGCTGGACACGCTGTTTATCGGCAACGAGGAGACGCCGGGGGAATTTATCGAAGCCTGCCTGCAGTGCGGCGGTTGTGTCCTGGGGCAGACGGCGGGCATATGTCCCCTGGTCAGGTGTGCCAAGAGCCTGCTCAACGGGCCCTGCGGCGGGTCAGTGGACGGCAAGTGCGAGGTATCACCCGATACTGACTGCGCCTGGCAGATGATTTACGACCGCCTGGCGGCTACGGGGCGGCTGGACGAACTGGAGGAGATTGAGCCGGCCAAGGACTGGAGCACCAGCCTCAGCGGCGGGCCACGTCAGATAACCATAGAGGACACTGAGGAGAAGACAGAGTCTCAGGACTAGTCGGCAGAGAAAGATGAAAGCAGGCACTAATTTAGAGAAAATATTAGCCGGCGGTAAGTTCGCCGTTACCGTTGAAGCCGGTCCCCCCAAGGGAACCAATCCCGAGGTGATTCAGAAGAAGGGTGACCTACTCCGCCAGTACTGCGATGCGGTCAATGTCACTGATAACCAGACCGCCATCGTGCGCATGTCCAGCCTGGCCAGCTGCCTGCTCTTAAAGCAGATGGGAGTTGAGCCGGTAATGCAGGTGGTCACCCGGGATAGAAATAGAATCGCCTTGCAGAGCGATGTACTGGGGGCGGTAGCCTGGGGTATCGGCAACATTCTCTGCCTCTCCGGCGACCACCCCAAGCTGGGCAACCACCCCCAATCTAAGGCAGTCTTTGATATTGACTCGGTGCAGCTGATTCAGACACTAAAGAAGATGCGCGATGATCATAAATTTATCAACGGTGACGAGATATCGGGGGAGGTGCCCCTATTTATCGGCGCGGTGGCCAATCCCTTTGCCGACCCCTTTGAGATAAGGGTGCCCCGGCTCGCCAAAAAGATTAAGGCCGGCGCTGACTTTATCCAGACACAGGCGGTGTATGATGTCAACCGGTTTACCCAGTGGATGAAAATAGTTACCGAGCGCGGCCTGGATAAAGAGGCCCATATCCTGGCCGGTATAATCCCCATCCGGTCTGCCGGCATGGCACGCTATATGAGAGACAATGTTTCCGGGGTAAATATCCCCGATGACATCGTCACCCGTATGGAAAAAGCCGAGGATGCCGAGGCAGAGGGGGTTGAAATAGCCCTGGAGCTTATCGCCAAGGTGAAGAAAATACCCGGCGTGCATGGTATCCATATTATGGCGGTCGGCTGGGAGAAAAAGGTGCCCGAAATCATTGAGCGGGCTGGATTATTACCCCGGCCTGTATTATAATGACAGCTAATAAGTATAAAACGACAAGAGAGGCTGATTTGAAAATTCTGCTGGTCTATCCAGAATACCCCGATACCTTCTGGAGCTTCCGGTATGCCCTAAAACTAATCTCAAAGAAGGCGCCCTTCCCACCCCTGGGGCTGGTCACGGTGGCGGCAATGTTCCCCGACTCCTGGGAGAAGAAGCTGGTGGACATGAATATCACCACGCTGACCGATAGAGACCTCAGGTGGGCCGACTACGTCTTTATCAGCGCCATGGACGTGCAGCGGAAATCGGTAAACGAAGTTGTTGACCGCTGCCAGAAGCTGGGGGTCAAGACGGTGGCCGGTGGTCCCCTCTTTACCACCGGGTACGACGAATTTGACCATATCGACCATCTGGTACTTGGTGAGGGTGAGGTTACCTTTCCTGCCTTCCTCAAGGATATAGAGCAGGGGTGTGCCCAGCATATCTACCACGCCCATGAGTGGCCCGACATCAGCCAGACCGTAATCCCGCTCTGGTCGCTGCTGGATATGAAAAAGTATTCCTCAATGAACGTCCAGTACTCCCGGGGCTGCCCCTATAACTGTGAATTCTGCGATATCATCATCCTCAACGGGCACAAGCCACGCACCAAGGATACCCAGCAGCTGCTCGCCGAACTGGACGCCCTGTACAATCTGGGCTGGCGCAGCGGCGTGTTTATCGTTGATGATAACTTCATCGGCAATAAGCGAAAACTGAAGACAGAAATCCTGCCCGCCCTGATTGAATGGCAGCAGAAGCGAAAACACCCCTTTGCCCTGTCTGCTGAAGCCACGGTAAATTTGGCCGCTGACTCCGCGTTAATGAAACAGATGGTCAGAGCCGGGTTTAACACTGTCTTTATCGGCATTGAGACTCCCAATGAAGAGAGCCTGGTTGAGTGCAACAAGCAATGCAATAGAGGGCGCGACCTGGTCGCCTACGTCAAGGAGATGCAAAGACACGGTCTGGAGGTTCAGGGCGGGTTCATTGTCGGCTTTGACAGCGACCCGCTCTCCATCTTCAAAAACCAGATTAATTTTATCCAGAATAGCGGTATTGTCACCGCCATGGTTGGCTTGCTGAATGCCCCCCGCGGCACCAGGCTCTACCAGCGCCTGAAACGAGAGAACCGCATCGTCAGCAGTGGTTTCTCGGGTGACAACACCGACTGCTCCATCAATTTCATCCCCAAAATGGATTACAGCACGCTTATCGAGGGCTACAAGCATATTCTGGACACCATCTACTCCCCTAGGCAGTATTACGAGCGAATCAAGATCTTTCTGCGAGACTACCGGCCGGTAAAAAGAAAGCATAAGCTCCAGCTTAAGTCTCATCACCTTGAGGCATTTTTAAAATCGATGTGGTATTTGGGGATTAAAGAAAGGGGCCGAAGGTATTACTGGAAGCTTCTTGCCTCCACACTGCTGAAACGACCGCGGGTTTTCCCTTTATCAATAAGTCTAAGTGTCTACGGCCTACACTTCCGTAAGATTGCGGAGAAATATATCAATCTACCAATTGAGGATACACTGGGACGACGGGCATCTGAAAAATCCAGAGGCTAAATCAGAGGTATTTAGCCAGCTCACTCAGGCTCTGGATACGGGGGCAGTCGCTCACCTCAGGGTAGATTTCATAGCGGTCAATAAGTATCGGGTTAATACCGACACCTCGGGCACCAGCCACATCCAGCTCATACTGGTCGCCAACATGAACTGCCTCGGCAGCCTTCACCCCCGCCTTATCTAACGCCGCCCGAAATATTTCGGGCTTGGGCTTATCCGCCCCCACCTCCTCAGAAGTGACCACAAAATCGAGGTGCGATTCCAGACCAAGTCGCTGATGGAGCGACGAAATGGTATCTCGTCTGGCGTTGGTGAGCAAGCCCAGAACCAGTTTTTGCTGCTTCAGTCTTTCCAGAGTGGAGAGGACATCATCAAAGAGGACAAAAGTACCCTTGCCAAACTTTTCCACCACTATCCCTAAAACTTTTACCAGTACGTCCTGAGGGGCTTCAATGCCAGCTTCAGCCATTATCGCCATGGGATAGTGCAGGTAGACTTTCATCTGCTCTTCCCGGCCTCGCTCCGCCAGCGGGGACCGGGCATTCTCTTCAAAATAATAGCGGTCAGCGGCCATAACACCACGCACAATATCTTTAAAGGGTGGCTCAATGCCAAATTTGCGGAAAGCCTGGTGATATAATTCCTCTCGGGGCGGGTCAAGGCGGGCTAAGGTGTTAAACCAGTCAAAGAATACGGCTCTAACCATCCTTAATACCTTGGTCTCTGATATAATCAACCGCATCCTGAACGGTTACTATCTTCTCCGCATCCTCGTCGGGTATCTCAACCTTACGGGATGAATCGCTAAACTCTTCTTCCAGCGACATTATCAGTTCAACCAGGTCCAGAGAATCAGCGCCCAGGTCATCAATAAAGCTCGCCGTGGGCACCACCTCCGCCTCCTCCACCCCGAGCTGCTCCATAATTATCTTTTTGACGCGTTCGAAAATGGTGGCCACTTTTTCCTCCCTTTTCTTTCTATCTAGTGACTTGAGTGCTAACCGAGCCTAAAACGCCGTTAACAAAGCGGGCGGAGTTATCGCTGCCAAAGGTCTTGGCTAACTCAACGGCTTCATTTATGGCTACCTTCACTGGCATTCTATTATCAAGTAAAATCTCAAATATTGCAAGCCTTAGAATATTTCTGTCCACCACCGGTATCTGTTTAATCGGCCAGGCGGGGGCAAATTTTTGAATACTCCGGTCAAGCTTATCTTTATTCTGGATAACCCCGTCAACCAGCTCGCGAACGAAGGCGTTGCTTGCCTCAGATAACCCGGCTTCAACCAGAAGGCGGGCTACCACCTCCTCCACCCCATGCCCCGCCGAATCAATTTCATACAGCGCCTGAAGTGCCAGCCGCCGTGCTTTTCGCCTTTCGCCGCTCATCAGCTTACCACCCGGCTCCCAGCAAACCCCCGTCCACACTGAGCACCTGCCCGGTAATATAGCTGGCTTCATCCGAAGTCAAGAAGGCAACCGTCTCGGCGACATCACGGGGGGTGCCCAGACAGCCGGCCGGAATGCGCCCGACAATTTCTTGGCGGCGTTTCTCATCCAGCCGCTGTGTCATCTCGGTATCAATAAAGCCGGGGGCAATGGCGTTAACAGTAACACCCCGCGAAGCCACTTCTTTGGCTACGGTGCGGGTAAAGCCGATGACACCGGCTTTCGCCGCCGCATAGTTAGCCTGCCCCGGATTGCCGGCGATACCGACCACGCTGGTAATACTGATGATTCTACCCCAGCGCTGTTTCATCATAGACTTTAGCACCGCGGCGGTACAGAGAAAGACGCTTTTTAAGTCAACCTCAATTACCCGGTCCCAGTCTGCTTCCGACATGCGCACCAGGAGCTGGTCGCGGACAATGCCGGCATTGTTCACCAGAATATCAAGTCGCCCGTATTTTGATATGGTGGTTTCCACCAGCTTGGTCACCTCTGGTGCCGAACTCACATCAGCCAGAACTGCCAGACTCTGCCGTTTCATCGCCCTGATTTCCGCGGCGACCCCTTCCACCGGCTCCGGTGAGCTGATATCATTGACCACCACCGCCGCCCCGTCCTCAGCCAGTTTCAGGGCAATGGCTCGGCCGATACCCCGCCCGCTCCCGGTGACAATAGCTACTCTACCCGAAAGGTCCACCAGTCCTACTCCTCAGACTGCCCTAGAGCAGTCTTGATATTTTTAACCGCTTCGGCATCGCCCAGGTTCAGGGTCTGTGCCTTTTTATCCATCCGTTTGATGAGACCGCTGAGTACTTTCCCCGGTCCTATCTCAATAAAAGTGGCCACGCCTTTATTCAACATATACTGGATTGAGGACTGCCAGTCAATACGGTTACACAATTGATTGAGCAGTTCTTCTTTCACCGCTTCGGCGCTGGTCAACGGTTGAGCCGTGGTATTGCCAATAATCGGGATGGCCGGGTCGTTAAAAGAAAGCTTGGCGATAACCTCAGCCATACCCTCCACCGCTGACTGCATCAGCGGGGTATGAAAGGCGCCGCTTACCGCCAGGGGAATGACACGATAAGCGCCTTTAGCCGTAGCCAATTCGGCAGCCCTGTCCAGTTTCTCTTTTTCCCCGCTGATAACCAGCTGACCGGGGCAGTTAATATTGGCAATCCGGGTATCGGTTTGCTGGCAGATATCAGCCAGCAAAGGCTGGCTGAGCCCGATTACGGCGACCATGCCCCCGGGATTTTTCAGCCCGGCTTCATGCATCAGCCGCCCCCTCTCCCGGGCCAGATAAATGGCATCCGCCACATCAAGCACCCCGGCGGCAGCTAGTGCGGTATACTCGCCCAGGCTGTGCCCGGCAACATAGGCGGGGGGAGGTAACACATCAGCGGTGTTTACTTCCTCCAGCGCCTTCAGGCAGGCGAGGCTGACGGTAACCACGGCGGGCTGGGTATTAACTGTCTGGCGAAGCTCATCTTCAGGTCCCTCAAAGCACAGGCGGGAGATAGCCACCCCCAGAGCCTGGTCAGCCTGGTCAAAGACTGCCTTAGCTGAGGCAAACTGGTCATAAAGGTCGCGCCCCATACCTATCCACTGAGAGCCCTGCCCCGGGAAGACGTAGGCTACCTTCATCGGTTTAGCCTCCCTTCTTCTTCGGTGGCTTTATCTCGATGACCTCCCTGCCCCCATAGCTGCCACAGACCGGGCAGACACGGTGAGAAGGCTTAGGGCTATGGCATTGCGGACAATAGTCCAACTGGGACAGCGTCAACCCCATACTGCGCTTATTCCCCTGACGCGGCCTGGCGCGCCTTCGCTTAGGTAAAGCTCCCATAATCTAACCCCTTCCTTCCGACTTGGGTGATAACCCAGTACAATCTTCACGGCATAGCGGCTTCATCGGCATAGCTAGCAGGGCATACTGGCGTATCGCCTCAGTTAAATCGAGAACATGGTGCTCATCAATGGTGAAAGAACCCGGTTCATCAGGCGGCGATAGTGGCGCCCCGCTACTTACCTCTATTACCGGGAAATATTCCTCTTCTATGGTGAAAGTTAGCGGACAGCGAAACAGGCTGAGGCAGCGGCTACAGGTAGCTTCAACCCCGGTGTTTACTGTCCCCTTAACCAGAATGCCCCGGTTAGTGCGCGTCAGACTGACCCTGCCCCGGACCTGACCGCCAACCCCATTGTCGGTAATGTCGACTGGCTCATCCAGCTCATAGTCTCGCGTTGAGCCGACTGGCTCTTTAAGTAATTGGGCTACATTTTCCTGTATCACTATTAGCTCCCGCTAAAACTAATTATTTATTATACTCAGAGCCTCATAATCAGTTCAAGCTTGATATCGGGATTATAGTCACCAGCGCTAAACAAGCTAGGTATTGCTGGCTTTTATGATTACCATAAGTCCGTTCTTCAGGTAATCTCTCTTTTCTTCACCAAGCTGGTTTATCTTTAATATTTCGGTCACCCCACCCTGGGCAATATAGTCTTTAAAACATCTAAAATGGTCTCCGCCGGCAATAAATTCTATGGCTTTGACCAGATAAGTGATCGGGCGCCGGGGTAAAGGGACCTGAAAATCAGTAAAAATCAGGGCACCGCCTTTCCTGACCACTCTCTTCATTTCCGAAATTATTATGTTTCGGGCTGTCCTCTCTTTCTCATGCAGGGCCAAACTGATGGATGCATAATCAAAGAAGCTATCCCTAAAGGGTAAATGTAAAGCATCGGCTATTTGAAATGAGACATTGCTCAAGCCCTGCCTTCTTTTACTTCCGGCGGCTGATTTAATCATATCAGGACTGGAATCTACCCCGATAACCGTAACATTTTTTCGGGCATAATGGATTGCCTGGTCCCCTGTCCCGCAGCAAACATCCAGCACCCTGTCCCCGGCTTTCATCCCGGAAAACTCTGGAGCATAAATTCTGATGTCATGCAATAGCGGGTCTATCACCGTGGCGTAGCTGAGAATAAACATAATGACATCTATTATTATTGAAACGAATATCAAGAAGGTGAGCAATTACCGTGATTAGGCAAACGCCTTGCTCTTCCTGAGTTCAGCCGCGATTTCGTTTCTCAGCACCTGATTGGTGCCCTCATAAATCTGGGTTATTTTGGCATCCCGCATCATTTTCTCCACAGGATAATCACGCATATAGCCGACCCCACCTAGAATCTGCACCGCATCCGTGGTAACCTTCATGGCTACATCGGAGGCAAAAACTTTAGCCATGGCCGCCTCTTTGCTGAAATTCTTGGCCCCGCTATCAATGGTGCGGGCGGTAGCGTAAACCAGTGACCGGGCGGCTTCCACCTGCATTGCCATGTCCGCCAGCATGTGCTGGACCGCCTGAAGCGCAATAATGGGATGCCCGAACTGGATGCGCTGGCGGGCGTAGTCCACCGCCGCCTCTAAAGCCCCCCGAGCCAGCCCGGCGGCCTGAGCTCCTATCACCGGGCGGGAGCGATCCAAAAGCCGGAGTGCCATAATAAACCCCACCCCCTCCCGGCCAATCAGATTCTCCCCGGGAATGAGGCAATCCTCAAAAACCAGCTCCCGGGTGGCGGAGGTACGAATGCCCATCTTTTTCTCTTTCCGGCCAAAAGAGAAACCAGGGGTTTCTTTTTCCACCAGGAAGGCGCTGGCACCACGGGCTCCCTTCTCTTTATCGGTCAGGGCAATAACAGTGTATATTTCGGCCTCACCACCGTTGGTGATGAACCGCTTGGTTCCGTTGAGCCGGTAGCCGCCTTCTTCCCGAATAGCGGTGGTTTTAATGGCACTGATATCACTGCCCGCGGTTTCCTCAGTCAGGGCAAAGGCAGTTAGCCTCTGGCCACTGGCGATATCGGGGAGGTACTTCTGCTTCTGCGCTTCACTGCCATATTCCAGCAGAGTCAGACTGCCCAAAGCACTGGCGGCATAGCTTACCGCCACCCCGCAACATACCCGGCTTAGCTCCTCCATAACCAGACACAAATCAAGACAACCCCCACCCACGCCACCGTATTCTTCGGGGACAAAGACACCGAACATATCAGTATCGGCTAGGTCTTTCACTATCGTCCAGGGGAATTCTTCACTCTCGTCAAGCTCAGCGCGAAGCGGTTTTATTTTTTCCTCGGCAATCTGCCGGGCCAGGTCCCGGATTACCCGCTGCTGTTCCGTTAAGAAATATTCCACGCTAGCTTCTCCTTCAGATTCCGGAAATAAGTCAGTCTATTATAGCCAGGGCAATTCGCTGGCGTCAAACCATTAAATAATGCTTCATCCTCAACATTGACAGCAACACCAAGTAAAACTATAATAAGCCAGCCTAGATTTTAGCTGGAGGAGGTGAGCTCAGTGGCAGCCAAAGCCTTTGTCCTAATTGAGGCCGCCGTCGGCAAGAGCAAAGAGGTTGTTGATGCCATCGGAAAGCAAAAGGGAGTGAAATCGGTTGATATCGTCACCGGGCCATATGATGTTATCGCCATAGTTGAAGGTGAAAGCCTGACCAATATCGGTGACCTGGTGACCACCAAGATTCACCCCATACCCGGCATCTCCCGAACGGTAACCTGCCTGGCAATTTAGCCCCGGATCTCTTCCAGCCTAGCAATTACCTCGTTAATGGTCTGCTCATCAGTTGAAGCGCCTGAGGTTATGCCTATGTGCTTTTCGTTTTGCAGCCAGGAAGGCTGAATCTCGCCGGCAGTTTCCACCAGATATGTTTTCGTTGCCTGGGCACATAACTCAGCCAGGTGTTTGGTATTGGCGCTATTATGACCGCCAATAACCAGCATTAAGCCCACCCGACCCGCCAGTTCCAGGGCATTTGCCTGACGCTCGATAATCTCGTGACAGATAGTATCAATAATGCGTAGCTCAGAGTCCTTAACGAAGGCACGGTCAATGAGCCTCTTGATAAATTCGGTAAAGTGAGCCGGCACCTGGGTTGTCTGCGACAGAATACCCAAACGGCGCGGCAAAGGGTCAAAATTAAGAATAAATTTATCATCCAGGGTGGCTTCCCCCTTGCCTTTAGCCCAGCCCAGAATACCCTTGACCTCAGAGTGGCCGGCATCACCATATATCACCACGAAAAAGCCGGCTTCAGCCAGTCTCCGCGCCGCCACATGGGCGCGGTGGACAAAGGGACAGGTAGTATTGACGATGTCAATGTGTCGCGTCTGAATCTCGCTCTCTACCTGCGGGCTAACGCCGTGAGAGCTAACCGCCACCGTACCACCCTGTATCTCGGCCACACGGTTAACCACCTTGATCCCGAGCTCAGCCAGCCGGTTTAGGACCGGGCGGTTATGCACCACCGGGCCCAGTGTTTCCACCCCACCCTGCTCCCGGGCGACCTTCTCAATGATATTGATGGCTCGCCGGACACCGTAGCAGAAGCCTATTTTGTCTGCCTTCTCAATCTTTAAACTCATTTAACCCCTCCCCCGGCATAGTTCCCCTGATACTCCACCGGGAGAAGCCGGGCGATATGTGACATCACCGAATCGGCCAGCTCCTGGCGCCGGGCTCTGGTCAGGCTGCCCTCAACCGAGGGCAGGTGAAAGGGGCGACCGATATTGACCACTATTTTGGGACGGCGCAGCCACCAGCCGGCACCCCTGATTTTCTCGGTGCCGGTAATGCCCACCGGCAGGACCGGGATGTTATTGCGCAGCGCAATCAGCGCCGAGCCGGGGAGGGCGGGCTGTAACCGGGCATTCTGGCTTCGGCTCCCCTCGGGGAAGATAATCAGGGCCAGCCCCCTGGCCAGAACCTGGTCTGCCTGACGCAACGCCTGCCGGTTCAGTTCCCCCCGCTGCACCGGAAAGGCGCCAAAGCTGCGGATTAGGTAACTCAACAACCGGGAGCGGAACAGCTCCTTCTTGGCCACAAATACCGCCCTCCGCCCCAGGCTGGCGCCCAGTACCGGCGGGTCAGCCAGATTAAGGTGATTGGCCACCACGATTACGCCACCGTTAACGGGCACATTCTCCCTGCCTTTGACCTGCCAGTCAGTCAGCAGAAACAGCAGTAACCGGACCAGCACCCCAGCCACATCGTAAAGCCTGGGCATTCTACCTCACCGGAAAAGGATTAGCCCTTATTATAGCCCATAGTCAGGAGCAAGCCAAACCCCGCCTAAAGCGATTGCCTCCTGAAGCGCCGGGTGCTAAAATAGCCAGCACGGGAGAGATAATCGTGGATAAATATACCTCAAGGCGGTTTGACAGCCAGTCGGAAGAAGCCATTGACCGCGATGTGCTGGAGACCGTCGCCTATGACTACCCCGATTCGGCAACCGAGGTGGTCTACGAGACTGACGAGTTCACCTTCGTCTGCCCCTGGACGGGGCTGCCCGATTTCGCCCAGCTGGTGATTCGCTACCTCCCCCACCACTCCCTGGTTGAGCTTAAATCGCTGAAATACTACCTCACTTCCTACCGCAATGTGGGCATCTTGCAGGAGCACGCCGTCAACCGAATCCTTAATGATTTGGTCGCCTTGCTCGACCCGGTCTCAATGGCGGTGGAGGCGAACTTCAAAGAGCGGGGCGGGCTGAAGACCAGAGCCGTCGCCCGCTACCCCCAGGAAAAGCCCTGAGCAGATGTTTTACAAAGCCAATTTTTGGCGTTAAAATAGAGATGCTTTCGGGCGGTTAGCTCAGTGGTTAGAGCGCTTGCTTCACACGCAAGAGGTCACTGGTTCAAGTCCAGTACCGCCCACCACTAGGGTAATATTACTACCTGAGAGATAGTTTGTTACTCACTTCTTCGTAAAGTTCTTTCGGAGTGCATATTTTCAGTTTCAGGCCCTTTTCCTTGAGCTTATTGCGTAACTCGTCTGCTGCCAAATGTTTTCTGTTGCAGGTTAAGAGATATTCGAAATTGATTGGATTTAACAATGCTTCGGCTAACGCCTTTAGGTCGTGGTGATATTTCTTCGGGAGCTCACTAAAAATTTCATCTAATACACTATCTTGCTCATCCTTCACAAATGTAGCAGGATTATCATTGGACATCAGAATAGGAAAAGTTGCTGAATGGAAACTTGCAAATCGTCTCTTCTGATATTCTCGAAGTATGGCCTGTCTTTTCCACTCTTGTTTAGTGTTGCAGCCTTCTCGTTCTCCCCAAGGGTTATAATAGAGGCGAACAAGTCCCTTTTTCTCAAGGCAAACGGTTATCTTTCCGAGGTAGTCCCTATCCTCAATGTATTTTGACTCTGAAGTATCAAATTTGCCTGCTTTACAAGCAATTTCCTCATCAAGCTCAGCAATCCTGTTGGCAGTATCATTGTCCAGAAGTACTTTGATTGCTTCCATAATCTCATTGTACCATGGAGAAAACCAATTATTGTCGTCTGCCCATAATGGTAAATAATGGTAAGCTTGAGGTCACAAGTTCAAGTCTTGTACCGCCCACCACCCCATAATCGCCGCAAGGGGGTTTTGTGGCGTTAGTCCCCGCCCCGCAACCGCTTAGCCAGCCACTCACTCAGCCAGCCACTCAGCCAGCCAGCCGACAGATTATGTCAGTGCTTCCCGCCTAGAGCATGGCCAGGAACTCTTTCCACGGTGTTGCCACCAGCGTCTCCGTGGATGACCGCCCGTAGGCGCGGATAATCATGGCCGCCCTCTCCACCTGCTTCAGGTCTTCCGACTCCACAATGTCAACCACATCAAAGCGCCCGGTGACGGCATAGCTGTCCTTCCACCTCACCTTGGGACAGTCGCTCTTGATTTTGGCTGACACCGCCGCCGCTATCTCCTTGAATTCGGCGGGGTCGGAAAATGCCCGTGGGGAAATACGGCTGAGGATGACATAGGTCGCCATATGACACCTCCCTTTTCCCTCGTGCTGCCTCAAGTCATATATTTTCCGGCTTAACCTAGTCTGCCGAGATGACCGAATATTAGCACCCGCCAGAATGGCTGTCAAGCACCCACAGCCTCTGGTATGACCCTTTCTGGCTGGCGCTGGCCGCTAAGCCCCCGAGGGCATTAATATTGCCGATTAGCTGATTTGACGCCGCCCAGGGCTTTATTTTATGGTAAGTTTAAAATTTGCCTTCTTGCCGTCAGCCAGCATCGGAGGTCTTTTATGACAAGCGATAAGTCCAATCAGTTCTGGATGATGCTTATCATCCTGCTCGTGGCCATTATCATCGCCGGCGGGATACTAATCGGGACACAGTACAGTAAGCCGGTGGAGATTGCCATCACCAGTCCCCCCACCCCGGAACCGCCCGGCTACATCTACATCGGTGGCGCGGTCAATAACGCTGGCTTCTATCCAGTAAGCGCAGGTGACAGCCTGGAGGCTCTTATTCAGGCTGCCGGCGGCACCAGTGTTGGCGCCGACCCGGCCCAGCTCAGGCTCTATGTCCCCACCGCCGCCGAGGTAGAACAGCCGCAGAAGGTCAACATCAATAAAGCTGAAGCGTGGCTGCTTGATGCCCTGCCCGGCATCGGGCCAACCCGGGCGCAGGCCATCATTGACTACCGCCAGGAGAACGGGCAATTCCACCATATTAACGAGCTAACCAGGATAGAAGGCATTGGCCCGGCCGGTATCTACCGCACTGATGAGCAGGGCACCATAGAATTTATTACCGATGGGGAGAGGCTATGGGTAGATACGGAAAAGCCAAAATAGTAATCAAAAATTGGGGCAAAAGGCTATTGTAGATTTTTAATTATCGGACTATAATAACCTTCAAGCCGCTGGAAAAGGCTTTGGTGATGGGGTTTAATAAGATTCTGGTGCCGGTCTGCGGCACCGAAGCCGATGAAGAGGCGATCAAGCTGGCCTGCGTGCTATCCAAGAAGGCTAAGGGTAAAATCTGTGCGGTCTACGTCATCACCGTAAAGCGGAGCCTGCCCCTGGAAGCTGAGATTGAGCCGGAAACCCGAAGAGCCGAAGATATTCTGGACCAGATGGAGAGCTGTGCCGAGGAGCAAGACCACGAAGTGGAGACTGACGTGCTCCAAGCCCGCGAGGTCGGCTCAGCAATTATCGATGAGGCCGTGGACCGAGGGGTAGACCTCATCCTGATGGGGGTTAAGTACAAGAAACGCTTCGGTCAGTTCAGTCTGGGCAACGTGGTTCCCTATGTTCTGAAAAACGCCCCCTGCCCGGTTATACTCTACCACCAGTACACCGCATAATAAGTTTGCCATATGAAAATAGTAATTATGGGCTCAGGACGGGTTGGTGCTCAGCTGGCCGGATTAATGGACGCTGATGGGCATCAGGTTACCGTTCTGGATACCGATGCCTACAGCTTCCGCCGCCTGCCCGCCGACTTTGGCGGCACGGCTCTGGTCGGCAATGGCCTTGACCAGGCAAGCCTGAAAAAAGCCGGCATTGAAACAGCTGATGTCTTCGTGGCGGTAACCCAGGGCGATAACCGCAATGTCATGGCGGCCCAAATCGCCCAGCATATCTTCAATGTGCCCAAAGTAATCTGCCGTATCTATGACCCCTTACGGCAGGAGCTTTACCAGACCCTGGGCATAGAAGCGATTAGCCCGACGACCATCTTCGCCCAGATACTAAAGGAGAAGATAGAGGGCTAAGGGAGAAAGATGTACATCATCGTGATTGGTGGCGGCCGGGTGGGTTACTACCTGATTAAAGCCCTCCTCGATGAGGGGCATGAAGTACTTCTGATTGAAAAGAACGCTTCTATATGTGAAACCATTAATGATGAATTGGGCAATGTCTGCTTTCGCGGGGATGGCTGTGAAGCGGCTACCTTGGCTGAAATAGGCACCGGACGGGCGGATATGCTTATTGCGGTCACCGGTGATGATGAGGACAACTTTGTTGCCTGCCAGGTAGCCAAGCATAAATTCAATGTGCCCCGTACCATTGCCCGCATCCGAAACCCGCAAAATGAAATCCTCTTCAAAAAACTGGGCATAGACGTTACCGTGAGCAGCACCAACATTATCCTGGAACACATCGAGGAACAGGTACCCACTCACCCGCTAACCCACCTGTTGACCCTGAGAGACAAGGGGCTGGAAGTGGTGGAAGTAAAAATCCCCCCCGAAGCCAACACGGTGGGCAAAGCGGTCAAGGAGCTTTCACTACCGGAACAGAGCAAGCTGGTTCTGGTTATCTCCAAAGAGCGCCCGCCCCGCCTGGCTACGGCCAACACCGTTCTTCAGGGTGGAGACCAGATAATCGCGCTCACTGCGCCGGAAGCAGAAGAGCAACTGCGAACGGCACTAAGAGGCGGCTAACCTTCTTTAGGTAGGTTTTTGCCGGCGGACTGAGTCAGAGACAGGCCACTTCGGCGCCGATAGATAGCATAGATAATCAGGCCAACCACCATCCAGGCCAAACCAACCCAGCGACTGTAGGGCTGGGTAATCATTATAATCAGCCATATTACCAAGGTGACCACCAATCCCAGAATAGCGCTTATCGGCATCTCATAGCCTCTAAAGCACAGGTTCCAGCCGAGCTTGAAGGGGCGGGGTAGCTCCGGTTTTCTGGCTCTCAGACTGAGAATGGAAGCGTGGGCAAACATAAAGGCCAGTAGCGAACCGAAGGCATAAAGGGTGCCCATGTTTCTAAAGACATCAGCAGCAAAAAATCCCGGCGACAGGATGAGAATAGCCACCAGGCTGAATAGAATTATAGAAACATAGGGCGTCTTAAAACGCTGGTGAACCCGACTCATTATCGGTGGCACCAGCCGATGGCTGCCCAGGGAAAAAGCCAGCCGTGATATGCCCATCAGCCCGGCATTGGTGGCGATGAGCAAAATAGTGCCGGCTAATACGGCAATCAACGGTTTGAGGACATCACGCAGCAATACCAGGGGTAGATTGGCGGCGATGCCGGCTATCGGGTCTCGGGACCAATCTGAGGCAATCTCCTGGGGAGTCATTGCTGACAGAGACACCAGAGAAATGCCGGCAAAGATTACCAGAACGGCAAATATCATCATCACCAGTGACCGCGGCACCTTTTTCTCCGGCTGTCTCGTTTCCTCAGCCATTTGAGACATGGTCTCAATGCCGGTATAGGCAATGGCGGCTAAGGCTATACCCAGAATCAGATTGTCAAAGGTGGGCCAGTTATCAAAAATGCGGTGCAGCAGAACCACCGGATTAAAGAGCAGAATGAAGCCAATGACCACCAGGGAAACCTGAGTGGCTAAATCTATTATGGCGGCGCCGATATTAATAAAAGAGGTCTCCTTTACCCCGATGACATTTATCATCATCAGGAAGAAAACGATTCCCATAGAGACGGCCGTGCCCACAATAGCCGAGTCCTTGAAGGGTGACCAGAAATAGCCGAGGTAAGGTGGAATAGTATAGGCTGAGATTGAGATGGTGACAATATAGCTCAGCATCAGCGCCCAGCCGGCAGTGAAACCAATGGCATCGTTAAAGCCGTGACGGGCAAAACTGGCTGAGCCACCCGCCTCAGGCAGCATGGCGGTGCCTTCAGCGTAGGTAAGGGCGGTAAAGATAAAGAGGATGCCGGCAATACCAAGCACCAGCGGGGTAGCCCCCATTGCCACCAGGACCACGATACCCAGGGCATAGTAAATAGAGGAGCCGACATTCCCATAGCCAGCACTGAAAAGGGCGGGAATACCTAATACTCGCCGCAGGCGGTAACGCTTAATCCGTCGGGGACGAAAAACACGGTCAGCGGGTTTGGGGCGCCAATTATTATGCATCAGTTATCGGCCTGACAATTAGAGAATTCTACCCCTCAACCAAGTAAGTGTCAATATGCGGTAATGAGTATTGACAATCAAATATGTCTCCTTTAAACTGATAATGAAAGTGCGGGATATGAGCTTTTTCACGGTGCCTATTTTCCAGAGGACTAGTAATGTTTAAATTCCCCTTCATTCCCCGAGAAGAGAAGTTTTTCGAGCTTTTTGAAGAGAGTGCCCACAACGCCGTCAAAACCGCCCATAGCTTAAAAAAACTACTTGATACCTGGCAGAATGTCGAGATAATGATAAGTGAAATAACCGAGCTTGAGCATGAAGGCGACCGCATTACCCACCAGATTATGAAAGAACTAAACCGCACTTTTGTTACCCCCTTTGACCGGGAGGATATCGCCTCACTGGCCCACTCCCTGGATGATGTCACCGATTTTATCCACGCTGCGGCCGATGCCATGCTGATATATAAAGTAGACCAGCCCACCCAGAGAGCCAAAGAGCTGGCGGAGACCATAGTCCAGGCAGCGGCTGAGATAGAAAGGGCGGTACCCCAATTGCGACACCGTGCCCAGTTAAAGCAGATTCTGGAACGGTGTGTGGAGATTAACCGCCTGGAAAATGTGGCCGACAAAGTATTTCGCGCTGCGATGGCTGAGCTGTTTGATGATTCCAAAGATTTTGCCCATGTTATCAAGTGGCGCGAGATTTACGAGCATATGGAGAGCGCCACTGACCGATGTGAGGACGTAGCTAACGTCCTCGAAGGAGTAGCCATCAAGCATGGCTGAGCCTTCCCTCTGGCTCCTTCTATCAATTATTGCCCTGGCTATCGGCTTTGGTGTGGTTAACGGCTTCAACGATGCCGCCAATGCCATTGCCCCCGCAGTTGGTACCCGGGCCCTCTCCCCCCGAAACGCGCTGCTAATAGCCGTCGTCGCCAATATGGCCGGCGCTGCTACCGGCACCGCCGTTGCCCGCACCATCGGCAAAGGTATTTTGGCACCTGAGGCGATAACCTATGTAACCGTGATTGCCGCTCTAGCCGCCATTATCATCTGGGGCACACTGGCTACCTACCTCGGTATGCCCATCAGCCTGACCCACGGCTTCGTCGCCGGGCTGGCCGCCGCCGGCGTAGCCGAGGCGGGTGGTGAGGCTGTAGTATGGAGTATCCTGGGCAAAGTCCTGTCCGCGGTAGTTATCGCTCCCCTGCTCGGCTTTGCCGGTGCCTTCCTGCTAATGGTGGCCATATTCTGGGTATTCCGCCGCACCGCCCTGGCCAAACTGCGGGTTATTTTCAGCCGTTTGCAAATCCTGGCCGCCGCTTTTATCGCCTATGCTCACGGTAAAAATGATGGCCAGATGCCCATCGGCATTATCGCCATGGCACTGGTAATTTACTATCAGGGGATTGGTCAGCTGGAGCAAGCGGCGGCAGTATGGGACCAAATTCCATGGTGGGTAATAATCGTCTCCGCGCTAGCCATCAGCTTCGGCACGGCTGTCGGCGGCTGGCGGGTTATCCGTACCCTGGGCATGAGGGTGACCACCCTTAGACCGGTCCGCGGCTTTACGGCGCAAGCCTCAGCCGCCGCCGTTATTGAAACCGCCTCACACCTGGGTATCCCGGTAAGCACCACCCACTGCATAAGCTCAGCCGTCATGGGTGTAGGCTCTACCAAGCGCCTTTCGGCAGTCCGCTGGGGGGTAGCTGGTAATATCGTCGCCGCCTGGGTATTAACCTTCCCTATCTGCGGGGGGCTGGGTTATCTTATTGCCTGGCTGCTGGGGATATTCTTCTAGGCTACCGCATCACCGGCTAGGCTTTCACCCGGCACTTTTCGGCCCTGAGAATAGCTTTAATGTCAGCTACTGCCGAGTCAATTTCACCCTGCCGGTTGAACACAACATAGTCAAACAGGGGTAGCTTTTTTATTTCTTCTTCCGCAATCCTGGTGCGGACGGCAAGGTCAAGCGATGACTCGGTGTGGCGCTGCTTGAGCCTGGCATCAAGCTCCTCCATTGAGGCGGGCATCAAAAAGATAAGAATAGCTTGGGGCATTGTTTTTTTAATGGTGGCGGCTCCCTGGACATCGGTCCTCAGCATGACATCCTGCCCCCGTTCCAGGGCCTGTTTCACCGCCTCTTGGGGCACACCGTACCAGTTGCCATAGACATTGGCCCACTCCAGCAGCTTTTTACCCCGGATCATCTCTTGAAACTTTTCCGGTGAAACAAAATGGTAGTCCACACTTTCACTTTCGATGGCTCGCCGGGGTCGCGTCGTCACGGTGACAACGCGCTCAATGGGGAAATCTGAGTCCTTCAGCTTGGCGATAACGGCATCCTTTCCCGCCCCTGAAGGACCCGACAGGACGACCAGCAACGGTTGGTTGGTCAGCTTAGATGGCAATTTAGTTTGGGGACTTTCCCTTCTCACCGCTCTACTCTGGCCTTAGTATTGAACCTCCCCGACTTAGCTGGGAACGACTGGAGATAGTTTCTGGGGCAAGAGCAGCTAGGATAATATGTCCGCTATCGGTAAAGATTACCGCTTTAGTTCTTCTACCATTGGTCATGTCAATCAACAGCCCCTTGTTTCTTCCTTCCTGAACAACACGCTTGGTGGGTGCTGAGTTTGGTGAGGCGATAGCAATAACTTTATTCATGGCTAGTATATTGCCGAAACCGATGTGAACCAGTTCTGTAAACATTATTCTACCTCGGTGGTTATTTTTTATAGTTAGCCTTAACGGCTTAACAATATAGATCAAGCAATATTAAATTAGCCTACTTTAACCTTAACTAGGGTTGCTATCACCCCCCTTCCCTCGATATTCCTCCGCTTCCTAGCCCATTATCTTATAACTTTATTGACAATTAAACAACCATCAGTGACGCTATTATACTATAATTATTTGAGCTAAATCTCTAAATTTCAAGCAAATTCAGGGGTAAAACTTGAAGTTGTCGCCGAGATTTTGCTAGAATCTAGCGATGATTATTGATTTCCACACCCATGTCTTCCCACCCCAGATAAAGAAGAAGCGCCACCAGTATATTGACAGCGACCCCTGCTTTGCCGTTCTCTACTCCCCCAAAGAGG
>Ga0209635_10000488_pt1 | contig 27163 bp, 28 predicted proteins | sample DeeMarSWOR230_32_FD_187463 | JGI IMG/M metagenome (GOLD analysis project Ga0209635, IMG submission 187463) | Marine sediment microbial communities from White Oak River estuary, North Carolina - WOR-2-30_32 (SPAdes) (version 2) | ecosystem: Environmental > Aquatic > Marine > Intertidal zone >...
AAGATCCAGGCCATCGTCTCGGCGTTGGTGTTCACGTCGGGCGCCGGGATGTCCGTGTAGGGGCCAATCGCATCCCCCAGCTCGGCGATGAAGCGCCGCGTGATCCTGCGCAGATCCTCCTTGGCCAGCTTCTTCGGATCGCAGATGATGCCGCCCTTGGCGCCGCCGAACGGGACGTCGAGCACCGCGCACTTCCAGGTCATCCACGAGGCCAGGGCCCGCACCTCGTCCTCAGTAACATCCGGGTGGTAGCGGATCCCGCCCTTGCCAGGTCCGCGCGCCTTGTTATGCACGCAGCGATAGCCGATGAAGTTCCTGACTTCGCCGTCCGCAGTCTCGATGGGGAACTCAACGGTGATGACGCGGCGGGGGCGCTTCAGGAACTGCACTAGACCCGGCTCGAGAGTCGGGAGATAGCGGGCCGCCCCCTCGAACTGCTGCTGCGCGATATGGAAGGGGTTCAGATCCTCGCTGCCGCCGGGAGCGGCAGTCCCACCAGCTTTGGATGATGTGCTCTGCGTTGCAGTCATCTCTCGTCACGTCCTCCCACGCGTTAAGGCTTCCCCTCGGATTGACTATCGCAGCCGGCAGCCCAATAGGCGCCGAGCACTTCGCTCAGTCGAACAACCCCTGATCGTCCATGCCAGGTCGACCGAAGCCGGCTCCCCCTCGCTTGAAGAAGGCAGCCTCGTCGGCGTAGCTGGCGGTCAGGCCTTCGATCCGCGTCATCTCCTCAGCCGACAGTGGCTGGAAGTTCGCCGCAATTGAAATGTTCTCCTCCAGCTGCGCGACATCGTCGCAGCCGACAATGACCGTGCTCACAGGGTACGTGAGCACGTAGGACATCGCGTCTCCCATCGATGTGATGCCCCCCTCACGGAACAGTCGACTGCGCGCCGGGATCTTCATGGCGATCACACCCATCTCTTTCTCGTTCGCCAGCGGCAACAATTCCTCGGTGAACGGCAGAAAGTGACGGTCCGCCGGGTTCAGCGCCATGAGAATCGTGTCGAATGGGAATTCGTTCAGCGCTCGGATCAGTGGAGCCGGGTCGTAGTGCCCCGTGATCCCCAGGAAGCGCACGATTCCCTCATCACGAGCCTGCTGGAACGCCTCGATCGCGCCGTTGCGGCCGAAGATCCTGTCAAGCTGCTCATCGGTGCGAACGTTGTGAAGCTGCCAGAGATCGACGTGATCCGTCTGCAGAAGGCGGAGGCTCTCTTCGAGCAAGCGCAGTGAGCCGTCCCGTGTACGGTCGTGAGTCTTGGTGGCCAGGAACACCTCGTCCCGCCGCGTGGCCATCACCTCGCCGATGTACGTCTGGCTGATCCCACGCCCGTAGGCGGCGGCCGTATCGATGTAGTTCACGCCTAGGTCGATGGCGCGGTTGATAATTGCGTGCGACACTTCGCGGGTGCCCGGCTGCTCGATCGTCGCCTGACCGCCCAGGCTGAATAGCTTCACTTGGTGGCCCGTACGTCCGAGCGGACGTACCGGCATCGGCGGATCGACACGTGGCAGCGCTGTGCCCGTGCCGGCAGCAATGCCGCTTCTCCTGCTCACCATGAGAGCGGCGGTTCCAGTCGCTCCTACTTTGACGAATTCCCGACGGGTGAGCTTGCGCTTCGCCATTGCGGCCTCCCGGGTCCTGCTGATGGTATCTTCTCGGTTGAGCCACCAGCTGCCACGAATGATCAGCCGGGCGCCTCCAAGTCAGGGCATCGCGTCTCAAGTTCCCTGGCGTCGCAGGCGTGCGATTCCGGGGACATAATGAACGACTCCTTCTCTCGAATCAAGAAGGATTCGCCCTAGTTTAGATGGCGGCCTTCCCGCACGTTCAGCTCGGCTCAGACCGGGGACGGCCGACGCTGCCGTGACGCCCGGCGAACACCTCGCTCGCCGCGGCATCCCACCAGGGTCAGAACGGGATGGGGTCGTTGCCCTGAGCTTGTAGACGCCTGGAAATCTTTTGCAGTGAGCGACAGGGAATACCGGGTCGTGCAGATTTCAAACCTTGGTGCCCAGCCGCGATAATCTTTTGTTCTGTAACGACTTGTGTCAGGTGCACGCCCCAGCCGAGCGCACGGCTTGCCTCTTGCGTCCTGCGCGATCGAACGCCCGAGTTCAAACCACCACGGAGGCCGAGATGGCTATGGGAACGGTCCAGGAGCGGATCCCGCTGGATGCTGCTGCGTCGGCATCACCGCATGGGCCCGCTACCGTAACCGTGCTCACCACGGACGATTCGTTGCTTCAGGAGCTGAGTGCCCTGCTTGAAGGGGATCGGTATCGCCTGGTGCTGCACGACTGCGCTGCCTCACTCTGCGATTTCCTGTCGGATCGGCGCAGCGACGCTGTGCTGCTTGACCTGAGGTTGCCCGCGCGCGAGCGCGGCGAAGTCGCCAGGCAATTGCGTGCCTTGGGCCGGAGGTCCGGCGTTCCCCTCATCGGATTGTGCGAGGCGGACACGCCGAGTGAGGCGCGCGTGCTTGCACTCGGGGACGGCTTTTGGGACGTCGTGGAGCTCCCGGCAGCGGCAGCCGCGCTGGTGGCTAAGCTGGGCACTTGGATCTGGCTGAAGCGGGACGTCGATGCGTTGCAGTCAGGGGCCCTACTGGACGCAGAGAGCGGGCACTACACCGTGCGCGGGATCAAGCGGCGGCTGCGGGAACTCATCGCGCTCGTGCATCGCACGAATGGTGCACTGTCCTGCGTCGTATTTGGTGCGGATCGAGTGTCTGACGGTGCCCGTGTGGATGCCAGCGCGGTTCGGGAGTTGGAAAGGAAGTTCTCGCTGATACTGCACCAGCAGACCCGCAACTCCGATATCGTGGGCCGGTTGGAGCCGTTGAAGTACATGGTGCTCGCACCGAACACGCCGCCGGAAGGTGGGGTGAAACTGGCTGAGCGCTTCACCTCGTTCTCGTTGTCGCGGCGCGTGGACGGCGAGTTCCCGTTGACCTTCAGTGCGGGCGTCGCAGGTGTGGAGGGCCAGAACGGCCAGGTCGAGGCGTGTCCCGAACTACTGGTGGCCGCGGCCGGGCGGGCGCTGAACGAGGCGCGCGCCGCCGGTGTGGCGCAGGTCGCCGTCGCCTGGGGGACGGCTTGAGCTGACAGGGGGTCTTGCCAATGGCGGATGAGAAGCTGAAGACAGAGAAGCGACGCCTGCGAGAGCTGGCGCGTCAAACGTTAGCAGCCTTCCGGGAGTTGAATGCGGCAGCTGCAGAGGCGTCGTTCATCGGGAGCAAGGGGCCGAACGGCGAGAGTATGGTCCGCGCCGGCGACTTACTCGAAGCGGTGCTCACGGAGATCAAAGGCAACACGAAAGGGTCCGAATAGCTGCAGCGGGATTCCCGCCTTCCGTCCAAGGGCCCCGGCGTGGATGCGCGCCCCGGCTGGCCCGCCAGAGTCAGGCGAGCGAAGCGTAGTAGGGTCCGGTCTCGCGTCGAGGGCGCGGCGCTGTGCTACGCCCGTTCCTCAGGAGCCTCGCCGAACTCGGGCAGCCTGATCCGCTGCGTAAGCGCGCCACGATCCCGAACCACGAAGTGGTGGTTCCGGCTGTCTAACAGGCTGTCGCGCTTGAACTCTGCGAGCACGGTCGTCACCGTTTCACGCGTGGAGCCGATCAGATCTGCCATCTCCTGGTGCGTGAACCAGTACGGCACCTCGAGCCCCCCGTCGACGGGGACACCGTAGCGGTCGGCCAGCCAGAGTATTGTACCGGCGAGTCGAGACGGGACGTCGAGGAACGCCAGCATCTTGATGCGTTCCTCCATATGCGTCATCAGCAGCGCTGCATGCCTCAGTAGGTGCCGGGCCAGCGCGCTGTCGCGATCGAGAAGGTCCCGCAACGCTTCCGTGTCGACGGATAGCAGCTCGCTGCTCTCGGCGGCCGTTGCCGAAAGCACCCGGTTGGGTAGCTCCGCCAACGCTTCCAGGCCGAACGCCTCGCCCTCGGCTGCGAAGCTGACAGCGATGTCTCGGCCTTCCCAGTCCCTATCGCGGAGGCGCGCGCGGCCCCTGAGGACCACGTGCAGCGCGTTGACTGGCTCGCCGAGCTCGTAGACGCTCTCGTTCTTGCGGTAGCTGCGCACAATGCCGGTTGCCCGCAGCTGCTCGACCTGAGCGAGCGTCAGGCTCTTGAGCACGGCCCTCGGCCTTTGGCCGAATCGCATAGCCGATTCCCTCCTCTGGAACAACTCACCCGTGCTGGCCCTGGGAGGCTCACGACACCCCAGCGGTCGTGAGCACCTCCAGAGCTTCACCGGCACTCCCAAGATCTACCTTGCGTATCGCGCGCCGTAGCGCCAGACGTCGTCTTTATGGTATGTCACAATCCTAGCGTCAGACGGCCGTCGGGGCAACCGGGACAGTGGGATCTCCTACAACATGCCGCAGCTGGGGGTCGGGGAGAGAGCTGGAGCACGGAATCTGCCCGGGCCGTTCGGTTGGGGAACGTAGCGACCCTTCCCTCGACCTCGGCGTTGCAGAGCAGTCCGTGACCGATTAAATAGCAGGTCCCACGAACATCCCGAGCATATGGAGCGATGAGCGAACAGGCAGCCCACAGGCGGCAGGAGTTCGAGCGTGAGGCGCTTGTCCACTTGGATACGCTCTACAACGTCGCCGTCCGTCTCTGCGGAAACGCCTCCGACGCCGAGGACCTCGTGCAGGAGACGGTGGCGAAGGCGTATCGGGCCTGGGATAAGTACGAGCGCGGGACGAACTGCCGGGCTTGGCTAGTGACGATCCTGCGCAACACGTTCATCAACCAATACCGCCGTGAGAGCAAGCGGCCCAGCCCGGTGGAGTACGAGTCGGTCGAGGAAACTTCGGTCTTCGAGTCGGTGCAGGATCGGGATCCGGAAGGGTCGTTTTTCCGTTATATCGTGGACGATGAGGTCAAGCGGGCAATCCAGGAGCTACCCGAGGAGTTCAGGATTCCTCTCGTACTGAGCGACGTCGAGGGGATGAGTTACGCCGAGATCGCCGAGGCCCTGGAGCTGCCGGTGGGCACGGTGAAGTCGCGGCTGTTCCGGGGTCGCCGCCGCCTGCAGCAGCGCCTGTACGAGTACGCTCTGGAGATGGGGTACATCCGATGACGGCGTTCTGGAAGCTGGGGAAGCGGAAGTGCGAGGCGGGTGCGGCACCGCCAGGCGACATCGACTGTGCGGGTGTCGTAGCGCAGCTCTACGAGTACATAGACGAGGAACTCGACGAGGAGACTGTTGGGAAGATCCGAGCGCACCTTGAGCTGTGCAAGAGGTGCTACCCGCACTACGACTTCGAGAAGGCGTTCCTGCGCTTTCTGGCAGAGCACGGACGTGTCAGCACGCCGCCGGAACTCAGGCGTAGAGTCTTCCAGCGCATCCTGGAGGAGGAGAGTCAGGACTGACGCCAGTGTTGGCCCGCTGCCACCATCCCTGCTGCTGTCTTGCCATATCGGCCTGCTTCAGCATAAGCTAGCCTCTGAGATTCAACCCAGTTCGGACTGAGCAACCGTGGACGACGCCAGGCGGCGTACATGCCGCGTGGCCAACGGCGATGAGCGGCAGGATCGGCGGTACGAGACCCTCGAGCTTGGGGGCCCGAGACTTGCCCGAGGGGCTGGCCACGGCGACAAGACGCTTCCTCAGAGCACTGGTCGACCCGGGCGAGTTGCTCGAGGTTCGCCGGGTCGACCCGGCAGAGTGGTAGGTGGTACGATGTATTCCAGATCAGCTTTAATGACAGTCGCTCTGTTGCTGGCCTTTCTGAACGCTGATGGTCTCTCCGCTCAGGAAGGGGGCGTGAGCTACGGCTTCAGCGCGCACTCGATCGAGGTTCAGCTGCACACCGGCGGTGCTGCGGGGCGGATCGAGGTCGTCGATGGTAGCCCGGGCCTGATCGCGGTCATCGATCGGACAGGCAAAGCGAACCCGGACTTTCGTCTGGAGGAGGCGGTGCTCTCTGTACGACATGGCTCGGGGGTTACAGCGAACTACCGGGTGGCTGTTCCTCGCTCGATCGCTGTCGCCATCACCGTCGACGGTCAGCGCGTGGCCTCGATCGCATCAGCCGAGACGGAACGGGACTTCTTCTGGAGTTGGCAAGGCGCGAAGAGGCCGTCGACGGAGATCGTGCCGCGGCGGTCGGTCCCGCTGCCGCTGCGGCATAGCTTCGTGGTGAACGCCTACTCCGGCATGGCCGTGACTGACAGCGTGGACGTGGCGCATCCCGAGCGTGTGCGGATGCTGAAGATCTTGGTGGGCGGACGTGGTTTCAGTGTCAGCGGGAACCGATCAGTGAGTTTCGGCTACCACGAGCCGAGTCGCTGGGGTGTGATTACCCCGAGGGTAGCGGACGCTGCGGTCACCATAACGCTGCCCAGCGATGTGGACTTCTTCAAGATTCGTCTCGGAGGAGCCGTCATTTGGGAGACCAGTAGAGGTCGCGCCGCGGCGCATTGCGAACCCGTCGGGGAGATCGAGCTGCCAGGGGGGGACGGCACGCTCTGGCTGTTTACACCCGTGGATGGGCGCCTCGACTGTGCGGAGATCTCGCGGCCGCGCCCGGTCTAGCTCGAGCAACCGACGAACCGGCGAAGGACCGACATGGAGCCTCGCTCGTTGGAGTTTCTGAAGCGACTGCTATCGCTCCCCGGCCCCTCGGGCTACGAGGCGATGCCGGCCCAGGCCTGGCGCGAGGAGGCGGAGACGTTCGCGGATCGGGTGTGGGCTGACGTAGCGGGGAACAGTTTCGCGGCTGTCAACCTGGATGGCGAGCCCCGAGTCATGCTGGCCGGCCATATCGACGAGATCGGCCTCATGGTCAACCACATCGACGACGACGGGTTCCTCTATTTCTCCACCATCGGCGGCTGGGATCCCGAGGTCATCGTCGGCCAGCGGGTTGAGATCCTTGGCCGTGACGGGCCGGTCCCTGGACTGATCGGAAAGAAGGCGATCCATCTCCAGGAGAAGGAGGACCGGGAGAAGGTCTCCAAAGTGAAGGACCTGTGGATCGACATCGGCGCGAAGGATGGGGACGATGCACGCCGGCGCGTGCGGGTCGGCGATGCGGCCGTGCTGGCTGCACCGGTCATCGAGCTGTCGCACGACCGCATCGCCTCGCGCAGCATCGACAACCGGATGGGCGCCCTGGTGGCGCTCGAGGCGCTGCGTCGACTCGCGGGTGATCGGCCACGTGCGGGTGTCATAGCCGTAGCCACGACGCAAGAGGAGATCGGCCTGGCCAGCGGCGGAGGCGCTCGGTCAGGGGCTTTCGGTGTGGACCCGAAGATCGCCATCGTCGTGGATGTGACGCACGCCACCGACTACCCCGGCGCCGAGAAGAAGGGGCACGGAGATCACCGCCTGGGTGGCGGCCCGGCGCTCAGCCGAGGCTCAGCCGTGAATCCAGTGCTGTTCCAAAGGCTGGCCGATGTAGCGGAACGCGAGAAGATCCCTTTTTCCGTTGAGGCGGCGCCCAGCCGGACGAGCACAGATGCCGATAGTATTGTCATGGCGCGGGCAGGCATCGCGACGGCGTTGGTTTCACTGCCCAACCGCTACATGCACACGCCCAACGAGATGGTCGCACTCGAAGACCTCGATCGTGCGGCTGAGCTTATCGCAGCGACGGTGAGGACCTTCACGGCGGCCGACGACTTCGTGCCGCGTTGAGCGTACTCAGCCGCGGGCGCGCCTGCGCACGTCGGTGATCTCGTCGGAGCGGAGCTTAGGGATGTCCATCGAGGTGCTCTGGCGGTAGAGGTCTAGTAGCTCGCCGCGCGAGAGTCGTTCGACGGCCTGCTGCGAATCAAAGCGATCTTCCGGAACCTCGACCACCCTGTATGGGCGCTGGCCCGTCGGCTGACAGAGGAAAAGGAGGAGGCGAACGCCCGGTCGCGGGCGCTCCTGTCCCAAGCGGACCTTCCAAACGTCACCGTCGACTTTGATGTGTGCCATGTGTTCAGGTCTCGGTTTCGGTCGCGCCGTTCGCGACGCCACACCCCTGCGCGCTACTCTCCACCTCCACCCTGACGATCTCGGCAAGATTGCGACCTAGTGACCGCTCGCGTCCGGCAATGCGCACTCGGAGCGGTCCCTCGAACGGCTCGTGCTCCAGCACCTCCACGCGCGTCCCCGGGTAGAGACCCAGGCTAGCGAGATAGCGCAGCCGCCCGTCATCCGCGTCGTTTACCTCCCGCACGATCACCCGGGCGCCCTTCCGCATCTCCATGAGCGTAGGGTGGCGCCGCTCGGTGAGTTCCCCTTCCGCCGTCGGTATAGGGGAACCGTGCGGATCCAGCTCCGGGTGACCCAGCGCCGCGGCCATGCGCTCCACCAGCTCGTCGGAGGCGGCGTGCTCCAACCGCTCCGCTTCAGCATGTACTCGATCCCAGGAGTAACCCAGCTGCTCGATTAGGTAGGCCTCGATCACCCGGTGGCGCCGGATAATGCGCAATGCCTCACGCTCACCAGCCTCGCTGAGCTGTACGCCGCGGTAGGGCTCGTGCTCGACCAGCCCGCGCTCGGCCAGGCTCTTGATCATGTTGGTCACCGAGGCTGGAGACCGATCGAGCTGCTGTGCGAGCGCCGAGGTGCTCACAGGTGCATTCTCACGCTGGAGGTGGCGAATCGCCTTGAGGTAATCCTCGACTGCCCGGGAACGGCCCCGTCCGGCTGCCGGCTCGGGAGCGCGATTCTGCGTGGCTCGATTGTTGGGCCTTCGCCTCGGCATCGGCATAATTTTCGTCCGGGCTAAAACTCGTGGACGCCCCGAGAGCTGTCAATGCACTACGCCCGAACGGCAGCGCGTTGACCCCGGAGGCGAGCCCGGGTAGGTTAGCGCCGTCGGCCGTGGGCCCCACGAGCTCGCGGCCGTTTGTGCGAGAGGGAACTGCAGCAGTTGATCCAGAGCATGGTGCAGCGTCGATGAGCAGCCCGGCGAACGGGAGCTTTGAGATCCCGGTGGATGTGGAGGCGAGGGTCGATCTCCACCTGCACTCGAACTGCTCGGATGGGCGGCTGGAGCCAGCAGCGGTGATTGCCGCGGCGAAAGAGCGGGGCCTAAAGGCGGTCTCGCTTACCGATCACGATACCGTAGCGGGTATCCACGCCGCGCGTGAGGCGGCGGACTCACTGGCGTTACCGTTTGTTCCGGGGATCGAGTTCTCGGCACATGATGATGTGGGCTCGACGCACCTTCTCGGGTATTTCATCGATCCGGACCACGCCGAGTTCGCAGCCTGTCTGCAGGGCGCGCAGGAGAGCCGGATGCGGCGCGCAGCAGAGATGGTCGAGAAGCTCAACCGGCTGGGCGTGGGGGTCACGTTGGAGGAGGTCAAAGCGCACATGTCCCAGACAGGGCTAATCGCGCGCCCGCACGTCGCGCAGGCCTTGGTCGACGGGGGCTGGGTGCGGACTCACGGCGAGGCTTTCGACCGCTTCATCGCCGCCGGCCAGCCGGCCTACGTGCCGACACAGCGGATCAGCCCCGCCGACGGGATCCGGCTGATCCACGCGGCTGGTGGGCTGGCAGTGCTCGCACACGGGGGCAAGAGCCATGCTGACGAGACGATCCGGCAGCTGGTGGACGAGGGGTTGGATGGGCTCGAGACGCTCCACCCGGACCACGGTCCCTTCGAAGTGCGAAGGCTGCGCCGCTTAGCGGGCGAGCTGGATTTGCTGGAGACCGGAGGATCGGATTGGCACGGGTTCAGCGAGGCTCGGCGTGGCCAGCTGGGCTCGCAACCGGTTCCCTATGAATGGTACGAGCGTCTCCGGGATGCCGCCGCTGCCGCGCGGGGCGGGGGCTTCAACAGACGAAGGTGAGAGGTAATCGCTCTGGAGAAGTACCTCAGCGAAGTTGAGGAGCGTCGGCCGACAGGGCGAGCCGCGGCCTGGCGGCCAGGCGGAGCACGTTGACAGGGGCGGGCGGCCGGGTACGTTTCGGCCGCCGGAGCGGTGGTGTGCGGAGCGAGCACCCCGGGAGCGCGTGCGGTGCCTCGCTCGCGGTGTGAAGGTCCGGCGTGACGCGGTGGTAGAGCCCGCGCTGGCGGGCCTTCTTTTTGTGCTCCTTGGCGAGCTGTATCTTGCGGGTAGTCGCATGCGGGGATCTCTGTGAAGATCATTGGCTTTCCGGTGGGTCCTCTACAGGCCAACGCGTATCTGGCCATCTGTGAGGAGACAAGCCGCTGCGCCCTGGTGGACCCGGGCGCTGAGCCGGCACGCCTGCTCGCCGCGGCAGCCGCGGAGGGGGCGCGGATCGAGTCTATCCTTCTCACCCATGCCCACATCGACCACGTTGGCGGCGTGGCGGCGGCGGCACGTGTCACCGGGGCGCCCGTCTACCTCCACCCCGCGGATGCGGCGCTCTATGCGGCGGCCCCTGAGCAAGCGTTGGCCTTCGGTGTGGAGATCGAGTTGCCTCCGGAGCCGGATCACGAGCTGCAGGATGGCCAAGTCCTCCACATCGGCGCGGCGCAGCTCGAAGTGCGGCACACACCCGGCCATTCGCCCGGGCACGTCTGCCTGATCGGCGATGGATTCGCGCTGGTAGGCGATTGTGTGTTCGCGGGATCCATCGGCCGCACCGACCTCCCCGGTGGTGATTACCGAACGCTGCTCGAAGCGATTCAGGAGAAGCTGCTCACGCTCCCGGACGATACCGTCCTGCACCCGGGTCACGGCCCGGCAACCACTGTGGGGAGGGAGCGCCTGGCTAACCCCTTCCTGACGGGAGTGTTCGGATAGCGAGGATGGGACCTTCGGACGGTAGTAGGAGAGGGGCCTTTCCGGGTCAGGATGGCAGTAAGGGCAACATCCGGCTCGCAGAATTGAAGGACGCCTTGGAGGGCGGGGGCCACTTGCTCATCCTCACCCACGACAACCCCGACCCCGATGCACTGGCCAGTGCCTACGCCTTGCTCAGACTAGTTGAGGTGATCGACGGCGTCTCGGCAAGGATCGGTTTCGGCGGCTACGTGGGGCGCGCCGAGAACCGAACGATGGTCCGGGAGCTCGCGCTGCCGATCACGCCGACACGCGCCGTGTCCTTCGATGACGTCGATCTCATCGCGCTCGTCGACACGCAGCCAGAGACCGGCAACAACTCGCTGCCTGAGGGGCGGAACGCGACGGTCGTTCTCGATCATCACCCGCTGCGTCAGCAGACGAGGCGCGCGAAGTGCTACGACGTGCGCGACGACTGCGGTTCCACTTGCACCATCCTGACTCAGTACCTGCAGGCTGCGGGGGTCCCTCTGGAGGGCGTGTTGGCGACCGCCCTCTTCTACGGTATCCAGTCGGAGACTCAGGATCTCGGCCGTGAGGCGCAGCAGAGCGACATCGAGGCAAGCCTGGCCCTCTACCCAGGCGCTGACCGGGCGCTCATCTCGCGAATACGCTATCCGGACCTGCCGCCGGCGTATTTCAGGTCGCTGCACCGCTCGCTGGAGCGGGCGCGCACCCGGGGGCCCGTGGTCGTCTCCTACCTGGGGATGCTCGACTATCCCGACCTCGTGGCCGAGCTTGCCGACTTCTATCTGCGGCTGCAGGGCAGCAAGTGGTCCTTCTGCATCGGCCAGTTTCGGGACGACTTGCTGATCTCCATCCGTACATCTTTGCCCGACGCGTCGGCGGGCCTCTTGCTGCGGCGCGTGGTCGGTCGCGATGGGACTGCGGGCGGCCATGGGATGATGGCTGGCGCGCGGATCCCCGTGGGCGAACTCTCGGCGGAGGATATCCGCCTCAAGAGCGAGGAGCTCGTGAACCGGTTCATTAAGGAGCTGGGAGTGGAGGACGAGAGCGGCTGGGGGCTGCTGGACGTGCCGCCTGGGGCAAGCCGTTAAGAGCACATGCTGCGAGTAGGGCTCACCGGGAACGTGGGCGCCGGCAAGTCCACGGTCGTTGCGCTCTTCGCGGGTTGGGGCGCTAGCATCATCGACACCGATGTGCTGGCCCGCGAAGTGGTAGCAGCGGGCAGTGCCGCCCTGGAGCAAATCCGCGAGGTCTTTGGTGATGCGGTCGTCGCCGCGGACGGCGGGCTCGATCGGGATGCGATGCGGCGCATCGTCTTTGCCGATCCAGAGGCACGGGAGAAACTCGAAGACATCCTCCATCCGGCCATTGTGACGCGCTGCCGCGAGCTGTTCGTCGAGGCGGAAGCCCGTGGCGATCGGATCGTGATCGGCGTGGTGCCCCTCCTCTACGAGACGGGGATGCAGAATGAGTTCGACGTCGTCGTGCTCGTCGACGCACCGCTGGAGCAGCGGATCGAGCGGCTGGTGAGCAAGCGGGGGCTTGCGGCTGACGAGGCGCGCGCCGTCGCCGCTGCCCAGATGCTGGCGGAGGAAAAGCGGGAACGCGCTGAATTCATCATTGACAACGACTCGGACATCACGACGCTCGAACGACGCGCGTGGGAGACCTGGAAGGAGATCGATAAGCTGAGCCAGGCCGTATGACGACTTTGCGCCTCGACTTACACGTCCACACCCGGGCCTCCCGTGACTGCCTCAGTGACTACGCGGATGTGGTGGCAACCGCGCGCGCCCGTGGCCTCGACCGCATCGCCATCACCGATCACAATGAGATCGAGGGCGCCCTCCGGGCACGCGACCTCGACCCCGAGCTGGTGATCGTCGGCGAGGAGGTGAAGACCGCGGAAGGCGTAGACGTGAGCGGCCTGTTTCTCTCGGAGAAGATTCCCAAGGGAACTTCCGCCGTCGAGACAGTCCAGGCCGTCCGCGAGCAGGGCGGCCTGGTCTACGTGCCGCATCCCTTCGCCAGCGGCAAGGGCCTCGGCGAGCAGGTGCTGGCGGATATCGAGTCCTGGGTAGACATCGTGGAGGTGTTCAACGCCCGCGTGCACCGACCGGCACTCAACGAGCGGGCTCGCCGCTGGGCGGAACAGCGAGATCTCCCCGGCGGCGCGGGCTCAGACGCGCACACGCTGCGCGAGATCGGGCGGGGCGTCGTCGAGGTGCCGAGCCGCGAGGGGAATTCCGGTTTCCTGGAAGCGCTGCGCGCCGGGCGTGTCGATGGACGCTATTCGAGCTACTTCGTCCACCTCGCCTCCACCTGGGCCAGACTCGCGCCGCGGCGTTGATCCGTCTCTTTGCTTGACACCACCTGCAGCTTCGCCTAGAGTAGCCCGGCCTTTGGGGCCTACTGCCAACCGTGGATGCGCATGGGGCTTCTAGAGAAGATCGCCGAACTTCTAGAGAGTTTCGTCAACACGGCGTCGTCCTATATCTGGGACAGGGGAATACCCTTTCAGGGGCAGGAAATCCCCTGGGTCATCGTCGCGCTGCTCGGTACCGGCCTCTTCCTGACCTTCCGCCTCGGGTTTCTGCAGCTTCGCAAGCTGGGACACGGCTTCGCGGTCACGTCCGGGATCTATGACGACCCCGCCGAGCCGGGCGATGTCTCCCACTTCCAGGCGCTGACCACCGCCCTCTCGGCGACTGTAGGGATCGGCAACATCGCCGGCGTCGCGCTCGCCATTCACTGGGGCGGCCCGGGCGCGCTGTTCTGGATGTGGATGACCGCGCTGGTGGGGATGGCCACCAAGTACTCGGAGGTCACCCTGGCCCAGAAGTACCGGGACGTAGAGAGGGAGGACCTCGAGCCCTACAAGTGGGAAGGCACGGTTTCCGGCGGCCCGATGTACTACATCGAGCGTGGTCTGGGCCCAGCCTGGAAGCCGCTCGCTGTCTTCTTCGCTACCATGCTCGGTCTCACTGCCTTTCTGACGGGGAATGCCATCCAGGCGAACACCGTTGCCGACACGCTGAAAACGACCATGGGCTTCCCTGTGTGGGTGACCGGGCTGATCACGGCGAGCATCGTGGCCATGGTGGTGATCGGTGGGATCACGCGCATCGGAAGGGTGACCGGCGTGCTGGCGCCCACGATGGCGGTGATCTACGTGGCAGGCGCGCTGACCATCATCGGCCTGAACTACGATAAGATCGGTTCAACGTTCGCGCTAATCTTTCGCGAGGCGTTCAACCCGACGGCGGGCGTGGCGGGCAGCGGGGCCGGCATCTTCTTGCTTACCATGATCTGGGGTGTGAAGCGGGGTCTCTTTTCCAACGAAGCGGGTCAGGGGTCGGCACCCATCGCACACGCGGCGGCGAAGACAGATGAACCTGTGTCCGAGGGCGTCGTGGCGCTGGTTGAGCCTTTCATTGACACGCTCGTCATCTGCACGATGACCGGGTTGGTCATCACCCTCACCGGCGTCTGGGGCGAGCGCTTCCCCACCGAGATCACGCTGGGCGGCGGCGACATCTCCTATGTGGCCGAGTTGGAGAACGGGCACTACAGGAAGATCGCTGAGCCTCAGGAGATCCGGGTCGAGAACGGGCACTACTTGGAGGCGGGGCCCGGCACCCATCAGGTCGCCTGGCACGAGGTCGGGGTGGAGTCTCTCTTCACCGATCCGGAGCAAACACAGCCGTTCACCGGCGTGGTGTACTCAGAGCGTGGGATCGCAGTGGGCGACGACGGCTCGCAGTACGCTTCGCTCTACGCCGATGCGGCGGAGAGCGGTGCACCGCTCACGATGCAGGCCTTTCAGCGCGGTCTACCGGGCGAGTGGGGCAAGTACATCGTTGTGATCAGCGTATTCCTTTTCGCGATATCGACGGCCATCTCTTGGAGCTACTACGGCGACCGTTGCGCCAACTATCTGCTGGGGCACCGTGCGGTGCTCCCCTACAAATTCGCCTTCGTGACGATGCACTTCGTCGGCGCCGTGCTGACGCTGGCTGTCGCCTGGACGCTGGGCGATGTCTTCCTGGGGATCGTGATTCTCCCGAATCTGCTGGCATTGATCCTGCTTTCCGGCAAGGTCGCCGAGCTGACGAAGAGCTACTTCCAGCGCAGGCCGTGGATCGAGAACTATGAAGTGCATCGGCGCCTCAGGGAGCAGCGCAGATACAAGCGGCTGCGCTAGGAGCGCTGCCTGTGTTGGAGACGCCTTCACACCGCCGGGATCGAGCACGCCGGATCGCTGAGCGCCTGCAGGCGGCCACCTCGATCGCCGTCGCCACTCATGTCGGCGGCGACGGGGATGGTTGGGGATCGGCCTGCGCACTGGCCCACCACTTCAGCGCCCTGAGTGCCGAGGTTTACCTCCTGGCCGCGAGCCCCTTGCCTAAGCGCTTCCGCTTTCTCTTGCCCACGGGCGTCCAGCCACTGAGCCCCGAGACAGGAGGGAAGACGGCGCTGGCCGAGGCGGACGTGCAGGTGGTCGTGGACGTCTCAGAGCTCCGTCGGCTGGGCGACTTCGCCGAGCTCTACCGGGCGGAGCGCACCATTGTCATCGATCACCACGCCGTCGCCGTCAACGAAATCGCTGCAACACTGACGCTCATTGATCCGAGCGCCGCTGCCACGGCCGAGCTGGTGTACGATGTGGTGATGCAGACCGGCGTCCCGCTCGGCGCCGACGTCGCACGGGCCCTCTATGTGGGACTGGTGACTGACACCGGCTCGTTTCGTTACTCCAACTCCACTCCGCACGCCCACCGGCTGGCGGCAGCCCTCATCGAAGCCGGAGCTGACCCGGAAGCGCTCCACGCTCCGCTGTTCGCGAGCCTAACGGCGGCGGAACTGGGCACGCTGCAGGCGACCTTGGCCGGGCTGCAGCGCGATGAAGACCTCGGCATCACCTGGTCAAGCTTGAGCGTCGAGGTCGCACGGCGCTTCGGGGCCCTCGATGAGTACGAGGGGATCATCGATTACCTGCGGAACCTCAAGGGGACCGAGGTTGCCATCCTCTTGCGGGAGTTGGAAAGCGGAGATGTGAAGGTATCCTTCCGCTCCTCCGGCACTGCCAACGTGGCCAGGCTCGCCCAGCGCTTTGGGGGCGGCGGCCACGAAAAGGCGGCCGGTGCCACCGTCGCTGGCGATCTGGCCGAAGCGACGGCTCGGGTGCTGGGGGCCTGCCGGTCGCTGCTGGCTGGCCCTCCGCGCTCTCGATCTTGAGAGTCGGGGCAAATGGTCGTATTTTGGGGGCGTTACGCAGGAGAAGGCCGCGACGCGGCCGGCCACGCATCGACGTACACGCTCGGGACCAACGATCCCGGGAACCCCCAGGTGCAGCAACCAGTGATGTCGGGTGAGGGAGGTGGAGGCCGGTGAGCTTGCATCGCAGAGAGGGGCGTGAGAATGGTTCCAGGCGTCGGAGGCTTCTGAACGGGATGAGAGGTCCATCCAGAACGGATCGGGGCCTCCCGCTCGACCTTCGACTCCGAGCCATCGCCGACAACGTACCTACCTCGAGTATCGATCAGCTGTGGGTGTTCCCACCGCTGCCCAACCGCGAAATCGCCTGCGAGTTTCTGGTTCTCGTTTGCTACGACGGCGGTCCGGATCGCCGCCGAATCCTCACGTCGCACGTCGACGCGCAGTTCAGCGATCCGGAAGGCGACGAGCTTGAATGGGTGCAACGGGTGCGCGAGCACGGAGCGGCACCGCAGCGCTGGCTCGCGAACATCCCCGACCGCCTGCTCCAGCGGCTGGCCGATGCCGGGGTCCCGGAGGTCATCGACGTGGGTGGGCGCCCGGAGGTGTGGGCAGAAGCGATCGCGCGCTTCGCCAACGGCAGTGGAGACGGAGATGGCGGCCCGCTCCTCGTTGACAGCCGGGTCCAACCGCAAGTAACTTTTAATACGATTATCGAGAAGGACGTCTCCGGTAGCGGCGCGCACACCTGATCGGGTGGGTACAGAGATGGATGTCCAGGCGACCAGCAGCGGGGAGGATCGGCTGCGGGCGGCCCTCGAAGCGAGTGGCCACCGGCACACCGCGCAGCGGGCAGCGATCTACCGTTATCTGAGGAGTGTCACGACACACCCCACCGCCGACGAGATCTTCACGCAGGTGCGTGAGGTGCTGCCGGACATCAGCCTGGCGACCGTCTACAAGGCGCTGGAGGCTTTCGTGGAAGCCGGGGTGGCGCGTAAGCTCACGCTCGGCGGCGGTCCGGCGCGCTACGACGGCCGTACCGACGACCACGACCATGCGCGCTGTCTGAAGTGCGGCAAGGTGCGCGACGTGGTCGGCGAGCATGATTCGGGGCTGATCCGAGGGCTCCGAAGCGACGACGGCTTCGAGATCATCGACTACCGTCTGGAGCTCATCGGCTACTGCCGGGACTGTCGGAGCTAGCTGTACCGAGTTGTCCAGAAACGCTTTCCCCCGGGCCGAGTTCAGGCCTCAGTTGCTGGCGTGCGGCCCTGCCAACCGCGAGGCACCAGGTCCGTGCGAGGGCTGAGCCGTGCGTAACACCCACAGCTTCGTTCCCAGCAAGGTCTTCCTGACCAAGGGCGTGGGGATGCATCGGGAACGGTTGTCGGCTTTCGAGATGGCGCTCCGCGATGCACGTATCGCCAGATACAACCTGGTGAACGTCTCCTCCATCTTTCCTCCAGGTTGCGAGTTGCTCGATCTGGACGAGGGCCTGGAGCAGCTGACACCGGGCCAGATCACCTTCGCGGTCATGGCGCGCCTTGACACTAACGAGCCGAGTCGGCTCGTCGCTGCCAGCATCGGCGTCGCGATCCCGAAGGACCCCAGCCGGTTCGGCTACCTGTCGGAACACCACGCCTACGGTCAGAACGAGAAGAGCGCCGGCGACTACGCCGAGGATCTTGCCGCGAGCATGTTGGCCACGATTCTCGGTGTGCCCTTCGATCCGAACACAGCCTGGGACGAGCAACGGGCCCAGTGGGAGGTCTCGGGCCAGATCGTTCGGACGCTGAACATCACGCAAACGGCGGAGGGGCCAGAGGACGGCAGGTGGATCAGCGTTCTGGCCGCCGCCGTGCTCCTGCCCTGAGCTGATCATGACGGATATCCCGTGGGAGGATCCCCACAGCTTTCTCGGCCTGGGGGAGGAGTGGACCGCGCCGGAGCGCGCACAGGTTGTCGTGCTGCCAGTTCCTTATGAGGCGACGACGAGCTACCGTAGCGGCACGCGCGCTGGCCCCGAGGCGATCCTGGCAGCGTCGCGGCACGTGGAGCTCTACGATCACGAGCTGGACCGGGAGCCCTTCCGTGCAGGGATCCACACGTATCCTGCAGTCGAGCTCACGGCCGGCGGTCCGGCGGCGGCGTTGGAGGAGCTACGGCGCAGCTACGAGGACGTCTGCGAGCGCGGCCAGTTCGTGATCGTGCTGGGCGGCGAGCACACGATTACGCAGGTGCCGGTGCTGTACTGGGCCGATCGCCTCGAGAACGATCTCTCCATCTTGCAGTTCGACGCCCACGCCGACTTGAGAGAGAGCTTCCACGGAACCCATTGGAGCCATGCCTGCGTTATGCGCAGGGTGGTGGAACGTGTGCGGCCTGTGGGCGTGGGCATCCGGGCCATCGACGTGGAGGAGCGTCGGCTCATCAAGGAACTCGGCCTCACAATGATCTACGCGGAGGAGCTCGCTAGTGAGGATTGGCTGGATAGAGCGCTGGAAGCGCTGTCCTCCGACAACGTCTACATCAGCTTCGACGTCGATTTCTTCGACCCGGCCTTCGTCCCTTCGACCGGAACCCCGGAGCCCGGCGGCGGCACCTGGGAGCAGGCCATGGTGCTCTTGCGACGCGTGTTCGCCCAGAAGAGTGTCGTGGCGGCTGATGTGGTGGAGCTGGCGCCGATCCCCGGACTGGTGGCGCCCGATTTCTTGGTGGCGAAACTCGTCTACAAGATGATCGGATATTGGCAGCACGGTGCAGTTGGCCAGTGAGCGCCGAGCGGATCGCTGACTGATCCTCTCTCGATCGATGGAAGGCGGCACGTCAATCGGCATACTCGTGGCCTTCCTCGCCGGGCTCCTCTCGTTCCTCAGTCCCTGCGTGCTTCCGCTGGTGCCGTCCTACGTTTCGTTCGTCACCGGGCTAGGTATGGAGGAGCTGGAGCAGGGTGGCGGCGATGTGAAGCGGGTGACGCTGGTCCATTCTCTGCTCTTCGTCGCCGGCTTCACGCTGATCTTCCTGGTGATGGGAGCGTCGGCCACCTACATCGGCCAGCTGCTGCGCGTCTACCAGGATGTCATCGCGCGCGTTGGCGGCCTCATCATCATGCTCTTCGGCATCTACCTTCTGGGCGTGATCCCCATCGCCGCGCTCAGCCGTGAGCGGCGCTTCCAGTTCCAGAGGAAGCCGGTGGGCTATGCAGGCACGGTGGCCGTCGGCGTGGCGTTCGGGGCCGGTTGGGTACCCTGCATTGGGCCGATCCTCGGAGCGATCCTGACCCTGGCGGCGACCCGTGCCAACGTGGCCGAGGGTATGGGCCTGCTGGGTGTCTACTCGGCGGGGTTGGCGATTCCCTTCGTGCTAAGCGCGGTCGCGCTGACGGCGTTTCTCTCCTGGTTCCAGAAGTTCCGCCGCTATCTGCGCTATGTGGAGTGGGTGGCCGGGGTCCTGCTCATCCTCGTTGGCCTGCTGCTGCTGACGGGCAAGTTCACACTGCTGGCCGGCTGGCTGGCGCAGTACACGCCCGATTTCATCCTGGAGCGGATCTAGCTCGTTCGGCTCTTTAGGCCACCCCACGCTCCGCGTCGAGGCTTTCCTCCAGGAGCTGCCGGCGCAGGAGTCGCGCATACACGCCGTCCGCAGCCACGAGTTCCGAGTGCACGCCGCGCTCGACGATCGCGCCGTCCTCCACCACGAGGATCAGGTCGGCGTCCTTCACCGCGCTCACTCGGTGCGAGACGATGATGCTGGTGCGGCGGCGCAGCACGTCTTCCAGACCGTGGAGTATCGCAGCCTCGGTGTGAGTGTCCACGGACGACAGCGCGTCGTCGAGGATGAGTACGGGCGCATCACGGGTGAGCGCGCGAGCCAGGGTCGCGCGCTGCTTCTGGCCGCCCGAGAGGTTGATGCCACGCTCGCCCAGCTGGGTGTCGTAGCCCTGGGGAAACTCGCGGATCGTCTCCGCCAGCTGCGCGATCTTGGCGGCTTCTTCGATCCGCGCCTGGTCGTGGCCGTCGCGCAGGGCGAAGGCGATGTTGGCACCGAGCGTTCCTGAGAACAGGAAAGGCTCCTGCGGCACCATGGCGATGAGGCCGCGTAGCCGCGGGAGCGGCAGCTGGCGGATCGGCACGCCGTCGAGCAGGATCTCGCCGCGGTCGGGCTCGTACAGCCGCGGGAGCAGGCGGACGACGGAGCTCTTGCCGGAGCCGGTGCGTCCCACGATCGCTACGCGCTGCCCGGGCTCGACGTGGAACGAGATGTCACGAAGCACCCAGCGCTCGCTGCCGGGGTAGCGGAACCAGACATTCCGGAACTCGATGGCGCCCTGCGGCACGGCGATCTCCAGCGTCCGCTCCACATCGCGGATTGATGGCTCCTCCGTCATGATCTCCTGGATCCGGCGCATGGAGGCAGCGCCGCGCTCGAACAGGTTGATGACCCAACCGAGTGCGATCATTGGCCAGATGAGCTGCATCAGGTAGAACATGAAGGCGACGAAGTCCCCGATGCTGATACGGTTCATGATCACGTCGTGTCCGCCGACGCCGAGCACGATCACCACCCCCAGCCCGGTGAGCAGCATCAGGGTCGGGTGGAAGAGCCCCCAGATGCGGGCGAGGCGCACGTTGCGCCCCATGTACTCGCGGTTCAGCTGGGCGAACTGCCGGGCCTGGGCGTCCTCCTGAACGTAGGCGCGCACGATGCGGGCGCCGGCCAGGTTCTCCTGCGCCATGGTGGAGATGCGGCCGAACTGTGCCTGGATCGCCTCGAAACGCTTGTGGATCTCACGACCGAAGTAGAGGGTTGCCACCGGCACGAGCGCGAGCGGCAGGATGGCGAGCAGCGTGAGACGCGGGTCGATGAGGACCAGCATCGTCAGCGCGATCACCGAGACGACCGCCGTGTTCACCAGGTACATGATCCCGGGGCCGATCGCCATCCGCACGGCGGGTATGTCGTTCGTGGCCCGGCTCATGAGCTCGCCTGTGGGGACCCGCTGGTAGAAGTCGGGCGCCAGCCTGAGCAGATGGGCGAAGTAGTCGTCGCGCAGGTCCGTCTCCACGTGCCGGCTCATGCCGTTCAGCAGCTGGCGCATGAAGTAGCGACCGATGCCACCGATTAGCGAGAAGGCGACGATGGCGCCGGCGTACGCCGCAAGCCCGGCGATCGCGATGCCCCGCTCCAGCGCGTCGATGGCCAGCTTGAGCAGGTAGGGCCAGGCGAGCGAGAACAGGTTGCTCACCACCACCAGGCCGAGGCCGGCGGCGATCCGGCCTCGATAACGGTGCGCGTAGGGGAGTAAGGGAGCGAGCTGCTTCAACACATCAGTACCCCAACGCCCTGCCGCCTTCCCGGCGCGGGTCTGACGCCCCGTACAGCGTGCCGTCAGGCGCCCTGATGATCAGCTGCACGTCGCCGAAGTAGTACGTTGTCTGGTTGATCTCGTGGCCGTAGCTGGACAGAATCCCGTGAGTTCGCGCCTCGATGCCGTTCTTCTCGATCTGAATCTCGTCGGGCAACAGCTGGTGGTGAACGCGCGGTGCGTCGACCGCCGTGCGCACGTCCATACCGAAGTCGATGACGTTGATAATCGCTTGGGCCACCGCGGTGATGATATTGGGGCCGCCCGGTGAACCGACGACGATGCGCAGCTCGCCCTGCGGGTCCACGACGATTGTCGGCGTCATCGCCGAAAGCGGACGGCGGCCCGGGCCGACCAGGTTGGCCTCGCTCTGGACGAGCCCGAACTGATTCGGATAGCCAGCGCGGAGCGTGAAGTCGTCGAGCTCGTTGTTGAGGAAGAAGCCGGCGCGCTCCACGACCACGCCCGACCCGTAGGAGGAATTGATCGTGGTGGTCACGGCGACAGCGTTGCCCTGCGCGTCGACGATCGAGTAATGAGTGGTGTTGGTCCCCTCACTCAGCACCGGCACCCGGTTGAACGATTCCGAGTCGGAGGCGCGGGTGCGCGAGATGCTGGTCCGCAGCTCCGCGGCGTAATCGTCGCTGATTAGCCGTGCGATTGGCATCTCGACGAAGTCAGGATCGCCCAGGTAGTAGTTGCGGTCGGCGAAGGCGCGACGAAAGCTCTCCACGATGAGATGGATCGACTCCGCCTCGTTGAAGCCCAGGCTCCTGAGGTTGTAGTCCTCCAGGATGTTGAGGATCTCGGCGAGCGTCACGCCGCCCGACGATGGCGGCGGCATGGAGATGACCGTGTGGCCGCGATACTCGAAGACGATGGGATCGCGCCATTTCGCCTGGTAGCGGCTCAAGTCTTCATGAGTGATCAGGCCACCGCCCTTCTGCATCTCCTCGACGATGAGGTCGGCGATGGGGCCGTTGTAGAAGGCGTCCTTGCCCTGGCTGGCGATCAGGCGGAGGGTCGCCGCCAGCATCGGCTGACGCAGCACCGATCCGATGCGCGGCGCTTCGCCGCCGGGGAAGAAGATCTGTCGCGTCGTCTCGAACTGAGTCAGAGTGCTCGCCCTGGCTGCCAATCCCCGGCTCAGTCGTTCGTTCACCGTGAAGCCGTTGTCGGCCAGGTCGATGGCTGGAGCCACCAGATCCTCCCACGGCAGCGAACCATAGCGTCGGTGCAGCTCTGCGAGCCCGGCCACGCTGCCCGGCACCCCCGACGCGAGGTGGCCGAGGCGTGAGGCGTTGGTAGGCACGCCGTCGGTGTCCAGATACCGCTCGGGGATAGCCAGCAGTGGCGCCATCTCCCGGTAGTCCAGCGCCGCGATTTCACCGCCGGCCATGCGGATGACCGCGAAGCCGCCACCGCCGATGTTGCCGGCCGACGGCAAGACGACGGCGAGAGCGAATCCCACGGCGACCGCCGCGTCCAGCGCGTTGCCGCCAGCCTGCAGGATGTCCAGGCCCACCCGCGTCGCGCGGGCGTCGGTGGTCGCCACCATCCCCTGGGTTCCCGTCCCGATGGGCTCGAGGCCGCGGAACTCCCAGTCGAAAGGCAGGGAGACCCGTCGGGCCGTGGCGCCTGCACCGGGGCCTGCCGGCGGCGGCACGCAGGCCAGCGTGAGGCAAAGCACCAGAGAGAGAGTTATCCACCGCATGGCCAGTTCCTTTCTGGTTCGACCCCTAGCGGGTCTGCACGCCCACCTTCGGGCAGAGATCCTCGAGGACGCAGCGGTCACAGGCAGGACGACCCGCCCGGCAGATCGCACGCCCGTGTCGAATCAACTGAATATGGAACGAGAAGCGCAACTCCCGCGGAACAGAACCGTCCCGGTTCAGCAATTCATGGGCTTGCTCGGCGGTGGCGCGGGCTGGGATGAGCCCGAGCCGCCGCGCCACCCGATGCACGTGCGTGTCGACCGGCATGTAGGGTCGGCCCAGGGAGAAACAGAGCACGCAGGCAGCGGTCTTCACGCCCACCCCACGCAAGCCCGTCAGGTATTCGATGATCTCGCTGTCCGTGAGATCCGTGAGGTGTGAGAGATCGAGCTGGCCCCGCTCCCTGAACAGGACGTTGAGCGTTTCCTGCAGCACCCGGGCCTTCTGTTTCCAGAGGCCGGCGGGCCGGATGGCCGCTTCCACCTCTGCCCGGGGCGCGACCCGCACCGCATCCCAGTCGGGGAAGCTGGCGCGGAGGGCCTGGTAGGCGCGGTCGCGGTTGGTATCGGACGTGTTCTGGCTGAGGATCGTGACCATCAACTCGTCCAAGGGGTCCATACGCCGTCGCGTCGCGCGCCCGTAGCTACGCTCGAGGCGCCGGTTCAGCGTGCGGACGCGTCGGCGGGTCGAGCGCCGGGGCGCCTTCGTCGCTACCATTCGGCCAGCACCTTCTGCGCGGCAGCGGTCAGGATCGCCGCCCCGCGTGGCAGGCAACTCTCATCGATATCGAAGCGGGGGGAGTGGTGGGTGCGCGGGTCATCTTCAATGCCCGCGCCCAGCCAGAAGAAACAGCCTGGCGCCTCTCGGGCCAGGAAGGCGAAGTCCTCGGCTCCCATGATCAGGTCGGCCACGCCGACATCCGCCTCGCCGACGACCGAGGCGGCGGCGGCACGGACGAGGTCGTTGAGCCCGCTGTCGTTGATGACTGGCGGATTGCCTGACCTGATCTCGATCTGGCCTTCACCGCCCATGGCATCTGCTACCGCGAAGGCGCGCCGCAGCTCCTCCTGCAGCTGCTCCCGCACAGCGAAGTCGAAGTAGCGCAGCGTGCCAACAAGTCGGACCTCGCTGCTCAGGATGTTCTCCGCGCTGCCACCCTCGACCTTGCCGAAAGTGATGACCGCCGATTCCAGTGGGTCGATGCGCCGGGCGACGATCGCCTGCACCGCGAGAACCACGTGTGCTGCCAGGACCACGGCGTCCAGGCCCTCGTGCGGAAGCGCGGCGTGCGCACTGGCTCCCCTTACGACGCCGTGCAGCGTGTCGTTGCCCGCCATCAGCGGACCCTCTCGGAACAGCACCTGGCCCGTGGGCGACATGGAGGCCACATGCAAACCGACAACGGCGTCCACACCTTCCATCGCGCCTGCTGCGATCATCCGCTGGGCACCGCCCAGGTTCTCGTCGTCCGTCCTTTCCTCGGAAGGTTGGAAGATGAGCCGGATGCGGCCCGACGGCAGCGAGCCCTCCGCCGCGCTCTCCGCCAGCAGCCGAGCGGCACCGAGGGCGCAGGCGACATGCGCGTCATGGCCGCACGCGTGCATGACGCCGTCGACCCTCGAGCGGTAGGGAACGTCGTTCGCCTCCTGGATCGGCAGCGCGTCCATGTCGGCGCGCAGCGCCACCGTGCGGCCGGCCCCCGTGCTCAGCTCGCCGATGCAGCCGGTGCGCGCGACGCCGCTCCGGACCTCGTAGCCCAGCTGCCGAAGCCGCTCCGCTACCAGTGCGGCGGTTCGCCGCTCCTGGAACGCGAGCTCCGGGTTCGCGTGGATGTCGCGCCGGATCTCGACGAGTTCGGGGCCGAGCGCGCTGGCCCGTGACAGAAGCTCCATCTTCCTCCCGCCTAGCCTTTTGGGTCGAACGCGCAAACTTTAGGTTTCCAGGCAGCCTTCGGCAACGGTGGCAACCGCAGTGGAGGCAGCGCGAGGGGGTATGGAAGACAGCCTGTTCGACCCGAGGGTCACCGAGCAACGCAACCCGAGGACGGCTGAGATCGACCTGGCCGGCCCACTGGAGATCGTCGATCTGATCAACGCCGAGGACCGCTCGGTGCCGGACGCGGTGCGTGCGGAGCGCGAACAGATCGCGCGGGCGATCGAGATCGCGGTGGACTGTTTCAAACGCGGCGGTCGGCTCATCTACGTGGGTGCCGGGACAAGCGGCCGCCTGGGCGTGCTCGATGCCACCGAATGCCCGCCGACCTTCGGTGTCGATCCGGAGATGGTGCAGGGCATCATCGCCGGGGGCTATGCGGCGCTCACGCGCAGCCAGGAAGGCGCCGAGGACCGCGCCGAGGACGGCGCAACCGCGGTGGACGATGCGAAGGTCGGTCCCGACGATTTCGTCTTCGGCATTGCGACCTCGAGCACCACACCCTACGTGCGCGGGGCGCTGGCTCGCGCGGCCGAACTCGGGGCCCGGACCGGCTTCCTTTGTTGTACGGAACCGGGCGAAGAGATGCGGCAGCTTGTGGACGTCTGCGTGGTGCCGCTGGTCGGTCCAGAGGTGATCGCCGGCTCGACGCGCATGAAGGCGGGCACCGCCACCAAGCTGGTGCTCAACTCGCTGACCACCGGCGCGATGATCCGGCTGGGCAAGGTGTACGGAAACCTGATGGTCGACCTGCGGGCGTGGAGTGAGAAGCTGGTCGATCGGGCCCAGCGGATCGTCATGGCGGCGACGGGCTGCTCCCGTGAGGAAGCGCTAGAGGTCATCGAGGCGGGCGGGGGCTCGGTGAAGCGGGCCATCGTAATGAAAGGCGCTGGCCTGACCTCTGAGCTGGCGGAACTGTATCTGGCGGAGTCCGAGGGGTTCGTGCGCCGGGCGTTGGAGCTGGCAGAGGCGGTGAACTCCTCGGAGGATCCTTCCGGAGATCCCTATGGATGCTACCCGGCGGCGCCGCCCAGCGAGGAGGTCCTCGAGGTCGTCCGGGTTGCGCTGCGGAACCTTCCGAAGCGGATCGCGGAACTGACATCAGGGGTCCCGGACGCACGGCTGCGCAAGCGTCCCGCGCAGGACAAGTGGTGCACGAACGAGCACATCGAGCACTTGATCGATTGCGATGCCCTGATGGCCCGGCGGATCGAAGCCATCCTGGCGAAGCAGGGCGCGCGGTTTGCGGACCGCGACGACGAGAAGGAGAACCGCAAGGTGTTCGAGAGCGGTGCCCGCGAGGCCGCGGTCGACGCCCTGCTGCGTCGATTGACGGCGAGCCGATCGACCCTGCTCGCTCCTCTTCAGGCGCTGCCGGTGCAGCGCTGGTCTGAGACCGGCGCTCACGAACGCTATGGCCCGATCTCTGTGTACCAGATCGTGCGGCAGGTGATCTGGCACGACTACCACCACTTTCTGGGGATTCGACGCCTCGTCTCGGGTTAGGATCATGGCAACCCGCTATCTCGGCCTGATGTCGGGCACCTCGCTCGACGGCATCGATGCCGCGCTGGTCCAGGTGGATGAGCGGGATGGACGCCTGGGCGCATTTCTGGAGGCCTTTCTCTCGCTGCCGTACACGTCCGATCAGCGTCAGGCCATCAAGGAGGCGCTGACCGGTACCCCTCAGCAGCTGTGCCGCGTGAACTTCGAGCTCGGCGGCTGGTTCGCCGAGGCAGCACTGCGACTCCTTGAGAAGACCGGAGTGGCCGCCGCCGAGCTGGCCGCGGTGGGTTCGCACGGGCAGACGATCTGGCACGAGCCTCCCAGTGGTGACGTTCCAGGTGGGACGCTGCAGCTGGGCGAGCCGGCCGTGATTGCGGAGCGTTTGGGTGTGCCGGTAGTCTCCGACTTCCGGGCGCGTGACATGGCGGCAGGTGGCCACGGGGCGCCACTGGTCCCGCTCATCGATCAGTTGCTCTTCTCGCTTCCCGATGGCTGGCGCGCGCTCCAGAACATCGGCGGAATGGCGAACGTCACGCTGTTGCCACCAGAGGCCTCACCGCAGCCGGTGATCGCCTTCGACACCGGCCCCGGCATTGCCGTCATCGATGCGGTCGTGGAGCTTCTGAGCGCTGGGGCGGAGCGCTACGATGCGGACGGACGACGGGCGGCCGCGTGTGCGG
>Ga0209635_10000489_pt1 | contig 27133 bp, 32 predicted proteins | sample DeeMarSWOR230_32_FD_187463 | JGI IMG/M metagenome (GOLD analysis project Ga0209635, IMG submission 187463) | Marine sediment microbial communities from White Oak River estuary, North Carolina - WOR-2-30_32 (SPAdes) (version 2) | ecosystem: Environmental > Aquatic > Marine > Intertidal zone >...
TAAAAACAAAGCAAACAATACTATGAGTTCTATCATGGAATCAAGCATTCTTTAAGACTATGTCTTGAATAACTAAGCAAACATCTTCACATTTATCAGTAATTCCTTCAAGAAAATCATAGATCTCTTTCATTATGATTATTTTGACTGGATCTTTTTCTTTATACAGTTTAACCATTGTGCTATCATGCAGATCATCTGCTATGTTCTCTAGACTGTGAACTTTTTCGAATCTTTTTTCCATTTCTTCCTGCTTGAGTTTGCGGACATGCTTAAGGGCTTCATTTACCTCCATGACCTGTTTTTCTATTAAATCAGCGAATTTTTTAATCACTTCGTCGGGTTCTTTTATTTCAAACATGAAGATTCGGTTTGCAACTGAGTCAATGTAGTCTAGGACATCATCGTAGAGTGAGGTTAGGTTTGCTAGATCTTCTTGGTCTATTGGTGTGATGAAAGATTTATGTAGTCTGTGAATCATCCGGTGTACTATTTCGTCGCCTTCATGTTCTATAACTTTCATTCTTTTGATGTTTATGGCATAGTTTTCTGGCTCATTTAACATTTTTTTAAATAATATAGCGGCCTTGAGAACTAAATCTGCTTGTTCTTCTAAAAGGTTAAAGAATACTTTGTCTTGAGGTATAATCCATTCTTTAAAGCCCATAATTCTCTAAAACTGTTTCCAAGATATTTATTGTTTTAGTATATAGTATCAAGCAGTTTTCTATTTTTTTATCTGGGATACTTCAAGTGTTATTTTTTTTTATCTTTTTTGTTTTTGATTTATTAATTGAATAATTTTTCCCAATTTGAAACCAAATCAAGAACTTCTTGAACTGGTTTCTTGCCATAGTTTTTTAATCTGTTACGGAGATCAAAATTATTGATTAATTTCTTTTGAAAATCTAGAATATTTTTTGCACTTGCTGCAAAATACAATATACCATTAATCCCTGTTCTTGCACAACGTACACTATTAATTAATAATTCAGTAGCAGATGGAATATCTTCTGTTTTGTCTCCATAAGCTGAAACATACAAACTAATATAAACTGGTTTTTTAAGAAGTTTTTTAAATCCTCGAGATAGCATCTCCCAGTACCAAGGTGTTGCATAACTTTTGCTTAGCATAACGATATTAAATGCATCAGCATACTTTGCAAGATCATCAAAATCTACTCCATAACGTTCATAAGCTGTTATCGGATCAGGTTGTAAGCACATAACTAACTCTTTTTTTGTATTTTCTCTAATTTGGGCAATATAATCAGTGACTTCCTTTCGCCTCCATTCTAACCACCCAAGTCCACTTTTTTTCCAATGCTTGACACATCTTCTACAGATACAATGACCATGATCTGCAAAATATTGGCTATTTAACCAAATTCCGGGAGAAAGCCGATCAACTTCTTGAATATAATTCAGTTGCTCTACTCTATGTTCAGGTTGGGTTGCACAAATAACATTCCAATAAATATTATAATTATTATTTCCAAATTTAGCAGGACCAAGCAATGATTGGGAAATCCACTCAGGATTTTTTCCAGCCACATTATCAGCAAAAACAGCTATGTTACTTGCCATATCAGAAACTGGGCTGATCCTTTTCCCCGTTTCCTGTTTCACTCTTAAAACATGAAAATCAAAACCTTCAGCTTTTTCCGGTTCATAAACAAATGTTCCAAATTTCACTTTAAGCACCTTCCAACCAGAAAAACTATTTAATAATTATAATGTTTCGGATAATTCCTCCAAAATATAACAATTGTATAATTAACCAATTTTTAAATTTATTTTGGATAGATTCTCTTATCCAAACCTAAATAACCGTTTTTATTAACATTGATACTTACTAAAAAAATAAATCACTAACTTCATATTATTTAAAAATTAAAAAACTGGATATTAAATAAATTAACTAATCTCAGAAGTATTTACCTATTCTCTGCTAGAGAGAACAATTATATAATCAGCTGTGTCAGCACACATATCTGCAGCATGTTCAAGAAACTCGATTAAATCGTCAAAAATAACTAACGCTCCCGGATTCATATCTATACCATATTTCATAAACAACTTTTTTGCGTTCAGATATTCTTTATCTAGCTCTGTTTCTGTTATAGCTACTTTTTTTGCATCTTTTATTGCAGTATTAGGATCTGCATTTATTTTTTCAATACTCTTGCGCAATGTTTGAGCTGTGTATACTAATTTTTTTGTCATTAGCAGCATTTTTTCACATAGTTCTTCTGGCAATTTAGTCTCTAATAACATCTCTAAACATCTAGCTGCATCTTTTGTATGATCAGCTAATGTATCTAATCTCTTCACAAGGTGTAACAAATCTTCTCTGTAATCAGAAATAAGAGCTGCACCTTTTGATAATTCTGTAAAAACAATTGTTCGCAATCGATCTACTTCTTCTTCAGTATCATAGAGTTTTTTAATGTTTTTTTTTGTTTCTTTTTTGTTATTTTCTGAGAAATTTATTGCAGCCTTATTTAATAATGTCACTGTATCAAATGCTTTTATTATTTGATCATGTGCTAATTCCAATCCTTTTGTTCTTCTTCTTCTTTCAAACCAACCATAATTTCTTCCTTCCAAAATAGTATCACCATGAAATTTACTTTCTAGAAATAATAACTCCAATCTAAAATATTTGCGTGATTATCAAAATAATAATATATCCAATAAATCCTTCAAAAATAATTGTTTGTTTTCATTTGTTGAAACAATTATTCTTTTTATTTTTTTACGTTATCTTTTTCTGAAACCCAATATTCTATTTGCCTTCCATTTAAATTTTTAATAAATTCTTTTTTAAAAATTGGAACCTCACGTTTGTATCTCTCTACTGCCTCATTTAAAACTGGAAATACATCAGTTCTATGAGATCCGGCAACAGAAACGTAAACAAGAACATCTCCCACATTAAATTCTCCAATCAAATGATGAATCTGAACATTTACTATTCCATTTTTTTTCGACAATTCTTTGCAAATATCATTTAATACCTCATTTGCTTTTTTTTCATAGGCTTCAATTTCTAGTTTTTTTACTTTTTCTCCTTCGATAGTGGCACCTCTGACAACTCCAATAAATTGGGCAATAGCTCCAGCTTTAAAATAGTCTTTGTTTTTAATCGTATTTTTAATTAGATCTGAAAGTGAAAAATCTCCTTTCTTGTGAATTCCTGTCTGATAACCCAATGTAATCACTTTTCTCTTTAAAATCACATTTTTTTTAGCCTAATCTCCTCTAAAGAAGTTTCGCAAAAAATTGATTAAAAATAATAATAGATATTGAATAAGAACTTATGACACTTTTATTAAGCTTCAATAGGTTCCTCTAAATCTTGAATTGGCTCTGATAGCAATTTGGATTTTCTAATACCAACATGTCTTAAAGGGGCAACTTTTTTTGCCTCATTATAAACATCTGAAGCGATTTTTCCCAGAACTACCTCTTGAACAAATGAATCTAGATTCAATTCTGCTGCTTTCTCTTTAACTGTTCTATCCATTATTGTTCGAATTATCTTTTCTTGAGATGTTTTTATTCTGGAAAGAGTAAGAACCGATACTGAAATCCTGAGTCTATAACCATCTTTAGTGGTTAAATTAAAAAGTCCATCTACTTTTGTAGTTCTTCTTCTAACTAGGCTTCTCATATAATCACGAGAATATTCATGACCTTTGAAAATCGTGTGAGCAACTTTTCCCTCAAGATTACTAATTTGGAAGAACATTTTCAAATTCTGATGAGAAAAATCACTTGTAATATCATAAAGTGTTGCTTCTACAATCCTGCCTATTAGCTGATCAGGATCCGCAGAAGGTATTGTGCCTAATTCAACATTTCCAAAGAACGAAGGAGCTAAAGTCATGTACCAAGATTTGCCTCTCCATTTATCACGAACGTGTCTACTTCTCTTCTTTTTTCCTTTTGAAGACAATTTTATCCTCCAAATGCGCCAACATCATTCTCAAAGCTGTATTAAAAGGTTTACCGTTAAAGATTTATCTTCTTTATGTTGCCCATATATTCTCTGAGAACTTCAGGAATAATAATTGATCCATCCTCTTGTTGAAAATTTTCTAATATCGCAACTATCATTCTTCCAGTGGCTATTGCTGTAGAGTTTAGCGTATGAACAAATCCTTTTACTGGTGCCCCCTCTTTTTCTCTGTATCTTATATCCAGCCTTCGAGATTGATACTCAGTACAATTACTGCATGAAACTATTTCCCTATAGGCGTTTTGAGCTGGCATCCATACTTCAATATCAAATTTTTTTGCTGCAACGGTCCCAATATCTCCAGTACAAACATTAACCACGCGATAGGGAAGACCAATTTTTTTCATTATATCTTCGGCATTAGACAAAAGTTCCTCATGGAGTAGCCATGATTGCTCTGGAGTGCAAAAAATAAATTGCTCAATTTTATTGAATTGATGTGTTCTGAAAATTCCTCGGGTATCTTTTCCATGAGAACCAGCTTCTTTTCTAAAACAAGGACTAATTCCTGCCATTTTAAGAGGCAAATTTTTCTCTTCTATAACCTCTTTCATAAACATGGCCACCAAAGGATGTTCAGAAGTTGCAATTAAATACAAATTTTCATTTTCAATTTTGTATAAAACATCCTCAAAATCTGCAAGAGCTGTTGCACCTTGATATGCTTCTCTCCTCATTAAATAAGGCGGTTCAACAAGTTCAAATCCTTTATTAGTCATTTCCTTGATTGCAAAATTTATTAAAGCCAAATCTATTAAAACACCAGAACCTTTAAGATAAAAAAACCTAGAACCAGCGACTTTCCCCGCTCTTTTTATATCAATAATTTGCAACTTTGTTCCTAATTCAATATGATTCTTAATTGCATAATCAAAATTTGGAATTTCTCCCCATTTCTTTAATTGAACATTTTTATTCTCATCCAGACCAATAGGTACAGTTTCATGCAATAAGTTTGGGATTTTTAATAGATATTCCTTTATTTTCTTTTTTTCAACTACTACTTCTTTCTCAAGATTTTCGATTAATCCATCAAGGTTTTTTGCTTTTTTAATGCTATTTGATATATCTTTATTGATTTTTTTTAACGAAGCTATTTCGTTTGTAGCTTTTTTTCTTTTATGACGAAGTTTGTTTAATTCGGTTAAATCTAGTCTCCATTTCTTATCTAAAGCAATCAACTTATCCAACATTTCAATAAATTCAGGATTTCCTCTTCTAGACAGATTGTTTTTTACAAAAGTTGGTCTTTCTCGGATAAGCTTTATGTCCAGCATATGTTTCACATGATATCTACTATTACTTTGAATTACTTTTAGCTATTATCTTGTTATCAATTAAATATAGAGAATTTATATTGCTAAAAAATAAAAAAATAAAAGAAAATTGGTGTTTGGTTAAATTTTTGTCTATATTATTTGGTAGTTCATGCTGTTTTTGTCATTGTTATTTCCATCGTTGAAACCATTCTGGATTTATTTTCGCCTTCCCTAGCTGGCATCTCGGCAGTGCCAATGGCTATCTTTGTGACTTTTAAGTCTTTTATAAATCGATTACGAGTAATTTCTGCAACGTCAACAGCTGTGGTGATTGCTTGACCGCGTGCTTTTAGGATAATTTCTTTTAGATTTCCCTGGGAAAGGCTAGTAATAATTGCCAAGACATAACTCATTGGGGGTTTATTTCCAACGAATATAACATCTGTATTTTCTGTCATTTTCTCTCTCCTTTTTTGTTAACAATTTTTGTAACGTTTTCTTCATTATGCTTATGTCTTTCAAAGCACGTTACTGCCTCCTATTACTATGTTCTTACTTATAAATTCGTTGAACTATAAAATTCGTTATGCGGAAAAATTTATTTAATTGGATTATTGAATGCGTTTTTAGCCATTTCATTATTGCCAAAAAGAGAAAATTTCTTGATTTGCATTATAAAATTTTTTTGACATAGTCCATGCTTAAATAATAACTTATTATATAGCTTACTGAAAAAAATGTTATCTAAATTAAAACAAAAACTTCAATCTCTTTTATATACTGAAGCAAAAGTCGCTCATAAAATAGGTTTAACTCCAAACATAATTAGTGTATTTGGTGTTTCATTTTCCACATTCTCTGCAATAACATATTTGATTTCATCTAATAATTCATGGCTTCTCTTTATTGCTGCATCTTTACTTCTAGCCTCAGGTTTTTGTGATGTTCTTGATGGTATTCTGGCGAGAACATACAATCAAGAGAGTGTTTTTGGAAGTTTTTTTGACTCTGTTTTAGATAGATATTCTGATGCTGTTATTTTCGTTGGAATAATTCTTGGAGGTCTTTGCAATATCTTTTGGGGGCTCTTTGCAATTGTAGGATCTTTACTAGTAAGCTATACTCGAGCTAAGGGAGAATCCTTAGGAGTAAAAATGGCATCTATAGGTTTGATGGAAAGAGCTGAGCGATTAATCATACTGATAGTTTCTAGTATTATCGCTTTTTTTTGGTTGCCTGCATTAAATATTGCTATTGCGTCTTTGGCTATCTTAACAAATTTCACTGTTATGGAACGAGGATTTTATATTTACCGTGCTTTAAAGAAAAAAAATAAATAGGTATTTATTATCTCCGTCTTCTACTTCGTGTGTGTCTATCTGATTCAGATCTAACCTTAACAATTCCGCGATGCACTGCACAAGATATGCAATACCATTTTGTATCGCTCCAAGAACCTAAATAAGTTCCTGCAGCTCTAAGCTCTTTTGCCAATTGATGTTCTACAAGAGAAACTCTGCGAGTGGATCTTTTAGCCTTGTCTCTTGGTACAACCTGACCACAACTTCCACACTGCACTGTAGTTCCGCTTCCTTTGCTGCCTTTTGATCTACCGCGACTTTTTCGCTTAAATGGCATTTTTTTATCCTCTTTGTGCTCTGATTTGAATTAGTATTTTTCCTACCTTATATATCTGATCGTAGATTCAGGAGATTAGCAATGTTAGCACTTGTATTAATCTTGGGAATTATTTTTCCTAGAGAGGACGTCATTAAACTTGTAATTCCCGGTCCATGACCAGCCGTTATGCAGTTCGAATGTACGACTATTCCTATGGAAATAGCACCCTGATGATATATGCGACCAAACGAATGGTCAGCGTTTGAAATAGCTACTATATCTCCTATTCTTAAATCATCTAATCCATATTCCTCTACGCTTTTCTTATCAAACATCTGCAAATCATAATCTCCTGAATAAACTTGGTTTTTTCCTATTCCTGAACCCATAAACTCAGCAGGAATTACATGTGTAACAGGGACCTGCAGTTTATCTTTAATCTTTTTTAGATTCAATACTTCTAGAAACTTGGGATCCATGTTCATTATGATAACGTCAGGATAGTCTATTAATTTTAGTCCAACTCCGAGAGCTTTGATTAATATCTTGTCTCCGGGTATTAATTTCTCCAAAATTTCTGGTTGAAAATCGACCAAAACATGTTCAATACCTCCATGCTTGCCTGTGACAACACCAAAAGAACCCTTTGCATCTCCGCTAACAATTATTGCTTGATTCCCAATACAAGAGAACACATTAAGAGCTGTATTTGCTGCGTATCCAAATGTTAGATCATTTTCCTTATTTTTGATACTTGCGCCTGGTTCAACATGATCTGCTTCCCAACCGCATGCAAAATCTCCAACTCTAAGATTGTAAGTTATTCCTCCTACTCCTGGCAATATTACTGGCTTTCCTTTAGTTGAAATTGTATAAACTAATCTATTAATTAGAGGATTTGATATTTCTCCTATTACAGAGATTTTTATGAGTTTGTTAGCATTTGTTTTTAACATAATTATCTTCCATTTTTGGATTTTAATAATAATATTTTATATAAATTCCATGTTTAATCTTTAATTATTTATTCATTAAAGCCAACTACTAGGAACTCTTAAATGTGCGATCAGGGCTTTTGACTTGTGAAAATAAAAATTTGAATAAATTTGTCGGAGATAACCTTGCTATGTCTGATATTGGATTAACTACTAAAATGTTCGTAAAAGATGTGATGACAAGCCCGGTTGTCACTCTAGATGAACATGTTACTTCAAATGAAGTTGCCAATGTAATGGCTGAAAAAGCTCTTGGATGTGTTATAATCACAAATAAAACCGGTAAACCTCTAGGAATAATTACTGAGCGGGATCTGGTGCAAAGAGTTTTGGCAAAAAATCTAGTTCCTAGTAATGTAAAAGCTAAATTGATTATGACTTCACCTTTAGTAACTATTTCCCCAAACGCTACAGTAACTGATGCTGCAAAACAAATGAATAGTCTAAATATTAGACGTCTTGGTGTAGTTTATAAAGGGTCTCTTAGAGGAATAGTTACAAGCAAAGACGTTTTAGGTGTAATGCCTGAATTAATAGAGATAATTCAAGAGAAAACTATGATCAGTTGTGTCACTGAAATTAATCAAAATCCTGATGTTGATTCTTCTTTATCTGGATATTGTGATCAATGCGATGTCTATTCTGAAAATCTAAAATTGGTTAATGGGGAAAACATTTGTGAAGAATGTCAATCAGATTTAGGTGATTAATATCAAATATTAATAATATTAATTTTAGATTGAATTAAAAAAATACTTTTTTATTTCTAAATAAGTCGTTAACTAGCAGAAGAGAATTTACTGTGATTGTTGATTCTGTTTTAACAAATGCGAAGGCATACATAGATAATGAATTGAAAAACTGTAGCATTGCTATTGATAATGCTAAAATCTTCAAAGTATCAACTGAAACTCACATGCCCAAATCAGACGAGAAAATTAATTTGAAAAACTTTCTTGTCTTTCCAGGGTTAATAGATTCACATGTTCATCTTCGCGATGAAGAAAAATCATACAAAGAAGATTTCTACACAGGAACTGCCGCAGCAGCTGCGGGCGGATTCACAACAGTTTTGGATATGCCGAACAATAGACCTACGACTCTAACTGTAGAATTGCTTAGGAATAGGATGAATCTTGCACAAAACCGCATTTTAGTTAATGTTGGTTTTTACTCCGAATTTCCTAATGATCTAGGTGAGGTTCCGCAAATAATTAAGCAAGGCGCAGTAGCTTTCAAATTATTTATGGCTCATCAAATTGGTGGATTAAATATTGATAATGATGGGCTGATAAAAGAGGCTCTTATGAAAATTAAAGATTTAGACTCGATCTTAGCAGTACATGCAGAAGATAAAGATTTATTGATGAAAAATGAACAAAAGTTAAAAAACCAAAATAGAGCTGACTTAAATGCTTTTTTTCAGGCTCATTCTGAAGAAGTTGAAAATATAGCTATAGAACGCATGTTGAAATTAAACAAGGAAATAGGTGCACATATACATTTTTGTCACTTAACAACAAAAATTGGGTTAGATCAGATAATTGAAGCTAAGAAATCTGGTTTGAGAATAACATGCGAGGTAACTCCTAACCATCTTTTTCTTACCCAAAATGACTCTAATTATTATGGATCATTAATAATAATGATTCCTCCTTTGCGTAGCAAAATCAATGTGGCTGCTTTAATGAAAGCAATAAAAAGTAATCAAGTTGATACATTAGGTTCAGATCATGCTCCACATACTAAAAAAGAAAAAATAGGTATAAATGTCTGGGATGTTAAAGTTGGTCTACCAGGCCTTGAAACAACTCTTCCTCTTTTATTAACAATGGTGAACGAACATCAAATATCGATTGGTGATATTGTTAGATTACTTTCAGAAAATCCAGCAAAAATCTTCAAATTATCTAATATTGGATATATTAAAAAAGGAAAAAATGCTGATTTAACAGTCATAGATTTAAAAAAGAAATATAAAATCGATGTCTCAAAATTTCATTCAAAAGCTAAATTTTCTCCATATAATGGATGGGAAGTTAAAGGCAAACCAGTAAAAACTTTTGTTAATGGATCATTAATTATGGATGAACAAAAAATTATTGCTAAGATGGGGTCTGGCTCTATTTTAAGGAGAAATTAGAAATAAAGTTTATTCTCGATGCTATGCTAGGAAAATTGGTACATTGGCTCAGGATTTTAGGTCAAGATGTTGCTTATTCAACAAGATTAACTGATTTGGATCTAATATTAAAAGCAAAAAATGAAGATCGCATTTTAATTACTAAAGATTTCAAACTTTATCAAACATCTGTGAAAAATAAAATTAAATCTTTTTATGTTTCTTCTCAAAATCGAGCTGAAGTTCTTGCACAAATTCAAAAAACATTTGGGCTGTCTTTAGATATGGACCCAACAATATCTCGTTGTCCTCTATGTAACTGTGTGCTTAAATCTGTTACAAAGCAGTATGCTGCTAAAAAAATCAAAAATAATACTCTGCTTTACTATGATGAATATTGGTCTTGTACAAAATGTGAATCAATCTACTGGCATGGATCTCATTGGAAGAATATAGCTTCAACTTTGGAAAAAGCAAAGAATTTCGTATAAACTTTAGTTATAAAGCCATTTCAATGGTATGTCTTGATAAGTACCTTCAGGTAGGGTTCTTCGTATTGTTATAGGTAAAATTCTGGCTTCGAACTCTTTTAAAGCAATATCAATCGGATTTGTGTCGCTTTCACTCGCTGCAATTAATATTGGTGCTCCCATTGAAATTTGAAGGGATCTTGCCCCAACTATTCTTGCCTTCTCAAATCTTGTGACTTTTGGAGGGCCTATAAAGATTTTTTCTTTTTCCGACATATACTCTAATACTCTCCGACATCAGGATATCCTCCACCTGGGCCTCCTCCAGGTGGTGTTGGTGGAGCTTTCATTTTGCTAGCTGCGATTACATCATCTATCTTTAAAATTAGCGAAGCCGCTTCAGTTGAAGATTTTATTATTTGCTTTTTAACTGCTATTGGTTCAAAAACTCCTACTTTGGACATATCCTGTACTTTGCCAGAAACGACTTCTATTCCAGCCCATTTTTCTCCTTTCTCATGCTTTGATCTCAATTCAGACAACACGTCTATAGGATCTAATCCTGCATTTTCAGTTAATGCTAATGCCACTGATTCAAGAGCCTCAGCAAAAATTCTTACTGCTAATTGTTCTCTTCCTGGTAGGGTTTCTGCATATTGTTTCAACACACGGGCCATTTCCAACTCAGGGGCTCCTCCTCCTGCCAGAATTTTTGGCTCTTTTAGTACATCTTTTATTACAGATAATGCATCATGTAATGAACGCTCTGCTTCATCTGTTAATCTTTGAGATCCACCTCTAATCAGAATTGTTACCGATTTTGGATTCTTGCAGCCTTCTATAAAAGTCATTTTGTCCTCTCCAATTTTTCGTTCTTCCACTAAAGTTGCATAACCAAGATCTTTTTCTGAGAGATCTGCTAAATTGGTAATTATGGTTCCTCCGGTTGCCTTTGAAAGTTTTTCCATATCTGATTTTTTCGCTCTTCTAATAGCAATCAATCCCTTTTTCGCGAGGAAATGTTGAGCTATATCATCAATTCCTTTTTGGCATATTACAACTTGTGCTCCGCTATCAGTAATTTTTTCAACCATTTCCCGAATCATATTTTCTTCTTGTTCAAGAAAAGCATTAATCTCCTCTGGGTTTTCTATGTTTATTTTTGCGTCAATCTCAGTTTTTTTAACTTCTAAAGCTGAATCAATTAGAGCAATTTTTGCATTCTCAAATCTTTTTTGCATACCAGAATGAACAATTTCTTTATCGAGTATGATGCCATTTATCAGAACTGTATCTGTCAAAGATTCTCCATTTTTCTTCTCTACTTTCACATCTTCAACATCTACATTAAAAATTTCGCCATCTTTTTCTGCGACTGCCAACATTGCTTTTACTGCAATTTCAGCCAAGAAATCTTTATGATCGGCAACAATTTTGCTTGCCATAGATGTTATTGTTACTTTTTTAAGGTATTCTTTATTTTTTAAATCTACTGGGATAGCTATTTTCTCAAGTGTTTCTAGAGCCTTTGAAGCAGCTTTTTTATAACCATCTATTATTATTGTGGGATGAATGTTTTTTTCAATAAGTTCTTCAGCTTTGCTTAATAGCTCACCAGATATTATAACAACTGATGTTGTGCCATCCCCCGCCTCATTATCTTGCGTTTTTGCTACTTCTACAAGCATTTTTGCTGCGGGGTGTTGAATATCCATTTCATCTAAAATAGTTCGCCCATCACTAGTAATGGTTACATCTCCAAAATTGCTAACTAGCATTTTATCCATCCCTTTAGGTCCGAGAGCTGATCTTACACTCTCTGCAACGATTTTTACGGCAGTTATATTTGCATGTTGAGCATCTCTCCCGCGGGATCGATTTGATCCTTCTTTTAAAACAAGAACTGGAATTCCTCCAGCTTGATCAGATAAAGCCAAATTCTAAATCTCCTATATTGTGCAAAACAACAAAACATAATTCCAATATAAATTTTACTAACCTAAAAGTTAAACATCAGCAAGCCTTTATCCCTAAATGCATCACTCTTATTCTATTAGTAAAGAGCTAATTTCGCCACACCGGATATTTTTAACAATTCCGGTATCAAGTTTCCTGGTATTTTTCTTTCAACTATTATTGTAAGTTTTGGTGCAGGAGATAATTCAGGATCGTCAACAATCGCTTGTCTAATACTTAGATTGTTTTTTGTTAAAATCATTGCAGCTTTTGCTAAAATTCCAGATTTGCTAGCATCAGATGGGGTAATTTCAACCACTCCTAATTCCAAGTGTTTCGCTATTCTCCTTAAGGAATGACCTGCAGGTCTTATTTCCTCAAAGATTAATCTAAGTTTTCTGTTACTATAAATCATTTTTAAAGTCTGAGTCACTGTTCTTCTATCGACTTTAGCGACGCGAGCAATTCGAATTGGTGGAATTTCAATTTGATTAAGATATATCTTATTTTTTTTTACGCTTAATCCGTTTTCTACTAAAATGCGAGCTACAGAAAGTCGTTCTGGATATTGCTCTAAATATTTTTTTATATTATTCCACATAAATTTTCCTTATGTACCTTTTTGAACATCTAAGTATAAATATGCTGTTTTAATTTGAAGAGCTAACCAAAATATGAAAATTTATTCCTAAAACCCCGTGATTTGATGTATTCATGTACAAAAATGTACACAAGACTTAATATTTCAATCTTCTAGGAAGTACATTTTATATTTAGGAGAAAATTAGTATGCTCAGTAGAAAAATACTTCTAGATGAAACTCATATCCCTAAAAAATGGTATAACATAACACCAGATTTGCCTAAACCCCTCCCTCCTTTTATTGATCCATCCACAAAGGAACCAGGAGTGGGGATAGTTCCAAGAATATTTCCAAAAGAAATTATTGGTCAAGAAATAAGTAAAGAACGCTGGATAGAAATCCCAGAACCTGTAAGAGAAGTATATAGTTTGTGGCGTCCAACGCCTTTATTTAGAGCTTTAAACTTAGAGAAGGCACTAAAAACTCCTGCCAAAATCTATTATAAATATGAAGGTGTTAGCCCTTCAGGCAGCCACAAACCTAACACTGCTGTTCCACAAGCTTACTATAACATGAAAGAAGGTACAGAAAGGTTAACAACAGAGACTGGTGCAGGCCAATGGGGCTCTGCATTAGCCTTTAGCGCTAACGTTTTTGGTTTAAAAGCCACAGTTTATATGGTTAGAGCTAGTTATGATCAAAAACCTTATAGAAGAATTATGATGGAATCTTTTGGAGCAGCATGCTATCCTAGTCCTAGCAAACAAACAAATGCTGGTAGAAAGATTCTAAATGAAGATCCGACAAACCAAGGCAGTCTTGGAATAGCAATCAGTGAAGCTGTAGAAGACGCGCTTGTAAACGAAAAAGAAGCAAATTATGCTATAGGTAGCGTTTTTAATCATGTTCTATTACATCAAACTGTTGAAGGTTTGGAAGCCAAAGAACAGCTTGAAATTGCTGGGGATTATCCAGATATGCTTTTTGGATGCATTGGTGGAGGTAGCAGTTTTTCAGGATTTTTCTGGCCTTTTTACTATGATAAAATTACAGGCAACGCACCAAAAGAAACAGAATTCATAGCAACTGAAGCAACTGCTTGTCCGAAAGTTACAAAAGGGGAATATGTTTATGATCACGGTGATACAGCTGGAATAACTCCTCTAGTTCCAATGCATACTTTAGGTCACGATTTCATACCAGCACCAATCCATGCTGGTGGTTTGCGTTACCACGGAATTGCACCGACTATCAGTGTTTTAAAATCAGCGCATCAACTAGAAGCAAGAGCATATAATCAGATTGAAGTTTTTAAGGCGGCAAAGCTTTTCATTGAAACTGAAGGAATTATTCCTGCTCCAGAACCTTCTCATGCAATTAAAGGAGTGATTGATGAAGCTCTAAAGTGCAAAGAAACTGGAGAAGGAAAAACAATTGCCTTTGTCTTATGTGGACATGGACACTTTGATATGCAAGCATATGACTCTTTTTTGTCTGGTAATCTACTTCCTTATGAATATCCAGCTGAAAAAGTAGAAGCAGCAATGAAAAAACTAAAAGATATGTATCCTTGGCTTGACGAAGTAAACAAGAAATTTATTTAGCAAAATAAACTAAACTTGTAAAAGTTAATGTTTAAAAATTGCATTAACTTTACCTTTTAATGGTCCCTATTTTAATATAAAATTATTTATATATTTGACTAATGAAGAGGCTCTTGAAATCGCAAAAAAACAAATAATGGCAGATGCTAAAAATTTTAAGGAATTAAAACTTGGTTTTATTGTTAATCCAATAGCTGGAATGGGTGGAGCAGTAGGTCTCAAAGGAACTGATGGAAAAGACATATTGAAAAAAGCAATAGAATTGGGAGCACAAAAGGTTGCTCCAAGGAAGGCGAATTCTTTTCTTTCTGAATTAAGAGCTATTATAAATAATGTGAAACTTGTTGTCGGAGCTGCTTCAATGGGGGAAGATTCAGCTAAGGAATGCGGTTTTAGATATATTGTATGTAGCAAACCTAAACGAATTACAAGTTCAAATGATACCAAAGAAATAGCATTAAAAATACTTGAGTTAGAATTACCCCTAATAGTTTTTTGTGGAGGGGATGGAACAGCAAGGGACATTGAAAAAGCTGTCAATCTGTCAGTGCCTGTGATAGGGGTTCCTACAGGAGTCAAAATGCATAGTGCTGTATTTGCTATTAATCCCAAAGCTACAGCTAGAATTGTTGCAAAGTTTTTAACAGGAAAAATACCAGCAAAAGAATCAGAAGTTATGGATGTTAATGAAAAAGCTTTTAGACAAGGCCATCTTTCAGCTCATCTTTACGGATACATGTTGACACCTTATGAACCCATGCTATTACAAGGTAACAAAATTGCAAGTCCAGTCACTCAAAGTGAATTGCGAAATCAAGCAGCCCTAGCTCTTTATGTTTTGGAAAAAATGGAAAAGGATGTTATATATATTGTTGGACCTGGAACAACAACTAGAACCATTGCAGATCTTTTAGACGAGAAAAAAACCCTCTTAGGAGTTGATCTTTTCTATAATAAAAAGATTATAGGATATGATGTTACAGAAAAGGAAATATTGAATAAAATACGAAATAAAAAGGCAAAGATTATTTTAACACCTATCGGTGGCCAAGGATTCATATTGGGAAGAGGAAATCAACAGATTAGTGCCAGAGTTGTAAAGAAGGTAGGTCTAGAAAACATAATAATTATTTCAACAAAAAATAAATTATCTGGTTTCCAGCGATTAAGAGTAGATACAAATGATCAAAAACTGGATGATTTGATAAGATCTGATAGATTAAAAGTAATAACTGATTATGGCATTGAGGTATTATTAAAAATTGAATAATTATATTGTTGCAGTTTATTTATGAAATAGCTAAAACTAATGTATTCATCGGAAAAAATAATAATTTGAGGAAGTTATAAAATTTTGATTCCTATCAATTTGCCTATTTTAGGGCAAGAGGAAATAGACGCAGTTACTTCTGTTTTAAAAAATGGACCGTTAACTAATGCTTTAGGCATGGGACCAAAAGTTACTGCTTTTGAAAAAGAATTTGGAAGATTTGCCCAAGCCTCTTATGCTATTGCTGTTAGTACTGGTACTTCAGCTCTACATTTGGCAATTGCCTCGACAGGAATTAAACCTGGGGACGAAGTAATTTTGCCAAGTTTTACTTTTGTAGCAACGGCTGAGGCAGTAATAATGGCTGGTGGAATCCCTGTTTTTGCTGATATCGATCCTAATACTTTTAATATTAATCCTGAAAAAATTGAAGAAAAAATAACAGATAAAACTAAAATTATATTACCTGTGGATCTTTTTGGTTTTCCTGCTGATCTTCAATCTATTAGAAAAATTGCTTTATCGAAAGATGTATTTATAATCGAGGATGCAGCTCAGGCTCATGGTGCAAAATATTTCGGAAAATCTGTAGGAGTTCTTTCAGATGCAACATGTTGGAGTTTCTATGCCAGCAAAAATATGACTACAGGTGAAGGTGGCATAATCACTACTAATAATAGTGAATTGGCTGACATAATGAAAATGTTACGAACTCATGGAGAAAAAATGAAGTATTCTTCAATTTCGCTTGGCTATAATTATCGTATGTCGGAAATCCAAGCAGCTATTGGTTTAGTTCAATTAAATAAACTTCCAAAATTCTTGTCTAAGCGAAAAAAAAATGCGAATAAACTAACTGAATTGCTTTCAAAAAATAACCGTCTAGATTTGCCTAACGAATCAGAGAATATGATTAGTAGCTGGAATCTCTACACAATAAAGATTAAAAATTCAAACGAAAAAGAGCGAGATAATATTGTCGATCTTCTTAGGAAAAAAGGGATAGGAGCTACAGTTTATTATGTGAATCCAATACATCTAATGCCATACTATAGAACAAATTTTGGAATCTACCATCTTCCTGAAACGGAAAACATTGCAAAAAGCGTATTTTCTCTTCCTATTCATCCTAAAGTCACAGAGTCTCAAATCGAATATATTGCTCAGACATTGATTAAAATAATATAACTTCGTATCTTTAAAATAAATATTGTCAGCTTGCAAAAAATGCAAGAATTAAATACTGCCCTAAGAGTTTATGTAATTCACACGAGCAATTAAATATTGTATTTTGTTTGAGGAATAAAAATTGACTCAAAAAACAGATATTTCTAGAATAAAAATTCGGTTCTCAATTGTTGGATTGGGAATAGCAGAAGGAGAGTTTGTAAGATTTTTAGCCCCAAGATCAATAGATGCGATTATCCGCAAGTTACCTGTTGAAGGTCGAGCTGCTTTATATAAAGAGGAAGTCTATTTTGAAATACCAGTTAGACTAGGAAAAGAAAAAGCAAAATCAACGCTTGAGGAAGGTACTATAGCTTTTTGGCCAATGGGTAGTGCGTTATGTATCTTTTTTGGGAAATCTCAACCTTATAGTCCTGTAAATATTTTAGGAAAAATAACTAAAAATTTGAAAATATTCAAAAAGGTAAAAAGTGGCGATACAATAAAGGTTGAGTTAATATCTTAATATGCTAAAGAGGCCTCTTCCCACATCTGCAATAAGCGTTTGCACTCATTTTTAATAGCTTTATCTTTGCTTTCTTTCTTTAATACTTCTAAAAATTGTATTCTTTTTTCCACAGAACGTTTTTCCGCTTGTCCACCATAGTATTCTTTACCTTCTATGTATTCTTTCATATGGTTTGTTTTTTGAACAAACAAACTTGCTGCATCAACTGGATTTTCAACTGCAAATTTATTTGCCCATATCACGGCTTCTGTTTCTCGAAGCTGGGTTAATCCGTCAATTTCAATTATTTCTTTAATGTACGTGCTTACTAAATCGAAATATTTTGAAATTCTTAGTAATTCAAGGGCTTGGTTAACTTTATTTTTGAATTCAGGTGTTCCCTGCACCCTTAATTCATGTTTATAACCTTCATTAATCAGTTTCTTAGCTTTTTCTACCTCTTTTTCAGTATAGACTTTTTTTGGAAATTTCAATTTTATCTCTCAAACATTTAAGGATTAAAAATAATTTTTGCTATTTTTATTATTAAGAAGCTATTGGTTTGTATATTTTTATTGTATGATTACCTGATACTAGTTCTATCGCTCCAATCTGCTCTAATTGTTCTAGAAAATCTTTGGCTGCACTTATTCTTAAATTGAATTTTGTTGAAACTGCAAAAGGTGTCAGAACTTTCATTTTCTTCACTTCATTAACAATTTTCTTGTCTTTTATACTTGGAGGAAGAATTCCAATAATCTTTTCTTTAGTAACTACTTTTTTCTCTTTTTTCTTTTTCTCTGTCTTATCTGATTCTGTTCTTCTTGCTTGAGCTCGTTCAATTTGTTTTAAACTTCGTTTCTTTTGGCCACCCATTTTGTGTCTTCCTTGTTTTATTTTTAAGGATTAAAATGGCTCAGTTATTTCAACTTTATGCCTACTTTTCCATTCTTTAATTGGTATTCCCATTTTCATCTCAATATTGGGTCTATGAATCGAATTCATAGTACAAAATGGAATTATCCTTCCATCTGGTATAGCATAATGTATTACACATCTTTGAACACGTTCTAGATCAAAATTATATGGATCCATAAAATGCATGGCTGATAGAAGAATAGTCTTTCTTTGCAAATCACCCAATGCTTTATAATCCCCCTCTCTAAGAACTGCCCATAAATATTTTCTCAGAAAACCAAATTTTATATATCTTAAAGCTGTAATTAACCGTAGTTTGGCTTTATTTTTACTTCCTTTTTGGGCTAAGTCGTGAATTTTTTTCATATTTCCTATAAATTTCTCAGTATTAGCATACCGTGTTATTGGAATTAATTTTCCATCTTCCACAAAAAGGTACGTAGCCATTCCGCAATGAGGGTGTGCAGTAAACTCAACATAACGTTTATCTTTCAAAGCTCCAATAGCTTTTGAAACTGGAACAACAGTTGGCACAGGATAGAAATCTGAAACTTTAATCTCTCCTTGCGTTTGTTCCTCAACAAGTTTCATAAAATCTGGGATAGTAATTCGCATTTTATCTCTTTCTTCTTGAGGAAGCCGTCCACAAAGAGATACTGGTTGAACATTTACACATCTTATTACATCAAAATTATTAGCTGCAAATCTTATAATTTCTCCTAATTGACTATCATTAACATCTTTTACGAGGGTAACAACGAGTACTAAACTGTGAATTCCAGCTTTTCTGCAATTTTCAATTGCCTGCATCTTTTTTTCTAAAAGATCAATCCCGCGAATAAATTTGTAAACTTCAGAAGTTAATCCGTCAAATTGTAGATAAATTGTACTGACCCCCGCCTCCTTTAATTTGACACAGAAATCCAAACTTTGGGCAAGTCTAATTCCATTGGTATTTATTTCCACATGACGGAAACCGATTTCTTTGGCTTTTTTAATCAATTCAAATAAATCATTTCGAATAGTAGGTTCTCCACCAGAAAATTGTAATGCTGTAGCAGGAACAGGTTCATTTTTTCGAAGGTTTTCCAACATATCTATAATTTGAGTTTTAGTAGGTTCATAAACATAACCAGCAGATGCGGCATTAGCAAAACATACTGGACAAGTAAGATTACATCTATTTGTAATATCAATTATGGCAAGTGCCGTATGTGATTTGTGTTCGGTACAAATTCCACAATCATAAGGGCACCCTTTTTCTTTTTTTGTGTGAGGATTATCTAATCCTTCACCATCATATCGGAACTCTTCAGCTCGCATATATTGTGTGTAATCTGACCAATATAGCTCTTGAAATGGACCATGTTTGATACAATGCTTTTTTATGTATACCTTGTTGTTTTCCTCAAAAATTATAGCATCTATTGGTTCTAAACATTCTGGGCATATGCTTCTTGTGTTCTTGATTTTATTCAATATAGCAAATCCTCTGGTAATTTAGCGTTGAAACCTTAAGGATAAAAGACAAATAATAATATTTCCAAACAATTACTACGGTTAATGTGGGGTCTTTATTTGTCTGCAAGTGATAAAACCCGAACAATTATGAAAGAAATGGGATTAAATGCTTATGAAATAGAAGCTATTTTTGTTCTTTTAAAAAATGGGCAAATGACTGCAATGGAGATAAGTCAAAAATCATCAATTCCATACTCAAAAATTTATGATGTGTTAAACTCTCTCAAAGAGAAAGGATGGTTGAAAATTTCTGAAAGTCGTCCTTTTAATTATATTCCAGTTTCCCCTCTTGAGGCTGTCCTTACTGAAAAGTTACGGTTTGAAGATAAATACCAAAAGTGGAAGGCTATTATTTCTGATGAATTACAACCAATATACGAAAATCGACAGTTGATTGAGCACCCTGAAATGTTAATTTTACGTGGACAAGAAGCTGTAATTACAAAAATCGAAGAGATAATAAAAAGAGCAAAAAATGAATTAATGATAGCTGCACCTGTTTTTGCACGAAATATTATTTCACTTTTAGATCCAAGAATACTGAGCCTTAGAAAAACAATTATTATAAAACTAATGGTGGCTGGAAAGATTCCAGAATGGATCTTTCTGAAAAACAAATTTGGATTACACAATTTTAGAATCAGAGATCATATGTTTGGTGGAGGAATAATTGCTGATGGAAAACAAGCCATGCTCTTTTTAGGTGAGGATAAGCCTAGTCTAGTTGTTTGGAGTGATCACATAGGCCTAGTCAGTTTTGCTCGAGAATATTTTCAATTCCTATGGGATTCTTCAAAAATAACTTGATCATTTTATATTCACAATAAAAAAAGAAATGGGGAAATTAAAAAAAACTTATTTTTCCATAACTTTTTTTGAGGCTATTTCGATATCTTCTGCTTTTATTGTTTTTCGCCCTGCATGCATCGCGAAGTCTAAAGCTTCTTTTGCTATTTTAATTCCAATACCTTCTAAAGCTTTAGCAAGTTCTTTTGCGGCTGCCTCACTTACTCTATCTGCTCCAGCTTTTTTACAAAGTCTGTGCATGGGAGCTACAGCTAATTCTGAATTGGTCATAAAGACTTCTCCGTCGCCTCTTTTTCTTTTTAAAGCTATATTTAACCTTTTTTATTGTTTTTTTATTCAATTTTTACAATTTTTCTCTCTTTTTTGCTATTCCTAAAGAAAAACGATAAAGTTAATTTTAGAAAAAATAATCATTAAAATTTTTTTATATTTGGATATAAGGGTTGTTGAAATCGAAATAAATTATAAAAAAATCACTGACAATTATCCAATTAGACTTAGGAGCTATTAATACCCTTTTTCTTCCTAATTTATTAGCTTTCCTAAGATGATTTAAATCATCCTGTTTTTCTATTTTTAAAGCATTTGTCGAATGAAATAAAAAAATTAAGCGTAAACTTAAATTACGTCTCCCCTTCTATACGAAGTTACGATTGGATTTTCGAACTATGGAGGAAATACCGCAAAACAAATGGAGGAATCCCTACATTTGGGAAAAGTAAAAACAGAACACATAAAGAATTTAGCTAAAGAATTAATGGAACTTTATCCAGAAACGTTTTCTACTAGCTTTGATGAAAATAAAAATATGGTAGATAAATTAACTGAGGGTACTACAACAAAGGTCAGAAATAAGGTTGCTGGATATATAACTAGAAAAATTTCTTCATCTATTTCCAAATCTTCTGATGAAGAATCAGATGATGAATCGATACTTTAGATTTTATAAGGAATTATACTCCAATGATGGATGAATATAGAAGAGGTTGGGCATTAAGATACTTGCGTGAAGCAAAAGCAGAATTAAAAGCAGCCAGAAAGGTTCCTTATATGTCTTCAAGTTTAGTACTTGAATCAATCAGGAAAGCCCGAAATGCCATATATTACAGTTTAGGAGAACCGGCATTTATTGAAATTCTTTTACGTGAGGAAGCAGAAAATAGCGATTCTTCCAATGATTCAGTTCTGCGTTTTCTAGTAGAACTTGAATCTGCTGTTCAGCAGTTAGGACACTTAGAAGAATTCAATAATGATACAATTATGACTCAAGCTGATAACTTGGTTCATATTGCCACTGATATAGTGGAGACTTTTACTGGTGAAAAGATAGAATAGAGAAAAAGATTATTTAATCTAAATATTAACCATAAGAATCATTGTTATTGTTAGTTTGGAGGTTTTTTAATCTTTAATATTTAATGAATTTATAGATAGATGTTAAACCATGGCTCTTATAGTCAATTTTATTGGTTCTCTGCGCAATTTTTTTGAAAAAGGCATTATAACATTCAATTATGAGAATGAAACATCAATTAAAGACTTAATAAATCTCATAATTAATATAAATCCCAGAATAAAAGATATTATAATCTCTTCACAAAATAATGAATTTCATTTAAATTCTTTAATTCTTATTAATGGTGTGGAGATAAGTGTTTTAAATGGTTTAGAAACCAAGCTTTCTGATAAAGATGAAATAACTTTCATTCCTATTATTCATGGAGGCTAAGCACAATTATTACGTTAACCACAGATTTTGGTCTCCAAGATCCTTATGTTTCAGAGATGAAAGCAGTGATTTTTAAAATTTGTTCAAATGCAAAAATTGTTGATATCACTCATAATGTATCTAAATTTGACATTCGTATGGGGGCATTTATATTAGCAGCAGCTTCAACATATTTTCCTGAAAATACAATTCATGTAGCAGTGATTGATCCAGGTGTTGGAACTAAAAGACGAGCTTTACTAATAGAAACCAGCAAGAACTATTTTATTGGTCCTGATAATGGACTTTTAGTTTTAGCAGCGGAGAAACAAGGAATAAACCAAATCTATGAGTTGAAAAATTCAAATTTAATGGAAATTCAAGTTTCCAATACTTTTCATGGAAGAGATATTTTTGCTCCAGCTGCAGCTCATTTGCAAAATGGTGTTAATCCAAATCTTTTTGGTTCAAAAATTAAAGAATTGAGGAAACCTGATTTTACCCAAGTTTTTAAAAGTTCCAAATCTTTAATTGGGGAAGTGTTATACATAGATAGTTTTGGGAATATCATAACCAACATATGTATTGATGATTTTATTCAAAATCCATTTGGAAGAAATCTAACTATCAAAACAGCAAATTCAAAATACACTCTAAAATTCTGCAAGTCTTATTCCGAAGCAAAAAAAGGGGACCTCCTTATTCTATTTGGAAGCCATAGCTTTCTTGAAATCTCAGCTAATCAAAATAATGCTGCAGACCTAACAATGATTAAAATTGGAGATAAGATTGCTATACTCAATCCATAAATCTGAATTAAAAAATCTTGTAATAAACCTATCATTAATATCAACGATATAAAAAAAATCAACTAAATAACAATATTAATCTCTTTTTAAGATAAATTAGTCCAATAATTATTGATATTGGATCTAGAATCATAAACTCTTTAAGTATAACTCATATACGTATTTGAAGGTTTGAGCTGTCTTGCTGTTTCAAGACATAAATGAATGGATGCAAAATTTTGCAACTCAATATGGATATTTAGGAATTTTTTTCATAAGCCTGCTAGGTTCTATGTCCGTTTTTGTTCCCATCCCCTATACTATTATAATTTTTACTATGGGTGGTCTTCTTAGATTTGAACCTTTATGGATAGCGATTGTTGCAGGTTTAGGATCTTCTGTTGGTGAGTTCTCTGGCTATCTTATAGGGGCAAGTGGAAGAAAAGCATTTAGTGAAAAGAATAGAAAAAAAATTGATTTTTTAATGAAATTATTTAACAAATTTGGATCTGCAGCAATTTTTCTTTTTGCATTAACTCCTCTTCCTGATGATCTTTTATTCATTCCATTAGGAGTAATGCGCTATAGTCCGATTCGTGCGTTTATTCCTGCATTTCTGGGAAAATTTTTATCAAACTTAATTATTGCTTATGCTGGTCGGTTATCTATAGAAATTATAAGTTCAATTTTTGGATTAGAAGGTGGAACAGGTTCAATTCTTATTGGTACAATTATTGGTATAGTCCTAATGATAATAGTCATTGTTATTATGTTTAAAGTAGACTGGGAAAAGCGATTTTCTAAATATCTAGATGATAAGGAAATACAAGAAATTGAAAAAAACAATAAATAATATATATAAGCAATTTTTCTATTTTTTTCATAAAAATATTTTTGAATTTAAACTTTCCTCTTCTTATTTAGGATAGAAAAAATGAGGGTATTCGCAGATCTACACATACACAGTCGATATAGCCGTGCTACTAGTCCAAGAATGAATTTGAAAGAAATTGCCTACTACGCACAACTGAAGGGACTGAATTTAGTGGGTTCAGGAGATTTCACTCATCCAAAATGGTTCAATCAAATAAAAGAGATTCTGATAGCTGATCCTAATACCAACCTGTACAAGGTAAATGGAGCTATAGAAAATTCTGTACAATTTATGCTTACAACTGAAGTATGTACACTTTTCAATTTTAAAAATTCAATTAAAAAAATTCATCATGTAATATTCGCTCCTAACCTAGAAGTTATAACACAAATAAATAGTGCTCTCGAAAAGTACGGAAATCTAAATTCAGATGGAAGGCCAATTTTAAAAATTTCATGTGTAGATCTGGTAGAAAAGATAATGGATGTTTCCAAAGACAATTTGATCTTTCCTGCTCACATTTGGACTCCTTGGTTCGGAATTTTGGGTGCTTTTAGTGGTTTTAATAATATTGAAGATTGTTATCAAGATATGATCAAATACATCTATGCGATAGAAAGTGGTCTCTCATCAGATCCTCCTATGAATTGGCGATTAAGCAATCTTGATAAGTTTACTTTATTATCAAATAGCGATTGTCATAGTTTTTGGCCGTGGCGTATTGGAAGAGAAGCAAATGTTTTTGATCTAGAAAAACTTAGTTACCGAGAAATTATTGGTGCTATTAAAGATAAACCAGCGCAAAAATTAAAATTCACTATAGAAACAGATCCGGGATATGGAAAATATCATTGGACTGGTCATCGCAATTGCAAAATATCCCTATCTCCCAAACAAGCAAAAAGATTCAATAATATCTGTCCAGTGTGTAGAAAAAAACTTACAAAAGGTGTTGAACAAAGAGTTGATGAACTTGCTGATCAACCAATAAATCGTAAACCTAAGAATGCTCCAAGCTTTTTGAGGCTACTTCCTTTATCTAATATTATTACTGAGGTCCTTAATGTCGGATCTCCTTCAACTCAAGCTGTTTGGAAAATTTATAGTGAATTAATAAGAAATTTTCATAACGAATATTTTGTCTTGATTGAAGCTCCAAGAGATGATCTGCTTAAAATCGTAGATTTTCCAATTGCAAATGCTATTTTAAAAGTCCGGGAAGGTGATTTTGAGGTTATTCCCGGATTTGATGGAGTTTATGGTCAACTTGTATTAGATACGGATACCAAAAAAATAAAATTACCCAGATCAAAGGTGTCACAAACTAACATTCATGATTTCAATAAAATAGAATAAACTACTTTCTCAGAAATTACATCAAAACGATTTTATTACTTCATTTTGTACTCTTATATTAAATCTAATTTAAAGGTTGACTATTATTGGATGATACTCTAGAAAAAATTACTGACATAGCAATTCAAAAATTCTCAGCACAATACTCCGAAGTTAGAGCTCAAAAACTAACAAAAACTTTCCTTACTGTTAAAGAAGGCCGAGTTGAAGCAGCAAAGCAGGGTATAGAAAAAGGGGTCGCATTACGCGTATTAGTTAAAGGCGCTTGGGGCTTTTCTTCAGTTGGATCTTTTGACTATTTAGATCTGAAGTTTGCTGTGTCTGATGCTTGCCGGATGGCAAAAGCAATCAGCAAAAGAATGAAAAAACCAATCATACTTGCTAAAACTAAATCTATTATTGATAAAGTTGGAGTAGAAACTAAAAAAAATCCAACTAAAATATCTATGGAGCAAAAAATAAAAGATGCTTTATCAATAAATCAGGCATGTCTAGGCTTTAATAAACAAATTAAAAGCTGTACTATTGATTACTTGGATCTTTTTGGAACAAATTATTTTTTGAATAGTGAGGGAACTAATATTGAACAAGACAAGTTATATGTTTGGTCTAGAATAACATCTTCAGCTTCTAATAAAGGAATATTTTCGTTTAGTAGAGAGGAAATAGGATCTACAGCGGGATATGAAGTTTTTGAAGACTATCCTCCTGAGATAATAGGAAGAAATGTTGCAAAACGTACGATTACTCAGCTAAATGCCAAACCAGTCAAAGGTGGCACCTTTCCAGTTATCTTAGGACCTAATGTTGTGGGTGTTTTTGTACATGAAGCTTTTGGACATCTAGCTGAAGCTGATTTAGCTCTATCAGGTGGTATTTTGTCAAATAAAATAGGAAAGAGAATAGCATCAAATGTAGTTACTCTTTATGATGACGGAACTGTTCCAAATGCTTTTGGATCCTTCAAATATGACGATGAAGGTGTACCAAGTCAAAAAACTCTTCTTGTAAAAGATGGAATAGTAAAAGGTTTAATGCATAATCGAGAAACAGCTCAAAAATTTAGAATGGAACCAACTGGAAATTCGAGGAGTGAAAGTTTTAGATTTGAGCCAATAATAAGAATGAGAAATACTTACTTGGATCCCAAGGATCAATCTTTTGAAGAATTAATTGAAGGTGTAAAGTCAGGTTATTATATGAAGAGCTTTCGAGGAGGGCAAGCAAATATAGATGGAACATTCCAAGTTGGAGTGCAAGAAGCATATGAAATAATCAAAGGTGAAATAGGTGATCCAGTTCGAAATGTTTCAATTAGCGGCAATACTCTTCAAACTCTTCTAAAAATTGAAGCAGCAGGAAAGGATTTTAGTTTATGGCCTGGAAGATGTGGTAAAGGCCAAATCGCTTTTGTTTGTGATGGTGGTCCTCATATAAGGGTTAAAGAGGTGATTGTGGGTGGTAGTTCTTGAAAAAGATGAAGTTTTAACTTTAGTTACTGATACAGTAAATTTAGGTCTTAAAAGAGGGGCTTCTGAAATTGAGGTTTATTTTTCTGAGGGGCATATAAAAAATGCAATTAT
>Ga0209635_10000491_pt1 | contig 27101 bp, 20 predicted proteins | sample DeeMarSWOR230_32_FD_187463 | JGI IMG/M metagenome (GOLD analysis project Ga0209635, IMG submission 187463) | Marine sediment microbial communities from White Oak River estuary, North Carolina - WOR-2-30_32 (SPAdes) (version 2) | ecosystem: Environmental > Aquatic > Marine > Intertidal zone >...
ATAATAACAAAGGAATCTAATAATATAATTTCAGATGGTAACACTTTATATGTTGGTGGCTGTGGACCTAATAATTATACAAGTATACAAGGTGCTATAAATGATGCTATTGAAGGTAATACTGTATACGTATTTAATGATTCATCACCTTATTTTGAAAATCTAGAGATAGTTAAATCTATTAACCTAATAGGTGAGGATAAAAATTCAACAATTATAGATGGTAATAGAAATAGTCTTTGTATTTGGATTAGAAATAGTAATGGAGGAAGATTATCAGGATTTACAATCCAAAATGCTCAGGATGAAGGTGTTTATGTAAGAAACTGTGACGATATGATTTTTTCAGATAATATTATAAGAAATAACGGTGTACTATCTCCTCGTGGACCATTATGTGGTATGAGAATTTCTGAATCAAAAAATTGTATAGTCTCTGGAAATATTTTTAAAAATAATCTGCATGATGGATTGATGATTTTTTCTGCTTTAGCAGAACATAATATAGTTTTTGATAATGTTTTTGAAAACAACGCAAATTTTGGTCTATTGTTATGCTCATCACACTATGATATTGTCACTGGAAATGTTTTTCGTAACAATAGATGTGGTGGTATGTGGGTATGCTCTTTATATTCAACAGTGACTGATAACAAATTTGAATCAAATGGAATTGTTATGCTTTATTCTGCCGATATTGATTTTACAGATTTGCATACAATTGAGAACAATACTGTAAATGGTAGACAAATTCGATATTATAAAAACATAAATCGGCTTACAGTACCAGAGGATACAGGTCAGGTTATAGCTACAAATTGTAAGAATTTAACCATTCGAAATCTTACACTTTCAGATGTATCTATTGGTATAGAACTTCTTAATTGTTCACACTGCAATATAAGCCATAATACTATTAATAACAATTCTTTACATGGTATTTCATTGGTTAACACATATCGTAGATCTGGTAATCCAATGCTCCAGCGTTCATATTCTAATAGCAATATAATCTCAAGAAATATTATTTGTAACAATTGGGATGGCATTATGATTTTTAACGCATGTAGAAACAATAGTATTTCTGAAAATCATTTTGAGAATAATACCTGTGCAATAAATATAACATGGCACATTGATTATCATAATTATCATTTCCCTTATTGTTATAAACCTCTAAACAAACCAAATTTTTTAAATTTATTTAAAAAATTGTTTGATTTACCATTTTTCCTTTTATTTAAACCTAATGATTTTAGAAAAAATAATTTTATAGAAAATAATAGATATGTTACTTTCGATTATGATTCATTTCTTTTTGCTCGATGGAAGGGTAACTATTGGAATGAACCGCAAAAGGGTCCATTTCCTATATATGGGACTTTTAGTGGGTATTCATGGGTAAATTATGATTGGCATCCAGCTCAAGAACCGTTTGATATTGAAACATGATATATTTATAAGAACATCCTAATCGCTGTCTGAATTACAAATTAATTTTGCTCTGTTTAGATAACATATAAAGAAAATTAGCTTATCTATAACACTTAATTTAAATATATTATGTTGGATATGAACTTATTATGGCTATTGATATTACAAACAAAAACATCTATATTATATGCGAAAAACTTGGTCTAGAAACATATGATATCGATAAATTCTTGTTTTATAAAAAGCAAATTAAAAATTCCAAAAATAATCAAATCCCTTCATCTGATTTATATAAACATGGAGGTAGGTACGGCACCGTTAGTATAAGGGATTTTTAATATAAAGGCAATTTAAAAACCTTCTAGATAGATATTTTTAAAAAAATGGATTGAAATTTTCGGTCGAAAACTTTATAAACATGCTGATTGTTGATAGTGGAACCAAAAACTATGGTAATATCAGGGAGGAATAGTTTATGGCAGAAAAGGAAGTAAATCCTGACGAAAACACAATATATGTTGGAAACAAACCGCCGATGAGCTACGTTCTAGCAGTTGTTACACAGTTCAATGGTGGCTCTGATGAAGTAATAATAAAAGCAAGAGGCAGAGCCATAAGTAGAGCTGTTGACACTGCAGAGATAACAAGAAACAGATTTGTACAAAACGCAAAAATAAAAGAAATAAAAATTGGAACAGAAAGCATAACAAACGAAGAAGGTAGAAATTCCAACGTGTCTTCGATAGAAATAGCTTTGACGACAAAGAAATAAGCAAAACATTCAATCAAAAAAAAGCAAAACAACTAGTATACAACACGACAATTACTGAGGTTGTAGGTTAGTTGTAACTTTTTCTTTATTTTTATTCATTTTTATTAATAATCATTTTTAAATTTTTATATTTAAAAAATTCTAATAATGGTAAAGAATTTAAATTACGTATTATATTAACCTTGCCGGTTGAAAGGGATGGTAAATTATATTATTATAACTGGCGGGGTCATTTCTGGTTTAGGAAAGGGAATTACTACCGCATCTATCGGAAAAATTCTACAACTTCATGGTTATAAAGTAACAGCTATGAAGATAGATCCGTATATGAACTGTGATGCAGGAACTCTAAGACCTACTGAACATGGAGAAGTATGGGTAACAGAAGATGGTGGGGAGATAGATCAAGATCTCGGCCATTATGAGCGATTTCTAGATATAAATATTCCAAAATATCATAACATAACAACCGGCCAGGTATATGGAAAGGTAATTGAAAAAGAAAGAAAGGGGAAATATCTAGGTAAAACTGTTCAACCTATTCCTCATGTAACTGATGAAATTAAAAATAGAATTAGAAGACCCTCAAATGAGAATTCTTGGGATTTTGTAATGGTTGAGATCGGTGGGACGGTTGGAGATTATGAGAATGTTTTGTTTCTTGAGGCAGTTAGACAAATGAAGCTAGAAGGTGATAGAGTTCTCTATCTGCATGTTACATATGTACCTGTCCTTGACACACTTGGCGAAGCTAAAACCAAACCTACTCAGCATTCTGTAAAACTTCTAAGAGAAATAGGTATTCAACCAGATTTTATAATCACAAGGTCAGAAGAACCTTTGGATAATGTTCGAAGGGAAAAAATTGCAATGTTTTGTAATGTCCATGAGGAGGATGTTATATCTGATTCAAATATAGATAATGTTTATGCTGTAACATTACTATTTGAAAAACAAGAATTCTGTAAGAAGATTCTTAAAAAGTTGAATATCAGAAAGAGTCAAAATGGTTTAGAAAGTTGGGAGAAATTCTTAAAGAAGGTTAGAAAACTTAAAAATCCAGTTAAAATTGGAATTGTTGGAAAATATTTTGATATAGGAACGTCTCAATTATCTGATTCCTACATATCTGTTATTGAAGCAGTTAAGCATGCCTCGTGGAATAATAATTTAAAGCCTGATATTAGGTGGATCGATTCAAAGATCTTTGAAAAAAACCCAAAGAAACTATCCACACTTGATAAGCTGGATGGAATAATTGTACCTGGTGGATTTGGACTTTCTGGAATTCAAGGGAAAATTGATACAATCCGCTACTCAAGAGAGCATGGTATTCCATATCTTGGTTTGTGTCTTGGTATGCAACTTGCTGTTGTTGAGTATGCTCAAAATGTTTGTGGCATACAGAATTCTCATTCTACAGAAATTGATAAAAAAACACCCCATCCTGTTATAGATTTTATTCCAGATCAGGTAAAAATCGTTCAGGAATCTAGGTATGGCGCAACTATGAGGCTTGGCGCTTATCCAGCAATTCTTAAGAAGGGGTCTCTTGTTCATAAGCTGTACGGGGTAAACAAGGTTTTTGAGAGACATAGACATAGATATGAGGTCAATCCAAAATATGTTAAAAAGCTTGAAGACTGTGGTCTTGTATTCTCAGGTCGTTCTCCAGATGATGTTTTAATGGAATTCATGGAGATACCAAATCATCCTTATTTTGTTGCAACCCAGGCCCACCCTGAATTTAAATCAAGGCCTTTAAAACCAGCCCCTTTATTTGATGGGCTTATAAAGGCTGCAAAGAAAAGAAAATAGATAAAAAAACTATTTTTTTAAATTTATTTTTCAATAATTAGAAATGTTTTTAAGCAAATAAATAATTAAAACCTGTGGAGAGAAAGGGATGGAAAGATACTGGGTGATGGATTACCGATTCTTCCTAGTTAGCCTTAGCATAATTGGAATTTTATTAGTGCTATGGTTTTTGCTTTAAAATGGTTTAAAAAAATAAACCAACCTATTTTTTTATTTTTAGATATCTATCAATTGCACGTGCTGCACGTTTTCCAGCACCCATTGCAAGAATCACTGTTGCTGCACCTGTTGCAATATCTCCACCAGCAAATATTCCTGGAATATTTGTACGTCCGTCTTCATCGGTTTCAATGTTTCCCCATTTACCGATTTTGAGTCCTTTAACAGTCTTAGGAACAAGTGGATTTGGGCTTTGACCAATTGCTACTAATGCTGTGTCAATTTTAACTTTAAAATTTGAACCTTCAATTGGAACTGGTCTTCTTCTACCTGATTCATCAGGTTCACCTAGTCTCATCTTTATACATTCCACTTGCTTTAGAATTCCTTTATCATCACCAATAAACCTGACAGGATTTGTAAGAAGATGAAATATTACCCCTTCCTCCTTTGCATGTTCTATTTCCTCATCTCTTGCAGGCATTTCTACTTCTGATCTTCTGTAAATAATATATGATTTCTCCGCGCCTAACCTTAGTGAGGTTCTTGCACAATCCATTGCTACATTTCCGGCGCCAAATGTTGCTACAATCTTACCTATTTTTACAGGTGTATCATAATTTGGGAATTGATACGCCTTCATCATGTTCACACGTGTTAGAAATTCATTTGCAGAATATACTCCATCTAGGTTTTCGCCTGGAATTCTAAGCCAACGTGGAAGTCCTGCGCCGGTTCCGATAAATATTGCATCATAATCATTCATTATTTCATCAACGGATATTGTTTTTCCAACAACAACATCATAATTAATTTCAACACCAAGTCCTTTAATATAACCTACTTCAGCCTTTACTATTTCTTTTGGCAGACGAAATTCAGGAATTCCATACATTAAGACCCCGCCAGGGTCGTGAAGGGCCTCAAAAATAGATACAGAATGCCCCATCTTTGCAAGGTCTCCTGCACAAGTAAGACCTGCAGGACCTGCTCCTACAACTGCTACCTTTTTACCGGTTTTTTTTGCCTTTTTAGGAATCTTTACTCCTTTCTTTCGTTCATAATCAGCAAGAAACCTTTCAAGCCTTCCAATACCTACCGGTTCACCGATCTTTTTTAGTGTGCACTCACCTTCACACTGGCTTTCATAGGGGCATACCCGTCCACATACTGCTGGAAGATTTGTTTTTGTTTTTAACACCTCAACGGCCTTGTCAAAATCACCTTCTGCAATATGCTTTATAAAATCAGGAATGTCTATTTCAACTGGACAACCATTTACACAAGGCCTTTTTTTGCATTGAAGACAGCGTTTTGCCTCCTCAATTGCAGTTTTCTCATCATATCCATAAGGAACTTCGTTGAAATTTTTAATTCTTTCCTTTGGAGACTGTTCAGGCATCTTGTGTTTTGTCTTTCTTACTGCCATTCTAAACACCTGCCAGTTTACATGCTTCCTCTTCTTCACAGACAAATCTGCGATTACGTAGCATTAAATTATCATAATCAACCTTGTGACCATCAAACTCAGGACCATCAACACATGCAAACTTGGTTTCACCACCCACAGAAACCCTGCAACCACCACACATACCAGTACCATCAACCATAATGGGGTTCAAACTAACCAGCGTCTTAATTTTATAAGGACGAGTTACATTGGCAACAACCTTCATCATAATGACCGGGCCGATTGCCATAACCATACCAATTTCTTTACCTTCATCAATAAGTTTTTGTAAAACATCACTTACAAAGCCCTTATGACCTTTAGATCCGTCATCTGTAGTAATGTACAATTCATCGCTATAATTCTTTATCTCCTTTTCAAGCATCAAGAGCTTTTCATTTCTTGCACCAAGAATAGAAATTACATAGTTACCCTCTTTTTTTAACTCCCGAACAATAGGGTAAAGTGGTGCTATTCCAACACCACCACCAATCATAACAACAGTACCATATTTCTCAATATCAGAAGGTTGCCCCAAAGGTCCTACGAAATTTAAGAGAAAGTCTCCAACATTAAGAGTCCCAAGCTGTTTTGTAGTTTTTCCAACCTCCATAAAAATTACTGTAACCGTCCCCTTTTCTCTATCATAATCAGCAATTGTAAGTGGAATGCGTTCACCTTTCTCATCAACTCTAAGGATAATAAACTGACCAGCTCTTGCTTTCTTTGCAACGAGAGGTGCTTTTATCTTCATAAGTTTGACTGTATCTGACATTACTTTTTTTTCAAGTATTTTATACATTTTAATACATCTCTAAGAAGGTTTTCCCTGATAACCTGTATTTGGGATTGTTTTTAAAAGTTATTGATAATAAAAAAAATTATGCATGCTTTAGAATTATTGCACGACCATTTCTTCCATCTAATTTAATCAATAGTGGTTTTTTAAGTTTTATATGTCTGATAAAATTAAGCTCCTGATCTGCCTTTTGTTTATTTAACCAATTCCAATTTAACCAACTATTTTTCTTGTTTAAATCAATATTTATGTAACCTACACCTCTAGAAACAATATTTTGAAAGAAATGAGTCCCCTGAGAGGGTTTAATATTGTAATCTTCCAAAGCTGTTTCAACCATCACCTTTACATTAGATATTTCACTCCAATTTACAGGAATACCAAGCCATCTATCTTTCGTTCCCCATCTACCAGGGCCAATCAAAAGATAAGGTGCCTCTTTTTGATTTTTATTTAACATTCCAATTTCTTTTGCAATTTCTAATGTTTTTGAAGAATCAAAGGTTTCAGGATTTACATAAATAACGTCCTTTACCCCACTTATGACTCCGTTTCCAAGTGCCTTATTTGATTTTATTAAAATTTGTTTATTTGAATAATCATTTTCATCCCATTTAATCTGAGAAAGTTCTTGAGAAATAATAATTGGTCTGATCTGAATAATAGCAAAAACAGGGGGTTTTTTATTTTCTGGGTCTAGGTTAACAGCAAATTCAATTTCAACAGGGGTTCCCATACTTTTTTGTCCTGTCTCCAAAATATCCTTTAAAATTGAAGCCAATGGAAATACATCATATTTAAGGACACCTGCAAAGGTAATAATCAGAGGACCTTCCACTGAATAACCATCTCTTATCATTCCATCGTTTAAATCAAGCGTACTTACAATATGCTTAAGTGTTCCATCAGTTACAATATCTGAAATATTTATTTTTTCAAGAGTTGCATCTTCATTTTCTGAAAGATCAATTTTTGATTTCTTTAGGTTTAAAACATATAGTTCCTTTTGGGAGTTTTTCAAAGTGGATTCAATGTTTGAAAAATCGGTAATAATATTAGGATGTTTTGGGGAAAAACGCAACACCTGTTCACCACCAACCACAGAATAACCAAGCCCCACGCCCAAGCTTACAATCCCATCCTCCCTTTTTTGATATGAAATCGGGTAGTAATTATATGATTGCGCTACACCTGAAAACGTTGGGTAAAATCTTTTATTATGTTCATCACCAATTAGTTCCTGTATAATAACTGCCATTTTTTCTTCTTCAATTTTTGCAGATGTTGACTCTATATACGATCTTGCATCATTATAAAAAACAGAAGCATATACTAGTTTTATTGCTTGACAAAGTTGCTTTAATCTAATATTTTCATCTATATGATTATTTGGAAGCATATATGTAGAATACATCCCCGCAAAAGGATAATTTTGTGAGTCTTCCAGAAGACTAGATGATCTAACTACAAGAGGCGTTTTCATATTTTTTAAAATAACAAGTAGTTTTTTCTTTAAATCTTCTGAAAGTTTTCCCTTTAAAAATTCTTTTGCGATTTTAGAATCAGAAAAATCTACGTTGTTCTTTTTAAATTTTTGAAGTTTATTTCCATAGATGAATTTATCAAATTCATCTGTACCAATCGCAACACTACTGGGTACCGTAATTTTCACATTTGGATATTTTTTATCAAAATTATATCTAGCCAATAGAGTTCTAATAAAGGCTATACCTCTACCTTTACCGCCAAGTGAATCACTACCAATTTTGGTATAGGAGGCTTCAAACTCGTATTTTTGTTTAGAGAAATCCGTCATTACCCCTAATTGTCTTTCCTTTCTACTTTCATTAAAAACATTGATTAAATACTTCCTCATCTCATCAAGTGTTTTAAAATCTGATACTTTCTGTGGCCTGAGTTTAAGTGCAAGCTTAAATTCACATCTTGCCATCAGCCAATTTGAAAGGTCGTTTCTATTTGAATGATACCTTATCGATTCAAGAGGGACTTCTTGAAGTGCCTTTTCAAATTCCTTTAAATTGGATGCTCTTGTGATTTCTTCAAGTTGCTTATGATGTGTTTGATCTGATTCTTTTTTCTTATGTTTTTTAATAGGACGATAAAAAACAAAGTCACCAAATCCTAAATGTTTTAATAGGAAGTGGTTAAAATCTTGTATTAGAGTTGGAGAATTCTTATTTATGAAAAACGTACCAATCTCTTCTGCCTTTTTACGATTTTCAGGATCTGTTGATTGAAGCATTGTGGGAACAAAAGGATTGCTTTTTTTAACATAAGATATAAAATCATGACCTGCGTTGAAATCTATTTTTCCATTTCTAGGTAATTTAACATCAGAAATAATTCCAAGTATATTGTTACTATATTTTTTATATAATTTAATTCCCTCTTCATAAGTATGAGCTAAAAGAATTTTTGGTCTTGCCCTTCTTCTAAGAAGCCTTTGCATCTCATTTAAATCTTCAGATATTGATCTTTGTGTTTGCTCAACAATTTCACTGTATATTATAGGTAATAATATTGAATAATCACGTATTGAATCCTCTAAAAAAAATATTAATTGAACATTACCATTGGCTGTATCATATGGCGCATTTATTTTATCTTCTATTGATTTAATTATTGCTAAAAACAGACTTGTATCTCCATACCAAAAAAATGCCCTATCAATCCCTTTTTCATCGATATTATCTTGACAAAAATGTAAATCAGCAGCATCTGTTGCAAGGATTATTACTGGAAGATTTGGACATTCTTTCTTTATACTTCTACCAAACTCATATGGATTCATTCCAATGTTTTTTGACATGGTAATTACAAGATCATATTTTCCTGTTTTTACTTTAGCCAATGCTTCTTTACCAGATGCTACATGAGTAACACGAGGTGGACTTGATAACAGTAGATGCCTATATTCCCAGATAACCATTTCAGAAATTAATCCTTCTTCCTCAACAATGAAAGCATCATATAAACTTGAAACCAACAGGATTTCTCTAACTTTAAAAGGCATTAAATTATGGAACGTTTGAAATGCTAGTTCAAACTCCTTTTTTCTTGGTTTTTTAATTATTGAAAAATCCAAACAATATTCTTTATCATTCATACTTATAAAAATTGAATATAAATCTTTGATAATAAGTTTTTTACCAATAAAAATGGTAAAAGATAGGACTTATTTATATAAGTCCTTGGTCAAGCATTGCATCTGCAACTTTCACAAAACCTGCAATATTTGCGCCATTAACATAGTTAATGTAACTGCCTTCTTTTCCATATTTTACACAAGATGAATGGATACTTTTCATTATATTGTATAATTTTTCGTCAACTTCCTCTCTACTCCATGAGAGTTTTAAGCTGTTCTGAGACATCTCAAGACCACTTGTTGCAACTCCTCCAGCGTTTGCTGCCTTACCTGGACCATATAGGATTTTCGCTTCCATGAAAACATTAATCCCATCAGGTTCAGTTGGCATATTTGCACCTTCTGATACACAAATACAACCTTTATCTACAAGCATTTTTGCATCAGATTTACTAATCTCATTCTGTGTAGCAGATGGAAAAGCCATATCACACTTAATATGCCATGGACGTTTTCCTTCTTCATATGTTACACCATACTTTTCAGCATATTCCTTTATACGGCCTCGTTTAATGTTTTTAAGTTCCATAACATAAGCAAGTTTCTTCTCATCAATTCCATCTGGATCATATATCATACCATTTGAATCAGATAATGTTACGACCTTAGCACCCAATTGATTTAATTTTTCAACTGTATATTGAGCAACGTTGCCAGAGCCTGAAACAGTACATATTTTGCCCTTCAATGTTTCTTTTTTCATTTTTAACATTTCTTGTGCAAAATATACACAACCATAGCCGGTAGCTTCTGGTCTAATCAAACTTCCTCCCCAGTTAAGTGCCTTTCCCGTTAAAATTCCAGAGAATTCATTTCTTATTTTTTTATATTGTCCAAACAAGTAACCAATTTCTCTACCACCTACGCCAATATCACCAGCGGGAACATCTGTACTTGGCCCAATATGTCTATATAACTCCGTCATAAAACTTTGGCAAAACCTCATAACCTCATTATCTGATTTGCCTTTTGGATCAAAATTTGAGCCTCCTTTTCCTCCACCCATCGGTAGTGTTGTTAAACTATTTTTAAATACTTGTTCGAAAGCGAGAAATTTTAATATACTAAGATTTACACTTGGATGAAAGCGAAGACCGCCCTTATAAGGGCCTATTGCACTATTCATTTGGATTCTAAAACCTCGATTAATTTGAATCTCACCACTGTCATCTATCCAGGGAATTCGAAACATAATAACTCTTTCTGGTTCTGCAATTCTTTCAAGAATTTTTGCCTTTTTGTATTTAAGATTTTTGTTAATAAAAGGCATTATACTTTCTGATACTTCTCGAACCGCCTGGTGAAATTCCTTTTCACCTGGATTTCTTTCAATAATTCCTTCCATAAATAATTCAACGTCTTTATCCATAGAACTCCTCCAAATAATCTGTGGTCAACGGTATCAATACCCTTTATTTTAAGTTTATGATTATAAGTGTTAGATTTACACACAAATTTTTTTGATGTTTAATTATAATAAAAAAATCATTTATGTTACAAATTTAAGTAATTTTTAATATCAATAAAGTATTCATATTTAAAAAATCACAAATATTTTTTACGAGGTGGCAAAGTTAGATGGAGGGTAAAGAATTAACAAAAAAAGAAGTCTTAAATATTGTAAAAAAAGAAAAAGTTCTCTTCATTCGTTTGCAGTTTATAGATATTCTCGGAATGCCAAAAAATATTGTTATTCCACCTAGTAGATTAGATGAAGCATTAGATAAAGGGATTCCATTTGATGGTTCTTCCATTGCAGGATATGCAACCATAGAAGAATCTGATATAATTGCTAAACCTGATCCAGCAAGTTTTGTAATTCTTCCAGAAGAAATTGAAAAAAGAAAAACTGCAAAATTAAACTGTGATATATATGAACCTAGCGGAAAACGATTTCTTGGAGATACTAAATATGTTTTAGAAAGAATCGTAAATAAAGCAAAAAAAATGGGATATATCTACAATACAGGACCTGAATGTGAATTCTTTTTATTTAAAAAAAATGGTGATGATGCAACTTTAATACCAAATGATGCTGCCGGATATTTCGATTTGTCACATCGTGATCTAGCAGAAGGGGTTCGTGCGGATATATCACTTGCTCTTGATGCGCTTGGGATAAGAACATATACTTCTCATCACGAGGTTTCAGATGGACAGCATGAGATAAATTTCAATTATTCAGATGCCATAACAACTGCAGATAGGATAATTACATTAAAATATGTTACAAAAGTTATTGCTAGAACACATGGTTTACATGCTTCATTTATGCCAAAACCCTTATTTGGTTTAAATGGGTCTGGCATGCACACACATCTATCACTTTTTACACAAAATGGTAAAAATGCATTTCATGACTTAAAAGAGAAAAATCAATTAAGTAAAACAGCTAAACATTTTATAGCAGGTTTAATTAATCATATAAGAGAAATTACAGCGATACTTAATCCGACAGTGAATTCTTATAAACGACTTGTTCCAGGATTTGAAGCTCCAACTTATATATCCTGGGCTAATAGAAATAGAAGTGCAATGCTTAGGATTCCAACTGGTCGAGGTAGTGGTACAAGGTGTGAGTTAAGAAGCCCAGATCTTTCAGGAAATCCCTATTTACAATTTGCGGTAATGCTTGCTGCAGGACTAAAGGGTATTGAGGATAAGCTAATTCCGCCTGATCCAGTTGAAAAAAATATTTATGCTCTCTCCGAAAAAGAGAGAGAAAAATACAAAATTCATCATCTACCAGATAGTCTAGGTCATGCGATTTCCTTTATGCAAGATAGCACTTTAGTTAGGGAAACTCTTGGGGAACATATTTTCAATAATTTTATACACGTGAAAAGGAGTGAATGGGAAAAATATAGAACACAAGTTACTCCTTGGGAGATCGATAAATATCTGCAAATCCTTTAGTATAAAGGGATAATATATACATAATTGCTACTTTGTCTTTTCATAGTTAAGCAAACCTTATAAATCTAAAAATTATTCTCGTTTTTGAGGTGTTTTTGTGAGGTTTGAGATGCAAGTAGTAAGTAACACCCCTTTAGTAGGTGAAGAGGACCCAGATGTTGTTGCTAGACAATTCTTTGAACAAATCGGATATATATCAAAAGGGGCAGACCCTGATATACCATATAATATATTTGCAGAATTTTTTTTAAAGCATCCGTCAAAAGCATGGTTTGTTGATGAGATATCAACGAAGCTTAGCACTTCAAAACCTACAGTTTATAGACATCTTAATAAACTCAAAGGTTTTGATATTTTAGAAGAAATTCAAATTTTTGATGATAATTCTCAGCAAAACAAGAAAGCATATCGCTTAAGATATGGAAATATACAAAAAGCTTGGAATTTTGTTGAGGCTCATCTTAAAGTAGCAATAGAGAATTATGGAAAGACAGTTGAACATCTTCAAAAGCTGATTGACAAACAAAGGAAGGGTGTTGAATGATAAATGAGAAAAAGATGGAATTAACAGAGGGTTCTACTTATAAAATCACATCTATTGGTGCAAGAGATAGTGTGCTTGAAACCGAAGGTATGTTTAAGGGATTTATATCTATAGGTGTAGATGAAACAGGCCTTTTGATGAAGCTTAGTAAAAGCCATGGGAAAATGGCAGGTAAAATTAGGATTGTGCCTCTTCATGTAATACTTTTAATAGACGTTTTAGATGCAAAGGAAAATCAGACAAAGGATGATTATAAAGGAATATCCCATTATGTAGGATAAATTTATAATATCCTTTCATCTTTTTTAATTGTTTTAATATTATTTATCATTAATTATTTATATTAGTTGTCTCTTCTTTTCCAAAGTGAGATATGGGTAAAATGAGAAATCCTATAATCATGCTTGATAATATATCTAAAAAGTATGATGAATATGGAGTTGTAGTAAATGCATTAAACCATGTTTCTTTAAAGATTTGCCCTAGTGAATTTGTTTCAATAATAGGTCCTTCAGGATGTGGAAAATCTACACTTCTTCATTGTATGGGGTTATTAGATCGTCCCACAACAGGAAACGTGTTTATAGAAGGTAAAAATACAACTGAGATATCGGGAAAAGAGGTTGCATTATTTAGAGGGGCTAAACTTGGTTTTGTATTTCAAAATTATAATTTGATACCTCGTTTAACTGTTTTGGAAAATATACTCCTGCCTGGGTTGATAATGCAAAAAGACCCTGGAGAATTAGAAAGAAAGGCAAAGAAACTTTTAAAGGAGGTAGGTATTTTTCATAGAGCAAATCATAAGGGGATACATCTATCTGGCGGTGAGCAACAGAGAGTTGCTATTGCTAGATCATTGATAAATGATCCAATATTGATCCTGGCCGACGAACCAACTGGAGCTCTTGATACTGATAGCAGTAAAGAGATAATGAAATTACTCTTAAATGTTAATAAAAATAAGGGTGTAACATTAGTTTTTGTATCTCATGATATGGATATAGCAAGCTATGGGAAAAGAACAATTGTTCTAAAAGATGGTAGTATAGTTGGTGATACAAAGGGCAAGTTAAATAATTTTAAGATAGCCTTTAAAAAATTCCCTAAAAAAACAAGGGGTGAGCGGCCTGGGAGTTAGTAGCCTACTTGCCTTTGGAGAGATAAAAGATCACAAACGAATTTATTCCATAATAATCCTTGTTATTGCTCTCACCATGACCTCTTTCATGCTTGAAAATGCATATTTGAATTATATGATGCAAGTTGTAGATGATACTACAAAACTTGTAACAGCTGATGCAATTATTGTTGATGATAGTAGTAACATTAGAGATTTGTACGGAACCGAAAGTGAATTGAAGAATGCAGGTGAAATTGCAAGAAGAATAGAAAGAGACCTTACTGGCTACAAAGCAAGCATCAGGGTTACTGCACAAGGAACTTATGGTTTAGGTGAAGAAGGAGAGGTAATTGATGGATGCGGGATTCAAGGAATTGATCCTAAAAAAGATGATTATATATCTGGAATTGCCGATAAGATTATTCAAGGAAGATTCTTTAGAAGCGATGATCCAATTTTACGAGGACATACTCCTTTATATCTTGAAATTAAAGGTCCTGGCAGCTTACCAGATTTTACCTATGGTGCAGGGGAAAAACTCAGAGAATATGAGGAGCCATATCCAATAATTGTTGGTTCTACTGCTTCAAAAATTCATCCTTCAGTAGATATTGGAAAAGAATTTCAAATTACGTTAAGTGTTTCTGGTAAGGAAAAAAGTTATGCAACTGTGACCGTTAAAGTAATCGGCCTTTATGAGAGTGGTACACCAACTCTAGATGCGTTAGTATGGTTTATGCATGCTGATTCTTTAAGAGAAATCAAAAGATATGGTGAAATTACTGGAAAGGACTGGCATATCCCAGGTGTTGGAACTTTTAAAGGATATAATCCTATAAAAATAGACCGTGATAGAGGAGATGCAGTTATAATAAAAGCACCTGAACCCATACATAAACTTGATCCAATTGGACATTCGAAAGGTGTGAAAGAAGAGGTTAATTCTGTTGTTCCATTCTTGAAGGTTTATAGTTGGCATGATTTCTTGATATATATTGCTGGTTCAATGCAAGATGTTGTAACAATTATGTTATGGGGAAGCATCGGTGTAACTCTATTACTATGTGGTGCAGCAATAAAATATGTAATGGATTCAATAATTATGCGGAAGACAAGAGAAATTGGTACTTTAAAAGCATTTGGGGCAAGAGATAGAGTAATTTTCAAAATCTATCTGTATCAGGGATTAATAATAGGTTTTATTGCTGGAATACTAGGGATATTTATGTCTATTATTGTAATGCAACTTGTAAATTTTTATGGGCTTAATGTTGAATTCATTGCAGGAACACAGTTAAAAGTTGGTTTTATTATCAATTGGCTTACAATTCTTATAGCAATAACCCTCCCTGTAACATTAGCAGTAATTGCTGCTGCGTTTCCTGCAAAAAAAGCTTCAAGACTTTCGCCTGTTGAAGCATTAAGAAAAGGTGAACTTTCTTTATAATAATATAGGTTTTTTAATTAGAATTATTGAAAATTAATAAATACTAGGTTAAATTACGCTTGATATCTAAATAAATTGGTGAATGATTTTGCAATGCATGTTTGTATCTGATCTTCATGGTAACAAAAAAAGTTATAACAGTTTGTTTAAAATTATAGGCAAAGAAAAACCAGATGGAGTATTTTTAGGAGGCGATCTTTTACCAGGTGGATTTGGAATCAATATTGATATTGAAAATTTCCTACAGGAGTTTTATTTATCAAAGGTTTTAAAGTTAAGAAAATCTGGTTGTAAAACAAGGTTTTTTACAATTCTTGGAAACGATGACCCACGGATATATGAAAATATTCTAATTGATGCAGAAAAGGATAATTTGATTGAATATGTTCACAATCATACTGTTTCTTTCGGTAATTTTTTTGTAACAGGTTACTCATATGTGCCTCCAACGCCATTTAGACTTAAAGATTGGGAAAAACATGATGTTTCACAATTTGTAGACATAAATGCAATCCCCCTTAATGAGGGATTTAGAACAATTCATGTTAATGATGATGAAATTAGATATGGGACAATTGCAGAGGATTTGGAAAAACTCTCTAAAAAAGCTCCAATGGAAAAAACTATTTTTCTTTTTCATTCACCTCCTTATAATTCCAATCTAGATAGGGCAAATCTTGATGGAAAAATAATTGATCATGCCCCTGTTGATGTTCATGTAGGAAGCATTGCTATTAGACGGTTTATTGAGAAAAAACAACCATTAATTACTCTACATGGACATGTACATGAATCAACGAGACTTACAGGATCTTGGAAAGACAGAATTGGTAAAACATTTTCATTTAATGCAGCTCATGATGGATTAGAACTTTCTATAATAAAATTTAATACTGATGATTTAGAAAATGCAAGTAGGGTTTTAATCTAAACATCTAATCTTTTTCCTTTTTTAAAGGTATTTTTTTCACACTCATATAAGGTGATGTTATATGTGTTGCCCATGAGTTTTTTTTCTTAATGTCTTCATCTGTTATTATGTGAATATCCAGAAGACCACCTGTTCTAAGACCTGTTCTTTCTATGTTTTCTTGATCTAGTTTCTTACCAAATTTGTTAAACCAGGCATTTAATTTTTCTTTTTGCTCTTCGGTTCCCTTGAAATGAACCAACAAGTCAATATCGCTTGCAGGCCCAGCTGTTCCTTCTTTTGTGCTACCAATTAAATACAGTGATTCAACGCCGTAAACATCTGAGTCAAGTTTTTCAGCAATTTCTTCTACCTTTTTCATACGCCAGCTCCAGTGATCAGGTGATTTTAAATAAGCTAATGCTTCACCGGCCTCTGCATCCATTATAACTGAAAGTGAGTCCCCTGAATAGATATTTGATGTTTTTATTACCCTTACAACCTTTTTATATTTTTGATAATTTTTTAAAATGTTGGGAAGTTGGCTTTCCTGATTAAGTAGTAGGTCTTCATTAAACATGTTTTCAGACTCTCCAGGATATAGTGGTAGATATTTAATCTCAGATTCCACTAAATCTTGGAAAAAATGTGTTCCAAAGGAAAGCTCAGGTGTATACTCTCCTTTTTCTTTAGCAATTTCTACTAAAAGTGAGGTGTTGTTAATATCACCATATTTTACCGGCACTCCAAGTCGTATATCTCCCCTACTTCCCCATCTACCAGGACCCATAAGTATAAATTTTCTCTTTGGCAATTTTTTATTCAACTCATTAATTATGGTTGCAATCTTTTGCATTTCTTCCCTTGACTCTAGATTTAAATATTCCTCTGGTACTACATATACAATATAATCAATATTTTCCACTTGACCTGTGGTTATATATTTGTTTGCTGAGAACAATATTTTATCCCGTGAAACATTTTTTGGAATTGGTTTTCTTTCCATTCCCCTAGCTTGACTTTGAGGACGACATTGAAGCACATATAGTTTTTTTCCATCTGATGCAAACTCCACATCAACCGGAGTTCCAATTTTATCTTCAAGTAAAAACAAAATATGTTTCATTTTCTCTAAAAAATCACTTTTTTCAAAAAGATTAGAAAATGTTATTACCATATCTGATTCTTTTGGGTTTAATAAAATACTTGGAGGATTAACAAGCCGCCCTTCTTTATGTATTGATATTAGTTTATTTAGGAAGGGAAAATCATCAGCATGTTCTTTAAAAAATTCAATGGCATCAACTGTCTCAATAGCCCCAGATTTTAGATTTATAACATCCATATATCTTGGTGAGTATTGAATTCTCTCACTTATTAGCGTATTAACCTGGAGCTTTGGTTTTCTAGGTGAAACCAAAATAGGGTAATCATTTCCTACTCTATCAACTGCCCTAGTACCTAAACCTGGTACCAAGCGTATCATCCCATCCTCTCTTTGTATACGTGGAGACCATTGGAACTCATTTCTGCTGAAAGCTACACCTCCGAAAACTGGCATATAATAATGACCAACTTTAATTCCTACAACCTCTTGGATGAGCACACCCATCTCTTCACTAAAATCAAGTAATCCACGCTCACGCCTATACTCTATAGGGTCTGGATTAAATGTTGAGGAATAAACCTCAGCTATTGCATCCATTAAGGAATGTAGTCTTTCTTCCTCGCTACCTGTATTTGAAATAAAGAGGCTTTTGTATTTTCCTGAGAAAGCAGCACCATAACTATCTTCAAGTAAACTTGATGATCTTATAATTATTGGTTTGCCCTGTAAATCTCTAATTATTCGCCTGAATCCTTCAACTATTTCATGAGGAAATATTGCATTTTTAAATACTTGTTCTAAGAACGGTTGTTCTTGGCGTATCTGATCAGGATGCAGATACTTGGTTTGAAATGTTTCATCTAAATCATTGTAATGGATGAAATTAAACATGGTATCTGATGTGACATACCAACTTTTAGGAAATGAAATATCCCTAATAATTTCATTTTTTTCCATACTTTCTTTTAATATTTTTTCTGCTAAAAAAATCCCTGAGGTCTTACCTCCAAATTTACCTGAGCCATAACTAGGTCCTACAGTATTAGCTAATAATGAAACAAAATCTTTTGTTTTAATATATGTTTTTGCAACATTTACATATTCTGGTCTATTAGTGAAAAATCGCCTAATCAGTGCAGTTTTTATGCTTATATTATCTTCAGGAGCCAAGGTTGTTTCTTCAGCTTCTTGGCCAAAGAATCTATTTAGTTCATCTGTTATTTCAATTAAAGAGATTCCTTCTTTCTGAGATGATAAAAGCAATGGTCGGGCTCTGTCCTGTGTCATCCAGTTTTGAAATAGTTTTGAAATACTTTCTGGTGGAAAGGTCTCTTTTGCAATTTCAAATATTTGTTTTTGAATTCTTTTCAATGAATCGAGATCCTGCCTAGGATTTGGCATGTTAATTCCACACCATTCACTTGAAGACCCCTTATCAACTGGACAAACCCTTGCTAATAAAGATGTTATCTTCTCGTTTTCATATCTATATAGGTAGTAGGTCATTTTTCTTGTCATTCTTAGTAATGTCCTTGGGTCTGTTTTTATCAGTAGACCTATTATGACCTCCCAATCCTGTTTTTTTTCTGAACTTTTAGACTCTGTAAGTGCTTCTTTTATTCTGTTTTCTTCAATATATTTGCCTAACAGATCAGAAATAGCATCAATCAATCTTCTTTCTTCGATTAGAAATGGTCCTTCGTCAACTTGTGGTTTTTCTTCCAAGTAATATACTTCTAAAGTCCCAATTTTTTTATCATCAACAATAATATTACTTACTTGACTCCACTTAGTTTCCTTAAAATTTTTAGTTTTATATTCCTTACCTTCTACTGTTATTCTACTACAGGTAATACTAGGATACTGCCATGCAGGTGGAATTAATTTAATAATTTTATTTAGCACCTCATCTTGTGAAAGATTTTTATTTTTTACAATTTCAGTTAATCCATATAGACAGTCGAGTTCTTTTACTCTCTCCTTAAGTTTATCCATTTGTTCATGAGTTGAGCGGTTCGTGTTCTTTTTTTGCTTATTATTTTTATTCATAATCAATCTTCCATTTATTTTTTATTTAAGTATCAATTTTCTTTTTCCTTTATGACTGCTTTACCGTGTTTTCCGTCAATTATCACTTCTAGCTCTGAAGGTGTTTTAACATGTTTTAAATCCTCTGTTTGTTCTATTATTTCAAGGGAATCAAGCCATTTCCAATCTATATTTCCCTTATCTCTTTTTGTTATTATATAACCTACTTTTGAAGATATCATATCATGGAAAAAATGGGAACCCTGTGAAGGATCAATTGGTCTTTCCCCATAGGGTGTTTCTACAATCACCTTTACACCAGCTATATCACTCCAAATAATAGGGATACCAAGCCAAGAATCTGCTGAACCCCATCGCCCAGGACCAATAATAATATACGGTTTACCATTATCCATTAATTTAGTATTCATCTTTCTTATTTGACTAACTGCCCTATTTGAATTTGACATATGAAAAGATTCAGATTTAATATAGACTATGTCCTTTATACCACTGATTATACCATTTCCTAATGCATTCTCGCTATAACAAATTACTTTATCAATATCTATTTTATCAAGGTCTACATCATAGTATTTATCAGATGGAATCATACTTCTTATTTGCAATATTGTTAACTCTACAGACTCTGATTCATCTTTGCTAAAATTAACAGCAAATTCAATTTCTATAGGATAACCAAGAGCAAGCTCACCAACTTTTAGAAGCAGTTTTAATACCTTTGCTAGAGGTATTTCATTATAATTAATGATAGGTGCAAAATCTATAACAATAGCGCCCTCATCGTATAAACCAGGATAAAGCCTATCATCACTATGTATATACGTAGATGCAATCTTATCTAAAACACCATGTTTTTTCGCAATATCAATATCTAGTTTTTCTAAAGTTGTTTCTTCATTTTGTGTAAAAATAGTATAAACAGATTTAAGCTTCAAAGCATAGTAACTTTTTTGTGAATATTTTATGAAATCTTTAGGTGTACCAAATAGCGGAGCTTTTGGTTTTTCAGGACAGAAACAATAACTGCTCCCACCATCGACTATGGCCTTTCCTAATCCAAGAGCAAGATAAACTATCCCCTCCTCTGGCTTACATGGTCCTGAGGGGTAGTAATTATAAGATTTTGCTACTCCTGAGATTGCCGGATAAAAATAATCTTCATGTTTGTTACCAACAACTTCCTGAAGTAATACCGCCATTTTTTCATCACTGACCTGCTTTGGCGTAGATTTAATATATGTCCTTGCTTTTTCGAAAAAAGTTGAGGCATAAACATATTTTATAGCATTACAAACTTCTTTGAATCTGAGCTCTGTTTCCCAGGACTCGTTTGGAAGCAACATTGACGCATAAATACCCGCAAATGGTTGTAAAAGTGAATCTTCAAGAAGGCTTGAGGATCTTACGATTAATGGCCTCCTACTATTTCTAACAAATGAACGAAGGTCACCAATAATTGTTGGAGGTAAACTAGCAGCAATAAATTTCGAAGCAATTCTTTCATCTGACAAATTAGAAATTTCTAATTTTGAGATTTCATTATGTTCAATAAATGCATCAAAAACATCAGTTGATAAAACAATACTTCTCGGAATCGTAATCTTTAATTTAGGAAACATATCCTCAGTAAGATAATTTGATAGTATTTTTCCCAGAAAAGCTATACCTCTTGCCTTTCCACCGAAAGAACCTGTTCCTATATGAGTTAATTTTATATGATGTGCTTTATCTGTTCTTTGATAACTTTCAACGAAATTTTTATCTATAGAATATCTAAATTCTTCTATTACATCTATCATTTTTTTTCTTAATTTTTCGCCATCATCAAATTCTTGTTCTATTGCCACATATTTATCAGCAAGATCAATTTCTCCAACTGATTTTAACCATTTTGAAAATTCTTTTCTTTTTGCATATCTTAAAATAATATCTTTATTGATTGACAATATAACATTTTCAAAATCTTTTAGGCTTTGCACCTCTCCTATTTTTTTACCTTTAATATCTTTTATTATAAGTCTATCTGCGCTATAATTTTTATTAATATCCTTATAATAATCTTTATTTTTTAATTTTTTACCTGTTATTTCTTCGATAATTGATTTTATTTTATTTTCTTTTTCATTAATATTCATAATCCATTTTTAATATTATACCCAACCCCTTAATTTACATGCCTCAACAACTCTTGAAATAGCTATAATATATGCTGCATCTCTTAGTCTTATTTTTTTCATTTTTGCAAGCTCCCACACTTTATGAAAAGCATCAGTCATCTTATCATCAAGTTTACCAAGGACCTCCTCTTTGCTCCAATAATAGTTTTGGTTGTTTTGAACTTGTTCAAAATAACTACAAACAACGCCACCTGCATTTGCTAAAAAATCGGGTATCACAACAATATTTCTCTTTTCAAGCAAATCATCTGCTTCAGGAGTTATAGGGCCATTAGCCCCACATATAATTAATTTAACACTTGATTTTATATCTTTAACATTTTCTTTTGTTATCGAATTTTCCAAAGCATTAGGCATAAGTATATCGACTTCATTCTTAAGCCAGTCCTTTCCTGGGTGGCATTTATAACCGAGATTTTCAGCTTTTGCCTTATCAATTGTACCAAATCGGTCTGTAATTTTTATTAATTCCTTAAAATCAATTCCGTTTTCTTTATAATAACTATATGCACAGCCATCTTTTTGATCCCAACATGACACAGAAACAACAGTTCCACCATATTCTATAAACAATTCTGCTGCATAACGGGCGACATTTCCAAAGCCTTCAATAGAAGCAGTTGCTTTTGTAATATCGAAGTCCATCTCTTTTAAGGCTTCTCTAAGCATATAAATTAATCCATACCCAGTTGCCTCTGGGCGTCCTAATGATCCTCCAAGACCGATAGGCTTTCCTGTAATTACCCCTGGATATTGCCCACCAAAAATTGTTTGATATTCATCCATCATCCAAAGCATATGCTGACTGTTAGTCATAACGTCAGGAGCCGGTATATCACGCACGGGCCCAATGTCCTTTGCAATTTGTCTAACCCAACCTCTACATAAATTTTCTTGTTCTCTTTCTGAGAGGTCATGTGGATCACATATTACCCCGCCTTTTCCTCCGCCTAATGGTATATCTACAACAGCACATTTCCATGTCATCCACATTGAAAGGGCTCGTACAGTATCGGCTGTCTCTTGAGGATGAAATCTGATTCCTCCTTTACAAGGTCCTCTTGCATCATTATGTTGAATTCTGAAACCCTTGAATATCTTAATATTTCCATCATCCATTCTTACAGGTATAAGAAAATGATATTCTCTCATTGGAACTCTTAACAATTCTCGTGTTGTTTGATCCAGTTCTAGCTGCTCGGCAACCTTCTCAAATTGTTCTTGAGCCATCTTATATGCATTAAACCCTTTTTGAGCCATGTTAAAAAACCCAAGCACGTGATTGGTATTTTGTATATTAATATATTGGTTGCAGTATTTTATGAAAAATAAATAAAAATATAGTTGAGAAAACCCTTTTTTTAATGATTTTTTAGGGGATTGAATCTTAGCTTCTTTTCTAATTAAAACTTAGAATATTATTCGAGAAAAAATATTTTTAATTTTATTGATTGTTTATATCTGTTGATATCCTTTAGTTATTTTCTAATTTTGACATTTTTACACGTTACCTTTTTATATTATAATTGTTAAAAGTTACCACGACACAGTATATCACGATATTTAAGGTGGATGTAAAAAACAAAGGTGATCTATTGAACTTAGAATATCTTAAGAAGAAGACTCTTCATACTCCTGCATCTCAGAGATTTATAGAAATTGATATGCTTAGAGGTCTAGCAATAATTCTTATGATTTTTGGTCATCTTCTTTGGGATTTGGATTACTTTGGATTGATGACTATTAATGGTGGAATTTATTCTGCTCTACAAAGATCTGTTCAACCTATGTTCTTCATATTAGTTGGAATCAGTCTAGTGGTAAGTAAAAAGAAAATCGAGAATTTGAAATCAAATGATGAAAATAAATACTATAAACGTCATATTTTAAGAGGTTCAAAAATATTTGGTATAGGTATGATTCTTACTTTACTCACATTAATTTTTATACCTGAAACACCAATATATTTTGGTGTTTTACATTGCATTGGTTTATCAGTTATTTTAAGTGCCCCTTTCCTGAAATTTAGAAAATTCAATCTACTTTTTGCATTTTTAATTCTTTTTGCTAGTTTAGTTATATCAGTATATAATCTAGAAAATCCAACAATATTTCATCTTATATTAGGAATTCATCAAACAGATATTTGGAATTACACTGTTGATTATTTTCCTCTCCTGCCCTGGTTTGGGATTTGTCTATTGGGAATTGTTATTGGGGATTGCTTATATGTTGGTTCTGAAAGAAAATTCCGCCTTCCTGATCTTTCTAGATTCAGATCTATAAAGATATTTCAATGGTGTGGCCAGCATTCTCTAATAATTTATCTATTGCATCAACCGATTATCGCAGGTGCCATATCAATACTTACAAAATTCTAGTAGCCTATATTTTATTTAATTGCAATTTTTACACCATATGACATATACCACAAAAATACAAAAAAGCAAATTATCATCTCAGGTACTGCAATGCCCTTGAAAAAATAAAGAGTTACAGGTGAAATTAAACAAATTAAAGATATTGAAATTGCTGCATTTCCCATTTTTCTATCAAATTGATAATGTTTCATTGTAATTCCTATAATTAATATTCCAATTGTCAAAGAAATAAAGAAAATAGCCGATGCTACATAATGCGGGATAAAAATTGTAATAGGAAATATTCCAACACCAACGAGTGCCAAAGAGCTTATAGAAAGAACCAAACCTCCAAGTCTCATATATAAAATCCTTATTAGACCTACTGAGAAAATTAATGCAAAAAATCCGGAAAATATCAAACCATTGTTAAAGAAAAAAGCAGAAACACCTTCAGCTCCTAAATCACTTAATGCATTGTTTGTCCATTTAAACCATGGTGAATACAACATTGCAATTAGAATACTAATTAAAAAAATAAAAGGCATTACTATTCCACAAAGCCCGGCTAACTTTGTTATATCTAATTTTCTAATAAATTTTTTAAAGTTCATTTTATAAATATAGTTAATTTAGTTTTATTTATATTTTTTTATTTTAGTAATATTTAATTGAAAAATTCTAAAACTTTATGTATTAAAAATATATTCGTTAATTCTGGGGGAATTTGGTGAACCAAGATAAGGGTAAAGGATGGGTCTTCCATTACCGATTCCTCGATAATAAAGTGTTTGGGGTTTGATGGGGACCAAATACGATTTGCGAGTTCATGCAAGGCATGATTATACATATAAACGCCTCATTCCCCCACAACATATAGCATTTTTTAAGATTAGGAATTATTAAAAAATATTTTATATATAAAGTTTATATTAAACGTGTTTGGCCGCGAATTTTATAATTTGATAGTTCTTCGAACACATCATCCTCATGTAAAATATTCAGAATATCTTCCAAAGAAGATGATATTTTTATATCTCTAGTTCTACCATATCTGCCTTTAGAGATAACACGGGCAGTAATTATCCCAAGCATATCAAGTTCAGATATTAAATCAGCAATCCTTCTTTGCGTTAGAATATCAGTTCTAATTTTTTTACTTAGATTCTTATATATCTCATATACCTCTCCAGTTGTAATAGCACCAGTAGATCCTGATTTCTGATTTTGTTTCTCCTGAAGAAGAATTGAAAGTAATATTAATTTTGACTGGGTAGGTAAGGTTCGGACAACTTCTATTATTCTGTCTATCTCAATTTTGTTTTGTGCAAGACGAACATGTTTTTTTGTTATTTTCAAGGATTTACTCCGCTCAGCAAGCTCAGCGGACATCCTTAAAAGGTCAAGAGCTCTTCTTGCATCTCCATGCTCTTGAGCAGCAAGAGCTGAACATAATGGAACCACATCACCTTCTATAGAATTTGGTTTAAGTGCTGTTTCTACTCTTTGATTTAATATATCTTCTAACTCTTTTGCGTCATAAGGGGGAAATATCATATTTTCTTCCCCAAGGCTTGACTTTACACGTGGGTCTAAAAATTCAGTGAATTTAAGATCATTTGAAAGACCAACGATTGATATTCTAGAATTCTTTAGATCAGAGTTTATTCTAGAAAGATTGTAAAGTGCCTCATCTCCCTTCAGTTTATCAACTTCATCAAGAATTATAACAGTTACTCCTCCCTCCTTTTCTATCATTTGCTTCAGTTTAGAATAAACCTCATCTGTAGGCCAGCCAGTGAATGGAATTCTTTCTGACCAATCTTCTATAAAATGGTTTGCAATATTTTGTAAAAGACGGTATTGAGTATCAACAACCTCACAATTTATATAGATAAAATTTACCTTTTTACCGGTTTCTTCACCTTTTAATAGAAGTTCTTTTCCTACATATTTTGTAACTGCTGTTTTTCCGGTACCTGTTTTTCCATAAATAAATACATTTGATGGGGTTTCATCTCTTAAAGCTGGGACTAATACAGATGCCAAACTATCAATCTCTTTTTCTCTATGAGGAAGTGTTTCAGGCATATATGTTGGTCTCATGGCTTCTCTATTTAAAAATAGACCATTAAATTTAAGCAAACGACCAAATATATCACTATTTACTGTCTGTCTCTCCCTCGTAAAAATATCTCCCCCGGGCTAGTGTAATCTACTATTGTATATTAAAGATTTATGCATTATTTTTCTCCTTATTTTCTCCTGTTGATTTGTAAATAGAGGAAGCCCCTTATTTCCTATGGAAAATATATTCAAACTAGATTTAAATTTTATAATTTTTCTATATTTATAATTTTAAAAATCAGAATATTCAAATACTTAAAAGTATATAACTATCTGGATATACTTACGTAAAAATATTTTAAAAATAATGGATACTTACAATAATTAGTTCCACACGAAATGAAGGGGCCCCTCTCAAATTATAAAATTTTTAAATTCTATTTATTGGCCACCAATAATAATTACATCTTTGACAGATTTAATTGAATTAAATGGAAATACAAGATGACCCTGGTTGTCTAGATGATATAACCTTGGATCGATATCATCTGAGGGTTCTACTAGAATTCCTATTAACTCTCCAGTTTTACTATCAACTGTAGAATTTCTCATAATACCTAAATATAAACCCTCTTCGCTCATCACAGTCTTTCCTCTAAGTTCGTTTTCAGTAATTTTCAATTTTTATCCCTCCTTTTTATTTAATTTCCTTACATATATTGAATATCTTTTTCGCTTTTATCCTTTTTGGCTATTCCACTCCCGAGAGTTTCAGACACTTTGTCATAGAATTTTA
>Ga0209635_10000493_pt1 | contig 27062 bp, 22 predicted proteins | sample DeeMarSWOR230_32_FD_187463 | JGI IMG/M metagenome (GOLD analysis project Ga0209635, IMG submission 187463) | Marine sediment microbial communities from White Oak River estuary, North Carolina - WOR-2-30_32 (SPAdes) (version 2) | ecosystem: Environmental > Aquatic > Marine > Intertidal zone >...
ACGCGGGACACCGAGCGAGGGATCCGCATCTACTTCTGGTCGTACACGAACGACCACATCCTCTACTTGCAGGACAAGCAGGGGGACGAGAACTGGCGCGTCTACGCCACGGAGATCGACACCGAGGAGACGCGCGACCTCACGCCCACGGAAGGCGTCCAGGCGCGCATCTTCGCCGTAAGCCACAAGTTCCCGGAGGACATACTCATCGGGTTGAACGCCCGAAACCCGCAGGCCCACGACGTGCACCGCGTGAACATCAAGACCGGCGAGATCACGCAGGTCGAGCAGAACGATCAGGGCTTTCTCGGGTACACCATCGACGACGACTACAACGTGCGGCTCGCCCTCAAGGTCAAGCCGGACGGGGGAAGCGACCTGTTGCGCAAGGCCGATGACGGCGGCTGGCAGCCGTTCATCCAGATCTCCTCGGAGGACATGCTCACCACCGCTCCCGTCACCTTCGACAAGACCGGCCGGATCGTCTACATGATCGACAGCCGTGGGCGGGACACCGCCGCGCTGACCGCGCTCGCGCTGGAAGCCGTCGGGCTCGATCCCACCGCGCTGGTGGGCGGACGCGTGCCGGCTTGGGGTGGCAACGCCCGCATAGGGCACAGCACGACCTACGTGGTGGAAGCGGATGAGTACGACCGCTCCTTCCTGTCGCTATGGCCGAAGCTGGCTGTGGTGACTTCCGTTGAGGCGGAGCATCTCGACACCTACGCCACGCTCGCCGAGCTAGAGGCCGCCTTCGACGAATTCGCGGACCGTGTGCCGCAAGCTGGCCGTGTGATCGCCTGTGTCGATGACGCCGGCGCGCGTCGGCGGCTATCCGTCGCAGGCGCGCGGGCTCTGGCCTATGGGCTCGGCAGCGACGCGAGCTTGCGCGCCGAGTCGATCTCATTCGAGCCCACGCGGACGAGCTTCTCGGTGCGCTGGGGCACCGAGAAGCTGGGTGAGTTCGAGCTCGCCTTACACGGCCGCCACAATGTGCGCAACGCCCTGGCCGCACTTGGGGTCCTGTTGGCGCTCGGGGAAGATCCGCGTCCCGCGGCGCCGCTGCTGGCGAGCTTCACGGGCGTCGAACGGCGCTTCCAGAAGCTCGGTGAAGCGCGTGGCATCACCGTGGTGGACGACTACGCTCACCATCCGACCGAGGTCGCGGCGACGCTGGAGACCGCAAGTCAGGTGTTCGGCGATCGCCGACTGGTGGTTGCCTTTCAGCCGCACCTGTACAGCCGCACGCGCGCGTTCGCTGGCGATTTCGCCCGCGTGCTGGCAGGCGCCGATCTCGTGTTCGTCACCGGCATCTACGCCGCGCGTGAGGCACCGATAGCGGGCGTCTCGGCGGAGGTCATCGTCGCGGCGGCGCGCGAGCAGATCGGTGAGCGCGTTCACTACGCCGAAGACCTGAACGAGCTGATGGCAGCGCTGAGAGCTGTCTTGAGGGAGGGAGATGTCCTGGTGGCCATCGGCGCTGGCGACATCGGTGGCATCGCTCATGCCATGCTGGCTGAGCTGCAGAGGAGCCATGTGGATGCGTGATGTGCCACTAGCCGAGCTGACCCGCTGGAAGATCGGCGGCTCGGCGCCAGCCTTCGCGAACGCGAGCTCGGAGAGGCAGCTGCGCCAGCTGCTCGCCGAGCTGGGCGGCCAGCCCGTCCTGGTGTTGGGGGGCGGCGCGAACCTGCTGATCTCAGATGACGGGCCAGGCGGCCCGGTGCTGATGCTGGACGGTGAGTTCAAGGAATACGAGGTGCGCGAGCGCAGCATATACTGCGGGGCTGCCGCGCCACTCTCCGGCGTCGTACAGGCGGCCCGCCGCGCTAGCCGCGCTGGATTCTGGATCCTGGAGGCAGTGCCCGGCACGGTGGGCGGCGCGCTGCGCCTGAACGCGGGTACGGCGGAGGAGGGGATCTGGGATCGCGCGCTCTGGGCTGAGGCGATCTGGCCGGACGGCAGCAAGCGGCGACTTCGCAGAGACGACGTGAAGCCGCGCTACCGCGGCATCGACCTCGATCCTGGAGCGATCTTCGTCTGGACGGAGATCGCTGCCCCGCCCGCTGACGCCGCTCGGGTCGAGGAGGAACACGGGCAGCGGCGCGAGGCGAAGCTGGCGGCACAGGTCTACGATCAGCCGACCTGCGGGTCGACGTGGAAGAACCCCGCTCCGCCGGCTCCGTCTGCCTGGCAGTTGATCGATCGCGTGGGCATGCGCGGCGCGCGGCGCGGTGGCGCACAGATCTCGTTGAAGCACGCCAACTTCATCGTCAACCTCGGGGATGCCCGCGCGCAGGATGTGATCGAGCTGATGTTGGAAACACGGCATCGCGTGCATGAGGAGACCGGCATTCTGCTCGAGCCGGAGATCCACTTCTGGGGGATCCCGGAAGAAGTGCTGCGCGAGCTGGGAGCAGTGCGGTGAAAGGCCGGAGCGCGCTTCCGCGAGTGGCGTTCCTCTTGGGACTCCTGGTCGTGGCGGGAGGTATCGCTGGCTCGATCTGGGGGCGGAAGCTGCTGGCGAGCATCGATTACTTCGACGTGCGCCAGGTCGAAGTAGTGGGGGCACGCTGGGTCCCGCCTGACTCGCTGCTGAGGTTGGCGGCGATCGGTCGCGGGCGTTCGGTGTGGGACGACCACACAGAGATCGAGCGCCGATTGATCCGGCACCCGCTGATCGACGAGGCTCACATACGGCGGTCAGGGCTGCGGACATTGCGTGTCGTGGTACGAGAAGTCGAGCCCGTGGCCCTCGTGGGTGCGCCAGAGCTGCACGTCGTTCGCGGCGATGGGACGCTGCTGCCGATCGACCCTGTCGGCACGTCGCTCGATCTTCCCCTGCTGACGGCGCAGGCCCAGCTGACGGACGATTCAACCCGACTGCGCGAAGGCCCGGCGCTTCGCGCCCTGGCGATCTTTGCGAGGCTGCAAGCCCTGGATCCGGGACTGGCGTCAGTCATCTCTGACTTCGAGCTAGCGCTGGATCAAGGGCTGTTCGCGAATCTGACGACGTCACAGCCTGCGCGGCGCCTTGCCTTGCCCAGTGCGATCAACGAGACCCTGGTCCGACGGGTCCGGGCGACGCTGGCGGACTTGCGGAGCCGCGGCATCGCTGCGGCGCTGCTGGAGGCGCGCTACGCAGACCAAATCGTGGTGCGGAGAGAGCGGAGATGATCGCTACACCTTATCTCATCGGTGCCCTCGACATCGGGTCGACGAAGACCTGTGCCGTGATCGGCGAGCTGGTCTCGAACGGTGACCGCTCGTCCCAGGTCAAGGTCCTCGGCGTCGGTCAGGTTAAGCCCAACGGGGTTCGTCGCGACGCTGTGAGCAACATCGAGGAGACGACTGAGGAGATACGCCAGGCGCTGAAGCAGGCCGAGCTTATGGCCGGCATTCAACCGCGCAGCCTCTACGTGGGGCTGTCCGCCGAGTACGTGCAGACCACTTCGTCCAATGGAGTGGTCGCGGTCGGTGCGGACGAAATCGATGAGCACGACATCGAGCGTGTCCACGAGGTAGCGCGTGCCGTCGTCGTGCCGCCCGACCGAGAGTTGATCCATGTGATCCCACAGGATTACTCAGTCGATCACCGGGGCGGGATCCAGCATCCGGTGGGGATGCTGGGCACGAGGTTGGAGGCCGAGGTCTTCATGGTGCTGGCCTCCGGCGCCGCGGCCCGCAACCTCCGCAAAGCCGTGACGCGCGCCGGCTACGAGGTCGCCCTGCTGGTCCTGAGTCCGCTGGCCTACGGGCTGAGCGTGCTCACGCCTGAGGAGCGCGAGGTCGGCAGCGCCGTAGTGGGGATCGGCGGTCGCACGACAGAGATCGCCATCTTCCACGAGGGAAAGATCCGACACGTGGCCGTTGTGCCGTGCGGGGGCGTGAACTTCACCAACGATCTGGTCAAGGGCTTGGGGATACCCTACGCCGAAGCCGAGCGGGTGAAGGAGCGTTACGGAGTGGCCAGCACCCGGCTGGTCGACGCGCAACAGATGATCGACTTGCCGGGGCCCGCTCCGGGGGCCAGGAAGCACATGCCGCGTGAGTTCCTGGCGCACATCATCGAGCAACGTTTGGACGAGGTGCTCACCCTGGTACATCAGGATATTGAGCGTGCCAGCTACGCGAATCGCCTGGGTGGTGGGGTGGTGCTGACGGGCGGTGGAGCCAGCCTGGAAGGCATCCTCGAGGTGGCCGGATCCATCTTCACGATGCCTGTGCGTTGCGGCGCGCCGGGTGAGAAGCTCACCGGCCTGGCCGACTCGGTCCGTCGCCCGAAGTTCGCGACGGCGGCCGGCTTGCTGCTCTTCGCTGCTGAGCGGATACGTGAGGACCTCGCTCATGGACGGGGCCCGACGCTGCGGGCGCTCGCCAAGGTTGGGGGTTGGTTGAAGGAGTTCTTCTAAGAGGGGAGGGGACTGGCGATGATACGGTTCGAACTTGCGGAGACGCGCCTGCGCGGGGCTACGATGCGCGTTGTGGGTGTCGGCGGCGGCGGCAACAACGCCGTCGACCGAATGATTGAGGAGAACCTGCCGGGCGTCGAGTTCATTGCTGTGAACACCGACCTGCAGGTGCTCAACAACTGCCGGGCGCCGGTGAAGGTGCAGATCGGCAAGAAGCTGACTCGCGGCTTGGGTGCGGGTGCGCGCCCGGAGATCGGGCGACAAGCCATCGAGGAGAACAAAGATGACGTCGTCCAGATACTGCGCAGTGCCGACTTGGTCTTCGTGACTGCGGGCCTCGGTGGCGGTACCGGGACAGGAGCCGCGCCGATCATCGGCCAGCTCGCCCGCGAGCTCGGTGCGCTGAGCATAGCCATCGTCACGAAGCCGTTCGAGTTCGAGGGCAAGAAGCGGATGCACCAGGCGGAGATCGGCCTGGCGGAGATCCGCAAGACGGTGGACACCGTCATCGTGGTGCCGAATCAGCGGCTGCTCGCCGTCGTCGGCAAGGGCACGAGCTTCCGCGATGCACTGAAGAAGGCGGACGAGGTGCTGCTGCAGGCCACACGCGGCATTTCCGACTTGATTAGCGTAACCGGGGATGTCAATGTGGACTTTGCCGATGTGCGCACGGTCATGGCGAATCGTGGGCCGGCACTCATGGGTACGGGCTATGGCCAGGGCGAGAACCGCGCGGAGGAGGCTGCACAGGAGGCGATCTCTTCGCCGCTGCTGGACGACGTCTTGATCTCTGGTGCTAAGGCCGTGCTGATCAACATCACGGGTGGCGTCGACCTCACCATCGATGAGGTCACGGCCGTGAGCACGATCATCGGCGACGCGGCCGGTGATGAGGCGGAGATCATTTTCGGCACCGTGCATGATCCCACTCTCGAGGACGAGATCCGCGTGACGGTCATCGCCACGGGATTTCAACCGGGCGAAAGTGCCGGATCGGCCCGGGTGATTCGGCCGGACTTCGCGGTTCGCAAGCCCAAGGAACCGGCGAGGGCACAAGTGCACGAGAGGAGTGTGATCCCGCTGGAGATCACCGACCCGCGGGAGTTGGAGATTCCCACGTTCATTCGGCGCCAGATGGACTAGCGCAGGAGGTGTAACGAGTGATACGGGACCGGACCCCGCCCGGCGTGCTAACCCCTCCCCGAAGGCAGCATGGGTAGAGGCCTGCTCGTCTTCGCACTGCTGGTCACCGGCGGCCTGACGCTCCTACTGGGACGTCCGGCCAGCTCGCAGCGCCGGCTGCCCCGGCTACAGCCGGTCGTTGTCTCGAGCGAGCAAGCTGAGGCGGTGGTCGCAGTGGACACGCTGCGGCGGGGCGAGGTCCTCGCTAAGGTCCTCTCACGTCAGTCGCTCAGCGCGACCGAGGTCGCCAATGCGGTGGACGCGCTGCGCGCCCACGCGAACCCACGCTCACTGCGGCCCGGCGTGACCGTACGCGTCCAGCGTACCGCCTGGGACAGTCTCGTCGCAGTCGCCCTTCGTATCGATCCCGACCACGAGGTTCGGCTCGTGCCTGGCGACGTCGACTGGTCCTCCGAGCTGGTGCCGCTCACGGTACGCGTGGATACGCTGATGCTCGTTGGCTCTATCAGCAGCACGCTCTATCACTCCTTGATGGCGCTTCCGGCGCCCCAGGTCAGCACCCAGGAGCGCATCGAGCGGCTGATGTGGGGCATCTACCGGCCGTTCCAGTGGAGCATCGATTTCGGGATCGATCTCAGGCCCGGTGATCACTATCGGGCCGTCTACGAGCGCCACATCCGCGAGGACGGCTCCGTACGATACGCCCGCGTACTGGCAGCTGAGTTCACCAACCGAGGCGTGACTCACCGCGCGTTCTGGTTCGAGCCCCGCCGCGAGTACTTCGACGCGGACGGTAACTCGATGACGCGCGTGTTCCTCAAGGCACCCGTGGATTTCCGCCGCATCTCTTCGCGCTTCGCCAGGCGTCGCTATCACCCCACGCTGGGCATCTACCGCGCGCACCAGGGAACGGACTACGCCGCCGACATCGGCACGCCGGTCCATTCGACGGCGGACGGAACGGTCACCCGGGCAGGCTGGTGGGGCGGCTACGGCAGGATCGTGGAGATACGCCACGTCAACAACTATGTCACGCGCTACGCGCACCTGAGCTTCATCGCCAAGGGGATCAGACGTGGAGTTCGGGTTCGGCAGGGACAGTTGATCGGTCATGTCGGACAATCCGGGCTGGCGACCGGACCTCATCTGCACTACGAACTGCGTCACAACGGCAAGGCCATCGATCAACGCCGGGTGGACCTGCCCTCCGGCGAACCGGTCAGCGGCGCGCGACTTCAGGAGTTCCGACGCCTACGAGACAGGCTCATGAGTCTGCTCGATCGTGATAGAACGGAAGACCTACGGCTTGCCGAGTAGTGGAGACCCAGGTCCTCCCATCTAGCGTGGCGGTCCGGTGAAGCTTCGAGAAAAGCTCGGCGACGCTCTCGAAAGAGTCGGCGCTGACCGGGTGAAGCATTTCCTTTCCAGTTGGGCCTTTCGGCTCGGGTTGATCCTGCTGCTGCCGATCTGCGTCTACCTCCCCTGGCGGCAGGAATTCCTCTGGCGTGTCGGCGAGCGCACCGTCCCGATCAGTGCCGTGCGCTACAGGTTACTGTGGGATCCGCCCTGGAGTTCCTCGCTCGACGTTGGCCGTCTGGCTTTCGAGCTGCTCGTACTCGCCGTGCTCGTCATGCTGGTCTACCAGTACGAACGGCCCAGGCGGCGGGAACCACTGGTGGCGACCGCTCCGACGCTCGAGTACCTCGAGATGGCTTGGAGCACCGAGGTGCGGGAACGCGACCGCGGGGGCCAACCGCGCGCCTGCCCGGCGTGCCGGCGGACAGGCTTCTACGGACCGCGGGAAGACGAGGACGGTCGCCACTATCGGATGTGTACGTTCTGTGGTTTTCTGCAGAACGTCGGGAAACCGCGCACGCAGCTGCGCCCGTGCGTTCACCCGTGCGGGCTGGTTCCCGAGTTGGCCGGCGCCCCGCTTATCACCTGGGTGCTGTCCGATCAGCTCTCCTACCACTGCCAGTTCTGTAAAGGTGAGGCGGCTGTGGCGGAGAGCCTGGTCACAAGTCCTGCAGAAGATGCCGAGCATCCGTGGTGGCGCGTGCCTCAGAAGCTCTCCCATCAGGAGTACGTGCGCTTCTGGTTGGCCAACGGCGCGCCGGGCTGTGTGTATCTGTGATGCGCTGTGAGTCCGCTTAAGTGGATTCTGCTGATCTGCGGCGCCGCCGTGATCCTGGTGTACACCGTTTGGTGGTACCGCACCCGCGAGGAGCCGGTTGCCGGGCTTGCCCCGGCAGCCGCACTGCGCGCTGCGGCGTTGCTCCTGGCCTGGCTGATCCTGCTGAACCCGGCGATCCCGGTAACCGGGCAGGAAGTCAGCGGCGGCGTGGTCGCTTTCCTCGACGCTTCCTTTAGCATGACAAGACCCGGCGCTCCTGACGGTCCCAGCGTCTGGAGCGCCGCGCTCGACTCGGTCGCCCGCTTCGAGCAGGTGTGGCTGTTCGGAGGCAGCACTCCCCGCTATGTGTCCAGCGACTCGCTGCCGGCAGCACCGCTCTATCCCGAGTCGCGCCTGGCACCTGCGCTGCGCGCGGCGGCCAGCGCAGGTGCCAGGCAGACGCTGGTGTTCAGCGACGCGCGGATAGCGGACGCAGCGGGCTCGCTGGAGGTCGCGCGGCGCCAGGGAATCAGCTTCTCGGTTGTCCGGATGGGTTCCTCTTTTCCAGAGGCGGGGATCGCTGCGCTGACGGCCACGCCGTGGGCGGAGGTTGGGGACACGGCCGAGGTCGGCGTCGAGCTGCTTGCAGCCGCCCTGGAGGGCGGGGTTGTCAGGCTGGAAGTGGTGGACGATGGCGGCCGCGTACGGGCCACCGGCTGGGCCACGCTCCCCGAGGCGGGCCGCTACACGCCGCTCCGCCTGCGCTTTCCGGTGCGGGGACCAACTGGCTACCAGCGCTATACCGTGCGGCTGACGCTCGATTCACCGGATCCCGAGCCCCGTGACGATCGGCGGGTGTTCTATATCCGTGTCACGGAACGACCGGCAGGTCCGGTACTTATCTCGCTGCGTCCTGATTGGGAGCCGTCGTTCCTGCTGCCCAACCTCGATCGCCTGAGTGACGCGCCGGCGACGGCCTACCTGTCGATAGCGGAGGGTCTGGTAAGCAGCGACGATTACCGCGCCGTCCCTCTCTCGACGGTTCAACGACGTGTGCGTGGGGCCCCGCTGTTGGTCCTGCACGGCTACGGCGCCGAGGCGCCGAGCTGGGCGCAGACCCTGGCGGATCACGCTGAGCGTTTGCTGGTGATGAGCGCCGGGACGCGCGCCTTCGAGCTGCCCGGTTGGGGCATCCGCGTGGGCGCGCCGGCGCCGGGGGAGTGGTACGCCGCCAGCGACCCTCCGCCATCCCCGATGGCCCTCGACCTGGCCGCTGTCTCGGTGGACGAGCTGTCGCCGCTGCTGCGGGTACGGGCGGTGGAAGGGCGGCGTACCTGGGTGGCCCTCAGCGTGCGGCGCTTCCGAAGAGGGGAACCGTTGCCCGCCATCGTGGCGGGCAGCGCCGGGGCACGCCGCTGGGCGGTGGCGACGGCCGAGGGATACTGGCGCTGGGCGTCTCGGCCGGGCGCCGGTCGACAGCTCTACCGCGCCCTGTGGACCGGCGTGGCCGGCTGGCTGCTGGATGGCCGAAGCGACGGCGCGGTCGGTGTAGAACCTCGGCAGCGAGTCGTCGAGAATGGTGAACCGTTGCAGTGGAGAGCGCCGGAGCGTGTCGATTCGCTAGTCGTTGAGCTGAGCGCGTCGGACTCAGGGTTGCTGTGGCGCGGCGTGGCCGCCGCAGCTGACTCGTTGGTGACCGCGGCGCCGCCGGGACGGTATCGCTATGTCGCCCGAGGCTATCGCGAGGGACGCGTCGCCGCGTCTGCCCAAGGGCCTGTAGAGGTAGAGGAGTTCTCTCGCGAGCTGCTGCCGGGTGCAGCGGTCGCGGAGTCTCTGACCGCTGTGACTCCTGCGCCTGTCCAGCGGTCTGCTGACGGGTCGCGGCGATTGGCGAACAGCGGCTGGCCCTATCTCATCCTGATCGCCCTCTTCTGCGGCGAGTGGGCCGTGCGGCGACGCCGCGGGCTGCGCTAGCGGCCTCGACTGGAGCGAGCCCGTGGGCAGATCCGAGAGCCTCGATCGTCCCGTTCAGTACCTGAAGGGCGTGGGCCCACGGCGGGCGGAAGCTCTGGGCAAGCTCGGCATCCACACGGTTCGAGACTTGCTGCGTCACGCGCCGCACCGCTACGTGGACGCGACCAGCGTGACGCCTATCGCCAAGCTCGCGCCCGGCATGGAAGCCACCGCCATCGGTGAGGTCGTCTCGAAGGGTGTGATACCGACGCGGCGCCGCCTGCGTGTCTTCCAGGCGGTGATCCGGGACGCGACGGGCTTGATCGAGTGCGCCTGGCCGGGCCAACCGTTTCTCGACCGCGCCGTTCGCAAGGGCGACACACTCCTCGTCTCCGGCCCGGTCCGTTTCTTCCATGGCCGCCAGATCCAGCCGCGGGAGTTCACCATCCTGGCCCGGGCTGGCGACGTCGCGGAAGAGCAGGGAACCGTGTTCCCCGTGTATCCGGCGACCGCGAACCTCACGCATCGCCAGATCCGTAACATCGTGCGCCAGAATCTGGACATCCTGCTGGCCACCGCCGCGGCGGAGGAGTCCGTCGTCCCCGAGACGCTGCAGCGTCAACTCAACCTCGCCAGCCCGCGCCAGGCGCTCGAGTGGCTACACCGGCCGCCATCCCTCGCGCACGCCGAGCAGGCACGCCGCTCCCTGGCCTTCGAGGAGCTCTTCGTCCTGCAGGTCCTCTATGCGCGCGCCCGCTACGAGAACCGCGACAGGCGGCAGGGCATCGCCTTCCAGCGTAAGAACACGCTCGTGCGCCCCTTCGCCGAAGCGCTCCCCTTCACATTGACCGCTGCCCAGAGGAAGGTGCTCTCGGAGATCTCCGCCGACATGTCACAGCCGCGGCCCATGAATCGCCTGCTCCAGGGTGATGTGGGGAGCGGCAAGACGGTCGTCGCCCTGTTCGCGATGCTCCGTGCCATCGAGAACGGCTACCAGGCCGCGCTGATGGCGCCCACCGAGCTCCTGGCCGAGCAGCACCACGGCACAGTCACGCGGTTGCTGGGAGGTCTTTCCGTCCAGGTCGAACTGCTGCGCGGCGGCCTCCGCAACAGCGAGCGCCGCGCCGCGCTCGAGCGCCTCGCCTCCGCTCAAGCGCAACTCGTCATCGGGACACACGCGCTCATTCAGGAAGACGTCGAGTTTCAGCGACTGGGGCTCGTGATCATCGATGAGCAGCACCGCTTCGGCGTCCGCCAGCGCTTGCGGCTGCGCCGGGCCGGAGCCGACCCCGACGTCCTGGTGATGTCGGCCACGCCGATCCCGCGCTCCCTCGCGCTCACCTTCTACGGCGATCTCGATATCTCGGTGCTCGATGAGTTGCCGCCCGGTCGGCAGCCGGTGAAGACGGTGCTGCGAAGCGAGTCGGCACGACCGCGCGTGCTCGAGTTCGTCCGCGAGCAGGTCTCCGCTGGCCGACAAGCCTACGTCGTCTACCCGGTGATCGAGGAATCCGAAGCACTCGACGTTCGCTCGGCCAGTGAGGCCTACGAGCATCTGTCCCGAGATGTGTTCTCTGACCTGAAGATCGCCCTCATTCACGGCCGCATGCCCGGTGACGAGAAGGACGACGTGATGCGCCGCTTCGTCGCCGCTTGCATCGCCGTGCTCGTCTCGACCACCGTGATCGAGGTGGGCATCGATGTCCCCAACGCCACCGTCATGGTCATCGAGGGAGCTGAGCGTTTCGGACTCTCACAGCTCCACCAGCTCCGTGGTCGCGTCGGGCGGGGCGCGGAACAGAGCTACTGCCTCGTCCTGCATAGCGGCGGCGCGCCACCCGAGCGCCTCCTCGTCTTCGCCTCCACCAACGATGGCTTCGAGATCGCCCGTGCCGACCTGCGCTTGCGCGGGTTCGGCGACTTCTTCGGGGCGCGCCAGCACGGCCTGCCCGAGTTCCACTTCGCCGACTTGGATCGGGATGAAGGGCTGCTCGAAACGGCCCGCGACGCAGCGGCGCGGATCGTCGCGGAAGACCCGACGCTCGCCGATCCGCGCCACGCGGCGCTGGCCGCGGCGCTGCGGAGCGAGTACCGCGAGCGTCTGCGTCTCTACGATGTCGGATGAGGTCAGAGAGATAAGTCTAATAACAACAGCTACTTAGCAGTCTCACTTAAGGTAGTATCGAAGCGTCACCTCGCCCGCTGCGACGCTCAGGCGCAGCGCGCTCCGCTCGGCCTCCGGGTCGTAGGGGATGTCGCTGGGCCGGCTGTTCTTCTGGAAATCGACAATGAAGAGAACCACGCTAGCGCCGAAACTGATGTGCGCACCGAGCAGACTGAGGCGCGCTTGGTCGTCCTTGTCCAACACCTTGCCGTAGAGTGACTCGAGGCGCTGATCTCGGTAGGAGCCGTCGGGGTTACGGTCGCGACAGTTGTCGGGATCGGCATTGCAGGATTGCTCGAGCTCGGCGAAGGCGTCATCCGCCTGGCTGTGAAGGCGGAAACCTATCGCGCCCAGCGCCACCGATGTGCCGAGGGTGAACCACTTCACGACGCCGACCCAGCCACCGTACTTGGGCAGCGGAAGGAAGCCCGCCGCCGCATCCGCCAACTCGGAGTCGATCGGTAGCGGGAACTCGGAGAACGGTTCGTGGGGCGGGAAGAGCGGCAGCTCGAGGGGCGAGATGAGAGGGTCCGCGGCCGCTTGCGCGTGAACCGCCGCCGGCGCGCACAGCGCGAAGAAGACGAGCGCCGCAGTGAGCCTCTTCATCGCAGCTCCACCAGCTTTCCCCGGGATGGCTTGGTACCTAGCGGCCCGCTCACCCTGCCGTACATCGCTACGGTGATGCGTCCTTCGTGCACGAAGACCGGCGCTTCGATCGTTCCTTCCATCTGTACATCCCATATCGGCTCGCCGTTCCAGCTGAAGAAGTGCAGACGACCGGCGAGGGTTCCAACCAGGAGCCCATTCTGTACAACAGTTGCGGAAGCTATCGTGACTTCACCCGTCTGCGCGATGACCTGCGCCGCGCCCGTATCCGTATCGAATCTAACGACTTCTCCCCTGGCGGTTACAGCGTAGCCAGCTTTGCCGGCGAGAACCGGGCCGGACAGGAAGCTGTCGAATCCCGACGTCTGCCATAGCAGTTCGAGATGCGGTGTGCGCCAGGCAAGCAGCGATCCTCGTTCGGTGGCCAGATAGACCCGCTCTCCGTCGCTTGCTGCCTCGCCTGCGATGATCTCGGGGCTGCAGGCGGCGGCCTCGCGCTCCCCGCTGGCACGCTCCAGCAGGAAGAGGCTGTCCAAGGACAGATACAGCACCCAGTCCTTTAGGACCAGGGGCCCGGCGCTGGCCGCTGCGGAAAGACGAGTGGACCAGAGCGGCTGCTTCATGGAGGTGACGGCGAAGAGGTATCCGTCATCGGTGGCGGCGTAGGCGGTATCGCCGGTCAGCGAGAGCGGCACACTGACCGCTGGGAACCTGCGCTTCCAGACGTCGCCTCCGTCTGTGATGCGCAGGCTGCGGAGCCCGCTCTTCGTCGTGGTGGCTGTGTAGATGACCTCGCCGATCACCATCGGTGGGACCGGAAGGCCTTCCAGGCGCTTGCGCCAGAAGGTCGAGCCGTCCTGGCGGTTCAGCGTGTGGATGTAGCGGTCGGAGCTGGCCGCGATAATCACTTCGTCGGTGACAACCGGCATCCCCTGGATCCCTGAGCCCAGCTGACTGGACCAGACGATGCTGGGCAACTCGTCGGGGATGCGTTCCCTGAGGAACGGGCTGCGTGCAGCGTTTCCCAGGTAGGTGGGCCAGTAGACGCCAGCGTCGGCGGGGGCCGGGCGCGCCTGATGGCTGCACGACGCGAGCCAGGGCAGCGCGGCGAGGCCCAGCCATATTGTGGCTCGCGGCCGGGCGCGGAGTTTGACACTCCTCCGGGCCGTGTCTATCTTCGCCGCCCGAGCCAACAGTTCGTCAGCGGGCGCGTCGGCCGAGCTGAGGCGTGCGGCTGGCTGCGCTATTCGGGCTCGGGCTGGCACCTCTCGTGATCCATCGGAATGAGTGAGAACGTTCACATCAGCGATCTAGCTGGCCACGTCGGCGAAACGGTCGCGGTCCGCGGCTGGCTGCACAACAAACGCTCGAGCGGCAAGATCGAGTTCCTCATCGTACGCGACGGTACGGGGATCGTGCAAGTCGTGGTCAGCCAGGCTGAGGTGGCCCCGCAGGTCTGGGCGCGGCTGGAGGGACTGAGCTACGAGACCAGCTTGCGGGTGACCGGAACGGTACGCGCGGACCCGCGAGCGCCTGGCGGCTGCGAGCTGACCGTCAGCGATGTCGAGGTCATCGGTCGCTCGGCTGAGGATTACCCCATCCAGCTCAAGGAGCACGGCATCGATTTCTTGCTCGAGCATCGCCACCTCTGGCTACGGACGGCGCGGCAGGTGGCGATTATGCAGGTGCGCGATGAGGTGGTCAAGGCGATCCGCGACTTCTTCTACGAGCGCGGTTTCGTCAATATCGACACGCCGATCCTCACGGGTGCCATCGGCGAGTCGGCCGGTACGCTCTTCTCCACCGAGTACTTCGACTTGGGGACGGCCTACCTGGCGCAGACCGGGCAGCTCTACAACGAGGCCTTGGCGGCCGCACTGGGGCGGGTGTATTGCTTCGGACCCACGTTCCGCGCCGAGAAATCGAAAACGCGCCGGCATTTGACCGAATTCTGGATGGTCGAGCCGGAGGTGGCGTGGTGTGACAGTGAGTGCAACATGCGGTTGCAAGAAGATCTCGTCTGCTACGTGGTGGCCCGGGCGCTGGAACGCTGCCGCGGCAAGCTGGTGGAGGCGCTGGAGCGCGACATCGCGCGGCTGGAGTGCGTCGTGCCGCCGTTCCCGCGCCTCTCCTACGACGAGGCAGTCGCCAAGCTCCAGTCGCTCGGGTCGTCGATCCAATGGGGCGAAGACCTGGGCGCCGAGGACGAGACTTCGGTGGCCGCTGAATACGACCGGCCCGTCTTCGTCTACAACTACCCGAAGCGAGCGAAGGCCTTCTACATGAAGGAGAACCCCGACGATCGGCGCACGGTTCTCTGTGACGACCTCATCGCCCCGGAGGGCTATGGCGAGCTCATTGGGGGCAGCCAACGCGAGGACGACTACGACGGGCTGCTGGCGCGGATACGCGAGGAGGGGTTGCCCGAAGAGGCGTACGGCTGGTACTTGGATCTCAGGCGCTACGGGACGTTCCCGCACAGCGGTTTCGGGCTGGGGCTGGAACGGACAGTGGCCTGGATCTGCGGCGTCGACCACATCCGCGAGACGATCGCCTTCCCGCGCACCCTCAAGCGCATCTATCCGTAAGTCGAGTGCCGGTGGTCGGCCCCGGGGTGACTGGGATCAAGCATGACCGCCGTCTTTGATCTCATCCCAGAGCGCGTCAAGCTCGGCCAGCGAGGCCTCGCCCAGCTTGAGACCCCGCTGCTCGGCCAGCTCGGCCAGCTGCGCGAAGCGCTGCTCGAACTTCGCGTTGGCGAGCCGGAGCGCGGTGCCCGCGTGTAGGCCGGAGAGGCGCGCCACGTTGACGCAGGCGAAAAGCAGGTCCCCCAGCTCCTGCTCCAGGCCGCCGCGATCGCCGGATTCGAGGTGCGCCGCGGCCTCATCGACCTCTTCACGGATCTTCTCGAAGGCGTCGCGTGCGTGATCCCAGTCGAAGCCGACGCCGGCAGCGCGGTCCTGGAGGCGCTGGGCGCGGGAGAGGGGGTCGAGGTGCCGCGCCAGGCCCTCGAAGATATCGTTCCCCAGACGCTCGTTCGCCTTCTCGGCCTCCCAATGAGGACGCTCCTCCGCATCGCCATAGAGGTGCGGATGCCGGCGGCGCATCTTCTCCTCGAGCGCCCTCATGACATCGTCCGCCCGGAAGCCACCTCGCTCCTCGGCCAGCACAATCTGGAAGGCGACATTGAGCAGCAGGTCACCGATCTCAGCGCGCAGCCGCTCGTCGCTGACCCCTTCCACGATGGCGTCAGCCAGCTCCAGCGACTCCTCCAGCAGGTAGGGCGTCAGCGAGACCGGTGTCTGGGCAGCGTCCCACGGGCAGCCAGCCCTCAGAAAGCGAACGAGGGCGAGGGCCCGATCGAGCACGCCAGACTCAGCGCGGCGGTCGTCGGCCGGAAGTCCGTTCATGTCAGTCATTTCTTGCATTGCTCAGGGCGGCCGTCTATACTGACGGCCGTAACTCTTCGGGGATACGTCGATGGATACACCGGACATCACCACGGCGCGCGCCTGGGCCGAGGTGGACCTGGCTGCGCTCGTCGCAAACTACGACAGCTTGGCCGAGCAAGCCAAGCCGCGGGTGGGCATGCTGCCGGTGGTCAAGGCGGACGCCTACGGGGTCGGCATGTGCCCGGTCGTCCGGGCGCTCGAGCCTCGCCAGCCCTGGGGCTACGCCGTGGCCGCGCTGAGCGAGGGGATCGAGATGCGGGAGAGGGGCATCGACCGGCGCGTGGTCCTCTTGTTCTGTACCCCCGACGAGCTGGATCTCGCGGCAGAGGCCGATCTCACGCCTGCCATCGGCGACCTCGAGGCCTTGCAGCGCTGGCGCGGCGTGGCCCGGCAGAGCGGGCGTCGCCTGCCGTTCCACCTCGAGATCGACAGCGGGATGGGACGCTGCGGCTTCCACCACGCGGACCTGGCGCGCTGGCTGCCCCAGGTTCTGGAGGCGTGTGAGGCCGATCTTCTCTGGGAGGCCACCTGTACCCACTACCACTCCGCCGATGAGCCGGACGCCCAGCCGACGCGTGAGCAGTGGGACCGCTTCCAGACGTGCGTCGCTGCCTTTCCCAAGGGCGCCGGGGGCGTCCTGCACACGGCAGCGAGCGCATCGGCAGCCCGCTGGCCTGAGTATGCGGCCGATCTCATCCGGCCGGGCATCTTCCTCTACGGCGGCGTCGCGGGCGACCTGCCATTGCGACCGCGGCCGGTGGTCACGGTGCAGGCCCGTGTCACCGCCGTCCGCGAGGTGCCGGAGGGCTGGACGGCCAGCTACGGTGCCACCTACCGAGCGCCGCGCCGATCGCGCTGGGCCACGCTGGCGATCGGCTACGGGGATGGCGTGCGGCGCCAGCTGTCCAACAGCGGGTTGGTCCGCTTCGGCGACCGCGAGGCACCAATCGTTGGGCGTGTGTGTATGGATGTGACGGTCGTGGATGTGAGCGCGCTGGACGGGATAGGTCCCGGCTCCGTCGCTACGGTGATCGGTGGGCCGCAGGACGGGCCGACGGGGCTGAGCGCGGTGGCGAGACGCTGCGGTACGATCGACTATGAGATCCTAACTGGTCTGACCCAGCGGCTGCCGCGCCGCTACGCTTTCGCGTAGCTGAGGGCTGACAACCAACCTCGGATGACTTCCATGAGCGAGGGAACGCAGGAGAAAGTCGATTTCCAGGGCCTGGTGGCAGGCCTGGCGACGTCCGCGGTGGCGGTGCTGAGCCAGGTTGAATCGCTAATAACGGGCGGGCCCGCGGCTCAGCCGGCGTCCGCGGAGTCGCAGGAAGAGAAACTGCCTCCCGAGGAGGTGCAGAAGCGCGTGCGCGATGGACTGGCCGGAGCGCGGCAGCTGATCGATACCCTGGCCGTGCTGGAGGAGAAGACGCGGGGCAACCTGACGGCGGAGGAGCAGGAGCTGCTGACGACGGCACTCTCCGAACTGCGCCTGCGCTTCGTCAGCCTGTCGAACCGGGCCGTATCCAAGCAGGAAGGGAAGGCTGGGTGAGCAGGACCCTCGGGTTTCTGGTCGTGACTGCCTGCGCCGCTGCGGCTGTCGCCTGCGAGCGCGCCGAACTGCTTTCCGTGGATCCGGGCGAGGGGCCGGGTGCTTCTGCGACTACCGTTGAGGTCCTGCTCGATCCCAGCCAGCTGGAGGGCTGGGCGGACACCATCTTCGGCGGATTCACGCGCGCGCCCGCGGCGACGTTTGTGCGGATCGAGGATGGTACGGGGGTCCTCACGAGCCGCACTCTGACTCGCTTCGCCTTCATCACGGACAGCGTTGTCGTGGCTGGGGTAGCGTCGGGAGCCCTTCGCTTCGATTCGGCGCGAGTGATCCTCAGCGTGGATTCGTTGCGCACGGAGCTGCCCGCGGGCGGCACGACCCTCCAGCTGCGGGCGCTGGAGCAGGATTGGGATGAGGGTTCGGCGACTTGGGACTACGCGGTCGACACGCTGGGCGTGCGCGAGCCGTGGTCCGCGCCGGGCGGAGCGCTGGGCACGGTCTTGAGCGAGGTGCTGCTGGCGGAAGTGAGCGACAGCCTCGTGTTCGAGTTCGGCGAGCTGTCGGATTCGCTGGTCTGGGCGTGGAACGATACGGCCCACCTCAACACCGGTCTGGCCGTTGTGGTGGCCGACTCGGGTCGGCTGGTAACGGGTCGTCCCCAGCTTCGCTACCAGCTCGTGCCGGAGGAGGCGCCTGATACCTCCTACACGCAGCGCGTCTCCGCTAGCGCCAGCACGTTCATCTACGACCGCGAGCCGTCTGCCCTCGCTTCCGGCGTGATCAGGGTCGGTGGCGTGCAGGGCTGGAGGGCCTTCTTGGAGCTGTGCATCCCTGACTCGTTGACGGTCGCAGGATCGCCGGAAAAGCTGACGTTGCGAGGTGCGACGGTGAGCCGGGCCGAGATCGTGCTCAGCAGCCTTGGGCCTCCCGACCCGCCCTTCGCCGCGGAGCTCTCGTTCACGGTCGTCGCCTACGATGTGGTCGACGATTTCCGAGTTTACGGGCCCAAGACGCCGGTGGGTGAGGGGATCGGGGAGAGCAGCACCACGGTCGTGCCGGATTCACTGCAGGTCGGCGAGACGCTGAGCGTCGGCATCACATCGCGCGTGCAGCGCTGGGCCGAGAGGGCAACGGACTCGGTTACGCCGCTGCGGATCGTGATACGCGCGTGGCCAGAGGCGGCGACGTTCGGATTCTGGGAGTTCGGTGCTGCGGACGGCGATCCGGCGTTCGTCCCGCGCTTGCGCATCGTCTTCACGCCGCCAACGGAGTTCCCGATCCCATGAATCGACGATCGCATCTCGCGCTGCTGCCGGTCCTGATCCTATTGGTGGCGGGGCAGACTCTTGCCCAGGAGGACGTACTGGGTAGTGCGGGGCTGGGCCGGCTGATGAGGCCGCTTGACGCACGCGCGCGCGGCATGGGCGGTGCCGCCGTCGCTCTGCACGGTGGCAACCTGTCAGCTGTCAACCCGGCCTCGCTCGCGCGTGTCAGCCTGCCCGGCTTGTGGCTCACGCTGATGCCAGAGAGCCGGACCGTGAGGGGCGACGTGTTGCGTGGTGACATCGAGACCGCGGACTTCCCGCTCGGGCGTCTGGCGATCCCGTTCGGTGAACGGTGGGTGTTGGGTGTAGCGTTCGGCAGCTTCCTGGATCAGGACTGGTCCGTCGAGTTCATGGACACGCTCCGCCTCGCGAGCGAGGACATTCCCTTCATCGAGACACGTAGCTCGGACGGGGGGGTATCACAGTTACGCTTCGAGCTGGCTGGTGTGCTGTCGGCGCACTGGGCCCTCGGCGTGTCCGCTCTGCACTATACCGGCGAGGTGCGGCGCAGCGTCGAGCGTGAGTTCCCGAGTCCGTTCGTCACGTATCGGTCGGCGACAGCCATACAGTACCAGGGATGGGGCCTGGCACTGGGGGCCGAGTATCAGCCGATCCGAGAGATGATCCTGGGCGCCGTCGCGAGCTGGGGCCCCGGCCTGGAGGTGAGGAACGACAGTACCGGCGGGAAGCTCGACCTGGATCTCCCGCTTAGCCTGCAGCTCGGGGGCTCCTGGCAGCTCACGCCCGACTTCGTTGCGGCGCTCGCCCTGGGTTGGGAGGGCTGGTCGGTACTCGACGCGGAGCTTCCGGAGCCCGGCAGTTCAGACGTCTGGCGCGTGGGGACCGGCGTCGAGTTCCGTGCGCTGTCTGGGCCCACTTCAGCACTCTTCGTCCGGCTCGGCGGGTCGCTGGAGCGCAAGCCATTCAGGTTGGGCAGCGGCGCTCCCTGGGAGCGTGCTGTCGGCCTGGGGATCGGCGCGCATCTCCGTGAGGGGCGCGGCCGTCTGGACGCCGCCGTCGAGTTCGGGCGGCGCGCTGACCGCTCCAAACACGGTGTCGAGGAGTCGTTCCGGCGGCTCACCTTCTCGATGGCGGTCTTCACGCAGTGATTCGGCCGCGCTGTAGATGATCGCACGTCCCAAGCGCGTCTACCTGCACACCTTCGGCTGCCGTACCAACCAGTACGACAGCGAGCGCCTGCGCCGCCTGCTGGAGCTGCGCGGCTGCGAAACCGTCGGCGACGCAGCACAGGCGGATGCGGTCGTGGTGAACAGCTGTACGGTGACCCAGGCCGCCGATGCAGAGCTGCGGCGCTACGTCCGCTCGCTGAGCCGGCGCTCGGACGGGCGACTCCTTGTGGTGGTGACCGGCTGCGCCGCAGCGGTGGGAGGCGAGGCGATCCGGGTGCTCGAGGGCGTGACCGCTGTAGTGCCCGGTCAGGATCCGGAGGCCGTGGCGAACAGCTTGCAGCTGTTCCCACGCACGGCTGAAGAGCTGGACAGCGGCCTGCTCGATCGCTCTCAGCGTGGCACCCGTGCCTGGCTCAAGGTCCAGGACGGCTGTGATCTGCGCTGCTCCTACTGTGTGATCCGCATCGCCCGGGGACGCAGCCGCTCGCGCAGGCCCGCTGAGGTCATCGAGGAGGCTCGACGACTGGCCCAGCACCACCCGGAGATCTCTCTCACCGGGACCCACATCGGCCTCTACGGGAAGGACCTGAGGCCACGCACGACGTTCGCCGCGCTGCTGGCTTCTCTGCTCGATAGGGTGGGCCACGTCCGCTTCCGCATAGGCTCACTGGATTGCAACCAGCTTGACGACCAGCTGATCGAGTTGATGGTGGACTCGGGCGGCCGGCTCGCGCCGCACCTGCATGTCCCGCTGCAGAGCGGCAGGGATCGGGTGCTCAGGTTGATGCGGCGTCCCTACCCGGCGTGCCGCTATCGTGCCCGGGTGGAACGGCTCTGCGAGCGTGTCCGGCCACTGGGGCTGGGGACGGACGTGATCGTCGGGTTCCCCGGCGAAACCGACGAGGACCACCGTCGCACCGTGGAACTCGTCGAAGCGCTGCCTTTCACGTACGTGCACGTTTTCCCGTATTCGAACCGCCGGGGCACCGACGCGGCAGGGCTGCCTGACCCGGTGCCGCCGCAAGTGAAGGCTGAACGTTCGCGCGAGATCCGCGAGCTGGTTCGCCGCAAGGCGGAGTCGTACCGTAGGGGGCGCGTCGGCACGCTCGCCCGTGTTGTGCTCGAGGGCGACGACCTGGCCACCGCCGTCACCGGTGACTACCTGAAGATGCCGGCCTCGGATAGCTTAAGGGCCGCAGGCTCACGTATGCAGCTGGCGCGAATCGAGGCGGCTCCCGACGGCGGCCTGAGGGCGAGCGCCTACATTCGAGCGGAACCAGAATGGTGAAGACCTACTGGGTGGAGACCTACGGTTGCCAGATGAACCTGAGCGACAGCGAGCTCATGGAGGGGATTCTGGCGGCGGACGGCTACACTCGGGTCTCGGCAGCCGAGGAGGCGGACGTCATCCTGGTGAACACCTGTGCCATCCGCGAGCACGCGGAGCAACGGGTGCTGGGCCGGGTAGCGGAGCTCAACCGGGCAAAGCGGCAGCGGCCGGGCACGCTGATCGGTGTCTGCGGCTGCATGGCCCAGCGGCTGGGCGCGAAGCTCATCGAGCGGGCCCAGTACGTGGACATGGTGATCGGGCCCGACGCCTATCGCTCGCTGCCCCAGCTCATCGAGCAGGCAGGGTGCAACGGCGGCGGTGTGGTCGAGATCGAGCTCAATCCGGCGGAGAACTACGAGGGGCTCGAGCTGCGGCGCCACTCTCGCGTGTCGGCCTGGATCCCTATCCAGCGCGGCTGCAACTACCGCTGCACCTTCTGCATCGTCCCCCACACACGAGGCCCGGAGAAGAACCGCGAGCCGCTGGCGATCCTCCAGGAGATCACGGGGCTGGCACAGCAGGGGATCACGGAGTTCACCCTGCTGGGTCAGACGGTCAACTCGTACGCGTACGATGGGTGGGACTTCCCGCGCCTGCTGCGCGCCGTCGGCCGGCTGCCCGGCGTGCGGCGCGTGCGCTTCACATCGCCGCATCCTAACGACCTGACCCGCGAGCTGGTCGAGGTGATGGCAGAGGAGGACGCGATCTGCCCGCACCTGCACCTGCCGGTGCAGTCGGGCTCGAACCGCGTGCTCAAGCGGATGGCGCGACGCCACACGCGTGAAGAGTACCTGGCCAAAGTGGATATGCTGCGCGAGCGCATCCCGCACATCGCCCTCACCACCGACATCATCGTCGGGTTCCCGGCCGAGGACGAGAGCGACTTCGAGGCGACCCTCGACCTGCTGCGGACGGTCCGCTACGACGACGCCTTCACCTTCCGCTACTCACCGCGTGAAGGCACACCGTCCACGCGGATGAAAGAGGATTGGCACGTGCCGGAGCACGTGGCGCAGGGCCGTTTGGAGCGACTGATCGCGTTGGTGCGCGAGGTCGCCGCCGAGAGGAACCTCGCCGAGCTAGGAAGGACTGCGGAGGTGCTGATCGAGAAGCGGGCGCGGCGCGGCAACCTGCTGCAGGCACGTACGGACACCCACAAGGTGGTCCTGATCCCCGGGCCCGACGAGTGGATCGGCCGCTACCTCAAGGTCGCGCTCACCGGGACCAGCGGGGCCACGTTTACCGGCTTTCCCATCGAAACATGAGCAAGAAGACGCTCGTGACCCGGGTACTCGGCGGCGCTGTCGGCGTCATCGCGCTGGGCTGGTTCGCCTACGCGAACCTTGGCGAGGCCGTGGATCTGCGTCTCGGTCTGTTCACCCTGCGCGACGTGCCGCTGCCCGTCGTCGTCTACGGCGCGCTGGTCGCCGGCATGCTTGCGATGCTCGGCCTCGGCTTGCGCGCGGACCTGCGTACTCGACAGGCACTGGAGCGCTATGACAAGATCGCTGGGGAACTGCGGGACGCAGTCCAATCCGGCGAGCCAACCGCCGAGCGCGAAGAGCAGAGGACGTCGAGTACCTGATAGCTACCTGATCGCTACCTGATCGGTACCTGATAGCTACCTGATCGCTACCTGACTCCCACCTGGCGGCCGCATAGCAGTGGCCTGAGCCACCAGCCGATCAGCCAGCCGTAGAGGAACGTCGAGGTCGAGGTCTCGATGAAGTGTGCCGTGCGAACTGTCGTGGACATGTACGGGTTGGGCAGCAAGAGCGGGCTTGTGAGCAGCAGGCCGAACAAGAGACCCAGGGCGAGTGACGTCTCCCAGCGTTGGCCCTGCATCATGAACACCACCGGCAGCGCGAGGCCGACCCAGAACAGCCCGCGTGCGAGCTGTAGCGGGAAGATCCAGGGATCGGAACGCAGCAGCCCCCACAGGTGCGCGAGAAAAGGTTGGAGTTCTGTGCTGCCCGAGTACAGCTCGCGTACCTCCGCCGACTGCCAGGCAATGAAGTAGCCGAACAGGAAGTAGAGGCAGACGTAGATCACCGGCAGCAGCGCCACACGCCAGGCGGCCGTACGCCGCGGCAGCGGTGGACGAGCTAGCGCTTCCACGGTCGCAGGGCGCCTCAGCTTCCCCAGGATGAGCACGGCCAGCGGCGCGAAGAGGAGTGCCGTGAGTGCCCCGCAGAGGACGATGGAGCGGACTTGCGCGACGCCGATGTCCAGCGCGTCGGCGAAGACGAGCGTCTCGATCTGCCCCATGAACGTCTGGATACCGAAGAACAGCAGGAAGACGGTCTCCATGAGCTTCAGGCCATGCCAGCGCGAGCGCAGGATGGGGTAGGCGAGGACGGCACTATTGATCAGGCACATCCCCAGTAGCGCCAGGACCGCCTGACCGGCCTCCTGCCTGGCTTCAGCGGAGCTCCCCAGCCCCGTGATGCCAGCCGCGATCGCGATGCTGAGGAACATCGCGACGGTCAGGGCGAGGATCCTGACCACCAGCACTGCCAAGCTCTTCCAGTTCATGGCTCGACTCAGATCAGCGAGGGCGCCTGGACTGTGCAGAAGTGATGGTCTAAGTGTACGGGCTGGGAGCGGGCACGCAAGAACAGGGCGTGAAGGCTGACCAGCGTCAGCCACGGTGCAACCGCTCCACCACGCTCCGCGCTTCCGGGCGCTGTTGGGGAGGGAGAGCTAGCAGTACGGCGCGGTTTCAGCGCATCTTGAACACCAATGAAGAGGTATCCAACGGGTCTCCCGAGTCGCTCGCACGAGGTGGAGGCATGACTTCCTGGCGACGAGCGTCACGGCAGCCGTGGGGCTGACAGCGGCAGCATGAGGCGGTCCCGAGTGTTGAAGGGGCTCAGGGCGGGGATCTGGCTCGCCGTGGCGGCAACCCTTGCTCTCGCGATCTGGTTCACCCGGGCCGGCGCCCGCTGGCCGTCGCTGTACTACATGACGGGCCCGTCGATGGAGCCCACCGTGATGGCGCACGAGTACTTCCTCGCCTGGAGCCCGGCGGACCGCATCGAGCGCGGCAACCTGGTGATCTTCCGGTTCGAGTACGAGGGTAGCGCCTACCACGTGCTGCGCCGCGTCGCCGGGCTGCCGGGCGACACGGTGGCGATGGACTCGGGCGTGGTCATCCTGAACGGCGAGCCGCAGCCGTGGCCGTTCCGTATCGTTACGCCTGCCGTCTACCGCTCAGAGCTTGCCATCGAGGGCGTGCTCTTCGATTTCGGGCCGTGGATCGTGCCGCCGGACTCGGTCCTCCTGCTCGCCGATACCCGGGACATGGATGGCTGGCCGGATAGCCGTTTCCTGAGCTTCGTCCCGCTGAGCGACATCGAGGCCCGGGCGGAGGTCACGCTGAGCGGTCGGCGCTTGCCCTGAGTCACGCTCTTCCGCGGTGAGCGACCGTCTGGTGTCGTCAGCGGACCGCCCGCCTCAGCGTGCAGCGACGGCGCCGGGAAGCATGCGGCTGAGGAAGTCCCGCGTCCGTGGTATGCTGCCGCTGAGCGTGAGCGGGTTGTGGGTCCCGCCCTCGTAGAGGTAGAACTCGAACTCCGGTTCACCGCGTCCCAGCCCCTGCATGACCTCGTCTAGCCGCTCCGCTTCGCCGACGGGCACCGTCTCGTCCTCGGTGCCGTGATGCACCTGCAGCTGGGGTAGCCGTTCGGCGAAGAAGACGGGCGAGCGGCGGATGAGCTCGGGGCGTACGTCCTCGATGGTGAGCTCGCCCCTTTTGAGCGGCTGGATGAAGGTGCTGTCGAGGTAGGTGAGGCCGGGCAGGTCGCGCGGGCTGCCGCGCAGCGCCTCCTCCACCACCTCCTGAGCGAAGCGGCCGAAGAAGTCGGTCGGCCCGAAGAACTCGACGACCGGAGCGATCCGCGCGTCGCGCTCCGCCATCAGCAGGGCCACGCAGGCGCCACGGCTGAAGCCGATGACGGCGATGCGCGCGGGATCGGCCTCCGGCGTGGTCTCGAGGACCGCGTTGAGCAGGGCGAGGGCATCGTCCACGTCGAGGTCCCAGGGGCTTGCTGGACCCTCGGACAAATACTCCACGCCGTCATAGGCCAGGGGCTCGGAGCGGAAGGCGGGGGCAGCGAGGACGAACTGCGCCACGAGGTCGCCCAGCAAGACAGGTAGCAAGGGCAAGAGCTCATCGACGTCCACGCCGCCGTCGCCGCCGTGCGTGTAGAGGAGCAGCGGCAAGCTGCCGGGTGTAGCGCCGTCGGGGACGAGGATGGCGCCGTAGTGTGTCACTCCGCCGACGTCGTGCGAGACGATGCGCAGCGTCGCGGACGTGTCTCCGATGGTCTCGGCGGACGTTACGATCTCCTGAACGTTTTGCGCGGAGATGTCGCGGCCCTCCCACTCATCCGCGACGGCTTCGATCTCGGCCTGGCTCGGCTCGGCGAACAGCAGGTCCAGATCAACGCCCTCGACGATGCGGTCAGCGGGCCCCGCAGCGTCGTCGCAGGCTGAAGCAAGGACGAGCACCCAGAGGAGAAAGGGCAGCGCGACGAGCTTGCGCAGTTTCATGATCTCCACCTCCGCTCACGGACAGGGCAAGGTTAGCACTGGGGCCTGCGTTGTGAAAGTGAGGGGGCGATCCTGCCCGGGCGCCCGCCTCGGGGGGCTATGGTGACTGGCTCTGTCTCCCGCTGGAGTTGCCTCGTGCTGTTAGCCGCGCTTGACGATCGTGTGATGGTGCGCGCCTAGGATGCGGCGTCCAGAGTCATCGCCAGGGACACGAGCGATATAGCCGTGACTTGATCGAGCGCCGTCCTCCCAGGGCCCGACCGCTGGCCGTCGCCGCGGTTGCGCTAGTCGTTGGAATCCTCGCCGGGCTCGGCGGAGCGACCCCGTTCCCGGTCTGGGTTGCTGCGCTGGCCATGCCGGTCGTCGCGCTGGCCGCGCTGTGGCTCGACAGCCGTGACGTGCTTATCGCCGCGGCACTGCTGGGCATCGTGACCGGTGGGGCGCTGATCGGGGAGCGCTCACGCGAGACCGCGAGACACGATTGCCGGGCGACCTGGCAGGCCGGCGCCCGAGTGCGGCTCGCCGGAATCGCGCTCGGCTACCTACCGGCGGGCGAGCAAGGGAGCGTGCGGCTGCGGCCGGCTTCCGCGGCGCGGGCTTCAGCCTGTGTCTGGGCAGGCGCGCTGCGCGTCTACGCACACGGTCCGGTGCGGCCCGGCGGTCTGTATGAGCTGAGCGGCTCGTGGCAGCCGGCGCGGACGCCCGGCCGGGGGCTGCGTCCCCCCGAGCGACGCGGCTGGGTAGTGGCTCAGGAGTTCTCCCTGGTCGGGCCTCCCAAGGCTGCGAGGCACCCGTTCCTGGCGGCGCGTAGCGCGCTGGGGGAGAAGCTGTGGCACGCCTATCCGCGCCGCTGGGCGCCGCTGGCCCAGGCGCTGGTGCTGGGCCAGCGCGAGATGTTGAGTCCCGAGGTCACGGGACGCATCGCCCGGGCCGGTTTGGCGCATCTGCTGGCGATCTCCGGCCTGCATGTGGGCATGCTGGCGGCGGCGATCTTCGGCCTGGCGCGCGTCGCCCGGCTGCCCGCCGAACGTGCTCACCTCGTGACCATCGGTCTCACCTGGGGCTACGTGCTCCTGATCGGTGCCCCCGCGTCGGCGGTGCGTGCCGCGCTGATGGTGATGTTCTGGGGGCTGGCACGCTTGGCCGGACGTGCTTCATCGCCCTTCGACGTTCTCGGGCTGGCAGCCCTGCTGCTACTGCTCGTGCGGCCGTGGGACGTTGTGCAGCCGGGTTTCCAGCTGTCCTTCGCCGGCGCGGCCGCGGTCGGCTACGCGCATACCGAGGCACGGCGCTCACCCTGGCTGCGGGAACGGCCCGCCGCCGTGCGAGCC